>Ga0302321_100004860_pt1 | contig 11696 bp, 2 predicted proteins | sample Fen_T0_1_FD_202505 | JGI IMG/M metagenome (GOLD analysis project Ga0302321, IMG submission 202505) | Peat permafrost microbial communities from Stordalen Mire near Abisko, Sweden - Fen_T0_1 | ecosystem: Environmental > Terrestrial > Soil > Wetlands > Permafrost | place: Sweden: Abisko...
CAGTATGAGCCGCGGGAGCGCCCTCACGTTGTTAGGTTGCGCCCTGCTGACTAGCGTTTCCGCTGCGGCCGCTCCCGCCTCGGGCCCGGAACTGCAAAAATGGCGTGAGGTCTCGCGCTTCAACGTCAAGACGCCGTACGCGGATATGAACGCTGGGGCGGCCCGCGTGAACGTAGATGCCCCCGAAGAGCTCGTGCGCTCCGTCGTGCTGGACTACAAGAACTACGCGAGCTTCATGTCGCGCTTCGAGAAGTCGCAAGTCGTGGGCCGCTCGGGCGACAAGACAGACGTTTACCTTCAAGTGCCGATCCTCAAAGGCGCGGCCAAAGTCTGGGCAGTCGTGCGCTTCGAACCGATCAAGCAAGTGGACGGTGGCGAGGTGCTCGTCGGGCACATGATCAAGGGCAATGTGAAGCGCCTCGATGCCACCTGGCGTCTGAAGAAGTTGGATGATTCCACCACTCAGGTGGCTTTGGAGCTCTTGATCGTGCCAGATATGCCGGTGCCGGATGCTCTGGTCGTACCCGAAGTGCGCTTTGCGGCGGCCAAAGCAGTCGAGGGCTCCCGCGATGAAGCCGAGAAGCGCAAATCACGCTGACGAATAATGTCAGGCTTGCCTTGACGGAGTAGGCAGGCGCCGGTACTCGCACGGGCAGTGAAGCGCCCGCCGCAGACTCCAGTCGAGCTGGTTTTGGTGCCGAGCGAGCGGCACGCCGAACACGAAGCGGCGCGCGGCGCGCGCGTGTTGACCTTGCGCGACTTCGCCTCGCGCCTGTGCCAGGCAGCGCAACCAGACTTTCGCGAAACTTCGCCTGAGAGTACGCGACTGCTGACGCAGAAGTCGTTGCACGGTCGGCCCGCGGCGCTGGGCGTCGCGCTCGACGACGCGCTCGGCCAATTGCGGCGAGCGGGCACCCAAGCCGGCGATTTCGCGCCTGTCAGCGGTGCGCGCGGCGCGATGCTGCGATCCGCGCTGCAGCAGATCGACGCACGCTTGCGGGAGTATCGGCTGCGTGATCATCGCGAAAGCGCGTGGCTTGCGGCTCGCGCTCTGCCTCTGGTCACGATCCCGGAATTGGACGGCGTGTCACGCGCGCGAGTGCGCGGCATGTCGAATTGGGAAAATGGCGACTTGGCGCTGCTCGAGGCACTGCACAAGAAGCTTCGTGCCGCGTCTTCGGGCGGCGTCGTGCTGGAATTGCCGACGGTCCAGGACTTTCTCGGGGCTCCCCTGCAGGCTGCGGTCGCACAGCTCGCCGCGCGGCTCGAGCAGCGTTGGGCCGAAGAACTCGATCATCCAGAGCTAGAGTTCGTCGACGCCCGGGCCGGAGCCCGCCGCCCGCAGGTGATTCAGGCGGCGCACGAAGCGAGTGAAGCGCGAGCCGTCGCACGCACGGTGCTCGACTGGCTCGCGCGCGGCACGGCCCTCGACCGAATCGCGATCGTCCCGGTGGATGCCGCGGACGCTTTCCTCGAACCGCTGCGCGCCGAACTGACCGCAGCCAAGCTGCCGTTTAGTGAAGCCTGGTGCCGCCCGACGAGTTCCGCGCCCGAGGCCCACGCCGCGCTCGAACTGCTGCGTTTGGCGCAGGGCCCGCTATATCGCGATGCGCTCGTCGACGTACTACGCGTGCCCGATCTCGAACTCAAAACGCTGCTCGGCGACGCGCCCGCCGGGACCTTCGTCGACGTGCTAGCGCGCTTGCCCGTGCGCGTGGATCGCACGGGCCGTGAGCTGTTGCTGGCTTTGGACAGTGCACGTCGCCGCTGCGATCCGAAACGGGAACGTGAAGCGGCAGCAATTCGCGTCGCGCAGCTGGCGCTTTCGGGCCTACTCACTCGCTTCGAGCGACTGCGCGAGCCGGGTACAAGGCGCGCCTTTCGAGATCGTTCCCGGGAGCTGTTCGCCGAGCTCGGCCTGCTCACCGCGTCGCGTCGCGGGCTCACCCAGGCCATCCGCTACGCGGAGAAGGCCGATCACGCTCCGCTCGCGGCGCTCGGGCAAAACGCACGCGCTGGCCGCGCCATCGATCTCGCGCTCGAACGCGTGGTAAGCGCAGCCGAGTTACTCGGCTTGTCGGAGGAACGCCTGCCACTGTGCGAATTCTACGAAGAGTTCGCGCTGGCGTTGGCAGCCGTCGGGCCGAGCCAGGGCGCCGGGCGGGCCGGGACTTTGCGTGTCGCCAGCGCCGCAGAGGCGGCTGGTTTGGATTGGGATCTCTTGATCGTTTGTCGCGCGGCTTCTTCCACCCTCGACTGGCAAAGCGCGAGTTCGGACAGTGTGCTCGATGCCGATCTGGTCGATCAATTGCCGGCCGGGCGTCGCCCAGTGACGGCCGGGGAGCGCGCTCTGTTCACGCGGCTCGCGTTGGCCACGGCTTTGTCTCGCGCGCAACACTCGGTCGTGACCTGGGCCAAGCGCGATGCGCGCGGTGGAAGTGGCGCGAGTCGGCTAGTCATGGACCTGAACGCCGACGATTGCCTAGTCGAGCCGGCATCTCCGCTCGACCCGAGCGCTCGGCGCGTGCTGGGCATGCCCGCGGCCAGCGCCGAAGTGCGGGCCCGCGCAGGCCTCGAAGCGCGCCGGCAAGCGTTCTATGCCGATCCGGATTCATCCCTCGATTTCGGCAACGGGATCGCCGGCGCTCTCGAGCGCTGGGTGGGCGGGGATGCGGCCAGGCCGCTCGCGCTCACGCAGCTGGAGCGCTACGCCCGTTGCGGCTTTCTCGGATTTTCCGGGTCGGTCCTGCGCGCCAGCCAGGACGACGCGGTGGGCGACGGCCTCAGCGCACGTGAACGCGGCATCCTGATTCACGAGGCGCTCGCGATCGCCCTCACAGGCACGCGACCGAGCTTTGCTACGCGCGATCCAATCGAACTCGAGCGCGAAGCGCTCTCACGCGCTGAAGCTTTCTTACGCGAGCAAATCAGCAGCAACCTGCGCGGCGCCGCGCTGAACGCAGCGCTCGAAGACGTGGCGGCACTGCTGCGCTGGTCTTTTGCAAATAGCGACGGCATCTGGTTCGCCGAGGCCGAACGCGCGTTCGGCAGCGGTGAGGCGTGGGCAGCGCTCGCCGTGGGTGAGTACTTCGTGTCTGGTCGCATCGATCGCATCGACAGCAACAGCGACGGCAGCGCAATCCGTATCATCGACTACAAGACCAGCAAGGTACAACTCGGCGGCGACCACGGCGAGCAGCTGCTGCAGCCCTGGCTCTATGCTCGAAAGGTGTCCGAGGAGTACCACGCCGAACGGGTCAGCTCCGGCTACCTGAGCCTGGAGCGTCGTAAGCCAAGGTGGAGGGCGGCAGTGGAAGAGGCCGCCCCCGTCGCGGCAGCGATCGAGGACAAGCTAGTTCGGGCGGAGCAGCTGATTGCTTCCCTCCGCAGCGGGCGGATCCCGGCGCGGCCCGCCGTGCCCGGGGCATGTAACCATTGCGACGCGCGTGACATCTGCCGCAGGCCGCTTTCGGCGCCGCACGAGGCGAACGAATGAGTTTGCCCGGCCTCGAACAAAACGCGGTGATTGCCGCCAGCGCTGGCACCGGGAAGACCCAGCTCTTGACAGGGATCTACCTCGGATTCGCGCTCGGGCTCGCTGCAGACGGAAATCAGGTCCCGACCGAACGCATCGTCGCCACCACCTTTTCGCGCGCAGCCGCAGCCGAGATCCGAGAGCGCCTCGAGCGACGCCTGAGCCTGCTCTCGAAGCCTGAAACGCTCGCCCAAGATTCGCTGGCAGCGCTTGCCGCCTGCCGCGGCTTGCCCGAAAAAGAGCTTTGCTCACGCGCGCGGCGCGTGCTCGAAGAGCTGCCACGCGCCACCATCGACACGCTGCACGGCCTCGCGACGAGCATTCTGCGTCGGCACGCGCTGGAACTCGGCTTGTCGCCGAACTTCACCATCCTCGATGAAGAACAGGCGTTTTCGGACGCTGAACGCAGCATCGACGACGTGCTCGACCAAGCCCTCACTGGTGAACTAAAGACCGCGACCTCACGCCTGTTGGACGCCTGCTACGGCCTCGACCGCGCGCGCAACGAGATCACCTTATTGCTCGGACGGCTCGACGAAGAAGGTCTGCCTGCCGATGCGCTCAGCACCGGCGACCACGTGGCAGACGCCAAACGCCAACTCGAAGAGTTGCGCGCGGTATGCCAGAGCATCGCGCACGCTGAGCCTTCTGCCCTGAGCGACCCCGCGCGGGCGGCCCTGAACGCGCTCGACGGCGGCGATTTCGTCGCGCTCAGGCCTGCGCTGGTCGAGCTATCCGCCGTGCGCGCCAGCAAATCGATCAAAAACCTGCCGTTCTGGCCGGCCTTAGAGCAGTTTCAGGAGAGCCTGTCGGGCGGCACCAAGCGTGAGCGCCTGGAGGCCTTGGTCGAGCATGCCGAGCGCGCAGGACAGCTGGACGAGGACGCCCGCGGAGCCAGCGAACTGTTGGCAACGATTCAGCGCACGCTAATCGATAGGCGCCGCGCCGAGGGTACGCTCGGTTTCGGTGACGTGCTGCGCCTAGCCCGCGACGGCCTGCGCGATCACCCGAGTCTAGCCAAGAGCGCCAGCCGGAAAACGGAGGTGCTGCTGGTCGACGAGTTTCAAGACACGAGTCGCGTGCAACGCGATCTATTGCTGCTGCTGCGCGAGCGACCGGACTCGATCGATCGACGTAAACCGGGCCGCGTACCGACCGCGCAAGACATCTTGCCCCGAGGTTTGGTCGTGGTCGGCGATCGCAAGCAGTCGATCTACGCATTTCGCGGTGCCGAGGTCTCGGTCTTCGCGCAGCTCGCGGCAGAGTTGGCGGGAGCGCCGGCGGCAGAGCAACTCGAGCTCTCCGGCGTGCTGCCGAGTTCGGCGCCGGTCGCGGAATTTCACACCCTGACCGCGAATTACCGCTCGAAGCGCGCGATCATCGACGCGGTGAACACCATCGCCCGCGCGGACTTCAACGAGCGACCGGAACGCGCCTTCGAAATCCGTTACACGCCCGCCGAAGCATTGGTGCTTCCCGCCGGCGCCGAGGCTGAACCATGCGGCACGGTAACAATCGTCGAAGACGACGGCTCTCCGCCGGAGGATTCCAACGCGCCTGCCTTGCTGCGCCAGGCAGAAGGGACGCTGCGCAGCGCCTTCGCGGCCGCCGGTCTGTGCGCCAGACTCGCGCGCAGCGGCACCGCCTTCGCCGACATCGCACTCTTGGCGCGCCGCCGAGCGACGCTGCCGATGCTCGAGCTCGCGCTCGACCGACTCAATATTCCGTTCGTGGTCGCCGGCCGCGCGCTGTACGCAACCCCCGAAGTGCGAGATTTGTTCGCCGCCCTGCGCCTACAGATCGACCCGGGTGATCGCCACGCGCTCGCCGTAATTGCACGCGGGCCGCTCGGCGGACTCAGTGATCGCGCGTTGGCTGAACTGTGCACGCCACGTCGCGGCCTCGACCCGGTGCGCGATTGGAGCGCGGACCGGCTCAGCGATGCGCTCGAACACGACGCTCTGAACACGCTCCGTGAGCGCTTGCTCGAGATCGGTCAAGTCGCGCCGCGGCTCTCGCCGCGCGACGCGCTTTATTTGATCGCCGATCGCTTCCAGCTCGAAGCGCTGTATTCGCTTCTGCCACGCGGGCGTACCCGCTTCGGCAACGTCGAGCGCTTGCTGGAGATCGCCGCGCGCCAAGGCGGCAGTTTGCAAAGCTTCGTGCGCTGGCTGCAGCGGCAAATCAGCAACGAGACCGACGAAGCAGAGGCCGCGGTATTCGCAGACGATGACGACGCGGTCCGGCTGCTGACGATCCACGGCAGCAAGGGCCTGGCTTTTCCGACCACGATCGTGCTGGACACGGGTTCTTGGGAGCGTCCGAACTCGGCGCCAATCGGGCTGTTGCGCGGCGATCAAGAGACCTCACTCGTGATTCGCCACGTGACCGACGCCGGCAGCCTGGTCACGCCGCTCTCTCGGCGGGCTACGGAGGATTCGCTGGCCCGGGCACGAGCGGAACGGCAACGGCTCTCCTACGTCGCGCTGACGCGCGCGCAGAGCCACCTGGCGATCGTGCTACCGGCCGGCAAATTGCGGCCGGACTCGCTGGCAGCGTCAATCGTCGGCGCCAGCGCGCAGCTCGACGAAATCGCAGGCGTCACCCGCGTCGCCGCGCACCACCTGTTCGGCGAGCTACCGTTCTGCGCGAACGCGAGTGACACGCCGCCCGGCGCGCCACCCGCCCGGCCAGCCCGCCCGCGCGTCACGCTAGCCACGATCGGCGTGACCGCCCTGTCCGACTTCGCGATCTGCGCGCGACGCTTCGAACTAGCCCATTTGTTCGGCATCGCCGAACCTCGCGCCGGCGCGCGAGTCACCCCGCAGAGCGGCGACGATCCGCGCGCGCTGGGCAGCGCGGCGCACCGGGTCTTGGAGGCATTTCCGAGCGAGCGCTGGGGAAACTCGGTAGCGGCGGCGGAAATCTTGGAGGCGCTCGCGCGCGAGGGTTTGGATCCAGACGCCGATTCGAGCGTGGGCACCGCGCACGGCATCGCGCGATTCTTGGCTGGCGAGTACGCCCGATCGGTGCATGACGACGGCTCGCGGATTCGTCGCGAACTTTCACTCGGCATTCCGTTCCTCCGCGCGCCGGCAGAGCCGAAGTCTGGGCGCGAGAACAAAACGCGACCGCGCGGCCGCCGCGTCGCGCCGGGCCAATTGGAACTATTCGCGCTCCGGCCTAGGAGCAGCGCTCCGGATCCGGAGCTTCTGAGCGCCACCGTCGTACTGAAGGCGACGCTCGACCTGGTGATTGAACGCGCCGACGGCAGCATCGACGTCATCGACTACAAGCGATCGCGTGGGGGAGACGAGGATCGCTATGCGTTTCAGCTCGCCGCCTATCGCGAAGCCGCCCAGCGACACTTCGGAATCGACCGTATCCGTACCGGGCTCGTACACCTGTTGGGTGAGAACAATGAACCGGATTGGCAGACGCCGCCCGAATTCGACTTCTTCGAACTCGGCACCCGTTTGATCGAGGCACGCTTTCACGATTCGTGGCCAGCCATCGCCGAGCCTGCCTGCCGCAAGGCTCAGTGCGGATTTGTCTCGGCGTGCCATGCCCGTGGCCAGGTGGGGTCCACGCGGCCCGCGGACCAACAAAACGACTAGCCGGCCGCTCTATGCTTGAAAAATGAGCAAATCGAAGTTAGAGAGGTCGCCAGCGTAACCAGAAAATGTCGAGTAGATTTCGGGAGCTGCACTGACCCTACCGGCCACTTGACCTGTTGCGCGTCGCGTTAATTTATGGCAGAAAATTAGCACAGTTCGCCTGTCCCGGCCCTCCGATCGCCATATACTCGCGCCCTGCCAGGTCGCTCTCTCTTGCAGCCTCATGGACCGCGCAGCACTCCCGGGTGGGTCCCCCCACCTTTCAACTCACTCCCCGACATAGAGCCACCGAAATGACACTTCCGCCTCGCTCAGGACTCTACGACCCGAAATTCGAACACGACGCCTGCGGCGTTGGTTTCGTGGCCAACATCAAGGGTGAGGCCTCGCACGATATCGTAAAGAAGGGCATCGATATCCTGCTCAACCTGGTGCATCGCGGCGCCACTGGCTGCGATCCGCTGACTGGTGACGGCGCCGGCATCATCCTTCAGGTGCCGGACGCGTTTTTCCGCCACGCGTGCGACGAAGCAGACATCGATCTGCCGGATGCAGGGACCTACGGCGTCGGCTGTGTCTTCTTACCCCGCGACCGCAAAGAGCGTCGTCGCTGTCAGCAGATCTTGGAAGACAAGATCTTCGGCACCGGCCAGCGCCTGATCGGCTGGCGCGATGTGACAGTGAACGAAAGCGTGCTCGGCCCTGCTGCGCGCGAGAGCGCACCGGTAATCCGCCAAGTGTTCATTGGCTCGACCTGCGAGGACGAAGCGACCTTCGAACGCAAACTGTTCGTGATTCGGAAATGGGCAGAGCGCGCCGTGCGCGAGACCACGCTCGCCGGCAAGGGCTCATTTTACATTCCGAGCCTCTCGTCCCGGACCATCATCTACAAGGGTTTACTCTTGGCCGAGCAGCTCGCCGAGTTCTACGTCGAGCTCAAGGACCAGCGGATGGTGAGTGCGCTGGCGATGGTGCATCAACGTTTCAGCACCAACACCTTTCCAACCTGGGAGCTGGCCCAGCCATTCCGCACGCTCGCCCACAACGGTGAGATTAACACCGTGCGCGGCAACGCCGCATGGATGGCCGCGCGCGAGCAACTCTTCAACGGCGAGGTGTTCGGCGAAGACGTGCGCCATATTTTGCCCACGATCACCCCTGGTGGTAGCGATTCCGCGACACTCGACAACGTGACTGAGTTGCTGCTCCACGCGGGTCGCAGCTTGCCGCACGTGATGATGATGCTGGTGCCGGAAGCCTGGCAAAACGACGAGCTGATGCCTGCGCACAAGCGCGAGTTCTACGAGTACCACTCCTGCTTGGTCGAACCGTGGGACGGCCCGGCAGCTTTGGCGTTCACCGACGGCAAGCGCATCGGCGGCATGCTCGATCGCAATGGCCTCCGCCCAGCCCGTTACACGATCACCAAAGACGGCTTGGTCGTGCTCGCGTCGGAGACTGGCGTCCTGGAATTCGAGGCCGACAACATTTTGCGCAAGGGGCGGCTCGAACCAGGGCGCATGTTCCTGGTCGATACCGAACTCGGTCGCATCGTCGAAGACGAAGAGATCAAGGATGCCGTCTGTAAGCAGCGCCCGTACGGCAAATGGCTGCGAGAGAACAAGATCTCGCTCGCGGACATCGATGCTTCGCCGCCCAGTGCCACCAGGCGTGAATACGCTTCGCTGGTGCAGCGACAGAAGACCTTCGGCTACACCCAAGAAGATCTCGGCTTCTTGATGGCGCCCATGGCTCAAAACGGAGACGAGCCGCGCGGCTCGATGGGCACTGACACGCCGCTGGCCGTGCTCAGCGATCGTCCGCAGTTGCTTTTCAACTACTTCAAGCAGCACTTCGCGCAGGTCACCAATCCCGCCATCGACCCGATCCGCGAGGAGCTGGTGATGAGCCTGAAGGCGTACATCGGCGGCGAAGGCAATTTCCTATTCGAGCTCCCCGATCAGGCGCAGATGCTGGAACTACCGCATCCGATCCTGACCAATATGGATTTGGCCAAGCTGCGTGAAACGCACCTGCAGCAGGTCCGCCAGCCGCCGACCATCCCCATGCTCTACCCCGTTGACGAAGGCGGCGAAGGGCTGAAATCGGCGATCGACGAGCTCTGTCGTCAGGCATCGCTCGCCGTGCTCAACGGCCACGGCTTGGTCATCTTGAGCGACCGCGGCTCGAACGAGGCAATGGCCCCAGTTCCGAGCTTGCTCGCGACCGGCGCGGTGCACCACCACCTGATGCGCAACGGCACGCGCATGAAGATCGGCATCATCGTCGAAGCCGGGGACGCGCGGGAAGTGCATCACTTTGCGCTGCTCCTCGGTTATGGCGCGGGTGCAATCAATCCCTACTTGGCGCTCGAAACCGTGAGCCAAATGGTTCGCGAGGGCACTTTCCCGAATCTCAAAGATCCCGAACTCGCCCAAGCCAAGTACATCAAGTCGATCAACAAGGGCTTGCTCAAGGTGATGAGCAAGATGGGCATCAGCACCCTGCAGAGCTACCAGGGCGCACAGATCTTCGAAGCCATCGGGCTCTCGCCCGAGGTGATCGACACCTACTTCACCGGCACCTCGTCGCGCATCTCCGGCATCGACATCGACGTGCTCGCCGAAGAGTGTCGTCTCCGCCACGACCGCAGCTACCCGAAGATCACCGATGCCTCACCGATGCTCGACATCGGTGGCCAATACGCATACCGCGCCCAGGGTGAGCGCCACCTGTGGAATCCGGGCACCGTCGCCGCGTTGCAACGCGCCGTGCGCATGGAGGACGTCAAGAGCTACAAAGAATACTCGGCGTTGATCAACTCCCAGATCTCGACCTTCGGTCTGATCACCCTGCGCGGGCTCTGGGATCTGGTCGAAACCGGCAAGTCGATCCCGATCGAAGAGGTCGAGCCCGCCACCGAGATCGTGAAGCGCTTCGCGACCGGCGCGATGAGCTTCGGCTCAATCAGCGGCGAAGCGCACGAAACGCTAGCCATTGCCATGAACCGCATCGGCGGTAAGAGCAACACCGGTGAGGGCGGCGAGCGCGAAGAACGCTATCAGCTGGACCCCAATGGCGACTCGCGGCGCAGCGCGATCAAGCAGGTCGCTTCCGGCCGTTTCGGCGTGACCACCTACTACTTGGTCAACTGTGACGAGCTGCAGATCAAAGTCTCGCAGGGCGCAAAGCCCGGTGAAGGCGGGGAACTTCCCGGTCACAAGGTCGACGCGATCATCGCCAAGACGCGCCATTCCACACCGGGCGTGACCTTGATTTCCCCTCCCCCTCACCACGATATCTACTCGATCGAAGATTTGGCGCAGCTGATCTTCGACTTGAAGATGGTCAATCCGCGCGCGCGGATCAGCGTCAAGCTGGTGGCCGAGGCCGGCGTCGGCACGGTCGCCGCGGGTGTCGCCAAGGCACACGCAGACGTAATTCTGATCGCCGGCCACGACGGTGGTACGGGCGCGTCGCCCCTAACCTCGATCAAACACGCGGGCGTTCCTTGGGAAATCGGGCTAGCCGAAACTCATCAGGTATTGGTCAAGAACGACCTCCGCAGTCGCGTGGTTCTGCAGGCGGACGGACAAATGCGTACCGGGCGCGATGTCGTATTCGCCGCGCTGCTGGGCGCGGAAGAGTTCGGCTTTGCCACCGCGCCTCTGGTAGCTACGGGCTGCATCATGATGCGGAAGTGCCACCTCAACACTTGTCCGGTGGGCATCGCGACGCAAGATCCTGTGTTGCGCGCCAAGTTCAACGGACAGCCGGAGCACGTCGTCCGGTTCATGTTTTACGTCGCCGAAGAGGCCCGCGAGATCATGGCGTCGCTCGGCTTCCGCAGCATCAAGGAGATGGTCGGCCAGGTCGATCGCATTCGTCAAAAGACCAACGTCGCGCACTGGAAGGCCTCCAAGCTCGACTTTTCGGACGTGCTGATGCCTGCCGCCGCCAAGCCCGGCGTCGAGGTGAGCAAGACCATGGAACAGGACCATGGCCTGAGCGCCACGCTCGACGTGATGTTAATCGACCGCCTCAAACCTGCGCTCGAACGGCGTGAGCACGTGCGGCTCGATATCCCCGTACGCAATGCGCACCGCACCATCGGCGGTATGCTAGCCGGTGAAGTTGCGCGCCGCTTCGGTCAAGAGGGCCTGCCGGAAGGCACGATCGATTTGCGCTTCACTGGTTCGGCGGGGCAAAGCTTCGGGGCTTGGGTCACGCGCGGCATGAGCCTCAGCCTCGAAGGTGAAGGCAACGACTACGTGGGCAAGGGCATGTCTGGCGGGATTCTCGCGATTCGTCCGCCGCGCGGTGTCGACTCGCACTTTCACGCCGAAGAAAACGTGATCGTCGGCAATACTGCGCTGTACGGCGCGACCAGCGGTCGTGCCTTCTTCAATGGTCGTGGTGGTGAGCGCTTCGCCGTTCGCAACAGCGGTGCAACCGCGGTTGTCGAAGGCGTGGGTGACCACGGCTGTGAGTACATGACCGGTGGCCACGTGCTGGTGCTCGGCCGCACTGGTCGGAACTTTGCG
>Ga0302321_100004862_pt1 | contig 11694 bp, 13 predicted proteins | sample Fen_T0_1_FD_202505 | JGI IMG/M metagenome (GOLD analysis project Ga0302321, IMG submission 202505) | Peat permafrost microbial communities from Stordalen Mire near Abisko, Sweden - Fen_T0_1 | ecosystem: Environmental > Terrestrial > Soil > Wetlands > Permafrost | place: Sweden: Abisko...
TCATCGTCGACGGCCGCATCGGATTCTTCGGCTCGCAGAACGTCGTCAGCGCGCATGCCAATCGCGGCATGATCAACGAGGAGATGCTCGTGTGCGCGACCGGCCCCATCGTCCGCCACCTGCACGCCGTGCTGCTCGGCGACCGCTACCTCGAAACGGGCGACTTGCCGCTGGAGTCCGACAGCCTCGACCCGGCGGACCGTTCGGATACGCGGGGCGCGCTGGCGCAAGTCGTCCCCAGCGGTCCCGGCTACAACGAGGGCACGGCCGAGGCGGTGATGATCGCCCTCCTGTACGGCGCGCGCACGCGGGTGGTGCTGACGGCGCCCTACGTCATTCCCAGCGAAGCGTTCCTGGCGGCGATGTGCCACACGGCGCGGCGCGGCGTGGACGTCGACCTCATCGTCGACAACGAATCCAACAAGCCGCTTGTGCAGCTGGCCCAGCAGTCCTACTACGACGTCATGCTCAACGCCGGCGTGCGCATCCACCGGCACACCGGCAGTTTCCTGCACGCCAAGCATCTTTCCGTCGACGACGAGGTCGCGCTGATCGGCTCGTCCAATCTCGACATCCGCTCGTTCGCGCTGAACGCCGAGGTAAGCGTGCTGATCTATGATCGCGCGGTCGTGGCGGACTTGAAGGTGGTGCAGGACGGGTACCTCCGGCAGGCGCTGATCGTCACGCCCGAAGAACGCCGCCAATTGCCCATCGGCCGCCGCGCGCTGGAGAATCTTGCGCGGCTCACTGACTCACTGCTCTAGGGACCCCCTCCACATGCCCGCTGCCAGCGCTACCGTCCCCGATTCCCGCGAAACCGCCCTGGTGCTGTTCTCCGGCGGCCAGGATTCCGCGACCTGCCTGGCGTGGGCGCTGGATAGGTTCGCGCATGTCGAGACCGTCGGCTTCGACTACGGGCAGCGTCACGTCGTGGAACTCGAGTGCCGGGGACGCTTCATCGCCGCGCTGCGCGAGCGTTATCCGCAATGGTCGCGGCGGCTGGGCGAGGACCACGTGCTGGACCTCCGGCTGATCAAGGCGCTGGGCGATTCGGCGCTGACCAGCGACAGAGAGATCGCGATGGGCGCCAACGGCCTGCCGACGACCTTCGTGCCGGGCCGCAACCTCCTGTTCTTCACCGCCGCCGCGGCGCTGGCCTATCGCCGTAATCTGCGTGTGCTGGTCGGCGGCATGTGCGAGACCGACTACTCGGGCTACCCTGATTGCCGCGACGACGCGCTGAAGGCGCTGCAGGTGGCGCTGAGCCTCGGCATGGACCGCCGCTTCGTCGTCGAGACGCCGCTGATGTGGGTCGACAAGGCTGCAACGTGGAGGCTGGCGTCGTCGCTGGTGGGGCCCGGATTCGTCGAACTGATCATCGAACACACGCACTCGTGCTACCTGGGTGACCGCAGCCGCAGGCATCCGTGGGGTTACGGCTGCGGAACCTGCCCTGCGTGCCAGCTGCGGGCGAACGGTTACGCCGCGTATCGAAAAGGCGGCAACGGCGGCTAGCCGTCGGCGGCCAGCGCCTGCTTCATCCGCTCGAGGTCGTAGCCGTCGCGGCGCACCTCGTAGTCCTCGATCAGCCGGACCAGCTCGTCGAAGCGCCGTCCGGCCGGCGTGCCGGGGTCGGCCAGCATCAGGTCCTCGAGTTCGTCGAGCGCCGCGCAGTATTGCGTGTCGTCGCGGATTTGCGACGGGTCGAGCACGTGGGTCATGGTTCCTCCGTCCGCGCCCAACAGGGGCGAGACGGATGATCAGCGGGGCGCCGCCGCGCCCGCCATTGGCCGTATGGCCTAGCGGACCTGGTCCGCTGGCGCTGCGGCCGCTGCGGGCTCGACGGCGACGGCGGCCGCGGAGGACGCCGACTGCCGATGCGCAAGGGCCGTCAGCGCCGCCGTCGCGAGCACGATCAGCATCACCGAACCGAACGGAAAGCCCGCAAGCTTGCCACCTTCCGACGCGGTCAGGAACAGCAACACTGTGATGAGGCCGCGCGGCGCGACCCACAGGAGCCGCTGCGCCGCATCCTGGCGCAGGACGGCCAGGATCACCCAACGCGACGAATAGATGATCACGATGCCCGCGGCCGCGATCATCCACGCGGTGAGCGACGCCATCTGCGAGAGGTCGGTCCAATAGCCCAGCAAAAGGAAGAAGAAACTCTTGGTCGCGAACGTCAGCTCGGCGACCAGCCCCTTGAATTCGTGCAGCGTCTGGTCGTAGTTCGCGCTGTGCAGCGTACGCAACTTCGCGTTCCACGTGATGAGGCGCGGATTGTTGATCAGCAACCCGCAGCCCAGCACCATGATGAGCGGCGACAGGTGCAGTTCCTTGCCCACCGCGTACAGGCAGACCAGCCCGGCGATCAGCGGCAGGAAGCGCACGTGGCCCTCGAGCTGGTTGATGAAATAGTAGAGCAGCAGCGCCACGGCGGCGGCCGCGGCGAGCGAGACGCCGCCGCCGCCCAGCAGGTCGAACGTGAAGAGTTCCAGCGAGCCGTTCGCGTTCAGCCACGCATAGAACACGAGCACGCCGACGATGTCCGACAGCGACGATTCGTAGATGATGAATTCGCGCGGATGTTCCGGCAGTCCGTGCGACGCGGGAATGGCCACGGCGCTGCTGATGACGGCGAACGGAATCGCCGCAAGCACGGCCACCGGCAGTTCCATGGCCATCGCATAGCGGAACAACGCGGCGAACGCGGCGAGCGACACCGTGAACCCGAGCAGCGTGGACGCGCCTGCCCGCGCAATGAGCCCCAGGCGTTCGCGCGACACCTTGAGGTCCAGCGAGCCCTCGAGCACGATCAGGATGAGGCCCAGCGTTCCGATCACCGGCACGATCGGATCGATCCAGTGCAGGTGCAGGTGGATGGATTCCAGCACCTGGCGGACCACGATGCCGCTGACGATCAGCAGCACCACCGACGGCAGCCGCCAGCGCCGCCCGACGATGTCGAGCAGGTAGGCAAACAGCAGCAGCGCGGACGACGCGAGTATGGCGGTGTTGGTCATGCGGTGGATTGCTGCGGACCGCTACGGCATCTGGATCTTGCCGCCGCCGGGAAAGCCCCCGCCCGCCAGCGCGTTGGCCGTGCCTGCAGGCGGCACGATCAGTCCGGACGACTGCTGCCGCCGCAATTCCTGCAGCTCGCGCATCGTGCGCTCGATGCCCGCCTTGGCGGCCTCGCCGTAGTTGGCAACGGCCTCAGCCAGGTTGTTCGCTTCGATGTCGAAGCTGACCGGCAGCGCGCCCATGTTGGTCATGATCTGCGCGTCGCCCGTGTAGATGGTCGGGCGGGCCGGATCGGGGGCGCCGTCGCTCTTGACGGGAACCATCAGGCGGATCGTGCCCACCTTGCGGTCGGTGATGATTTCTTCGCGATAGAGCGACGCGGCGTCCATCGTCGCTTCGGGGGAACGGGAGTCGGCGGGCATGGCGGTCCTTGGCGGTCTAAAGGGAAACCCGGATGGATCTAAGGGGAAACCCGGATGGTTCTAAGGGGAAACCCGGATAGTTCTAAGGGGAACCCCGGATTTTAAAGGACTCCGCCGCTTCCTGCGCAACGGCGTTACGCGTGCGCCAGCGTCTCGCCTTCGGGGAACAGGTACGAGTCCATCGACAGCGCGCCATTCAGGAAGCCGTCGACGACGCGCTCCGGCCGCGACGCCTCGCCCGCGGCGCCATAGGCGACGAACAGCGGCAGGAAATGCTCGTCGCTGGGATGCGCGCGCACAGCCTCAGGGGCGATCTCGCGCCAGGCGACCAGCGTGTCCGTGTCGTGTGCGGCGAGCGTCGTGGCCAGCCAGTCCGAGAACGCCTGCGCGTACGGTAGCGTCCGCGGCTGCCGCGCGTTCGCCATCCAGTCGCGCAGGTTGTGCGTCGTGTGGCCCGAGCCGATGATCAGCACGCCCTCGCCGGTCAGCGGTGCGAGAGCGCGCCCCATCTGCACGTGATGCGCGGCGCTAAAGGCCGGTTGCACCGACAACTGCACGACCGGCACGTCGGCGTCCGGGTACATCCAGCGCAGCGGCACCCACGCGCCGTGGTCGAGCCCGCGGCAGCCGTCCACGCCGGCGGCGATGCCGGCGGCCTTGAGTAGTGCCACGCTTCGCGTCGCGAGTTCGGGCGCGCCGGGCGCGGCGTAGGCCAGGCGATAGAGCTCCGGCGGGAAGCCGCCGAAGTCGTGGATGGTTTCGGGCCGCGCGTTGCCGGAGAGCATGGGCACCGCCGTTTCCCAGTGCGCCGACACCATCAGCACGGCGCGCGGCCGCGGCAGCGTGCGCCCGAGGTCGGCCCACGCGCGTCCGGCGGCGCCGGGCTCGACGGCGTACATCGGCGAACCGTGCGAAAGGAATAGCGTCGGCATGCGGTCGGACACGAAGGCTTCTCCGGTTGATCGAATCGGGCCCTGTGCCGCGCAGAAGGAAAAGTCCCTCGATTGCGCGCGGAACAGGGTGATGCTACAGCGGTCAGGCGGCGACCGTCTCCTTCTTGACCAGGCCTTCGGCCACCAGTGTCGCGTGGACCTTGGGCCGCGCGGCGACACGCGCCTGGAACTGCTGCAGCGCGGGCCACGGCGACAGGTCGACGTTGAGCATGCCCGACCAGTTCACGACGGTGAAGAGGTAAGCGTCGGCGATGGTGAACGTGTCGCCGGTCAGGTACGGGTGCACGGAAAGCGCCTTGGCCACGTAGTCGAAGCGCTTGGCCAGCGTCGCGCGCTGCTTTTCCTTCGTCGCGTCCGGCGTGGCCGGATCCCACAGCGGGCTGAACTGCTTGTGGATCTCGGTGGCGATGAAGTTGAGCCATTCCATCAGGCGATAGCGTTCCGGCGTCCCGAAGGCGGGTGCCAGCGTTCCCGGCTTGCGATCGGCGATGTACTGCAGCAGCACGGCGACTTCGGACAGGCGCGCGCCGTCGTTCATTTCGAGCAGCGGAACGTAGCCCTTCGGATTGATCGCGTAGTAATCCGTGCCGTCGTCCAGCTGATGTTTGCGCAGGTCGACCTTGATCGCATCGTAGATGAGTCCGGCTTCGCTCAGGGCGATGTGCGGCGCGAGCGAGCAGGCGCCAGGTGAGTAGTAGAGCTTCATGCAGTATCTCCGTTGGTTGCGAAAGGAAACGGGCGGCGGGAACGGCGGAGGCTTGCGTCCTGCACGCTGCGCGGCGCCACGGAAACGATGATGGGCTTTGTTACAGGCGGGATAAAGTAGTCTTGAAGCGATATATTGTTGTGAAATATGCAACAATAGGATGCAATGGACCGATTCCTCGCAATCACCGCATTCGTCAAAGTCGTCGAGACCGGCAGCTTCGCGCGCGCGGCGCAGCGACTCGATACTTCGGTTTCCTCGGTCTCGCGGCACGTGTCCGAACTGGAGGCGCACCTCGATGCGAGGCTGCTTAACCGCACGACGCGCCGGCTTTCGCTGACCGAGAGCGGGCGCGTGTTCCACGAGCGGTGCGTGCAGCTGCTGGCGGACCTGGACGAAGCCGAAGTCTCGGCCGGCGCGGCGACCATCCTGCCGCGCGGAACGCTGCGGCTCACGGCATCCATCACGTTCGGCTCGCGGCACCTGGCGCCGGCGATCGCCGACTTCATCACGCGCTTTCCGGCGATGCGCTGCGACGTCGAGTTGTCCGACCGTGCCGTGGACCTGGTCGACGAGGGCTACGACCTCGCGGTGCGCATCGGCGCGATCGGCAGCCAGAACCTGGTGAGCCGCAAGATCGGCGAGACGCACATGGTGTGCTGTGCGTCGCCCGCGTATCTCGCGCGCCGCGGCGAGCCTGCGACGCCGGAAGACCTGGCGGCGCACGCGTGCCTCACCTACGAATACACGTCGCAGCGAAGCGTGTGGCCGTTCCGCGACCGCGACGGACGCAGCCGCGACGTGCGGATCGCAGGTCCCGTGCACGCCAACAACGGACGCTTTCTCGAGGGCCTCGCCGTCGCGGGTGCCGGCGTCGTCTGCGAGCCGGACTTCATCGTCGGGCCGGACGTGCGGGCGGGAAAGTTGACGCCGATCCTGCGCGAATTCGCGCCACCGCCGTCGCCGATCTACGTCGTCTATCCCAGCCGGCGCCATCTGTCGGCCAAGGTCCGGGCGTTCACCGATTTCCTGGTCGCGCGCTTCGCCGTTCCGGACTGGACGCTGGCCGCGCCGTCTAAGGCGGCGCGGGGTGCGAAGCGCTAGCGCGTCAGAACCGCCGACGCCACGTCGGCCCGCCGCCGCGCCAGAAGCGAAGCATGATGAAGCCGCCGACCATGCCGCCCAGGTGCGCGAAGTGCGCGACGCCCGACTGTGCGCCGGACACGCCCATGACCAGCTCGAGCGCCGCGTACACCAGCACGAACACGCGCGCCGGCATCGGTATGGGCGGGAACAGCAGCATCACGCGGTTGTTAGGGAAATAGAGGCCATAGGCAAGCAGCAGTCCGAACACGCCGCCGGACGCGCCGACCGTCGGATAGAACCCGCCCGTCATCCACGCGACCAGCAGCTGCGCAAGCGCCGCCGACACGACGCAGACCAGGTAGTACGCGAGGTAGCGCCGCGACCCGAACACCTGCTCGATGGCGCCGCCGAACATGTACAGCGCGAACATGTTGAAGAAGAGGTGCAGCATGCTGCCGTGCAGGAACGCGTAGGTCACGAGCTGCCACGGCGCGAAGTCCATGCCCGTGTACGGCGCCGCACCCACCGGCCACAGCATGAACGGCGCCAGCAGGTTGCCGGTGCTGGAATCGAGGAGGAACATCGCGACGTTCGCGACGATGAGGGCGGTGGTGACGGGAGGCATGAGGTAGGCTTGGCTTGACGTTGCGCGCGCTATTACAGCACACGCGCGAATTGGGGTAGATTGCACCGGCGTCCACAACAACGAAACGAGGAAATCCGCCATGCCGCAATCGCTGCCGAGAGTCCGGGCCTCCATCGTCCTCATTTTCCTCTCGCTGGCCATGGCGTTCGCCGGGAATACCGCCAGCGCGCAGGACTATCCGACGCGGCCCGTGAAGATCATCGTGCCGTTCGCCGCCGGCGGGCCCGCCGACGTGTACGCGCGCTTCATCGCGCAGCGCCTGCAGGAGGCGATGGGGCAGCCATTCGTGGTGGAAGACCGTCCCGGCGCCGGATCGGTGACGGGCACCGACGCGGTGGCCAAGAGCGCGCCCGATGGCTACACGCTGCTGCTGATGTCGAATGCGCAGACGGTCAACGAATCGCTGATCCCGAACAAGCCGTATGCGCTGCTGCGCGATTTCGCCCCGGTCGCGCCCATCAACTACTCCGACCTGGTGCTGGTCGTGCATCCATCGGTCGCCGCCCATTCGCTCGCCGACCTGATCAAGCTCGCGAAGGCGTCCCCGGGCAAGCTCAACTACGCGTCGTCGGGTCCGGGCACGCCGTACCACATGGCCGGCGAACTCTTCAAGGCGATGGCGGGCGTGGACATCGTGCACGTCCCGTACAAGGGCAGCTCGGGCGCGCGCACCGACGTGCTGGGCGGGCAGGTCGAGATGATGTTCGATGCGGTGACGACCATGAACGAATACGCCAAGGCCGGCAAGGTGCGTCCGCTGGCGACGACCGGCAAGACGCGCTCCACGGTGCTGCCCAACGTGCCGACGATGAACGAGGCGGGGGTGGCGGGATACGAGGCGGTGATCTGGCTCGGCGTCATGGCGCCCAAGGCAACGCCCCCGGCCATCGTCAATCGCCTGAACGCGGAAATCCGGAAGATCGTGTCCAGGCCGGATGTCCGCGACGAGTGGGCAAAGCAGGGCGCGGTGGGCATGCTGATGTCGCCGGAGGAATTCAGCCGCTATGTCGCCGACGACATCGTCAAGTGGGAGCGCGTCGTCAAGCTCTCGGGTGCGAAGCCGGATCAATGACGCGCATCGCGCATGAACGCTGACGCGCGCGGCGCAGGCGCCGAACTGCACGTGCTGAGCGCCGGCGCAGCGAAGGGCCTCGTCGAAGCGATCGCGCCGGCGCTTGACGCAGCAACCGACGTGACGCTTCGCGGCGAATTCGGTGCGGTCGGCGCGATCCGCGAAAAGTGGCTGGGCGGCGCACGCTGCGACGTCATCATCCTCACCGCCGCGATGCTCGAAGCCATGGCGCGCGAAGGCCGCGTCGACGCGGCGACCGTGGCGCCGCTCGGCCGCGTGCGCACCGGCGTCGCCGTGCGCGCGGGAGAACCCTTGCCGGATATCGGCGACCGCGATGCGCTGCGCCGGACGCTGCTCGCAGCAAGCGGACTGTACCTGCCCGACACGGAGCGCTCGACGGCAGGTATGCATTGCATCGCGGTGTTGCGGGCGCTGGGCATACACGACGACGTCATCACCCGTGTCCATGCGTTTCCGAACGGCGCCATCGCGATGCGCGAACTGGCACAGGCGCGCGAATCAGGTTGCGTCGGCTGCACGCAGATCACCGAGATTCGCTACACGCCGGGTGTGGCCCTCGTCGGCCCGCTGCCGGCGGAATTCGAACTGGCCACCGTGTATTCGGCAGCCGTCGCGACCGCGGCGCAGGCGAAGGCGGCGGCCCTTCATTTCGTGCAGATGCTGACGTCGCCGGACTCGCGCGAATTGCGCCGCAGCGGCGGTTTCGAGGCCTGATTTCCTGGCATTGGCGCCGCCCTCGTGTCGTCCGAGGTGGCGGCTCGCACGTTAAGGTAGGACGTAGCGTCGCAGGTGCATTGCGGGGAAAAGCGCAGGCACATGCGGTGAACTCGGGGCGACAACCCGGGTCGAACAAGCAAGGCAGTGAGGAGTGGAGTTCATGAAGAAACATTTGCTTACAATTGCGGCACTGGCGTTGGCCATGGCCGTCAGCGGTGCTGCGCTCGCACAAGGTCGCGGCGGCGGTGGTGGAGGTGGTTCGCACGGCGGCGGCTCCGGCGGCGGCGGATGGAGCGGCGGCGGCTCGGGCGGCGGCAGCTGGGGCGGTGGCTCCGGCGGTGGCTGGCATGGCGGCTCGGGTGGCGGCAGCTGGGGCGGTGGCTCCGGCGGCAGCTGGAACGGCGGCGGTTGGCACGGCGGTTCCGGAAACTGGAACGGCGGCTGGCATGGCGGCTCGTGGAATGGCGGCTGGAACAACGGCTGGCGCGGCGGTTCGTGGAACGGCGGCTGGAACAACGGCTGGCGTGGCGGTTGGGTTGGCTGGGGTGCCCCGGCTTGGGGCTGGGGTTGGGGCTGCGGCGCCTGGTGCGCCGCCGGCTGGTGGCCCGGCGTCGGACTCACGGTAGGCTGGCCCGGCGCGTGGGGCTGGGGAACGACCTTCGTCGACGTGGCGCCTGCCAGCGGGTTCGTGACGAACGACACCGGCGTCTGGATGTCGCAGGAGTCGCCGACACCCAATTTCGCGCCGCAAGCGGCACCTGCAGCGCCCGTGGCGAACAACTTCTGGTTCTACTGCGTCGATCCGGCCGGCTACTTCCCGTACGTCCAGACGTGCAACAGGTCGTGGATGACGGTCATTCCGCCATCCAATCCCGGCTCGCCGCTCGCGCCGCGCCTGGCGCAATAGCGTAACCGTATGAAGACTGCCATGAACAGAACGCTGCTGTTGGTTCCGCTCGCTGCCGTCTTCGTGCTCGGCGGGTGCGTCACCGTTCCCACCGGGCCTACGGTGATGGTGTTGCCCGGGCCGCAGAAGAGCCTCGACCAGTTCAACGGCGACGGCATGACCTGCCAGCAGTACGCACAGAATGTCGTGGCCCCTGCGGGCGTGGCGGCTGCGAACAGCGCCGCCGCCAACGCCGCAGTCGGCACGGCGCTCGGCGCGGCGGCCGGCGCAATCATCGGTTCGGCCACGGGCCAGGCGGGTGCGGGTGCCGCCATCGGCGCAGGCACCGGACTGCTTTTCAGCGGGCCGTCGACCAGCAACATGGCCTACGCGTCGTCGTGGCAGATGCAACGCAGCTACGACGTCGCCTACATGCAGTGCATGTATGCGCGCGGCAACCTGTTGCCGGGCCAGATGCCCCCACGCCAGCAGCCGGTGTACAGCTTTCCGCCGCCCAACTTCCCGGCGCCCGCGAACGTGCCCCCGGGCTATACGCCGGGGGGCTATCCGCCGCCGGGCACGCCGCCGCCGGTGGGCGTCGGGCCGCAGGGCTGAACGGCATCCACTACCGAATCAGCTCTGCCGCAGTTCTACCTCAGTTCTGTAGCACCCACTTGCCGTCCTTGATCTGCACCATGACCCGCGCGCGCGAGTCGAGGCCCAGATGGTCGGTCTTGCTCATGTTGACCGCGCCGTTAGTCACGGGGAGATCCTTCGTCGCTTCGAGCGCGTCGCGCAGCGCGCGGCGGAATTCCTTCGTTCCCGGTTGCGCCACCTTCAGCGCCTGCGGAATCGCGTTCGCCAGTTCGAGGCACGCATCCCATGTGTACGAGCCGAAGGCCGAAACGCTGCCGGGGCCGAATGCCGCCTCGTAGACCTTGATGTAGTCGTTCGCCTGCTTCTTCGCCGGGTGGCTGTCGGGAAGCTGCGCCGCGACGATGACGGGACTGGTCGGCACGAAGCCGCCCTCTACATCCTTGCCGCCGACGCGCAGGAAGTCGTTGTTGGCCACGCCGTGGTTGAAGTAGAGCTTGCCCTTGTAGCCCTGCTCGACGAGCGTGCGCGCCGGCAACGCCGCCGGCGTGCCGGAAGCACCAATGACGATTGCGTCGGGCTTGGCGGCCAGGAGCTTCAGCGTCTGCCCGACCACGCTCGTGTCCTTCGGCGCGAAGCGCTCGTTCGCCGCCAGCGTGATGTTGCGCGCCTTCGCGGCCTTGTCGATCTCCGCGAAGAAGGCCTCGCCCAGCGCGTCGTTGAAGCCGACGTAGCCGATCGTCTTCACGCCGTTCTTCGCCATGTGCTCGACGATGGCGCCGGCCATCATCACGTCGGTCTGCGGCGTCTTGAACATCCACGCGCGCTTGCCGTCCATCGGCTCGATGATGCGGATCGAGGACGCCAGCGAAATCGTCGGCGTCTCGCCGTCGGCGATGACGTCCAGGATGGCGAGCGTGGTCGGCGTCGTCGTCGTGCCGATGATCGCGTCGACCTTGTCCTCGCCGATCACCTTCTTGGCGTTCTGGACCGCGGTGGTCGTGTCCGAGGCCTCGTCCAGCAGGATGAACTCGACCGTCTTGCCGCCCATCGACTTCGCGCAGAGGCCCACGGTGTTCTTCTCGGGAATGCCGAGCGACGCCGCGGGACCGGTCGCGGAGACGATGACGCCGACCTTGACCTGCGCTTGGCTAAGTCCCGCGGTGGCGAGCATGGCGCACAGCAAGGCGTTGCCGATGAATGCGTGTTTCATGTTTCCTCCGGTATGTCGTTCGACGAGGCGGTCCGGTTCGTTGCCGGCGCCAGGCGGCAATGATAGCGGAACCGTTTCGTTCCCGGTGCTCCACCCGCCGAGCCATACCGACGCGGCGCTCATGCATAATCTGCGGCGCCGCGCTCCCGCGGCTGGCAACCTCGATGGAGACGGCCCGTGCAATCGTGCAGAGGAGGTTCCGCAGCCCGCCGGGTCGCGCTGATCGTTCTGCTGACCGTTGGCGCGGCCCACGCAGCCGACCCGAATAAGGTGCTGCACGTTGCGTCGTTCGACATCGAGACGTTCGATCCGCAGCAGTTCAACGACGACCCTTCGTTCCAGGTCTTCACGTCG
>Ga0302321_100004863_pt1 | contig 11692 bp, 7 predicted proteins | sample Fen_T0_1_FD_202505 | JGI IMG/M metagenome (GOLD analysis project Ga0302321, IMG submission 202505) | Peat permafrost microbial communities from Stordalen Mire near Abisko, Sweden - Fen_T0_1 | ecosystem: Environmental > Terrestrial > Soil > Wetlands > Permafrost | place: Sweden: Abisko...
GGTGAACCCCGGGGGAACCTTCCTGACCCAATTCCTTCAGCATTGTGCGACCGACGCCAACACCATCACCGGCAAGACCGGCACGCGCCTGGATCTCGTGACGTTCCATGCGAAGGGCGGCGTAGCTATCAACGGGGACCACGTCGAGATGGATCTCGGCAACCAGCTCAGGCTGCACCGAACCGGCTTCAACGCGGTCGCGGCGTACTCCCAATTCAAGCAAACGCCCATCTACATCACCGAGGCGGATCCCGACGGCTGTGCGGCCTGCCCGGCGAGCACGTGGCCCGAAAATGCGTACCGCAACTCTCCCGCGTACGGTGCGTACGAGATCACCATGATGAAGCACACCCTGGAGCTTGAGGTCGAGGTAGGCATCAAGCTGGGCGGACTGCTCACGTGGGCGTTCACGTTTCCGGACACGTCCTATTTTTCGGGGTACCGCGCCCTCGCCACGAACGGCATTAGCCTACCGGTCCTAGGCGCTTTCAAGCTGCTGGGCCGGCTGGCCGGGCCCCGTCTGCCGCTTACCAGCAGCGGGGCGCACACGTTGAGCGACATCCTGGTGAACGGCGTGCGCGACCTGCCGGAGGTCGATGGGATGGCAACGCTTGACGGTGCCGCCGTCCAGGTCCTGGTGTGGAACTATCACGACGACATCGTGACCGTGGATGCTACGCCGGTACACCTGTCGATCAAATTGCCGGCGAGCTTCGGAGCCAGCGTGCGTGTCTCGCACCTGCGTGTCGATGACACGCACGGCGACGCGTACTCCGTCTGGGTGTCGCAAGGCATGCCGGCAAGTCCGTCGATGGACGATGTCGCGGCCCTACAGCAGGCGATGGACCCTGCGCCGCTGGTCCCGGACGGGATCCTGGCGGTGGTTCCGGGCGGCTCCGCCAGCGTCGATTTCGATCTGCCTCGGTTCGGGGTGTCGTTGCTAACCATCCAGCCTGCGGCTGGCGCTAGCGATGGCGGCACGGGCGCAGTCGGAGGTGGATGCGCGTGTGGCGTCGCTAGGCATGGCGACGGCGTGACCAGTGTCGCCACCCTGCTCGGTATGGCCATGCTGGCTTTCGCCATGACGGTGCGCCGTCGGCGTGCTCAGCTCAATAGGGAAGAAGCAAGGCTAGGATGAGTTCTGTGGATTTGGTTGTCTTCGATCACGATGGCACCTTGGTGAATTCCCTGCCCGTGGTGGTGCGGGCCTCCAATGAGGTGATGGAGGCCTTTGGTTACGAACGCAAACCTGCGGCCGAGATCGTGGCGGGCATGGTGCATCCGACGGCACCACGGCTAGGATTGCTGGCAGGGACTGTAGACCTGGGACTTCAACAGAAGATGGCTCGCCGCTATGGGGAACTGGCCATGCGCTTTTCAGAATTGGCGGAGCTGTACCCCGGGATTGAGGGCTTGCTAGCGGATTTGAAGGGGCTGGGACTTCCCTTGGCGGTCCTCAGTAACAGTGAAGGGAGATTCGTTCGCGGAATTCTGGAGCGTTTGAACGTGGCCAAGCAGTTCTTTTGTCTCATGGGCGAGGAAGACATGCCCGCACCCAAACCCGATCCGCGGGGTTTGTACCGCATCCTGGAACTGGCTGGATGCGATCCGTGGCGCGCGGTGTACGTGGGGGATAGCCGCACGGATTTGGAGACCGCCCGGGGGGCGGGTCTGAGGGCCGTTGGTGTCACCTGGGGAGCCCACCCGCGCGTTGAACTGGAAGAACTCGGATTCGATGCGCTGGTCGATGAACCTTCGCAGCTGTTGGCCCACCTGAAGGTGGCTGCCCCAATCGGGCAAGAACTCTGAGCACAATAGTACAATCCAGAAATGAATCTTAGCGGATAGCGCCTGCATCGTATTCCGAATTGACCATCGGTCTACGTCCGCGGACGGCCGCTGGCTGGGCTGAGATTCCGTGGTGCTCATCGCCGACATCCGTCGAGAACAGAGGTTCCATGCGTTATTCTCAAGGGATTCTCGTCATTGCGTCTGCATTGGTGTCTGCTTGCACGCCAACAGGCATTCCCGACTCCAAGACGCCTTCTAGGTCGGGCGGCACAGCGAGCCCGAAAGGCGGTACAGGCGGGAATTCCAACGGTGGTGCAGGTGGGGACGGCGGAGGCTCTACCTCTAGTCAGAACGGCAACGGTGGCAAAGCCGGCAGTGGCGGCTCTGGCGGCAACGTGACTACGTCTGGCAGCGGTGGAGCCTCGGGCGCTGGCGGCACGTCCGGTGCTGGCGGCTCCGGCGGCACCACCATTGAAACCTCCTGCGTGCCTGGTGTCCCTGCAACGAGCCAGATTCCGCGTATGAAGGACGCGGCGTACGATGGCGTGGTGAAGGATCTGCTCGGTCTGACGGCTCTAACGAGTGCCGGCAACCAGCCGCCGTCTTCCCTGCTTGCACCGGACTCCGACGGTGCCCTTACGGACATTGGGTGGAATGGCTACCTGACGGCTGCGGAAAAGATCGCCGCCGAGGTGATGGCTGGCTCCAACAAATCGAAATTCATTAGCTGCGACCCAGCTACCAATACGACGACTTGTTTGACGAACACCATCAAGACCTTCGGTCGCAAGGCCTTTCGCCGGCCGTTAACGGACGCAGAGGTGACGAGCCTGCTGCGCCTCAACAGCTTGACCCCGAAGGGGACAGGCGCCGAGGTCGCCGAGGCGATCCTGTATGCCTTCCTTGCTTCCCCATCGTTCATCCTGCTTCCGGAATTGGCGCAGGACAAACAAGGAAGCAGCATCAAACTTTCCAGTTACGAAGTTGCGACGAGGCTCTCGTTCTTGCTCTGGGGCACGATTCCGGATGACACGCTCAACACCGCGGCGGACGGTGGCCAACTCTCAAGCATCGACCAGATCGCGGCGCAGGCACAACGCATGCTCAAGAGCGATAAGGCGTCGGCGGTCGTGCACAACTTCCACCGCTACTACGCGGGCATCGAGGCTGGTTCGCACTGGGTCAACAATAGCCATGATTCGACCAAGTACCCCGCATTCACCTCAGGTTCGTACGACGCTGCGATGAGCGAACTCGACGCCTTCTTCCAGGAAGTGGTGCTCAAGGGCGGGACGTTCAAGGACATGTTCCTCAGCAACGTGGCTTTCGTCACCACGGACACCGCCGCGCTCTATGGGCTTGATCCAGCGAGCTACGGTACGACGCCCACGCGCGTGCAGCTCAATGCAGACCAGCGGCCAGGATTCTTGACCCGGGTGGCGTTCCTGAGCACCTTCGCGAAGTACGACGTCACGAGCCTGATTCTGCGAGGTGCGTTCATCAGCGGCCGGGTCATCGGGATCAATCCTGGAACGCCCGATCCGACTGCACTCAAGACGCAACCACCGCCGGGCAACTATACGACCCAGCGCCAGGCCATCGAGGCCATGACCAAGAATGAGCCGTGCTTCTCGTGTCACAACCGTACCATCAACCCGCCAGGTTTCGTGTTCGAGCACTACAACGCCGTGGGGATGTGGCAGGACACGGATCCGCTGGGCGGGACGATCGACGGAACCGGCGATGTTCGCCTGACACCCACCAATACCAAGACCATCAGCAGTCCGCTCCAATTGATGACCGAGATCTCCAATTTGGCAGAGGCCAAGCACCGCTACGCTGAACAGTGGGTCGCCTTTGCCGCGGCAAGGGTGCCCAACCCGAACGATGCATGCATCGTGGAACAGATGAGTAGCAGCATGTCGCAGGCTAGCTACACCCTCGTCAATCTACTTGCCGACTATACGAAGGCAGATTCCTTCCGGCTGCGAACCGTCGGCAACTGATAGGGAAGCACAACCATGAAAACAATTCTGCTGAACCGAAGACAACTACTCCGCGGCCTCGGGGGAGCGATTGTCGCCGCACCCTTCCTGAGTTCTGTCACAGAGAGGATGGCGAGGGCGCAATCGACACCCGCCCCGACTGCTCCGAAGCGGTTGATTGTGTACTTTACCCACTACGGGTGCCTGACGGACCGATGGTTCCCGGCGAAGTCCCATGGCGCGCTCACGTCCGCGGACTATCAGGCGATGCAGACGCTCGCGCCCATGGCGCCCTACGCAAGCAAACTGCTCATGGTTCGCGGCATTCGAGCCATGAACGAGTGGAGCTTTGGAGGGACCCTCGGTCAGACGACCGACCCCCATACCCAGGTCTGCGGATCGTACTTCACCTGCCAGCCGGTAACACCCGACGACGGCAAGTTCAACGCCACACCCACGGGACGGTCGCTCGATCACGTCTGTGCCGAGCAGGTCAACCCGAGCGGTGGTGCGCCGCTCTTCATGCAGATTGGTGGCGTGGCCGGCAGCGCAAGCAACACCCAGGCAGTCCTATCCTTCGACAAGCCCAATCAGATCTTTCCCGGCTATGGGTCGCCGACGCAGGTCTATAGCAACCTGACGAACCTGTTCGGCAATGGGCCGGTGTCATCGGATACCTACAAGGTTGCGCGCGGCAAGAGCGTCATCGACGTCGTGTCAGACGACCTGGCTGCGTTGAAGAGGGTCCCCATGAGTCAGTCTGACCAGCAGAAGCTCGATGCTTGGGCGCAGCTTCTCCATCAGACGTCGGGTGCAGTGGCCGCCCAATGTAGCGCCGATACTGCAACGAAGCTTGGCTTGACGAGCAGTTCCGTGCAATCGGCCGGAGCGGACATCTCGACGGTCGCACCAGTCATGATGGATCTCGCAGTTCTCTCGGCGCTGTGCGATGCCAATCGCGTGATCTTCATGAAGATGCCGCCGAACTATGTATTCAAGAACTTGGGGCTAACCGTGGAATCCCATGGACTGTCCCACCGTATTGGCAATGCCAATATGGGTGGCACCTGCCTCAGCGGCGTGTTCGACATGCTTTACAAGATCGACCAGTTTTACGCGCAGCAGTTCGCGTTTCTCGTCAAGCAGCTCGACAGCTTCAGCGAAGGCAGCGGCACGCTGCTCGACAACACTGCAACCGTCTGGTTCCAAGAAATGTCGGACGGCGATAGCCACAACCTGAACAACCTGCCGATCCTTCAGGCGGGAGGTTGTGGAGGTTACTTCAAGACTGGCTGGGCTGTGAATGTGGAGAGCGCCAAGACAGACCTGACCGTGGGGCATAGTGAAGACGAGTGCAAGAATGGGAGCACTGCTTCGAATCTAGACTCGGTCGGAACCCCGTCGGATCAATCCAGCAAGCCGATCAATAAGTACTTTTGCAATTTGATGAACGCCATCGGCGTGAAGGCCGGTGCGGACGGCTTCCCGGTAAAAGGGGGAACCCAAGCCGTGACCCACTACGGGAAGTACGACGATTCCAAGCTCTTTAAGGGCGGAGGGACAAACGCCGACTCCATTACGAACCCGGGAGAGTACGCGGAGCTTCGGGCAGGCAGTTAGTTAGTCAGGCGGGTGGTGCTTCGGTGCAGCGCCAATAAATGCATGGACTTTCCCGGCACAGTTGCTATCAGCCGGCCATGACATTGTCCCACTCCGCGCCCCTTTCCCCGGCCCAGGCCCCCGGTTTTGCCGCGCTCGGCCTGTCCCCCACATTGTTACAAGTCGTGGCCGAACTGGGTTTTGCCACGCCGACGCCGGTGCAAGCGCGGGCCATTCCTTTGTTGCTGGCAGGCCGGGATCTGATCGGGCAGTCCACCACCGGCAGCGGGAAGACGGCCGCCTTCGCTCTGGCCATCTTGCAGAAGCTGAAGCGGGATGAACGCCATCCCCAGGCCCTTATCCTGTGTCCCACGCGCGAGCTGTGCGCGCAGGTGGCGCGGGATTTTCGCAAGCTGGGGCGGCGTGAAGCGGATCTCCAGGTCTTGATCCTCTCGGGCGGGCAGCCAATGAATCCGCAGCTGGCGGCGCTGCAACAAGGCGTGCACGTGGTGGTGGGAACGCCGGGCCGGGCCCTCGACCACATCAAACGCGGCTCGCTGAAATTGAACCACGTGGCGACCATCGTTGTCGATGAGGCTGACCGCATGCTGGACATGGGCTTTGGCGAAGAGATGGAGAAGATCCTGACCAGCGCGCCCATTCCGCGGCAGACGGTGTTCTTTTCCGCCACCTATCCGCGCTCGATCGAGGTGATGACGAAGGCGCACCAGAAGAATCCAGAGCGCCTGACCATCGGCGAATCGGATGGCCCGGCGACGCTCTTGCAGCAGCTAGCCTACGATGTGGAAGATACCGGACGGCTCGAAGCACTCTTGGCGGTGCTGCGAGCGAGTCCGCCCGAATCGGCCATTGTCTTTTGCAATTTCAAGAAGACCGTCGCCCTCATCGACCAGGCGCTCGGCGCCGCCGGGGTCAGCAGCGCATGCCTGCACGGTGATCTGGACCAAAAGGAACGCGACTTCGTGATGGCGAAGTTTCGCAACCACAGCATCCGGGTGCTGGTGGCGACGGACGTGGCCGCGCGTGGCCTCGATATCGAAGGTCTGGATCTGGTGGTGAACTTCGAGCTGCCCTTTCAGCCAGAAATCTATGTCCATCGGATTGGACGGACGGGCCGTGCGGGCAAGGCCGGAACGGCGGTGGCGCTGGTTGGTCCCCGGGATGGGGGCAAGGTGAAGGAGATCGAGGCAGCCATCGGGGCAACGCTGGAGCGTCGGGCGATGCCCGCATCCGCGCGCACCCATGCTCCGGATGCCAGGGCTTCCGCCCACGCGGGTGCAACCATGGAGACGCTCTACATCTCGGGCGGCCGCAAGGACAAGATGCGTCCCGGCGACATTCTGGGCGCGCTAACGGGTGAAGCGGGCGGCCTGCCAGGCAGCGACGTCGGCAAGATCGAGATTCACGATCGCTTTTCCTATGTGGCCATCGCCAAGGGCAGCGTGGACCGCGCCATCGAACGGCTCAGCGCCGGCCGTATCAAGGGCAAGAAGTTCAAGGTGGGGCGGGCGAAATAGCAATCAGCTACAACGCGGTCCTGCGCACCCTCCGCTATCTGCTGAACATCAGTGGGCCGAGAGGGAAGGCCGGACAAACCGGAACCGCGCTGGGGCGATGCAGAGGGCAATCAGCACGAGTTGCGTGGCGATGAAGGCGGATAGGGACCAGAAGGCCTTGTCCATGAAGCCGTAGGAATGCAGCCCAACGCCCAGCATGTTCACACCAAACCAGGACAGGCTGGTGATGATGTTGCCGAAGATGGCCATGGCCATGACACCCTTTTCCTTCACGAAGCCGCCCCAGCGGGCATGCAGAATCACCGCGTTCCACAAAACGATTAGGAGCGCCCCGTTCTCCTTGGGATCCCAGCCCCAGAACCGGCCCCAGGACTGATCCGCCCAGATGCCCCCGAGGACCGTGCCGACGAAGCTCAAGACCACGGAAAATGCCACGATGCCGTAGGCCATGGAAACCAAGGTGGATGTTGTGGCGGGATCAAGCGTGCGGCTTACGTGCTTGCGGATGGTGTACACGATGGCCACTGTGCCTGCGAGGAAGGTGCCACTGTAGCCTATGGTGATGGTCACCACGTGGGTGGCCAACCAGAAGTTGCTGTCCAATACCGCGCGCATCATCTCCATGGTGTCGCCGTCGGTCGCCAGGTGGTGGGCCACGATAAGGGTGACGAATCCGGCGGTAGCCGCCACCAGCGTCCCGAAGCCCCGGCGGTACATGCGCTCTAGGATCACGCCCAGCACGACGGCGGCCCAACCGACGAAGATGGCTGAGGAATAGAGGTTGGTCACGGGCGGGCGGCCCTGCAGAACGATGCGCGCGACGAGCCCGAGGGTGTGCACCACGGCGCCGCCGAGCAACAGCGCCCACGCCGTTGGTTGCAAGATCTCGGGCTTCCACAGCCACGACGCGAAGAGCGCCAGCATAGCCAGGACGTAGATCACCATCCCCAAATAGAATGGTTCGACTCGGTTGAAGATCTGTTCAGAGCCGGCAGCGCGCATGGCGCTGGGCACCCGGGCGTTCATTGCGTTGGTCAGCTCGCCTACCGCGCTGTTGAAATACGCGGCGGACTGGGCCGAATAGGCCGTGGCAAGTGCGGCCCAGGCGCCAAGCAGGGGCGCGTCCGTGGGGTTGGCCAGACTCTCGCCGATGCTCTTCCAGGCCTCGGCCTTTTCGCCTGGTTTGGGCGGCACGGCGCGGAACAGGGCCAGGTCTGCCAGCGCAGCGCTAGCCTGGCTGGCTTCGGCGGGCGCGGCCAGCATGGCGTCCAGAGTCGGCCCGCCCGGCACCTGGATGGCGTGCCGAAGCCGATGGTACAAGAACAGCCGTTGATAGAGGTTGTCGATGGCGGACTGGAATGGCGTCCGTTGCTTGGCGTCGATAGCCTGCGCCGTTGTGGCCTGTTTCTGGATCTCGTCTAAGTAGGGCTGGATCGCGTGGAACGAGAAATACCGGTTCGCAGTTTGCCGCTGATTCATGATGGCAAGCACGTCGGGATCGTCGATGACGAAGACGGGTTGCTCATCCGCCACCGTCGGTCGAACCATGACGTCCAAGAGCCACTCGATGGCGCTGATCCGGACGCCGCCCGAACGGAAGGTCTGTTGGCTGCGGATGACCAACAGGGAGTTGCGCGCCACTGAATCCAGGGGCTTGACACGGCCGCCCTCCAGAACCGGCAAGCGGCCAAATGCCGTGGCATCCATGCCATGCGAAGCCGGCGGTGGCGTCGCCGTACTGACCACGCCGATCATCACGGCCGCAAAAGCCACTCGGGGCAGGATCTTGGCGAAATTCATCTAGGCCTCCTGGGCGCGTCGCCTTTGCGACCGGCGCAACGCGAATGCAAAATGGATAAGTAACCCCAGCGTCACAAGCACGCAGGATAGATACGGGATCACCCAGCCAGGATTCTCGACCACTTGGAAAATGGACAGGGTGTCGTTTTTGCCGAAGCTCGACTGGTAGTACGTCTTGCCCTCGTAGCGCAAGGGTTGGTTCATATAGATGAGAACGTCTCGCGCTTCCTTGCGCTCAGGATTATCGACGTGCACCAGGCTGGAGAAGTTCTTGGGGATGTCGGTCCCAGGGTACACGTCGTGACTAAAGTCCTTGAGCGTGATGGCGTAGGGAAGGTATTCGCGGCGTCGGTGCATGGCCAGGGTGTACGTACGGCCTTCGTGCGTAAATGCCTGCGGCGCCCCCAAGGCGCTCGACACCAGCCAGGTGCCGTAACTGCGACCGCCCGCCCAGGGTTCAACAAAGATGGCGGTCTGATTCAACTCCTCGTCGTGCGCGACCGGCGGTAGCTCCACCACGGTGACGCTGGCACCCACGCCTCGGTTGGCCAGCGACCCCGATTCGCCGGGACCGCGGTTGCTCAGCTGGGCATTGCGCACGAAACGTTTGATTTGGACCGAGACAGGCGTCCCGGGTATCGGCACCATGCTGCCTTCCCGCATCAGGGATTCCGGCACGCCATAGACGTCGTCGCTCTTGGCGTCGGTCGTGTCGGTGATGGTCAACTCGATTTCGCGGGTGCTCTCGACGTAGTTGACCGTCTGGCCCTCTTCCACTGTCATCTGCCCATCCACCTGGAGCACCGCCGAGATGAACTCGCCGCTCACGAGCAGGATGAGGCCCGCATGCGAAATCCACAGGCCGATCTTGCGCCACGAGAGCTTCACCCTCGAGATCTGTGCAACCACCAGGTTGGCCACAAACAGCGAACCGACGATCACCCCGCCCGGAAACACCGGTAGGGAATAGTCCGTCCCGGGCAGATGCCACCAGATCCAATAGCTGCGCATGTACATGCGCACAGCCCCGTAGGTGCCGAGGTTCACCTGGGCCACGGTGCACATGATGACCAAGGCCATCAACAACACGAGGTTGAGGATGGTGAGTTTGAGCGAGGCGAGGGCGTTCCAGCCCGACTTGGCGTACTTATTCAAGATGCAAAGTCCCCAAGTAGGTGACGAAATCAGCGCGGGCCGCGGACACCGCGTCTGCGTCGCCATTGAGCTTCAGGAACCAGCTGCTGCTCGTGGTGGCCAACATGCCGACGACCATGCGGGTCTTGGTCTGACCCTCGCTGGTGAAATCATAGAGCGCTACCACACCCGCTTTGCTGGTCACCGCTGTGCGTAGCTTGGGCAGCGCGGGTTCGTCCACGGGTGCCAGTCCGATCTGTCCGCGCCAGCGGTTCACATTGGCCAGTTCGCCACCGACGGTTCCCGACAACATGACGATGGCGACCTCAGTCTTGCCTTGGACGGATGGCTGCAAGGTCGCGTAGCGCATACCCGAGCCCTTGTTTTCAGTCCAGCCCTTGGGCAAGGTCCACGCGAGATTCTCTCCTTGGCCGGGCTTCGGTGGCAAAGGGACTTCGCCTCCGGCGGTCGGGTTTTGGCCACTGGCGGGGGGCGCGCCCATGGGTGGCATGCCCATGCCCGGCACCGGGCCCACGGAGGGCATGGCCTCGCCACCCTTTGCTACGCGTGCGTGGGTGACGTTCTCGCGGCGGCAACTCGCTCCGGCCAGGAGCGTCGTCAAGGTCACAAGCAGCACGCCTTGGCGAGCGCCCGGAGAGAGGAGCATGGTCACGCGGTTCATCGACTGCCTTCTTTTTGCCATGGGTTGATCGCTCCGCGCTTTTGAATGCGGATGCCGGTTGTCTGCGGATCTTGTACCCTGGCGATGTGGATTTCTGTCGCGGATACCCAGAACGCAAAGGCTGGAACGATTCTGGGGTGGTTCCGACGGCTGGGCAAGCAGAAGTATGACAGGTCGAAAAGCAAGGTCGAGCGACCACGGGAAAGGAATGCCGTCCATCCGGTAGGCGCCGGTAGGCGACTTCGACTGCGTCGAGATCTCGGCGCGAGGTCAGCTGGCGTCTGGTGACTATTGGGGCGTCAACACCAACATCGCGACGCTCTTCGACGGTAGCGTGACCTGCAGTGTTTTCCCGGAGATCGAGCAGTTGGAGGCGGGGAGTGTTTGAATATTCACCTTTTCCGCCTGAGCGTAGTCGTTGTAGCTGTCCTTTGCCGGACCGGTGATGACCTGAGCGGTCGATACGGCATAGGACGTCTTGCTGCTGTTGATCGTGACCTGGATCGTTCTGGTGTTTACCAAATCGACGTTGGCCAGGCTGATGTTCACGTGTCCCTGATCGTCCACACTCGTGCCGGCGGACAGCACCGGGAACGACTTGCCGTTGCCGGTGATGTTCTCGCTCTTAAGCGTGTTCGCTGCCCACTTTGCGTTCGAGCGGTGGTGGGGAAGGAACATCTTGAATACGTAGAACGTCGGGGTCTTGACCAGCGCGCTGTCAGTGCTCCTCGTCAGGAGGAGAGAGTGAATGACGTTGATGCCCTGAGCGAGTCCCGCCATCTGGTAACGATCGGCATGCTGCATGAACAAGTGCAACGTCTCCGCCGCGGAGATTCCGTCCATGACGGTGCCCTGCTGCAGCCAGCTGTCCGCGGCCTTGTCGAACGGCTCCAACCAGTCGCCCCACTCGTCTTCGTAGATCTTGATGCGCTTGCTGGAATCGTACTTGTCGAGAATGGCGACTATCTGATCGATCCGTGGACCAATTTGGCCAGCATTGGCGGCGTTGACGACATTGTAATAGTCATTGTCGCTGAAACCCACGTTCGGGATGTCGGTCGGGTGATAGATGTAGTCGTGTACCTCGATTCCGTCGATCTTGCTTCCAAGGTTTTTCAACATCGTGTCGAGCCAGCCATTGTTTCCGATCAGGTCGGTGCCCG
>Ga0302321_100004864_pt1 | contig 11691 bp, 8 predicted proteins | sample Fen_T0_1_FD_202505 | JGI IMG/M metagenome (GOLD analysis project Ga0302321, IMG submission 202505) | Peat permafrost microbial communities from Stordalen Mire near Abisko, Sweden - Fen_T0_1 | ecosystem: Environmental > Terrestrial > Soil > Wetlands > Permafrost | place: Sweden: Abisko...
GATCTCGCCGCATTTTGTCGTGCGCTCGATCCCGAATTCTGGCTGATGGGCGAGGCCATCCATGGCGACTATACGCGGCTGGCAAACCCCGCCATGCTCGACTCGGCCACGAACTACGAGGCCTATAAAGGCCTGTACTCCAGCCTGGTGGACAAAAACTATTTCGAGATTGCCTACTCGCTCAAGCGCCAGTTTGGCGAGAACGGCATCTACCGCGATCTGGCGCTCTATAACTTTGCCGACAACCATGACGTAGACCGAGTCGCCAGCAGCCTGACGGATCCGCGCCACCTGTACCCGCTGTACTGCCTGCTCTTTAGCATGCCCGGGGTGCCCTCGATCTACTACGGCAGCGAGTGGGGATTGACCGGGCAGCGCACCCCAACCGATGACCGGCCGCTGCGCCCTGCCCTGGACCTTGGTCAGCTTCGAGCAAGCTCTCCGCAACCCGATCTTCCCGCCGTTCTTGCGCGCCTTGCCTCGATCCGGTTGAGCGCGCCGGCCCTGCGTTATGGGGATTACCGGGAGCTGTTCGTCGCCCCCGAACAATTGGCCTTCTCGCGCAGCAGCGGCGATCAAACGGTCATCGTCCTGCTCAACGCCGCCGCCGTGGAGAGCGCGTTCGATCTCCGCATCGCGCTGCCCGATGGCACGCGTTTTGTGGACCTGCTCAACCCAGCCGATGAATTCCGGGTGAACAAGAACCACCTGTACGTAGAGCGGGTCCACCGCCATTGGGCACGCTTCTTGCAAATCACCTAAAAGCTTTATCACTCTATTGAGCATCGCCGACCCCCTACTCTCTATTCTCTGTTTCTCCGCCCCTAACTGGCCTTCCATATTCCTTGATTGAATATTCGCTTAATGCTAAACTAGTATCGGATTGCTTCTCTCACCGGGACCCTGACTATGCCTGAAAAAATTCTGATTGTTGACGACGATCTCGATACGCTGCGCCTTGTGGGGATGATGCTCCAAAAACAGGGCTATCAGATAGTAGCTGCCAGCAGTGGTCCGCAGGGGTTGGAACTGGCCTTCAACGAGCTTCCGGACCTGATCCTGCTGGACGTAATGATGCCTATGATGGACGGCTACGAGGTCGCGCGCCGGCTGCGCGCCAACGAGAAGACCGCCAACACCCCGATCCTGATGTTCACCGCCAAGAGCCAACTCGACGACAAGGTTACCGGTTTCGAAGCCGGTGCCGACGATTACCTTACCAAGCCTACCCATCCCACCGAACTGCAGGCGCACGTCAAGGCCCTGCTAGCCCGTTCCAACAAGGGCAAGGGTGGCGGCATTAACCCTGTGACGGGGCCGGCCATCGAACAGCCTGCCTATGTCATCGGCGTGATTGCGGCACGCGGCGGCCTGGGTGTCACCACGGTCGCATCCAACCTGGCCGCCTCCCTGCGCAAGAAGACCAACCTGGAGGTGATCCTGGCCGAGTTCCGCCCCGGCCTGGGCGCCCTGGCCCTGGACATGAACCTGTCCCAGCCCGACGGCCTGGCAGCGCTGCTGAAGATGCCACCCGGTGAGATCACCCGCGACGCCATCCGCCAGCAGCTCTCGCAGCACGGCGCGTCGGGCATCGATATCCTGGCCGCCTCGGTCCAGCCGCGCGACGGGATACTGATAAATAACGTCCAACAGTTCGAGGTGATCCTCAGCCGCCTGACCTTCATGGCGCGTTACGTGGTGGTGGATCTGGGCTGCGGCATCACGCCGCTGAACCAGAAACTCCTGCCATCGATGAGCGAGATCCTGGTGATTGCCGAGCCTTTTGCCAACTCGCTGCAGCACGGGCAGAACCTGCTGGACAACATGGTGGAGTTGAACGTCGACAGGACGCGCTTGCGCGTCGTTGCAAACTACCGCCTGCGCTCGGAGGCCCAGCTTTCGGTGCCCCAGGTGCAGGACCGCATAAAATATCCCATCGAAGTCACCTTTACCCCCGTGCCCGAGCTGCTGCTGCAGGCAATACGCATGCAGACCCTGGCTGTCCTGGTACAACAGGACAGCCTGACCACGCAGCAATATACCGCCCTGGCCGGCAAGATCGAGACCCGCGCTCCAAAACCAGTCCAAAAATGACATCCTTCTCCAGCCAGGTACTGGAAACAATCGAGTTCTCGGCTGAATTGTTTCGCAGGGCCCGCCACACGGTCATACTGACAGGGGCGGGGTTTTCTACTGCATCGGGCATTCCCGACTTCCGCTCTGAGGGTACCGGGTTGTGGTCGCACGATGAGCCTTTGGAAGTTGCATCCCTAAACACTTTTCGCACACACCCCGAGCGCTTCTTTCAATGGTTCCGCCCCCTGGCCGGACAGATGTATTCCGCCGAACCGAACGCGGCGCATTACGCCCTGGCCCGGCTGGAAGAAAACCGGCGCCTGCAGACCCTGCTCACGCAGAACGTCGACCTGCTGCACCAGCAAGCGGGATCGAAGCATGTCATTGCGCTGCACGGAACTCTCGATAGCCTGTCCTGCACGGAGTGTTTTCAGCAGGTCGGTTACCGGGAATACCTGAAGCCCTTTATTGCGCTTGGTGAGTTGCCGCGTTGCCCGGCCTGCGGCGGTCTGCTGAAGCCCGACGTGATCCTGTTCGGCGAGCAGTTGCCGCAGAGTGCCTGGTTGACCGCCCAACGCGAAGCCCAAGCCTGTGACCTGATGGTCGTGGCCGGCTCATCGCTGGAGGTGCTGCCGGTTGCCAGCCTGCCGATGCAGGCCATCGAACACGGGGCCCATCTTGTGATCATTAACCAGACCCCCACTTACCTCAACGTCCGCGCAGACATCACGCTGTCTGAGGACGTTGAGGAGATCATTCCTGCGATTGTTGAACGGGTGCTGAATGGCTGAGTCTACCGAAAAACGACTGGACCGTTACGTCCGCCTGATCGAGATTTCGCGCGATCTGGCTTCCACTCTCGACCTCGATCCGCTGTTGAACCGCATCGTCGAGGCCGCCCGGGACATTACCGACGCCCAGGCCGCCTCCATCCTGTTGTACGACGATGCCGGGCGCCAACTGTACTTCCAGGTGGCCACCAACATGGATCCGATGATGCGCGGGCTGGCCGTCCCCATGGACAGCATCGCCGGCTGGATCGTCACCAACCGCAAATCCGTGCGCAGCGGCGACGTCCACAAGGACAAGCGCCACTTCAACAACGTTGCGCAAACGCTCAGCTTCGACACGCGCTCGCTGATGGGCATTCCCATGATCACCAAGGACAAGGTCATCGGCGTGCTGGAGGCGCTCAACAAAAAAGACGGCGAGTTCAGCGCGACGGACGAGGACATGCTCACCGTGCTGGGCGCGCAGGCCGCCGTCGCCATCCAGAACACACGTCTGTTCCAACAATCCGACCTGATCGCCGAATTCGTGCACGAGCTGCGCACGCCGCTCTCGTCGCTCAGCACCGCCACTTACCTGCTGACCCGCCCGGAGATCTCACGCGAGCAGGCCGACCAGATCACCAAAAACATCCACACCGAGACCCTGCGTCTCAATACGCTGGCGTCTTCGTTCCTTGACCTGGCGCGTCTCGAATCGGGGCGCGTACAGTTCCAGAAGTCGGCCTTCTCGCTTCAGCAGGTGACCGAAGAGTGCAAATCCATCGTCCAGAATAAAGCCGACGAGAACCACATTTCCATCAAGATCAAGGTCCCCGAGGACCTGCCGCCCGTCTCGGCCGACCGCGACAAGATCAAGCAGGTGCTGCTGAACATAATGAGCAATGCCATCAAGTACAACCGCCCGGGCGGGAAGGTGACCGTCAAGGCCGCCTGGAGCGAGAAGGATTGGCGAATAAGCGTCGCGGATACGGGCCTGGGCATTCCAGAAGAGGCGATCCCCAACCTCTTCACCAAGTTCTTCCGCGTGCGCGGCACCGAGAACTATGCCATCGGCACCGGCCTGGGCCTCTCCATCTGCAAACAGATCGTCCAGGGGCACGGCGGGCGCATCGACGTCAAGAGCAAGATGGGCCAAGGCACCACTTTTACGGTGGTCATCCCCAACAAATAACTCACTTTACGCAGTTCTGCCGCGGAGCCACCGAAACATGAAGTTATCTTCGTCGTTTTCTCTCTGTGACTCAGTGTCTCCATGGCAAATAAGAACCAACAGTGTGTAAGGTAAGCAAATAAGAAAAATGAGAGCCCGGCAGTTCAGCCGGGCTCTCATTTTTCTATTACACTTCTCGCCGGGCGCTGTTTCAATCGCCCGGCTGCTCGTCCTCGAACTTCGCAAAACTCCAGCGGTCGCGCCCGTTATTCTTGGACTGGTACATGGCCTTGTCGGCGCGGGCCAGGAAATCCTTCCAGTATTCGCCCGGTTGGTACTGGGCAATGCCGATGCTCACCGTGACCTGCACCGGGCGCGTTCCGGCAAGCACGACTACGTCCCGCGCCAGCGCCAGCAGGCGCTCGGCCATGGGGATGGCGGCTTCCACGGGCGTGGCCGGCAGCAGGATCAGGAACTCTTCACCGCCGTAACGCCCAATGCGGTCGGAGTGCCGGATGCCCCCGCGCAGTTCTCCCGAGAGCTTGCGCAGCACCTGGTCCCCGACCATGTGCCCATAGGTGTCGTTGATCGGTTTGAAACGGTCGATATCGACCATAAAGATGGTCAGCGGCCTGCGCGATTGGTGCGCGCGCGAGACCATGCGCTGCAGGTCCCCGATGATCTTGCGCTGGTTCGAGAGGAAGGTCAGCTGGTCGGTGTGCGCGATCTCGTCCACCTGCGCAAGCACGGCCTCCAGCCCGGTCTGCTTGATGCGCAGGGCGCGCCTGGTTTCCTTTAGGTCACGCATCAGCCTGGCAACCTGCTCGTTGCGCGGCCTGGTATCGAGCCGTTCGGGTGTCTCCGCCAGGAAAAGGAAGTTCCCGCCAGGTAGCGGCACCACCATGCAGTCGCAAAGCCGGCGTTCGCTCCCCACCAGCAGTTCGAGTGCCTCGCGCTGGGCCTGCCCGGCGCTGAAGGCTGCCTGCAGCAGCTGATCGAAACGCGGCAGGCTGCCGGCGGAGATCAGGTCGCGCAGGCCCAAAGGCACATTGGGGGATTTCTCGAGCTCTTCAAAAGCCGGATTGCGTTCAAGCAGCGTGCCGTCGGGCTGCGCCAGCGCGATCAGGGTGCGGGTATAGGATAACAACGGCCCAGTGCCGTAGGCGGCCAGCAGACCTGCAAGGTTGTTCACGGTTTCGATTTCCATATGCTGATTTTCATCGAAAGTGGTCCTCCTGTAAATCCACCATTTGGCAGGTGGCGCAACCCGGATTTCACGCGCCGGTGGGCGGGAAGCTCAGCGCGCGCCGCGCCGGCCAAACTGCCGCTCCAACATGTCCACCGAGAGATGGATCATCGTTGGACGGCCATGCGGGCAGGTGCGCGGCGAGTCGCATGCCTCCAGATCGGTCAACAAGGCGCGCTGCTCTTCGGGGGAGAGCGGCTGCCCGCCCTTGACGGCCAGCCGCTTGCACACACGCGCGGCGATGCGCGCCTCGAGCTCGGTCTGCAGCGGGCTTTCGTCTTCTTCGAAATCTTCCACCAGCGCGCGCAAGGCCGCCTCCGGGTCCGCACCGGCGAACAGGGCCGGCACGGCGCGCACCTGGAAGGCATTCGGGCCAAAAGGCTCCACCGAAAAGCCAAAGTGCTCCAGGACGGACAACTGCTCGCCGAGCGCCTTGGCGCCGGCCGGCGGCAGCGTCACCACCTGGGGCGTCAATAGCGCCTGGGAGGGGATGGCCTTCTGCGCGTGCTGGAGCATCAGTTTCTCGAACAAGACCCGTTCGTGGGCGGCGTGCTGGTCGATCAGGTAAAGGCCGTCAGGGCCTTCGGCGACCAGGTAGGTGGAACCGATCTGCCCGATCAGGCGCAACAAGGGCAGATTGAAGATTTGAGATTGTTGATTGGTAATTGTTCCGGGTGGAGTGATGGCAGGGGGCTGACCTGCACTGGCTAGCAATGAAAGATCGTCCAGTTGAGGCGGATCGGTATGGGCAATCGTCCAATCCAACCCGGCGGACTGCCCACTGTTTGCTGAAAACTGCTCACTGCTCCCTGGCCTCTGCCCGCCCCACAGATTTTGTGTGGGCAGGGCGGGGACGGGAGAATAGGCCAGCAAGGCGCGGCGCACGGCGCGCTGGACAAAGCTGAAGACCCGCTCGGAACTGCGGAAGCGCACCTCCGCTTTGGCCGGGTGCACATTGACGTCCACTTCTTCGGGGTCAAGCTGGAGGAACAGCGTCGCCAGCGGGTAACGCCCCACCATCAGCAAGGTATGGTAGGCCTGGAGCAGCGCCGCGCTCAAGGAGCTATCCTGCACCCAGCGCCCGTTGATGAAGAAGGTGATCTCCTTGCGGTTGGAACGGGTCAGCGCGGCGGGCGAGGTATAGCCGCTCAAGCGCATGCCCCCTATAGAACGTCGGGGGCTTCCCGGCTCCGAGCCGCCATCAGGGTTGTCCTCCTGGGCGAGCACTTCGAGCATCTGGCGGGCCACGTCCACGCCGTAGAGCGCCGCCAGGATGGCCCGCTGGTCGCCGTCACCACTGGTCTGGAGCGTCGGCGAGGCGCCGTCGGTCAAACGGAAGCGCACATCCGGGTAGGCCAGGGCGTAACGGGTGATCAGCCCGTCGATGGCGCGCCGCTCGGTAGTATCCTGTTTCAGGAACTTGAGGCGGGCCGGGACGTTGTAGAACAACTCCTCGACCCGCACGGTGGTACCCACCGGGGCACCGACCGCCTCGACCGCGCCGGCAATGCCCCCCTCCACGCGCAACCGGGCACCGGCCTGGGCGTCCCTGACGCGGCTGGTGACCGTCAGGCGTGAGACCGAGCCGATGGAGGCCAGCGCTTCACCGCGGAACCCGAGCGTGCCAATGTGGAACAGGTCGGCGGCGCTGGTTAGTTTGCTGGTGGCATGGCGCTCGACGGCCAGCAGCAGCTCGCCGGCAGGGATGCCGGAGCCGTCGTCGGCGATCTCGATCAGGCGGCGCCCGGCGTCCTGGACGGTGATGCTGACGGTTTTCGTCCCGGCGTCGAGGGCGTTTTCGACCAATTCCTTGACCACCGAAGCGGGACGTTCCACGACTTCCCCGGCGGCGATCTGTGAGGCAACTTCGGAAGAGAGCAATCGGATGGGCATATACGTATTATACCCATCGCGGTCACAAATGCGCAGCACCCACGGCTTTCACAAAGTCCGTTTTCTTGTCACCCTGAGCCGCAACTCTTAGCGGCGAAGGGTCTCGGTTTTCAGCCGAAGAGCGAGATGTTTCGTCGCATAGGGCGCTCCTCAACATGACATGTTAGTGTTGTCAAGCTACTTTGTGAAAGCCCTGGCGCAGCACCGTGTGCAATAGCTCCCACATAGACCCCATATAGAACCCATGTAGACCCCATTAAGACCCCATCCCGCCCCTACCGTACCTCGCGCCCCAAACCATTGCTATTCTGTAATGGCCGATCCGTGGCTCTTGCTCTTATAATCTAGGTAATTATGCGCTCCGAGCAGAAGGAACCTTGATGAAACGCACTCTTTTCCGCTGGCAGATTTCGATCACAGCCTACTACGCCACCATCGGGTTTATGTTTGGTTTCATCGTGCTGTTCGGAGCAACGTTGATCGACATGCTCGCCCACGGCGATCCCTGGACGATCTGGGCATTCCTGAGTGCGCAGCGCGCCAACAACACCCTGTGGCTGATCGACCTGCTGCCGCTGCTTTTGGGGTATCTATTCAGGGACATCGGCGTGCGCGAGGAACAACTGCGCGAAGCCTCGGGCAACCTGGAAGCAAAGATCGAGCAGCGCACCGCCGAACTCAAAGACGCCATCATCCACATGGTCGAGGAGGAGATCGAGCGCAAGAAGGTGGATGAAGAGCTCAAGCAACAGCGCGATTTCGCCACACGCATCATGTTCGCGATGGGCCAGGGGCTGGTAGTGACCGACGAGGAAGGCAAACTGACCTTTGCCAACCCGGCCTTTGCCCGCCTGGTGGGCAACCGTCTGGAAGATTTCAAGGGGCGCTCGTTCGCCGAATTCATCGCCCCGGGCGCGCGCAACGCCAGCGTGCACGAGGAGAGCAACTGGCTGGTTGGCAGGCCCCAGGCCTACGAGACAACACTACGCCACCAGGACGGCATGGACGTGGACGTGCTGGTGACCGGCGAGCCGCTGATCCGCGACAACCAGCTTACCGGGATCATTTTTGTGATCACCGATCTGCGGGAGCGCAAAGCCAGCGAGACGCAGATGCGCATCCAGAAGGAATATTTCGAGACCCTGTTCCAGAACAACCCGGTGGCCATCCTGACGCTGGACGCGCACCAAGGCGTGATCTCCTGCAACCCGGCCTTCGAGCAGTTGTTCGGTTTCGAGCGCAGCGAGCTGCCCGGCCTTGCGGGCGAGGCTTTCATCGTCCCCGACGACAAACGCGAGCAGGCCGGGCAGCTGATGGCCCGGGCCGCGAACGGCGAAGGGGTGCACGAGATCGTGCGCCGCCGCAAGAAAGACGGCCAGATGCTGGAGGTCGAGTTTTTCATCGTGCCCGTGGTGATCGTCGGCCAGGAGACCGGCTTCCTGGTGCTGTACCACAACATCACTGACCTGATCCTGGCACGGCAGGCGGCTGAAGAAGCCGCGCGCGCCAAGGCCGAATTCCTGGCGAACATGAGCCACGAGATCCGCACACCGCTCAACGCGGTCATCGGCATGTCGGGGCTGCTGCTGGACACACCCCTGAACGACGAGCAGCGCGACTTCGCCAACACCGTGCGAAACAGCGGCGACACGCTGCTGACCCTGATCAACGACATCCTGGACTTCTCCAAGATCGAGGCCGGGAAGATGCTGCTGGAACAGCAGCCCTTCTACCTGGCCTCGTGCGTCGAATCGGCGCTGGACCTGGTGGCGCCCAAGGCCGCCGAAAAGGGCATCGACTTGGCTTACCTGCTGCAGGAAAACCTGCCAATGCGCTGGGCGGGGGACGTCACCCGCCTGCGCCAGGTGCTGGTGAACCTGCTCACCAATGCCGTCAAGTTCACCGAAAAGGGTGAAGTCGTTATCAACGTCAACTGCACGCACAAGCAAGAGCTGCAGTATGAACTGCACTTTTCGGTGCGCGATACCGGCATCGGCATCCCGCCCGAGAAGATGGCCAGCCTGTTCAGCGCCTTCATGCAGGTGGATGCCTCGACCACCCGCAAGTACGGCGGCACCGGGTTGGGGCTGGCCATCAGCAGGCACCTGGTGGACCTGATGGGCGGCAAGATCTGGGTGGAGAGCGAGGAAGGCCACGGCTCGACCTTCCACTTTACCATCCAGTCCGAGAGCGTTCCGGTAAGCGGCAAGATCCATGCCGGCGGGCTGCAGCCCAGCCTGACCGGGCGCAAGCTGCTGATCGTGGATGATAACCCGACCAACTGTCTGATCCTCAGCCGCCAGACCCAGACCTGGGGTATGCTGCCGCACGCCGTGCAGTCGGGCGTCGAGGCGTTGAAGGCCTTGCAGCAAAATCCCGATTACGACGTGGTAATCCTGGATATGCAGATGCCCGCCATGGACGGTGTGACGCTGGCCAAGATCATCCAGAGCAACCCCACGCTGGCCAAGTTGCCGCTGGTGATGTTGACGTCGCTCGGGAAACGCCCCGAAGACAGCGAGCAGGCGCGCTTTGCCGCCTACCTTACCAAACCGATCAAATCGACGCTGCTGTACGACGCCCTGGTGGCGATCCTGGACGTGGCCCCGGCCATCCGAAAGCAGGACACGCGCCCGATGTTCGACCCGCAAATGGGCGAGCGCCATCCCCTGCACATCCTGCTGGCCGAGGACAACGTCATCAATCAAAAAGTGGCGACCAGCATCCTGGAGCGTATGGGCTACCGCCCCGACCTGGCCGCCAACGGCCTGGAAGTACTCGAGTCGCTGCGCCGCCAGGAGTACGACGTCATCCTGATGGACGTGCAGATGCCCGAGATGGACGGCGAGGAAGCCACGCAGCGCATCCGCAGTGATCCTTCGCTGGCCGGCCAGCCGCGCATCATCGCCATGACCGCCAACGCGCTGGACGGCGACCGGGAGCGCTACCTGGCTTCGGGGATGGACGATTACATCAGCAAGCCTGTGCGCGTCGAAGAATTGATCCAGGCACTGCTGAAAAGCCGCCAGCTTCAACACAAAAAGGAGAAACAAGCATGAGTATCGATCCGTCTGCGCTAGCCCCCTACCGGAACGTGATGGGCGCCGATGCCGATGCCTTTGTGGCGGATTTGATCGAAAGCTATCTCGCCAATTCCGGCGATTTGGTCGCCGCCATCGAAACGGCGCTGACCACCCATAACAGCGATTCATTTATCCGTTCGGCGCACACACTCAAATCCAACAGCGCCATCTTTGGAGCGAACGTGCTCTCGGGCTTCTGCCAGGAGCTCGAAACGGCCGGCCAGGAAGGCAACCTGGCTGCGCTGAAGCCCAAGGTCGACCAGATGAAGGCCGAATATAAACAGGTCTGCCAGGAGCTGACCGACCTGCGCCACACGCTGCCCATCTAAGAGGAGGTGACGGTCACCTTAAAGGTGACTGTCTCCTTTTCACCCGTGGTATATAATCGGCGGGTGACCATCACTACCATCTTCTTCGACCTGGACGATACGCTTTACCCTGCCGACAGCGGGCTGTGGGATGAAATCAAGGAGCGCATCAACCGCTATATGCGCGAACGCATGGGCATCCCCGCCGAGCAGGTCTCCCCGTTACGCCAGAAACTATTCGAACAGTACGGCACCACCATGCGCGGCCTGGAGCTCAGCTACGCCCTGGACGTGCCGGACTACCTGGCCTTCGTCCACGGGCTGCCGCTGAAAGATTATATCGGGCCGGTGCCCGGCCTGCGTGAGATTTTACAGGCACTCCCCCAGCGCAAGTTCATCTTCACCAACGGCGATGCGGCCCACGCCCAACGCGTGATCCGGACGGTGGGCCTGGATGGCTGCTTCAACGGCATCCTGGATATCCTGGGCATGACCCCTTACTGCAAGCCCATGCCCGAGACCTTCGACATGGCGCTAAAGCTGGCCGGTGAGCCGCAGGCCCGGCGCTGCATGATGATCGACGACCAGCCGCGCACCACCCGCGCGGCCCGCGCCAGGGGCATGTATAGTGTGTTATTTGGCGTGAACACGCCCCACCCCGATGCCGATGCTGTTCTATCCGACCTCAGGCAGTTGCCCGAACTGCTCGAAAAGATCGCCTGATGGGGAAAATTCATAGCGCTTTCTTACAATTTTCATATGCCGGTTGCGTAAGATTTCATTATCCTTTAATCCTGGGATGTTATACCTGATCAGACCTATTGTGGAGGTATCTGTGAATAAATTTGTGAAAATTACATTTATGGTGATCGTGGTGCTCATCCTGGTGATGGGCTCTTTCTCGGGAGGCTTCATCGCCGGGCACGTCGCGCCGGCCGGTCTGTTTGCTCGTTTACCGGCCATCCCCGGCCTTGCGCCAACCTCGACCAGTGGCACTTCCGCTACACCCGCCGACAAGCAGGCCCTGTTTTCTCCCTTCTGGGAAAGCTGGGACCTGCTGCACCAGAATTACGTCGACCAACCGCTGGACGATACCAAGCTGATGCAGGGTGCCATCCGCGGCATGCTGGGCTCGTTGGGCGAT
>Ga0302321_100004866_pt1 | contig 11688 bp, 7 predicted proteins | sample Fen_T0_1_FD_202505 | JGI IMG/M metagenome (GOLD analysis project Ga0302321, IMG submission 202505) | Peat permafrost microbial communities from Stordalen Mire near Abisko, Sweden - Fen_T0_1 | ecosystem: Environmental > Terrestrial > Soil > Wetlands > Permafrost | place: Sweden: Abisko...
GCTACCAAGGCTCGGCGCTGGCTCCCTCTCCTCGTGGTGGTTGCAGTGATCGGCCCGGCGCGAGCGCGCGCCGGAGGGCAGGACGAGGCCGCGGACTACCAGCGGACCGGACAGGCGGTGCAGATCGGCAACCACTGGCCGTTCAGGATCGAGATCTGCTCGATCACCCACGAGGTGAAGAGACTGCCGCCGGTCAAGTCCAGCCAGGCCATGATCGACCTCGAGGCCGACAAGCGGTTGACCCTCGAGATGCTCCGCGACATCGACATGGAGCGGTTCACCTTCATGCTGCGGGCCGGGTACCGGCGGAACGGCTACGACGACGTGAAGCGCGTCACCGCGCTGCTCCAGGCCCTCTCCGGCAAGGAGCTCAAGAAGGGGGACGTCGTCACCATCCGCTATGATCCCGCCACCAAGGTCACGCGCCTCGCCGTGAAGGGCGGCGAGACCTCCTCGGTGGAGGGGGTCGACTTCATGAGGGCCACCTGGAGCCTCTGGTTCGGAAAGACCAGCCCGTCGGACATGGGGGAGCAGCTGGCCTCCCTGATGTGACATCCGCGCTCGACGGGGGCCGCTCGACCTCTCAGATGTGACGTTCGCGTGACGCCGCGGGGCCGCCCGCGGCGGTGCCCGCCGTCCTCGACTCCTCTCGAGGCGGGACGGTCGAGGCGCGCGCCGGCCTCGCGCCTTTCGTGGACGGAACGCGTCGCCTCGTCCATAAACGGCGCGTGAGGTCGGGCGCTCTCATGCGGTCGAGGCAACAGCCCGGCCGAAGACCTCGCATGGTTTCATCCAATTGAGAGCTTGTCGAGGCCGGGAGTTCAGCTCGCGCGCGACGGCAGCTAGGTCCGCGCGGGTGACCACCTCCTCGGCGATCAAGTCACCCAGTATCGCCGAGGTGTTGCGTCGATCACATGAGAGCGCCGTTTGGACCCTTCGATCACCGCATTGACATCTTCCACGTCGGCCTTCTTCTGCTTCAAATCGCATAAGCTCGAGAAAGTGCAGGGGGTCAGTAGGCCCCATTCGCCAAGGCGCGGAGGGCGAGGGCACCGGGGCCGTGCCCGCCGAGGAGGCCGCCGAGAAGGGGCGCGATGCCACTCCCAGCACTTGCGGAAGCTGGTCTACCACCCGCGTCTCGCAGCCAGTGCAAGGCCCAAGAGGTCCCGCGCCCGAGATCGTACCCGCATCCGTGCTCCAGGCCGGCCCGCAGCCCTATCTTCTCCCCGGGCCAAGATGACCGTCCAACCCCCCAGCGGCGCCGCTCCTGGCAGCTCCGAACGGAGCCGCGATCGGGCCCGGCCGGGGCTCTGGGAGCTCGGTAGGACCGCGACCTGGCTCGGCCTGGTGGGTTTCGGGGGAGGGCTGTCGGTCCTCTCGCTCATTCACCGAACGGCCGTGGAGCGCCGGAGGTGGCTCACCGAACGTGAGTTCAACAACACCGCCACGGTGGCCCAGCTCCTCCCGGGCGGGGCGGCGGCCAACGCGCTCGCCTACGTCGGGCTCCGATTCCAGGGCGTGACCGGGGCGCTGGTCGCCTATCTCGGGTTCAGCCTCCCCGGCGCCATCGCGGTCCTCACGCTCGCCTGGGCCTACGTGAAGTTCGGGATGGTGCCCCACCTCGAGCCGGTCCTGGGCGGGTTCAACGCCGCGGTGGTCGGGATCATCGTCGCGATCACCCTCCAGATGGCCCGCAGCGGGATCGCCCGGCTCTGGCAGCTCGGAGTGGCGGCTGGGGCGGCGCTGCTCTCGCTGGGGGGAGGCGCTAGCTCGGGGGAGGTGGCCCTGCTCGGCGTCGCGGTCGGGCTGCTGCTCGACCTCGGGACCAAGCGGGCTCGCCTTCACCGGTGGCAGAACCGGCGGGAGCCGCCACCGATCGCGATGCCCGACGAGGGGCACCGGTTGCCTCACAAGGAGCCCGAGCATCCCCACCCGCCCGGGCGCGAGCGCGATCCACGGCCACCCATGGTCCCGGGCGGCGCAACCCCGCTCCACGTGGTCGCCGTGGTGCCTGCCCTCGTCGCCGGCCTGCTGATGCAACCCTTGGTTCAACTCGGCCTGGTCTTCTTCCTCACCGGCCTGGGGAGCTACGGAGGTGGTTTCGCCATCATCCCGCACCTGCGCAACGCGCTGGCCGGTCACGGCTGGCTGACCGACCGGCAGCTCGCCGACGCGGTCGCCATCGCCAAGATCACGCCCGGTCCGGTGTTGCTGGTGGCGACCTTCGTCGGCTACCTGGTGGGACGAACCGCGGGGGCGATCGTGGCCACGGTCGCGGTCTTCGCCGCGCCGTTCATGCTGGTGGTGACGCTGGGTGCTTGGCTCGATCGGGCGCGCTCGCGCAGGCCGGTGCGGGCGGCGCTCCGTGGGCTCACGCCGGCGGTCATCGGGCTGATGGTAGCCGCGGCCCTCACCCTCGGCGGGACGCTCTCGAGCGGGACGCAGGCGGGCATCGCGGCGGTGGTGGCGCTGGCCATGACGCGCTTCGCGCTCAACCCGGTGGTGGTCATGGGCCTGGCGGGCCTGGCCGGGTTCCTCCTGCGCGGTGTCGGGTTGTGAGCCGCGAGGGCAATACCTCGGCCGGTCGCCGGATCAGCAGCGCTGCTTGCCGCGCGGCGACTGGGGCGACTGGGGGTTCGGGCAGGCCGGCGGCTCGGGCCGCAGCTCGGCCACCACCTCGCCGCCGCCGATCAGCGTGGCCTCCAGGTAGCCGGCCACGTTGGTCGAGGAGACCGACAGGATCCGGAGCACGCCATGGCCGTTCACCACCCGCCCCGGGTCGGTCGGACCGGACCGCTCGACCAGCCGGGCGCCGAGGGAGCCCCCCGCCTGCTGGAGCAGGGCCTGGAGCTTGGTGACCGAGTTGAGGCTCACCACCATGCGGCACCGGCCCGGCTCGCTATGGTCGTCGTGATCGTCCTGGACCGCGAGCTCGAACTCGGTGTCCTGGATCTGGAGGTAGTAGGCGCCGCTGCGCCCGATGCCGATACCGCTGTCGAGGACGGTCATGGCGAGCTCAAGCCCCACAGTCTAGACGGGAGGGCGCGGTTGGGGGAAGGGAAGAGGTGGCCCTCGAAGCTGTGGCTGAACGGAGCCTCCTGGGGCATCATTCACGCATGGCGCGGCTCTCGCTCTGCCTCATCGCCCGGGACGAGGAGGAGCTGCTCCCGGGCTGCCTGGCCTCGGTGGCGGGCCTGGTCGACGAGGTGGTGGTGGCCGATACCGGGAGCTGCGACGGGACGGCCCGGATCGCCCAGGAGGCCGGAGCACGGGTGCTCCAGGTCCCCTGGCGCGACGACTTCTCCGAGCCGCGCAACGCCACCCTGGCCGCGGCGACCGGCGACTTCGTGCTGGTGCTCGACGCCGACGAGCGGCTCGCGCCAGGCTCGGGGCCAGCGCTCCGCGCCGCGCTGGATCGGGCCGACTTCGACTGCGGCATGGTCTGGCTCCACAACGCCGCGGCCCTGGGGCTCGATCCTGCCGAGGTGATCCTGGGGGCTGGGCGCCTCGGCCCGCCGCAGCGGCTGCCGCGGGTGCTGCGGCGCACGGGGGACCTGCGCTACACGGGCGTGATCCACGAGTCGGTCTCGGACTGGCTGGCGGCGCGCGGCATGCGGGTGGCGTTGCTGGAGGTGAACCTGGTCCACTTCGGCGCCGTGCCCGAGCTGCGCGCCGCGCGCAACAAGCGCGACCGCAACCTGGGGCTGCTCCGCCGCCGCTGTGCGCTGGAGCCGGAGAACGTCACACCTTTCGGCTACCTGGCGCTGGAGCTGGCCTCCAACGGGGAGCTGGCCGAGGCGCTGGAGGTCGCGGAGCGGGGTTGGGCGCTCCTGCCGCGGCAGCCCGCCGACCGCTCACTCCTCCGGCTCGCGATCGCCCGCGCCATGGGGACGCTCTGGGCGGAGGATCCGGTGCGCGCGCTGGACTCGCTCGCGGCGGCTGAGCGCGTCGATGGCCCTCAGCCCGACCTCGATCACCTGCGCGGTCGCGCCCTCCTGCTTCGGGCGCTGGACGAGCCGTCGCCTTTGCGCGACGAGACCGTGGCAGCGGCCGAGGCGGCCTTCCGTCGCGCGCTGGCCGCGGCCGACGCGCCCCGGCACTACCTGGCGGGTTCCTCGTCCTGGGCCAGCTGGTGCGGAGTGGGGCACGCTCTCCTCTGGCGCGGCCAGCTCGGCCCGGCGAGCGAGGCGTTCGAGCAGGCGCTGGCGGTCACGCCCGACTGCGCCGAGGCGCGGCTCGGCCAGGCAGAGCTGCTCCTGTGCGGCGGCCGCCCGGACCAGGCGCTGGGACGGTTGGAGCGGCTGCTGGACTCGTCACCCGACGGGTGGACCCTGGCCGCCCAGGCCGCGATTGCGCTGGGCGCCGAGGCCGACGCCCGGATGCTGGAGTCCGAGGCACGGAAACGGACGGTGAACAGGTTCCGCGCCCCTCACCGACAGGAGATGCTGGCCCGCCTGCGAGCGCGGCTGGGCCAGCCGAGGACCTGAGCCAGCGCCGGCCCGGCGCGGCGTGTGGGGAGGACTCAGAGGCTGGGTCGAGCGCGTTCCAGGTCGACGACCCGTGCGGCCGGAGGCCGACCCTGCCCGACCTCGTCCCTCGCTCCGGTGACCCGTGTTGATGGAAATGTCGGAAGGCTTCGGCTGTGTCACTCTCTTCGAGTGACGCCCCCCCGCAGTGAAGCCCTTCTCCGAGTCGTCGCCGCCGACCTTCACCTCAGCCAAGAGGGGCTGGGCGACAGCTTCGCCGTCCTCCGCGACGTCATGGGCGCTGGGCGCTACTGGACCGAGTACGAGCCGGTGATCGAGCCGAGGTCGGTGACCGTGGTCGGCTACGAGGCGCTGGCGCGCTTTCGCAAGCCGGACGGATCGCCGGTGCCGGCGAGCTCGATGTTCGCCCTGCTCCACGCCGACCCCGCGCTGCTGGCGCGGGTGGAGCTGGAGCTCAAGCGACACCAGATCGAGAACCGTCCCGCGGACACTGAGCTGTTCGTGAATCTCGACCCGGACAGCTGGTTTCACTCCAAGCCGGCTGATGCTGGCGAGCTGCTGGGGCTGTTGAAGCGGGGCGGTCGGACGGTGGTGGAGGTCATCGAGAACATGGACGCGGCCGACGCCCTGGTCGGCCGAGATCTCGTGACGACGCTCAAGGCGCGCGGGCTCTCGGTGGCCCTCGACGACCTGGGCGCGACCAACGGGCTGTTCTCGTTCGAGGCGCTGGAGCAGGCGGACGTGTTCAAGTTCGAGCGCTCCTTTCTGCGCAGGCTGGGCGACCGGCGCAAGGCCATCGTCCAGGCCTTCGTGCGCATGGCCCACGAGACCGGCGCACGCACCGTCATGGAAGGGGTCGAGACCGAGGCCGACCTGGATCTGGCCGTCGCGCTGGAGATGGACCTGGTCCAGGGACACCTCTTCCGCGATCGGAGCGTGGTGGTCGGGCGGTGAAGACCGGGATGCCCGCGTAACCCGCCCCTCACCCGCCGTGCAAAAGGCGCACGGCGGCCTCTCCCACCGGGAGAGGCAAGAGCCTGCACTTCTCGATCGGGCAGTTCGCCTCCCGAGAGGCAAGAGCCTGCACTTCTCGATCGGGCAGTTCGCCTCCCGAGAGGCAAGATCCTGCACTTCACGATCAGGCAGTGGGCTCTCTCAGAGCATCGCCCGACGCATGTCTCCCAGCACCTGGGAGAGGTGGCTGGTGAACCGGGCGGCCAGCGCGCCGTCCACCACCCGGTGATCGTAGGAGAGCGACAGCGGGAGCATCAGCCGCGGCGCGAACTTCTCCCCGTCCCAGACCGGCTTGTGCGCGCTGCGCGAGACGCCGAGGATGGCGACCTCGGGCGCGTTGATGATGGGCGTGAACGCGGTCCCGCCGATCCCACCCAGGCTGGAGATGCTGAAGCACCCCCCCTGCATCTCGGCCAGCGCCAGCTTGCCGGCGCGGGCCTTGGACGCCAGGTCGGACGCCTCGCGGGCCAGCTCCAGGACCCCCTTCTGGTCGGCGTTCCGGATCACCGGGACCACCAGTCCACCGGGGGTGTCTGCGGCGAAGCCGATGTGGAAGTAGCGCTTCAGCACCAGCTGGTCGCCGTCGAGCGAGGAGTTGAGCTCGGGGAACCGCTTGAGCGCCGCCACGCACGCCTTCACCAGGAAGGCGAGCAGGGTGACCTTCACGCCGGTGGCGGCGCCCTCCTGGTTCAGCTCCTGACGGAACCGCTCCAGCTCGGTGATGTCGGCCTCGTCGAACTGGGTGACGTGCGGGATCATCACCCAGTTGCGGGCCAGGTTCGACTTGGAGATCTTCTTGATCCGGGAGAGCGGCTGGAGCTCGATCGGGCCGAACTGCGAGAAGTCGATCTGGGGCCACGGGGGGAGGTCGAGCCCGGCGCCGCGGGCCGCGGGCTTGCCCTCGCGCAGGGCCTCCTTCACGAAGGTCTGCACGTCCTCGCGCACGATCCGGCCCTTGGGGCCGCTGCCGTTCACCTGGAGCAGATCCACGCCCAGCTCGCGGGCCAGCTTGCGGATGGAGGGGGAGGCGTGGGCCAGGCCGGTGTGCTCGGCAGCCACGGGAGCGGGCCGGGCTGCCGGGGCAGCGGTGGCGCCGTTGGACGCCGGGGCTTTGGGAGCTGCGGGGGCTGCAGGAGCGGGCTGGGGCGCGGGGCCCGGCGCGGGAAGGGCGGCCGGCTGATTGGCCGCGGGAAGCGTCGGCTGAGCCGGCGCGTCGGACGGCTCCAGAACGAGCAGAGGCGTACCCTCGCTCACCCGATCGCCTACCTTCACGGCCAGCTCATGGACCACCCCGCCCGAGGGGGCAGGGACGTCGAGCGTGGCCTTGTCCGACTCCAGGGTCATCAGCGAGTCGCCCGGCTTCACGGCGTCGCCCAGCTTCACCAGGATCTCGATGATCGGCACGTCCTTGTAGCCGCCGATGTCCGGGACCTTCACTTGGATGGTGCTCATGCGCGTCTCCCTCACCGCAGACTACACCGTCCAGGGCGCAGGCTTGTTGCGGTCGATCCCGTACTTCTCGATCGCCTCGACCGCCTTGGCGACCGGGATCGCGCCGTCGTCGGCCAGCGCCTTGAGCGCGGCAGCGGCCACGTGCCAGCGATCGACCTCGAAGAACCGGCGCAGCTTCTCGCGCGTGTCGGACCGACCGAAGCCGTCGGTGCCGAGCACCACGAACCGGCGCGGCACATAGGGCCGGATCTGGTCGGGGAAGGCGCGGACGTAGTCTGTCGCGGCCACCACCGGGCCGGGCCGCTCCGCTAGACAGGTCTCGACGTAGGAGCGCTTCTGCTTGCCCGCCGGGTCGCGCAGGTTCTCGCGCGCCACGGCCCGCCCATCCCGCGCCAGCTCGGTGAAGCTGGGGCAGCTCCAGACATCGGCCGTGACCCCCCAGTCCTTCTGGAGCAGCTCGGCCGCGGCGATCACCTCGCGCAAGATGGTGCCGGAGCCGAGCAGCTGCACCCGCGGTGACTTGGGGGCGCCGCTGCCCGACTGGAACAGGTACATGCCCTTGATGATCCCGGGCGCCGCGCCCTCCGGCATGCCGGGGTGGGCGTAGTTCTCGTTCATGACGGTGACGTAGTAGTAGACGTCGTCCTGCTGCCCGTACATACGGCGCAGTCCCTCCTGGAGGATGACCGCCACCTCGTAGGAGAAGGTCGGGTCGTACGAGATGCAGTTGGGGATCACCGAGGAGAGGATGTGCGAGTGGCCGTCCTCGTGCTGGAGCCCCTCGCCGTTGAGGGTGGTCCGGCCCGCGGTGCCGCCCAGCAGGAAGCCGCGCGCGCGCACGTCGCCGGCCGCCCAGGCCAGATCGCCCACCCGCTGGAACCCGAACATCGAATAGTAAATGTAGAACGGGATCATCGGGGCGTTGTGGACCGAGTAAGCGGTCCCGGCGGCGATCCAGCTGCTCATGGCGCCGGCCTCGTTGATCCCCTCCTGGAGGATCTGCCCCTGGCGATCCTCCTTGTAGAAACTCAGCTCCTCGGCGTCCTGCGGCGTGTAGAGCTGGCCCACCTGGCTCCAGATCCCGATCTGCCGGAACATCCCCTCCATGCCGAAGGTGCGGGACTCGTCGGCCACGATCGGGACCACCAGCTTCCCGATCGACTTGTCGCGCAGCAGGATCTGCATGAACTGTACGGCCGCCATGGTGCTGGAGAGCTCGCGCCCCTCGCTGCTCTTCAGGAGCCGGTCGAAGGTGGAGAGCGGCGGGATCTCCAGAGCCTTGCCCTTGCGGCGCCGCTTGGGCCGATCGCCGCCCAGCTCCTGGCGGCGCTTCTTCATGTACTCGTACTCCTTCGAGCCCTCCTCGAACTTGAGGTAGGGGACCTCCTCGAGCTTGTCGTCCGGCACCGGGAGCTTGAACCGGTCGCGGAAGCGGCGGATCGCCTCCAGCGTCATCTTCTTCTGCTGGTGGGTGATGTTCTGCGCCTCACCCGACTCGCCCATGCCGTAGCCCTTGACGGTCTTGGCCAGGATGACGGTCGGCTGCCCCTGGTGCTTGGACGCGGCGTCGTAGGCGGCGAATACCTTGAACGGATCGTGACCGCCGCGGTTGAGCAGCCAGAGGTCGTCGTCGGACAGGTCGACCACCAGCGCCTGGAGCTCGGGGGTGTTGAAGAAGTGCTCGCGGACGAAGCGCCCGTCCCTGGCCTTGTAGACCTGGTACTCGCCGTCCACGACCTCCATCATCCGGCGCACCAGGGCCCCGGTCTTGTCGCGGGCCAGCAGCGCGTCCCAGTGCCGCCCCCAGACCACCTTGATAACGTTCCAGCCGGCCCCGCGGAAGTTGCTCTCCAGCTCCTGGATGATCTTGCCGTTGCCGCGCACCGGCCCATCGAGCCGCTGCAGGTTGCAGTTGACCACGTAGATCAGGTTGTCGAGCCGCTCGCGGCCGGCCATGCCGATGGCGCCGGTCGACTCCGGCTCGTCCATCTCGCCGTCGCCGGCGAAGCACCAGACCTTGCGGCCGGCGGTGTCGGCCAGGCCGCGGTCGTGCAGGTACTTCATGAAGCGGGCCTGGTAGATGGCCATGAGCGGCCCGAGCCCCATCGACACCGTGGGGAACTGCCAGAACTCCGGCATCAGCCACGGGTGCGGGTAGGACGAGAGCCCCTTGCCGTCCACCTCCTGCCGGAAGTTGTCGAGCTGCTCCTCGCTCAGCAGGCCCAGCAGGAAGGCGCGGGCGTAGATCCCGGGGGCGGAGTGGCCCTGGATGAAGACCAGGTCGCCGCCGCGCTCCTCGGTCCAGGCGCGCCAGAAGTGGGTGTAGCCCACGTCGTAGAGGGTCGCGGCCGACGCGAAGCTGGCGATGTGGCCGCCCACGTTGGTGTGCTTGTTGGCCCGCACCACCATGGCCATGGCATTCCACCGCACGTAGTGGCGGATGGTCTGCTCCAGCGCGAAGTCGCCGGGGAGGGTCGGCTGGCGCTCCAGCGGGATGGTGTTGACGTAGGCCGTGTTGGCCGAGAATGGGAGATAGGCGCCGGAGCGGTGGGCGCGGGTGATGAGCTGCTCGATCAGGTGGTGCGCCCGGGCCGGCCCCTCCCGCTCCAGCACGCCCTCCAGGGCCTCGAGCCACTCCGCGGTCTCCTGGGGATCGATATCGGGCGTCTTGTCCATGTGTGGTGTGGCCTCCCAGGGTCTCTGAAACCAGAAACCTAGCGGGAGGCGGCCCGACAATCAAACAGGAGTTGACCTGCTCAGGAGATCAGTCGTACCAGGCAGGTGCCCCAGGTGAAGCCGACCCCGAAGCCGCACAGGACGAGCTGCCGGTGATCGGGCCGCTCCAGGCGCCGCTTGAGCATGATCGGGATGGAGGACGACACCGTGTTCCCGAACTCCACCGTCTCGAAGGGGACCCGCTCACCGTCGAGCTGCAGGTTCTTCTTGAGCGCCTCGATCATGTGGCGCGAGCCGGGGTGAAACAGGAATTGGTCCACGTCGGCCAGGGTCAAGCCGTTGCGGTCGAGCACCCGCAGGACGCTGGGCGGGACCTCCCGGGAGGCGTTCACGAACACCTGGCGGCCGTTCATGTAGAGCCGCCCCTCGTCGCAGCGGAGGCAGGACGAGCTCCCAGGAACGGTCCCGAAGTCGGCGTCCACCACCGTGTAGCCGGTGCCGGTGCGCGAGAGGTAGGAGACCGCGGCGCCGTCGCCGAAGAGGAGGGCGGTGTTCTTGTCCCGCTTGTCGACGATCTGCGAATAGGGGTCGCAGGTGAACAGGAGCGCGTGATCGAAGTGCATCCGGTCCATGAGCGCGCTCAGGATGGTGACGCCGTGGGTGAAGCCGGCGCACCCCTGGGAGAGGTCGAAGGTCATGCAGCTCGAGGGGAGGCCGAGCTTCTCGTGCAGGACCGCGGAGACGTGGGGGATGTTCCGATCGGGGTTCTGCGTCACCACGCAGACGATCTGGATCTGGCTCAGATCGACGCCGGGGAGCTGCAGGTCCGAGAAGGCCTTGAGGCAGAGGTCGCTGGCGCGCTCGTTCTCCTCCTTCACGGAGCGCGAAACGACGCCGATGCGGTGTCGGAGGAACTCCTCATCGACGCCGAAGCCGGCCAGGAGCTCGAAGTTCGACTCTCGCCGCGGTGGGACGTAGACGCCGATGGCCGCGACGCGGACCGCGTTCTCCACGTTCTCCAGCAATCGACCTCCAGACACGTTGACCTCCGAGGGACGCTCGCCCGACCGAACCGCCCTGTAACGGAACCCGTCACGGCGAACCCAAGGAGGCCACCGATCGTTCGTCCGACAACCTTGGAGACCGACCATACCCCGAGCCGGCGGTCCCGTGCATCTGCCGCGAGGGAGGGGCCTGGCACCTGGGATCCATGCCGCTCCGAGGAGCGCGCGCAGCCGAACGACCACTCCCGAGCGTCTGGATGCCCGCGCAGTCATTACCCGACGCGCGACGGACGCGTCAAGCAGAGAGGCGGCCGGGCGGGCGCTCGAGCGGGGCCGATTCGCCAGTCGAGAGGGGGGAATCCAAGACGCGCTGCGTCGTCGCGCGGTTTCCCAGGCGCCAGCGTTCGTTTAACGTGTGGGTCATGGCAAAGCCCAGATTGCGCGTCGCGTTGATCGGGAGCGGGTTCATGGGGAAGGCCCACTCCAACGCCTGGGTCCAGGCACCGCACTTCTTCGAGCTCCCCTTCGAGATTGAACGGAAGGTGATCTGCGCCCGGGATCGCGTCAGGCTGGACGCCATGGCCGCGACCTGGGGCTGGTCGGAGGCGGTCCTCGACTGGCGCGCGGTGGTGGAGCGCTCCGACGTCGACGTGGTCGATGTCTGCGTCCCCAACGCGCTCCACGCTCCCATCGCGGTGGCCGCGGCCCAGGCCGGGAAGATGGTCCTCTGCGAGAAGCCGCTGGCCACCTCGGCCGCGGAGGCGTCACGCATGGTTGAGGCCGCCCGCCGGGTCCGCACCGGGGTCTGGTTCAACTACCGGCGCTGTCCGGCGATAGCCTTGGCCCGCGACTGGGTGGAGCAGGGCCGGATGGGGCGGATCTTCCACTACCGGGCCAAGTATCTCCAGCAGTCCTGGGCCGATCCCACGCGCGCAGCAGGGTGGCGCACCGACAAGGCCCAAGCCGGCTCCGGGGCCATGGGCGATCTGCTCTCCCACCTGATCGACACCGCTCTCCACCTCAACGGGCCGATCGCCGAGCTGACGGCGCTGGCC
>Ga0302321_100004869_pt1 | contig 11684 bp, 8 predicted proteins | sample Fen_T0_1_FD_202505 | JGI IMG/M metagenome (GOLD analysis project Ga0302321, IMG submission 202505) | Peat permafrost microbial communities from Stordalen Mire near Abisko, Sweden - Fen_T0_1 | ecosystem: Environmental > Terrestrial > Soil > Wetlands > Permafrost | place: Sweden: Abisko...
CCCAGGTCCACAATCTTCCAAGCGACGGCCATAGCAACAACCGAAGCTGATACAGGCAAGCCGGCCAATGCCTTCGCCCAGTGGATAGGCCACCGCGATGGCGCTGATGATGGGCAGCGCATGGTCGCCACGAGTGAGCAGGTCGAGCGCAAGTGCGGTCCAGGGCAAAAAGAGCGCGGCCGCGAACACCGCGCCTCCCACCGTGAAGGTCCCGCGCCGGCGCTCAACCAGGCGAGCCACAATGCCCGCGGCGGGCAAGGCTACAGCCAGCATCACGCCGATGACCAAGACCAGCGCCTGGGTGGGCACGCCCGCCGCCGTGGCCAGGACCAACGCCAGGGCAATGGCCAGTACCATGCCGGTCATCTGCATGACCCCGTACCACGTTAGATTCACGCCTCGCCACAGGTCGCCGTCGATCCGGCGCAGCGGAATGGTGGCAAGGATTTGCATGTTCTCGCGCGGGAGCACGCGCAGACCCCAGGTTAAGATCGCTGAGACCAGCACAACCAACCCAACGACGAAGACCATGTTCGGGCTCATTCCGCGCGCTCCGCGATGATCGAACGCACGCGCACCTCGGTCTCGGCCAGGGGTGCGCGAAAGGCGTGCGAGAATCGGCTGGCCACGTCCGCGCGTTGTTGGGCACGCACGAGATCCGGACTCATGCGCACGCGCCCGCGCTCGAACAGCAGCACATCCGTACTGCCGCCCGGCCGGTAGCGGCTCTTGGGCGCGCCCCGTCGCAGAAACATGCCGGGGGTTACAGGTTTGGGCGAAGCGTACTTCTCGTCGCTGTAGCACTGAACGATGTCGCCAATCATCAAGGCCGCCACTTCGACCATGGCCACCGTTCCCACCTGGCTGCCATCGGGGACGTCGGTATCCAGGATGGTCACATGCCGGCGATTCTTCGAATAGGGCGTGACGACCTCGACCACCGCGGCGGGGTTGCAAGCATGGCAGGCGCCATCAAGTACGAAAAAATCCTTCACCACGCCAGAGACCGGAGCGTGGCTGTAGTGGTACTTGTCCAGCGTCAGGCGAAAGACCGACCAATCACCGTCCGCGAAGTGCCGCCACCAGGAAGCACTGCCCAGTAGCTCTTCCAGGTCGAAGAATTTTCCCTTGATGAACAGCGGCTCTCCGTCCGTGAACGAGCCCCACACCATGCGGGAGTCCGCGGGCGCCACCACCGTGCCCTCGTCCTTGGCCATGGGCCGGCGCTCCCAATAGCGAATCCGGCGCTCGAAGACCTGGGCCAGGGTGCGCAGCGTGTCCGGATCGTCGAGGCATTCGGTCCAGTCCATCCCGCACGAAACCATGAAGCGCCGGCCGCCCGCGAACAGGCGCCCCACGAAGGAGTCGTAGTTGAGAAAGCTCAAGAACGACGACATCCGCGGGCTGGTCATGGCCGCAAACAGGCGCGGCGCCTTCTCACGCACCGGCGAATAGAGAAAGCGGATTGCGCTGTCCCAGTACAAACGCTCATCGCGCACGCTGCCAGAGACGCGGTCCACGTACTGGTGTAGGCCTTCACGCATCGCCGCCCTCGCCCGCCACGGTCACCGCCAGGACCAGACTGATGAGGCGCAAGAGCTCCTCAGTGTTCAGTCGATCGTCGACCAGTTCGTCATGGACGGCCGCCAGGTACGCGTCCGGGTTGGCCAGCAAGCCAAGGTCGCCCCACTGCACCCCCCACAATCGCGCGGATACGGGGGAAACCTCTTCGCGCAGGAGCTGAAGCGCCTCGTCGACTTGAGTTCGGCGCAAAGGCCCGCGGTAGTAGCGCTCGGCCGCCAGGTTGAAGGCGCGCGCCTCAACCTTCATCGGGTCGCGCTCGCCCGCTTCCTTCAGAATGCCCCCCACCAGACGGTGCGACGAACGCTGCGCGGGCTCCGCCAATCGGTGGTCAAGGTCGTCGAGGACCTGGCCCATGCCGAGCATTTCTATGAGATCGGGCGCCTCCTGTCGAAGCAGGGACACAAGACCGCGCCGGTACGCATCGGTGCCCACCCGCCGGTAGCCGGGGTAGCGCCGGCTGGGCCGAATGTCGTGCGTGTGCGACAGCACCGCCTTGAGAAACTGGTTGGTGGTGGCCTCGTGAACGAAGAAGGTCGGCAACCCGATGGCACAGTCGAAGATCACTTGGCGGCGCTCGCTCTCGACTGTTGGATCGTCGGGAATGTGGGCATGGGTGAAACGGCCAGCAGTCATGCAGCGGTAGGCGAAGGCGCACAAGAGGTTCTGCAACCCCACCGCGGGCCCCATGTCTTCGCCGAAGCGCTCGAACAGGCTGTATTGCCGCGCCTCGAAGCCCGAGAATCCCATCACCGACTGTTCGCGCAATTTGATCAGCAGATAGAGCGACATGCGCGCATCGAAGACGCCCAGGCTTGCCAGGTCGCGCTTGAGCCGGTCGGAATTGCCGGGAGCGCCAGAGAGGGACGGACTGGTGTTGGTGCTGAGCAGGAACACCAGATAGTCGATCAGGCGGAAATCCGGAACCCAGTCGCCGCGCAAGCGAAAGACTGAACTGAGCGCCCGATCGATCCACGACGGACCACACGGGGTGAAGGTGATGCCCAGGGCACGCAGGTTGGCCTTGCCCTTCCATCGCCGCCACAGCATGCGCAGGTGGGTAAAGTCGAGCTCGTGTGGCAAGAAGCCGAGCGCGATCTCAGGGTGAAAGTCCTGGAAGCCAAGGCGGTAGGGCGCGGCGCTGTAGGTGCCTACGAAGAGTGGCAAGAAGTGCTCCATGATCTTGATGGCCAGATCTCCGAAGTACTTCTCGTCGCGCACACCGAAGCCGGAATCGCCCGCGGCCACAAGGCCGGTCAGGCGTTTGCTGCCAATGCTGACGTGAACGCCGTTGTTGGCCAGACTGAGATTGGAGGTATTGGGCATCACGACCAAATTGTTGGTGATGATGCCCGCGTCGCGCAGCTTCTTCACGCCGTTGAGCTGGCTGCGCGAAACGACCTCGTGGCATAGCCCCATGTAGGTGCTCTTTTCCTCTCCGCGATCCCAGCCCGATAGGCAGGGATTCATGAACAGCTCGCGGTAGAAGGAATCCGAAATGAGTTCGTTCAGCTCACGCTGCCGGGTCGGTGGCGTGGGCGCATGGCAGGCGGCAGCCTTTTGCCCAGTGGCTTCCAGTTCGTACCGGCGGTTGGCGTAGGCCAGCAAGAGCTGGGTCAGCAAGAAACGCCGTCCCGCCTCCCGGGCCAGCGCGCGCCCGCCGCCAGCCTCAGGCGCCAGATTGACGACATTGAACGAGCAGGTCTCGGGCGAGGTGTTGTCGCTGAGGAAATTGCCGAGCAGCCGACGGCCCGTCTTGCGCACGGCCTCCGGCCGGTCTGGCAAGGCAGACACGGCGTCGGCCAGTGCCAGCTTCAAGAGATAGCTGATGGGAATCCGCGCGTACTCGATGCCACGTTCGACGGCGAGGAACTTGTCGGCGTCGCCACGCATGCGGTTCGATGCGTCCGACTTGTCGGCACGCAAGTCGCCCAGAAAGACCTCTGCGGCCGCGGGACCAAGAAGCCGGCGCGGAAAACGGACCCAGCTATTGTCCCAAACGCTGTCCGTATTGGCGTCCAGGAAGCGCTCGAGACCATGGACTTGCCTGGGGGCGGTGTCGCCCACGGCCGCCCGGCGCAGGATATTGACCAGGAAATCCGACCCCGAAACCGCCAATGGAAGATCCACCGTTGCCCGGCTTCCCTGCACCGATGCCTGCAGCTCGGCCTCGGCGCCGCCGGTCGCATCGCCACCGACGAAGGGCAGCCGTGCGATATCCTGCGCCGAAACCATGCCCAGGGCCGAACGCAGGCGCTCGACAGAGGGTTCGGCGCCGGCCGATGGCGCAATCGTTTGGGAAGATGTGACGGCCCCGGCCTGGCGGCTCATGGCCATCTCCTTGAGTTGCATCGTGGACGAATTGCAGTTTCCACGGGATCCGATTGTCAGCCACCAATGTGTCGATTCGCGCACGTTTCGCTGAACTTTCGGTGAGAAATGCAATGGGGTGGCCTGATGCGAGACGATTTTCAGACGACCCGTCGAATCCGTCACCAGGGCGTTGCAAAAATGTATCTCCAATCCCGCTTCCGCCGTGCGAACGCCCCTGCTTCTGGGACCTAGCCGCGGCGCATGGGCCCGACTATGATGGCCTCATGCGAATCGCTTATGTGCTTCTCGTTGCGTGCAACCTGGTTGCTTGCAGCAAGAACGACGCCGGATCCCCGACCACTGGAGAGCAGGGGGCGAAAACCGCCGCCCCGCGCACGCAAAGTCCGGCCGTGAAGCTCGTGGTTTCGTGTTCCAGCGAGAAAAAGGACTGGATCGCTGAATCCGCTCAGGCATTCGTCAAGACGGCCCCTCGGACGCCTTCTGGGCGGGCCATCACCATCGATCTCCGCGTCGCGGGCTCGGGCGAGGCAGCCGCAGACATCCTCGCGGGAACACTGAAGGCGCACGTCTACACCCCGGCCTCCACGGCGTACCTCGCGCTGCTTAACCAGTCTTGGCTAGGGCAGATGCATGCAAAGCCCTTGGCCCCCTCGGGAGAGGCGCTGGTGCTTTCACCCATCGTCATCGCCATGTGGAAACCCATGGCCGAGGCGCTCGGCTGGCCAGGCAAAGAGCTTGGCTGGCGTGACATTCTCAAGATCTCCAAGAACCCCAAGGGCTGGGCTGCGTACAAGCATGACGAATGGGGAGCCTTCAAGTTGGGTCACACCCACCCAGAGTATTCGAACTCGGGTTTGCTCGCGGTGCTGGCCGAAGCCTATGCGGCCACCCAGAAGCGACGCGGTCTCGACAAGAAGGATCTGGCCGCGCCCAAGACCAAGAAAATGATGGCTGGGATCGAAGAGTCCATCGTCCACTACGGAAAGTCGACCGGACTGTTCGCCGAAAAGATGCTCGAACGTGGCCCCGCCTATATGTCCGCGGCGGTCCTGTACGAGAATCTCGTCATCGACTCGTACGCCAAGCAGTCGACCATGCCACTCGTGGCGATCTATCCGGTGGAAGGAACCTTCTGGTCCGATCACCCGTATGCGGTGCTGGACGCGGATTGGGTCGGCGCCGAGGAACGGGCTGCGGCTGCGGTCTTTCTCACCTTTCTCAAGGCCAAACCGCAGCAAATGCGCGCCTTAGCCCTTGGCTTCCGGCCAGGAGACGCATCGATTCCGGTGGCTACGCCTGTCGACGCCGCCCATGGCGTGGATCCCAAGCAGCCGCAGACCCTTCTCGACGTCCCCGACGGTGACACCCTGTCGGCATTGCTGGCGCTGTGGCGCGAGCAGAAGAAGACCGCTGAGGTGGTCATCATTTTCGACCGCTCTGGCAGCATGGGCGGCCGTCCCCTGAAAGAGGCCAAGGCAGGCGCGACGGCGTTCCTCGATGGGCTTGGCGATCGGGACGCCGCCAGCGTGCTGTTTTTCAATGGCTTCGTGGGAGAGATCGAGGAGCCCAGCCCCCTGCGCACGTCGCGCGCCGCTCTCAAGGAAGCCATCGGTGGCATTTTCGCCGAAGGCGGCACCGCCCTTTACGATGCGATTGCCAAGGCCCATGAGGTCATGCTCCAGCGAGCCCAGAAGCAACCGCATCGCATCCATGCCCTGGTCGTGATGACCGACGGAAAGGACGAAGGTTCGCGGCTGCTGCTCGAACAGCTACGGCAGCAATTCAACCCAGAACAGGCCCCAGTCAAGATATTCACCATCGCCTACGGCGACAGGGCTGATTCCTCGGTGCTCGACACCATCGCTTCGGCTGCCCAAGGCACCAGTGTCAAAGGAACTTCCGAAACCATCGTGCAGGTGTACCGCGACCTGTCCGCGTTCTTCTAGATATGAAGCCCCTCACCACCCCACCCTATTCCCGACCTCGCCTTGCAGTCGTGGTCCGTCGGGCGGCCACGCAACCATTGAGTCTGGGCGTGGTCGCGGGATCCCTGGTCCTGGCCGCGGGGCTTGACTCGTGGCCCCTTGGCGTGCTTGGGGGTTTGGCCTACGCCGCCTTGGTGGCCTACGACACCTTCAGTCCGTCCTTCTGGCAGAAGGTCTACGCGCCCAGCCCGGCGCCGGTATACAAGCTCCCTGGCGTTGACGGCATCAGCGACCCTGGCACCCGCAAGGCCGTCGCGTCCATTGCCGCGGCCAAATCCGAACTTGCGCGGGTGATCGACGAGACCGCGCCCGACGTGATGGCCAACGTGTCGGGTGCCCTCGCCTCGTTGAGCGTCCTCGACGGCCAAGTTGCCGGACTGGTGTCACGCGCCGAGGACATCGCACGCCACCTCGCGAAGGTGGACCCTAAAGCCCTGAAAGCTGAGTCGGTCCAGCTCGGAGAGAGAGCGGCCGCAACGACCGACGCAGAGGCCAAGGCCAGTTTCCTTGAGGCCAAGGCGGCTCGTGACGACGAACTTCGCGGCCTGGGAGAACTTCGGCAGGCCAAGGATCGCGTGGACGCGGCCCTCTTGCGCTATGTTGCCGTGCTTGCAGGCGTGCCCACCAGGATCGTTCACATGCGAGCCCTGGACGCCCAGGCCCTGGACCAGGTGTCCGGAGGACTCAACGCGGAGATCGAGGCCATCGCCGACGAACTCAAGACGTCGGAAGAAATCATGAAATCACTTGGAGAAGTTTCGCCATGAAAGCCAAGTTTGCCATTGTCGTCTTGTTCATGGTCGCCGCAGGCATCGTGGTCATGGTGGCCACGCGGCGAGGCCAACAAGCCACGCCAGGACCGTCCCCGAATGCGACCGCCCCGGCCACCAAGGAATCACCCTCAACGGTGCTCCAAGTCGTCTATTCGACGGAGAAGCGGGACTGGATTGAAGGTACGACCGCCGAATTTGCCAAGTCACACCCGTCCATCCGCGTCGAATTGATTGGCAAGGGCTCGATCGAATCCGCGGGCGCCATTCTCGACGAACAGATGAAGCCAACGGTGTGGAGCCCGGCGGACTCCATGGTCCTCAAGATGCTGGGGTCAGACTGGCAGACCAAGCACCATGCCGATCTCTTCGCGGCCAGTGGAGACGACATGCCGCAACCCCTGCTTCTGACACCCTTGGTCTTCGTTGCATGGGAGGATCGTGCCCGCGCCTTGCAAAAGTCCGCCCACGGGAAGATATCCTGGAAGACCATCCGCCAAGGTTTGACCGCCGCCAAAGGCTGGCCGGCTGTGGGTGGAGAATCCCGCTGGGGCTTCGTCAAGCTGGGCCACACCGATCCGACCAAGTCCAATTCGGGCCTGCAGGCGCTCTATTTGATGTTGCTGGAAACAACCGGTAAGTCGCGCCTGGCCGTGGAAGACCTGTTGAACCCGAAGAACCAGGAATTCGTGCGAGGGATTGAGAAAGGTGTCACGAAGTTTGAATCATCGACGGGCGTATTCATGACCGACATGGTTCGCTTCGGGCCGTCGAAGTACGACATCGCCGTGGTCTACGAATCGAGCGCCATCTCGGAATTGGGCAATGCCGAGGGCCGCTGGGGCAAGCTCAAGGTCTACTACCCTCCAACCACCCTGTGGAGCGACCACCCGATGGCTTTGCTCAAGGCCCCCTGGGTCACCGAGGCCCAACAGGCAGCCGCTCGCGAGTACATCGCGTTCCTTCGCGCAAAACCCGCGCAACAGCGCGCCCTCGACTACGGCTTCCGCCCGGCGGACACCTCGGTCAGAATCGTGACCGCCGAGGCGCAGAATCCGTTTACGCGCATGGCCGGTGACGGCATCACTGTCGATGTGCCATCGGCGGCCGAAACGCCCGATGGCCCTGTGGTACGCAACCTAATGATGATGTGGACCCGGCTTATGCAGCCGTAGAGACCACCCCCAAAACACACCGCCCGCGCTATAGTGCGCCGCCTATGTCCCAAAAGGCTCTTCTTCATACGCGGGAAATGATCGCTACCACCGAAACCACCCTTGCACTGGTGCCGGCGGCCGGACCAACTCTTCAGGCCGATGGCCACGGCCGTCTGGCGTCTACGCTCGTCAAGCGCAAGGTGGCGGCTCTTTTCCGCCACTTTCCCGGCGCCCTGACCGGCGAAGAGGAAGCCATCCATCAACTGCGGGTTGCAGGCCGGCGCCTGCGCTCCGCCCTGCCCTTGCTGGCGGACAAGCCCGAGGGCCGTCGCACCGAACGTGCTCGACGGTTGCTGCGGCAGTTGACCCGGGCGGCAGGCAGCAGCCGCGATTTGGATGTCTTGCTCGAATCCTATGATGAGCGCCTGAAGACCTTGCCCGAGCGAAGCGAGGAGCAAAAGCTCCTGCGCCACCGCCTGGCCAGTGCTCGCCGGCGAAGTCGCGCCCGCATGGTCGACCAGTTGCTCGACCTAGAAATCTCGAGACTACGTGGCGACCTGGCTGACTTGGTCGCCCGCGGCGGGCCGCCACCTTCCCTCGTTTGCGAACGGTTCACCGCCCTGTCCACGCAGGAATTCCGCCTCTTGCACGATGGCTTCACCAAACTCGGGACGCACCTCGACGCCGAAGAACTCCACGCCTTGCGGCGCCGCGCGCGTCGGCTTCGCTACGCCGTGGAGGTCTTCGACCAAATTCGCAACTTCGAATCCACGGCCGCCAAACCGTGGAAGACCTTGCAGGATCTCATCGGTGTCATCCATGACCACCACGTGCTGGCCGAGTGGTTCGATCTGCAGGCGAAGACCGACCGCGAGCGAGGAAAGGCAGCGCTGGCGGCCGCCGCGAGTAACGAAGCCGGGTGGGCACGGACGGCCATGCGGCGGTTCCACGCTGAGTTCCTGGCCGAAGATCCCGTTGCTATCGTAGCGCGCGGACTGGCGGCCCTGGGGCAGCCTTTGCCAACACCCGACGAGTGAATGCCATGCGATTGCTGTTCATTCGCCACGCCATCGCCATCGCCGCCAGTGGTGGGATGCGCGACGAGGACCGGCCCCTGACCTCGGAGGGCCAGCAAAGCTTTCGCCAAACCGCCCGCGTGGTCGCTTGTGTGGCGCCCAAACCCAGGGCCATCTTGACCAGTCCACACCTGCGCGCCAGGCAGACAGCAGCCTTGGCCGCAAAGGCATGGGGGGGCCTAAAGCCCGTCGTTGCGCCTGCCCTTGCAGAGGGCAATTGGACAGGTATCTGCCGTGCGCTCGCAGCGTACGCACAAGACGACACCGTTGCCCTTGTTGGCCACGAGAGCTGGATTTCCATCATCACGGCCCGTCTGCTTGGCAGCCGCAATCACAGCGCCTTCGACTATCGCAAGGGCGGGGTCGCGCTTATCGAGGTCAAGGATCTGCGGGCGTGCAAGGGAGCTCTCCTGTGGTTTATTCCCCCACGCGTGTTTCGCCGGATGGACGCAATTCCGCGATAGCTTGGGCGATGGCCCGCCGGGTCTTCGCCACGGCCTCGGCAGGGAACGCTCGCTCGAGGGCTGTCAAGGCGGATGGGTTACCTAGCTCTGCCAGTCCATCGGCGGCCACGCGCCGGACGTCGCCATCCGGATCGGCAAGCCGATCCAGAAGCATAGGAAAGGACTGATTGCTCTTTCGTGCCACCAATTCCTCTAAAGCCTCCGAGCGGGTCCACGCACTGGGCGAGTGCATGGCGAGCTCAATCAGCTGCTCGGCGGGGACTTCTGAAAGGCGCAATGGTGTGTCGTCTGGGTTTGGTTGCATTGCCCCCTGACCTTCCTCTTGCCCTTCGCCTTCCGCGCTTTGGGGATTCAACCGTGGTGCACGCAATTCACGTGCTGGGATTGGGATACTGCCTTCTGCTGACTCGTTCGCCTTCGTCGTGGCCAGCTGGTAACCGGCCGTTGATAGTGCCACGACCGCCGCGACAATCGCCAACGCTGGTAGTGGTCGAATACGCACGCCAAGCCTCCTCAATTGAAATGGCCCCCACCCCCAGGCAAGGGGATGGGGGCGAACGATTGCAATGGTTAGTAGCCGCCCGAGAGGGCCGTGGCGATCTTGAAGAAGATGTCGGTGTTTTTCTGAACTCCGACGAACTGCTGATGAACGGCGCGGGTCGCGGCGTAGGCCGAAACGGGGATGTCCGCGGCGGTATGCACGGCCTGCGAGCGGCCCACGGCCTGGCCACGCAAATAGTACCCGTTCAGCTTCTTGGGGGAACGGTCAATGGGCTGCGCACCATAGCCCTTGGTACCGAGCTCAGTCGCGATGTCGCTCGATAGTAGGCTGTCGATGATCGGCGTGGGGCTGGTCAGCCAGTCCTCGTAGCGGTCGCCGCTGGCGCCGTACCCGACCAAGAGTTTGCCGTCCACGTCCATGGTCGCGGGATAACCATCGGCCAGGCTGGGATACTTGGGGAAGCCCGCAAGGTCATAAGTCCCGACGACCTTCTGTCGCGCTGGCTGGGTAGCGGGATCAAGCAAGCCACTGTCCGAGGCCAGGGCAGACAGAGCGGACACCCCACCCGTCAAGGCGCCGATGAGCGCGAATCCCGAGCACTCGTGATCGGCCAGGACGAGAATTAGGGTGTTGCCATCTTTCTCGGCGAAGGACTTGGCGACCGCTACGGCGTTGTCGAATTCGATGGTGTCGCCAATGGCCCGCTCGGCGTCCATGGCATGGGACTGCTTGTCAATGTGCGCGCCCTCGATCATCAGCACGAAACCTTTGCGGTTGTTGTCCAGGACCTTAATGGCCGCTTCAGCCATCTCGTCCAGCATGGGTTGATTGGGCGCATGGTAATCGTCGACCACGAAGGTGCTTGAGCCAGCCAAGGGAACGCCTCGGCGCTTGGCCAGTTTGTCGAGGGCCACATTCATGTTGCCGTAGCCAAAGAGCCCCAAGAGCTTGTCAGGGCCTTTGCTTCGACCCGATTTCACCGTGGTCCTGACGGTGTTGAGCGCAGTTGAATCCTCGACGTACTGGAACCCGGCGCTCTTGAAGTCTGCAATCAGGTCACGCGACGGATCGAGCGCGCCGGCCGAGGTAGAAGGAAGCTTCCAACCAGCCACGAGATCCGAGGGCAAGGCAGGATAGTCCGAGCCCGAGGTCCGGCTCGACCCGAATTGCCCCGAGGGCAAGAACCAGCGGCGGCCTCCTCCCATGAGGACGCGCAGGCCATTTCCATAGGTGCCGCTGCCGGAGGCATCCGACTCGTCGAGGTACTGATCCACGATGCCCGTGCCGTTGCCACGCAAGAGGGTGTGGACCGCATTGGCTGCCGGAGTCGCGTCCTCCACATCTGCGGTGGTGACGAGGCCCAGGACCTTTCCCTGGGTTCGGTGGAAATACTCGGACAGGTATTCAACCCGCGGCGCGAAGAAGGCATTGGTCACGTTGGCGGGGAATGCGCCTTCTTGATTGTTGTTCTGGTGGTTTCCCGTCACGTACCCCGACATACCAGGGGCGGAATCCGTGATGATGCTGTTGAGCGAATGGGTGGTCACCATGCCGAGGGAAGGCAACTTGTCCATCGCCAGGAAGCCATTGGGGTCGCCCGCGGTCACCCCGTACTTGACGATGCGGGCCGCGGTCCGGTGCGCGACCCCCATGCCATCGCCCAGCAAGATGATGATGTTCTTGGTGGGACGGCGGCCGCCACCGACGTCGACGACGCTGTATTGACTGTTGACGGTCACCGAGCCCGTCGAATCCGTGAAGGTGGCGCTGACCGTGTGGTCCCCCGGCGTTTCATCAGCATAGGCGCGGTGATTG
>Ga0302321_100004870_pt1 | contig 11683 bp, 6 predicted proteins | sample Fen_T0_1_FD_202505 | JGI IMG/M metagenome (GOLD analysis project Ga0302321, IMG submission 202505) | Peat permafrost microbial communities from Stordalen Mire near Abisko, Sweden - Fen_T0_1 | ecosystem: Environmental > Terrestrial > Soil > Wetlands > Permafrost | place: Sweden: Abisko...
CGCGCATCTTCAGATTGGCAAGCCCGAAAAGAAGGTGCTTTCGGGCGGCCAGCGCAAGCGCGTGAACATCGCGATGGAGCTGGTTACCGATCCGGTGATTATGTTCTTGGACGAGCCGACCAGCGGCCTGGCCGCCGATGACACGGCGGCCTTGGTGCAGCTTCTGTCAGAGCTGGCCAAGCAAACCGGTAAGACGATCATCACCACCATTCATCAGCCGGCCAAAGAAGAGTTCGAGAAGTTCAATCTGGCGCTGATTTTGGGCCCGGGCGGCCTGCTCACCTTCTACGGCTCACCGAAGGACGGTTACGGCTTCTTCGGCTCCTGGCTCGGGCGCCAAGGCAAGCCAAACACGGTCGACAATCCGCGCGACATGTTCGACATGTTGAATCAGCGCGAGCGCCCGATCTTCGACGCGATGCGCGCGCAGAACCCGAACGCGCCGCGCTACGCCGCGCGCGCGCAAGCGGCGCGCGAATGGAACACCGAGTACCTCAACCCGCAGAACCCGGTCTTTCAGAAGATGTTCTCCGGTCGGCGCGCGGTCGGCACGCCCACCGATCAACGTGGCGTTCCGGGTGGCCGCGGTGGCACCAGCGGCCAATTCTGGCTGCTCTTCAGCCGCTATTTCAAGATCAAGATGCGGGACGTGGGCGGCACGGCCATCATGCTCTTGCAAGCGCCGATTATCGGCGTGCTGTTGGCGCTGGTCTTTGGCGGTCAGAAAGACGCCATCCCGTATTGGTGTTTGGGCGCCCTGCAAGAGTTGGCGCGCAAATCGGGAGGCGTGGGCGATGGCCTGACGCAAACCCTGAACAGCATGCAAACCACGCCCGATCACTCGGGCTCGATCTTCTTCGTGGTGGTCGCCGCGGTCTGGTTCGGCACCAGTAACGCCGCTCGCGAAATCGTCAGTGAACGGGCGATCTACATGCGCGAGCGCATGGTGAACCTCGGCTTGTTCAATTACATTTTCTCGAAATTCCTGCTGCTCAGCCTGTTTTGCGTGATCCAATGCTCGATCCTTTTGGCGATCGTGTTCTTCTCGCTCGGCTATTCGGGCGGGCCGGTGGCCTTCGGGATTTCGCTGGCCACCCTGGTCGTCACCGCCATGAACTCGGTGGCCGTCGGTTTGCTGCTCAGCACCTGGGTCGCCAGTGGCGAAGCCGCCATGGCACTCACGCCGATTGCGCTCATCCCGCAGGTCGTGCTCGGCGGCTTGATGGTGCCCATGACCACCAACTCGCTGCTCGAGATCCCAATGTACTTCATGCCCGCGCGTTGGGGCTTCGAAGGCTTGGTCGCGCAAGAGCGCCTGGCCGTGCTGACCGACCCGGCCTGGGTGATCGATATCAAGAAACCGGACCTGACCAGCATCGAGAACTTCATCACTGCGGGGCGTTTCCGCTGTGCGGAGGCCCAGATCGCCAGTTCGGACTTCATGGGCGCTTGGGGCTTCAAGTATTACAATCTGCCCTGGCTCCCGCCCGCGGTGCTGGGCGGCATGATGTTCGTCACGCTGATCGTGATCTTGATCGTGCTCAAACGGCGGGACGCGATCTAGATCGCCATGCGCTCCGCTGCCTGGCTCGCTGCTGCTGTCGCGCTGGCACTCGCGGCGCTGGCACACGCGACGCACAGCGGCGGAGCTGAACCCCCGACCGCTCTGCCTACGGTGCCGGAAGCGTTCGACGCCGGAACCGACGGCGGAACCGACTCCTTCGCGCCGATACTGCCAACGCATATTCCGGTCACCCCGCCGAATTACGAGCTGCTGGACGCTGGCTCCGATCGCCCCATCCGGTTGCTGCCCCCGGCCACCCCAGGTCGCCGGGTGCTGGTCTATCTGCACGGCTACTGTGGGGACGTGAACGCGGTGGGCGCATTCGTGCCGGTCGCCGCTGCGCACGGCGCGCTGATCGCGCTGCTCGGTGATCAACCGTGCAAAGACAAGCCCGGCCGCTTCAAATGGAGCAGCGACAGCCACGCCTTGGATCAACGCATCCGGCACGCAATCCAGCTAGTCAATCGCGCGCACCATTGGGACTTGGACGTCAACGACGTGACGCTGTTCGGCTACTCGCAGGGCGCGGTGCGCGCCGAGGCGCTCGTGCGCTACTACCCCAAGCGCTATCCGCGGGTGATCCTAGGGGGTCCGCCGCGGCGGCTGAAAGTGGAGCATTTCAAAAGCGTGCAGGCGATCGCGGTCTTCGGCGGAGAGCTGGAAGACACGCACGACATGCTGTCCGGCGCACAGGACCTGATCGCCGCCGGCTTTCAGGCACGTTTTTTTCTGCTCCCGGGCGTCGATCACGGCGATTTCGGCGGGGAACTCGCAGGCAACCTGGCGCTGTCCGAAATCTTGGATTTCGTTTCCGCGCCCGCCGCGCCGCCCGCACCGGAGCCCGCCGCGCCCAGCAAAATCGCCCGCTGATCGCGCAGAAATCGGCCAATTTGTGAGGCCCGGCCCGACCGCCGCCGATGCTCAGCCTTCTGGCCTTCCCCAAGGACAGCGTCTACCCTACGCCCCTCATGGGAATGACCGTGGTCTGTCAGGCGTGTGGCGCGCGAAGGACGCTGCCAACGTCGCTTTACGACAGCCGCGTGCGCGGAAAAATGGTCAACATTCCCTGCAAAAACTGCGGGCAGGCCATTCTGGTCGATGGCACGGTGCCGCCGCCGCCGGGCGCTGAACCGGACGCCGAACTGCCTCCGGCCATCCCCAAGCAGCCCTCGCTGCCGATAGTCGAGGGCTCGGACGGGCCATCCGCGGCCGCGCTCGTCGGGCCGGCGCGCGAAAAAACCATCAGCCACGTCGACGGGCCGATTTCGGAACGCGGGCCGAGCGCGCGCATCGGGCGTTACGCGCTGTTCGACCAATTTGCGAGCGGCGGCATGGCTACCGTGCACTTTGGCCGGCTCGACGGCGCAGGCGGCTTCTCGCGCGTGGTTGCGATCAAGCGGCTGTTGCCGCACCTGGTCGCCAATCGCGAGTTCACCGACATGCTGCTGAACGAAGCGCGGCTCGCAGCACGGGTGCGTCACCCGAACGTCGTGGCCACACTCGACGTGGTGGCCTCCAAGGGCGATGTGTTGCTCGTGCTCGACTACGTCGAGGGTGAGGCGCTCAGCACACTGTGCCGCGCGCAAGCCAAAGAGAAACGCGATCTGGTGCCTATTCCGATCGCGGTCGGCATCATGCAAGACGTCTTGCACGGCTTGCTCGCGATCCACGAAGCCACCGATGAAAAGGGCCGCGCGCTCGACCTGGTGCACCGCGATATCTCTCCACCCAACGTGCTCGTCGGCGTCGATGGCGTGGCGCGCGTGCTCGACTTCGGCATTGCCAAGGCACTGCAGCACTTGGACGAATCGATCACCGGTCGGCGCATGGGCAAGATGGGTTACATGTCGCCCGAACAGATCCGCGGCGAGCGGCTGACGCAGCGCTCTGACGTGTTCTCGGCCGGCATCGTGCTCTGGGAATTGCTCTGCATGCGGCGTTTGTTCCAGGCAGATAAGCCCGAAGAACGAATCGAAAGCATCTTGCGCGGCGATTACCCGAGGCCGCGCTCGCTGCGCGAAGATCTGCCGCAGGAGCTGGACGACGCGGTGATGAAGGCGCTCGAGCGCTCACCCGACGAACGCTTCGCGACCATCCGCGAGTTCTCCGAAGCGCTCGAAGCCGCTCCGCGCGCCGCACGCCGTGAGATTGGCGAATGGGTGACCGAGCTCGCCCAGACCGCGCTTGCCGAACGCACGCGCATGGTCGCAGTCTTGGAAAATTGGTCGGAAGGCCCGCAGATCCCACTCAGCTCGAGCCCATTCGCATCAGAGATCCCGCCCGCCGTCGCACTTTCGCCGGGTTCCTGGCCGCCGCCGAGCGGCGACAACACGCCGATCTCGACCGCGCTGCGTGAGAATTTGAGCGTGAACGCGGTGGCCCTGGCGAAGGCGACGGCAACGCCGCAACCACGACCGGCACGCTCGTCCGCGAGCGTGGTCTGGATTTTACTCGCGGTGGTCGTGGCGTTGATTGTGGGCTACGTCGCGCATCGCTGAGTCTTTTGGGGGGCCCACGTTGGGACGGGCGCGCTTGGTCGCGATGATCGATCTAGGTGCCGAGGCTCCGCCGCGTCCGGAAGACTGCCGCCGCGCCTGCCCTGCGTGGGAACGGGAGCGCGCGCCTCGGCCTGCGCAGCTCGGGCGCGCTACCAGCCGCCCTTATCGTCGTCCGCTTTTTTCTTTGCGGCGGCGGCCGCGGGAGCAGCGGCTGCGGGCGCGGCGGCTGCGGGAGCGGCGGGGTCGGCTCCGGCTTTGTCACTGACGGGTGCTTGCACCGCCGCCGGTGCGGCTGAAGCGGCCGGTTCGGGGGCTGCGTCCGTGTCTTTCTTGGGACAGGCTGAGAGCAGAGCAGCACATGAAATGAACGCCGCAATGCGGGCGATGTCGACGAATCGCATACCGAGAATCCTCCGAGGCTCAGCCCAGCACGGCTCACTCCGGTTGCAAAGCGAAAACGGCTGGCCCCGTGGTATACCGCGGCCTCTGACGCCCGGTGTGCGTTGGTTGGTCGAGCAATGGTGAACGATGCTGGGCGACGTTGAACGATGGCGCGCAAGCGGTATCTAATCATCGGTGACGGTGCGGCAGGCCTTACTGCCGCTGCCAGTCTAAGGCACGCGGATGCTGAAGCCGTGATCGGTGTATTCAGCGACGAGCCCGTGCCTGGCTATTACCGCGCGGCTCTCACCAACTACCTTTTGGGCGAGCTGCGCGAAGATCAATTGTTCGCCGTGCCCCCGGATTTTTACCAGCGCTACGGGATTCATCGCATCTACACGCGCGTGGTCGGGGTCGATGCGACGCGCTCGGCAGTATGGTGTAGCACGAGCGCCGAGCCGACCGGCTACGACCAATTGCTGGTCGCGTCGGGCGCGCGCGCGCGCGCACCGAGCTTCGAGGGCGCGCATTTGCCGGGCGTGCTCACCCTGCGCACGATCGCCGACGCTCGTCAGGTGTACGATGCGGTTCGCTTGCGCGGGCTCAAGACCGCCGTGGTCTTGGGCGGCGGCGCGCTCGGCCTGGAGTGGGCGCATGCGCTCTTGGAGCATGGCGTGAAGGTCACCTTGATCGAACGAGCGCCGCGCTTCTTACCAGGCGCGCTCGACGAGGTGGCCTCCGATCTGCTGGCCGCGCGGCTGCGCAAAGCGGGCATCGATGTGCTCTTCAATGATGAAGTGCGTGCCGTGCACGCGGGTCCGCGCGGCGTGGCAGGCGTGAGCTTGGCGTCGGGTCGCAGCGTCGCCTGTGAGCTGGTGGCCGCTGCGTTGGGCGTCCTGCCCAACTCCGAATTTCTAGCCAACACCGGCCTCACTCTGGCGCCGAACGGCGCGGTCGCCGTGAGCAGCCGGTTGCAGACCTCCGTAGCCAATATTTGGGCCGCGGGGGACGTGGCCAACGTCGCGGGCCAATGGCTGGCGCTCTGGGAGCCGGCACGCTTGCAAGCGCGCGTGGCCGCGCAAAATATGCGCGGCGGCAGCGTCGAACACCAGCCGGGCACGCACTACTTCGCCACACGGCTATTCGATCTCGATTTTGCCCGCCTCGGTCAGATCGAGCGCGCTGAGGGCCGTGAAGAATTGATCGATTTTCCGCGCGGCACGGGCCAAATCGCCTATCGCAAGTTGGTGATCGAGGGCAAGAAGCTGATCGGCGCGCTGCTGATCGGCGAACGAGCGCTGCGCGTACGCGCCATCGGGCGCAACATGAAACGATTGATCGATGCTGCGGTGGACGTGAGCGAAATCAAGCATCGCCTGCTCGAACCGAGCTTCGACGTGGAAGCTTGGCTCGAGCGCAAGCGGCTGGTGGAGCGCCCGGCGCCGCCGCGCACCACCACCGTTTTTGCCGCGGCCAAGCTCAAACGCACCCAGGCATTGAACTTGAACAGCGCTCTGGCGACTGGCGCCATGTCCGAATTCCTGCCGCCGCAAACTGGCGGTACGCTGGCGATCCCGAGCCTTGCCATACCCACTCAGCCGAGCGCGCGGACCACGGCGCTAGCCAGCAGCCTGACCAACGCGGCAGGCAGCGGGCAGACCACGGCGCTGCCGAGCGGTCCGCGAAAGACTCGCGTGCTCTCGATCGGCCTGCACGCCGAGGCCGCGCCCGAGGCGAGGAGCAGTCTCGCGCCGATCGAGGCGCGGCTCGAGTTCCAGGGCCGTGTGCTGCCCATCAACTTGCCCGTGACCAACCTCGGGCAGTCCCCAGAATGCCAAATCCCGCTCGCCGATCCGAGCTTGAGCGCATTCCACGCGCAGCTCGTGCGTCACGATGCGGGCCTGTATTTGCGCGACCTCGGCAGCAGCAGCGGCACCTGGGTCAATGGGCAATGCCTGTTCGGACCGCACGCGCTGCGCGATGGCGACCGCATCCGGATTGGACAGGTCGAATTGCTCTTTCGCTCGAATGCACTGCCGCGCGTGAGCCTGTCCGGTACAGCACAAAAGACCCTGGCGGGGCCGCGCCTGGAGGTGCGATCCGGCGGAGCGCTCGGGCTGAGCTTTGCGCTCGGCCAGCAACCGGTGCTGCTTGGCAGCTCGCCTGAGTGCAGCATTCGCTTCACCGATCCGAGCATCAGCCCACGCCACGCCGAATTGCGCAGCGCGGGCGCAACTCACGCGCTGATCGACTTGGGCAGCTACGGCGGCAGCTACGTGCGCGGCGCAAGGCTCGCTCCGCAGCAGGCGGTCGCGCTCAGCGAAGGCGATTGGCTGCGCTTCGGCGCGGTCGACGTCATGTACACGAGCGCGGCGCGCGCAGACGCGCTGGCCAGTTTGCGACCCAGCGCGCGCGTGGTCGTCACCTCGGGCACCGATTCGGGAAAAAGCGCCAGCGTGGGTGATCGGCTGCTCGTCGGCAGCGATCCGAGTTCGGGTCTGGTCCTGACTAGCGTGTCCGGTCCACAGCTCGAGCTGTGCACGCACAACGGTCGGTTCTGGGTGCGTGATTTGAGCGGCGGGCGCGCCTTTCGGGCAGGTTCACCGCTCAGCAAGGAGTTTAGCGAAATCCAAAATGGCGATCTTCTGCTGATCAGCGGCACGGTGATGATCCATTTCGAGGAGGGCTCGTGAACGACGCGGAGCAGCGCTTGCGGATACGAGTCGAAGCCGAATCGATGGCCTGCATCGGCTGCAACGATTGCCTCTTGGCGTGCCCAATCACGCAATCCAAGTCGGTAACCATCGCCGAGCTGAACGCAGCCATCTTTCTGCCGACCATCGATAGTCGCCATGTGGCCGAGTTCGTCACCGCTTGCACCCAATGCAAACAATGCGTTCCCGCCTGCCCATCCGATCTGAACCGCGCCGAGATGGTGCTGCTCAACAAGCTGAAGGTCGAAAACAGCGTCGCGGATTTCGAGCTCTCGCTGCAGGCGCGCACCACCACTTTTCCATCGGGCATGTCGCTCGACGGCTTGGCCCGGAAGCTGACCGAGCTCGAGCTATTCGCCGGAGCCAATGCCCCGGCGCTCCGCCGGCTGATCTTGAAGTCGACCTTGCGCATGCTGGTGCCCGGGGAAACCTTGTGCCAAGAAGGCGAGTTCCACGAGCGCTTGTCGGTCGTGCTGGAAGGCTCCCTCGAGCAGAACTCGCGCGGGGCGCGCGGCGAACGGATCCACATTCTGGTCATCGGTCCGGGCGCTTTTTTCGGGGAAATGGGCGTCTTGGCGGACGCGGCGGAGCCGTTCGGCGTCAGCGCGCGCGAACGTTCGATCGTGCTCGAAGCGCCCAAAGTCGCGGTCTTGGCGCTGATGGACCTGTGCCCGGACTTCGGGGACGCTCTACAATCCTTGTACGCGCGGCGCGCGCTCTTCAGCTACGCGCGGCAACCGCGCGGGCTCGGCGCGCTGCCCGAAGCCGCGCTCGAAGAACTGCTGACTGGCGCCGAGTTGGTGCTGGTCCCCGCCGGCTCGGTCCTGTTCAGCATCGGTGAGGCGCCGCGTGATTTCTACCTAGTGCGGAACGGATTTTTACGCGCACGGCGCGATGCAGCCACAGGCCCGCTAGTGCTGACCTATTTTCGCGAGGGCAACGTGTTCGGCGTGCTCGGTTTGTTGCATCGCGATCCAGCGCACCGTTACACGGTCGAGGCGGTCAGCCGCGCGGAAGTGATCCGGATCCCGGGCGCATTGCTCGGCCAAGTACTGGCGCGTCACCCAGCCGCTTACGGGCCACTGCTCAGCGGTTTCGAGGCCGAGCAGTTGGCGCGCACTTTGGACGTGGGCGCGCCGCCGCCCCCGCCAACCAGCGGCGATCGCGACAGCACCTCCGGGCGTCCCTCCGTTCGCCTCTCGCTGCCACCCGCCGGCAGCGCGCGCATCGGCGAGGAAACGCGTTCGCCGATGGCCGAAGGCGTGCTGATGGAAGCCGGCTTGGCCAGCGGCCGCGAGGTGCTGGTGATCGACCAAACGCGCTGCACCAGCTGCGGCAATTGCATCGATGCCTGCCAACGCCGTCACGGCTACAGTCGACTGCAGCTGCGTGGCATCCAGGTGGACACCTACATGTTCCCCACCGCTTGCCGACACTGTAGCGACCCCGCGTGCCTGATGTGCAGTGTAAACGGGATCGTGCGCCTACCGAGCGGCGAAATCAAGATCATCAAGGACAATTGCATCGGTTGCGGCGCGTGTGCCGAGCGTTGCCCGTACGGCAACATCAGCATGCACCCGGTCGAACAAGACAAGCCCGGCTTTTTCCCGAGCCTACTCGACTTTTTGGCTGGTAAGCGCGCACGCAAGGAAGCCCTCGATGCGCTCGACCCGAAGGTCCAGCGGATCGCCGTGAAGTGCGACTTGTGTGCGGGCCATCACGATTACGCATGCGTCACGGCTTGCCCCGTGGCCGCCGCCTTCCGCGTCGACCCGGGGCGCGTGGTGGCAGATCCGAATCGAGGCATGTAGCGTGGCGGCGCCTTCCCTCACGCGCCGGCTGCGCTTCTTCGAACGCCAGTGGCCCTGGCTTACGTTCGCCGCCCTCTCTGCGCTGGCCACCGCTGCCGTCGTCGCTGCGCTCGATGCTGGCGCGCTCGAGAGCTACGAGCTGTTCCCCAGCATCACGCGCGGCTACACTTTGATCGGCGTGCTGCTGGGCGTGAGTTCCCTCGCGCTGTGCTGCGTGAGCTTCTTCTATGCGCTGCGCAAACGCGGCTTGCAGGAGCAGCTGCCGTTCGGCAAAAGCACGATGACGGCCTGGCTCTGGGCGCATGTCTATTTCGGCAGCTTGGCTTTCCTGATGGCCGCGTTGCACGCGGGCTATGGCCTGCTCTCGCTGCATTTTTCCTCGGGCAAGCTGGCCTTTCTGGCCCTATTCGGCATCATCGTCAGCGGCCTCATCTGGCGCGTCATCTACGCAGTAGTGCCGCCCCTGGCCGCGCGCGACGTGGGCAATTACTCCGCTTTCGCAAGCACCGCGCGGGCAGAATCGCTTTCGGTCGAGATTGAGAAGCTGACCGCGGGCGGCTCGCCGCGCTTCCACGAACTCAAATCTTGGGCGTTGAGCACGACCCCGAGCGACATTCAGATTCGGCAAGCGGCCGCGAGCTTGCCCCCAGCGGAGCAGCAGCGCTTCATCGATGTGACCGCGCTCGGCCTGCTCCGAGTCAAGGCACTCGAGCGTGCACGTAAGCAGGCTCGCTATGGCGTTCTGCTGCAAGGCTTGCGCATCGCCCACGTGCCGCTGAGCTTGCTATTTCTGCTGGCGCTCCCTGCGCATGTCGTCTTCGCCTATGACGTGCCTACGCGCGCGCTGCCGCTCGGCGCGGTCTCTGGTAGCAGCCTGGGCGGCTTCGAGAGCAGCGACAAGTGCGCAAGCTGCCACGCCCGCACCGTCCAACAATGGCAGAGCTCGATGCACGCTCACGCCATGACCAGCCCGGTCATGATTGCCCAGAGCAACCAGGTGCTGCGCAGCGTGCTCGCGCAAACGAAATACCCGGATCCGAAGCGCATTTGCGTCAATTGCCACGGCCCGATCGGCGCCGCGCTGACCAGCGGAACGACCCTGCCGCTGAGTTCGGATTCCTGGTTCAGCGAGAGCGCACTGCTCAACGAAGGCGTCTCTTGCGCGGTCTGCCATCAATGGAACGGCAGCCCGGAAACGGCAAGCGGCGGGCTGTCGCGCTTTCAAGACGGCTTCTCGCCCGGGCACAAGTACTTCGGCGCCTTCAACGACCCGGTCGGTAACTCGTTCCACAAGAGCGAAGCTACGGGCACGTTCCGCAAGCCCGACCAGCTGTGTAGGAATTGTCACTCGGTCGAATACGACAAAAACGGCGATGGTCAGCTGCATCGCGGCACCGATCTCGTCCTACAAACCTTGTTCGAAGAGTGGGAAGAGTACCGCAGCCACGGTGGCCCCTCGGAATGCGTCAACTGCCACATGCCGCTCGTCAGCGAAACACGTGCGGCCGAACGCGCTGCGATCCCATTCGAACAGGACAGCCAAGCGCCGCCGCGCCAGGTGCATGACCACTCCTTCGTAGGGGCCGACTACCCGCTCGACGACAGCGCGGCAAAGCTGGCGCTTCGCCCGGCACGGGAGGCCTTGCTGCGCAGCGCAGCCGCCCTCTCGATGCTTACCGGTTCGCTAAAATCAGCGGAAAACTCGCTGAGCTTCGCGGTGGAGGTTCGCAACGTGGGCACCGGCCACAATTTGCCGGGCGGCTTCGCCTTCGTGCGACAGATGTGGCTCGAGGTCAGCCTGTTCGACGCCGGAGGGACACTGCAGGGCGGCTCCGGAAGAGTCGCCAACGTGGCGGACGACCTCTGCGACAGCTCGATCTTGGACGACCCGCAAAGCCCGATGCGCGCGTCGTTGAAGGGCTGCGCGAAGAGCGATCCGCTGCTGGTCAATTTCCAGCAGATGCTGGTCGATAACGCCCAGCCCAAGCGGGACGCGAACGGCGCCCCTGTGCTCGATACGCGCGGCGAAGCCCTGCTCGAGGGTGCACCCGGCGCACTCGAAACGGCGATTCAGACGTTGACCGCGGGCGCGACGCCCCGCGTGCGGCCGTTCGACAAGAAGCCGACCGCCCCACTCGCCGCAGGCGAGGCGCACGTGTTTCCCTACGTGTTCGAGCAAAGCCCGGGCCGCGTTACCAAGACGGTGCGCGTGCGATTGATGTTCCGCGCCAGTCCCCCCTATTTCCTGCGCGCGCTGGGCGTCGCAAACCTGGCCGAAAGCTTGGAAGTAACTGAAATGGCTCGCCTGGAAGTGGCGACGCCGTAGACCTAGCCCAGCAGATCCAGCCCCACTTCCGAGCCGGGTCGTCGAACGCTCGCCGCACCGATGCGTTCCAAGTGCGCTAGTACCTGCAGGACGCAGGCCTCGTCCCAGGCGTCACCCAAAATCTGCAGGCCGACGGGCATGCCGTTCCGGTCGCAGCCCACCGGCGCCACCCCCGCGGGCACACCGGTAACATTAGCCAGGAATGCGAAGCGGCACATCGCGTCGAGCAGCGGCGGATCGATGAAGCCCAAACGCGCCTCCTCGTCACTCACCGTGGGCGCGCTGACCGCGGTTGCCGGCATCGCAATCACGTCCACTTGGCGAAGTGTCTCCGCCAGCTCCAAGCGCACCTTTCCACGAATTCGCTGGGCGTCGACGTAGTCGTCTGG
>Ga0302321_100004871_pt1 | contig 11683 bp, 13 predicted proteins | sample Fen_T0_1_FD_202505 | JGI IMG/M metagenome (GOLD analysis project Ga0302321, IMG submission 202505) | Peat permafrost microbial communities from Stordalen Mire near Abisko, Sweden - Fen_T0_1 | ecosystem: Environmental > Terrestrial > Soil > Wetlands > Permafrost | place: Sweden: Abisko...
ATTTATGCTCCTATCGCAGGGAAGTTGGGACGCTGATGACGGATTGTTCGTTGCCACCAAACGCAAGTACGCCGCACAAAGCCCATCCGCCTCCGAGCAGAGCCGAGCATTTGCGCGACGATGCCGCTGGACCGGCCATGAACCTAAACGGTGAGTGTGTATGCCGTCGCGATTAAGTGTCGCGAACGTCCTCCCATGGTCCAACAATCACGCCCGAGCGCGACGGGGTCTAAGTCAGGTCTAAGTCATCCCGCATTTTCCGGCCTGACTCGAGCAAGCGTTCCGGCCTCGCCTGAGCGCTCGTTCCGACACCTCAGCGACGATTCCGGTGCACTCTCGAGCAGCCATTCCGGACCCCTGAGCAACGATTCCGGAGCACTTCAGCGCTCATTCCGGACCCGAGCGGCCAAAGGGCCAGGCTGGGACGAAGCGACGATCGACCGCGCACTTTGGCGTGCCGTGTGAAACGGCGACCAGCTGAGCATGTCGGATCGAGTCAGCATGCGGCAAAGTCAGAGAAGTCCTGCGGCTCCACTACGAGCGTGGTCGCAGGCAACGTGAGATAGTCCGCTCATGCGGGATCGGGAGCGGTACCGTGAGCGACTACTTGAAGCGCGCTCGCGCCTCCGAGCTTGAGTGGACGGCGCTGCAAGCCTTGAGCGAGGCGGAGTTCGAGAGTCGATTACTTCGACCAGGGACGTGTTGGTCGCGGCCGCCAGTTCTTCGGCTCGCTTTCGCGCGCGGATCAACGCGGGCTGCGTGCGCGCCAAGAGCGGGCTCTTCGCTTGCTCGATGGGCTTAGGGTTCATCACTTCTCGCTTGGCGATTGGTATGCGAACCTACTTCACATCGGCCGGGTGCAGTCCGTGCTGGCGGTCAGCGAGCGAACTTTCCTGCCGGTAGTCCTGCCCGCTGTGCCAGTCAGCTCGGTCGTCAAGCGTTTACACAACGGAGTCGGCGATGTGCTGCGTGCGCTGAGGATCGACGCGGCAAGCATCGACCGGGAGCTAGCTGAGATGGGAACGGTCGTGATCGGGGCGAACTGCCAGCCGCCAAGTGACCGTCATCTTCGTCGACTTCGCCAAGGGCCTCGACCTTTATCTCGAGCACGAGCCTCCATTGCTCGCGTGCTCTCTCAAGGTCGTCAAGACGCCGTGAGATTTGGGGTCGAATTTCGGGAGCTGATCAAAGCCGCTGCAGGAAATCTACGACCGCTGGATTCGCAAGTTCGAGCGCCCCCGCCTCAAGGCGCTGAGCGACCTCAAGCATCGACTCGAAGAAGACCACGTACCCCCACCCCGAAGGAGACCCTCATGAGCACGGCTCACCGAAGCCACTTCGTCTACGTCACGTTCATCCGCACGACGCCCCAGAGGCTGTGGGAGGCGTTGACCGATCCGGAGTTCACCCGTCAGTACTGGTTCGGCATCGGCGTCGAGTCGGCTTGGACGCAGGGAGCGCCGTGGACGATGCGCCGCAGCGACGGGAGCATCGACACTTCGGGCGAGGTACTCGAGATCGATCCCCCACGTCGCCTGGTTGTCCGCTGGCACAACGAATGGAGCGCGGAGCTCAAAGCCGAGGGCCCGGGCCGGTGCACCTTCGATATCGAGCCGATGGCAGACGCCGTGAAGCTGACCATCACGCACGAGATCGAGCGGCTCGACTCCAAGTTGATCCACGCCGTCTCTGGCGGCTGGCCGCTCGTTCTGTCGAACCTGAAATCGCTGCTGGAGACCGGCGAGATCGTCGTCACGAAGCTGTGAGCCCATCGCTCGCCAACGACACCGTCCACGGAGCAAACATGGCAAAGACCCGCGGATACGCGCCGGTAAACGGCCTTCAGATGTACTACGAAATCGACGGAGAGGGCGAACCGCTCGTGTTCATCCGGCGCCACTTGGCCGTCGCCGACGTCCACGCGGTGCCTGCGCTGGTGCAGACCCACCGAGTGATCACGTTCGACCTTCAGTCGCACGGGCGCACGGCGGACCTTCCCGACCGCCCGATGAGTCTCCAACAGAACGCGCGGGACGTGATCGAACTGCTGCGACATCTCGGCATCTCCAAGGCCAACTCCCTCGGCGAGAGCTACGGCGGCGCGACGGCGGTCCTGATCGCGCTGTACCGGCCGGACCTGGTTCGGCGAGTCGCCACCTATGGCGCGACGTTCGGGCCAGCGAACGAAGCCAACGACGCGCAGATGCTGCGGTTCTTGGACCCACCGACGCCCGACTCCAAGAGCTTCGAGCTCCAGCGCGAGAGCTACAAGAAGGTCGCGCCCCAGCCCGAGTATTGGGCACGGTTCTGGACCAAAGGAGGTGCCATCCAGTGGAACGGATTTACGGATGGAGAGCTGACTTCCCTCGCGGTGCCAATCCTAGTCGCGTTGGGGGACCACGACTTCGTTCGTCTCGAACATGCCGTCAGGTCGTTCAGGCGCATCCCGAATGCGGAGCTCGCGGTCATCCCCGACGCGGGCCATTTCGCATTGGATTCGGAGCAGGCCAGGGTGTTGCCGATCATCCAGCACTTTCTAACGAAGCCAGCGGTGAGGCCTCCGGTCGCGACCGCGGAGGTTGGATATCGGCCCGGTGAAACGCGCTAGCCGGGGTCCAAGCGTCAAGAGGAGAGAACTATGGAAGAGCGAGATGACTCGGTAACGAATCGAGCAGGCGAACAGGTTTCAGTCGAGACCATGGTCTTTTTGGATCGATTCGATGCTTCCACGACGGATCCAACCATCGATCTCAGTGAATTGTTCGTCGACCCGTTCCTGGCGCTGGATCCGAAGGGCGTCCACGCCCTCAACCCCACCGCTCTCGCGAAGTTCCTCCCGGCTCGAAGGGAGATGTTTGCAAAGGCAGGGGTGACCAAGGTCTCGCGGCGAAGCGCCACCGAGTCGCCAGTCGACGGCATTCATCGACTGGCTACGGTCGAGTGGTCCGCAGAGCGCGGCAATGGGCCGGCCCTACCTTTGAGATCGAGTTTCCTGTTGCGACGCGAAGAAGGTCGGTTGCGTATCGTGGTCTATCTCAATCACGTGGATATCCAGGCGCTCCTCGCTCCCAAGGAGGCGCAATGATCAAGGATGCGACCGGAACACGTGAGGAGTGGCTGGTTGCACGCCTCGAGCTCTTGGAAGCAGAGAAGGAACTGACGAGGCAGAGCGACGCGGTCGCCGAGCAGCGCCAGAAGCTGCCGTGGGTGCGGGTCGAAAAGGACTACCACTTCGAGACGGATGACGGCCCAGCCACGTTGAGGGACCTCTTCAAGGGGCGCTCGCAGCTGTTCGTCTACCACTTCATGTTTGGCCCCGACTACTCGGCAGGCTGTCCGTCATGCTCGTTCATCGCCGACGGCTTCATTGGAATACCGCAAGCAGGCAAGAGTTAGCGACAGCTCAGCCCGATCCTGACAACTTTTCTTGGCGCTTTCTCATGCTTCGCGGCGCACATATCTTGCGGTACCCTCCGTGCGGCCGCAGAAGCGGTCGGGAACCTCGCGCGCACGCGCCGGAGCAATCACATGAGCGATCCCGCCACTGTGGCAAAGAGGGGCATTCATTACCGCACAATCCACGTTGACGGGCTCGAGATCTTTTACCGTGAAGCGGGCCCAGTCGACGCGCCCACGGTTCTGCTTTTGCACGGCTTTCCGACCTTGTCCCACATGTTTCGGGATTTGATCCCGCTGCTCGCGGATCGTTTCCACTTGATCGCGCCCGACTATCCTGGCTTCGGCAACAGCTCCACGCCCAGCCCCAAAGACTTCGAATACACGTTCAGTCACCTGACTGACGTGATCGAGCACTTCACTGACGCGCTCGGGCTGAACAGCTATACGCTATATACGCAAGAGTTCGGCGGACCGGTCGGGTTCCGCCTTGCCACGCGCCGCCCTGAACGCGTGCGCGCGTTGATCATTCAAAACGCGAACGCCTACCAAGAAGGCGTCACCGAAGTCCTGCGTGATGTCGTGCTGCGGGTTTGGAAGGAACGCACTCGGGAGACTGAAGCCAACATCCGTTCGTTGTTCGAACTGCCGGTCACTCGCAAGCAATTCATGGAGGGCGCGCCGGCCCCTTCGCAGGTTAGCCCCGACTCTTGGCAGCACGCGCAGTGGGGGATGGATCGCCGGGGAACAAGGAGATCCAGTTCGCGATTCACGTCAACTATGGCAGCAACATCGAGTGCTACGACGAGTGGCACGCCTATTTTCGAAACTACCAACCGCCAACCCTCGTAGTGTGGGGCAAGGGTGATTTCGTGTTCGCATCAGCCGGCGCCGAGGCCTATCGGCGAGATTTGAAGACCGTCGAGCTTCATTGGCTCGACGCCGGGCACTTCGCGCTCGAAACACACGCGCGCGAGATTTCGGGGCTTATCGCCGTCTTCTTGGCGAGGCACACGGACGGCTCCTCGTGAGCATCGGCTCGAATTCAATCGCGTCGCGGTCGGCGCCGCTCAGCGCCAGTAGCCGAACCGCGCGGCTGGGCCTGATCGCGCTCATCCTTGGCGCGGTCGTCGCGGCATTCGCTTTTGCAGGTGGCCTGCTTCGACCCGAAGCCCTCACTCCATCGAAAATGATCGATGCGTTCGAGCGCGCGAACGGTGAGCACGCGGGATTTCGGCGCAACCACGCCAAAGGCGTCGGCATCAGCGGCTATTTCGAGAGTAACGGAAAGGGGGCCGCGCTGTCGAAGGCGTTCGTCTTTCGTGTCGGTCGCTACCCGGTCATCGGCCGCTTCGCCATCGCCGGCGGCAAGCCGGCCGGCACTGATACGCCGAGCTCCGTCCGCAGCATGGCGCTCCTCATCAAGCTACCGAACGGTGAAGAGTGGCGCACCGGGATGAACGACATCCCCGTCTTCGGCGTTAGTACCCCCCAAGCCTTTTACGAGCAGCTGTTGGCAAGCGCCCCAGATCCGAAAACCGGCAAGCCCGATCCAGCGAAGGTGTCCGCTTTTCTCAGCAAATTCCCCAGCGCGGCCAAAGCCAGCCAACTGATCCGCAGTGAGCCCAAGGCCCCCAGCTTCGAAACCGACACGTTCAATTCACTCAACTCATTCCGCTTCACGAACGATGCGGGTGCGGTGCAAGCTGTGCGCTGGTCAATGGTTCCCTCGAAGGTGCCATCCAACACACCGAGCGCAGCGCCAGCCGGCCCGAACTACTCGTTCGACGCGCTGATCGGCGCGGTGCATCTACAGCCTGTAGAGTGGCACCTCGACATCGTGCTTGCTCAGCCCGGTGATCCGCTGGATGACGCAACGGTGCCGTGGCCCGCCGACCGCCCGCGAGTTGACGTCGGCACCCTCCGGATTGACCACGTCGAAAGCGAAGACACGAGCTCAGCTCGCGACATCAACTTCGATCCGCTGGTGCTTCCGGACGGGATCGGTCCCTCCGATGACCCACTCTTGAGTGCGCGCTCGGCGGCCTACTCAGAATCCTTCACGCGCCGCGAGGGAGAGCACAAGACGCCCAGCGCCGTCTCCACAACGTCGGGGGTCCAGTAATGCCGAGCGTCTCGAATCGGCCGCGTACTCAATTCGCGACGCTGTCCCGCATCTTGCACTGGTTGATGGCCGCAATGCTGCTCAGCATGCTGTTCATCGGCGCCGCCATGGTCAGCTCTCTGTCCGCTTACCATCGGCTGCTGGCGATTCATCGCCCGCTCGGCATCGCCATTTTGGTGCTCGCCGTAGCTCGCGCGCTGAATCGCCAGCTCACTGAGCTACCCCCGTTCCCAGTAAGCATGTCGAGCCTCGAGCGGCGTATCGCCTCAGTCTCGGAAAAGCTACTCTACACTTTGATGTTCGCGTTGCCGCTCGTGGGTTGGAGCATGCTCTCGGCCGGTGGCTACCCGGTCGTCATGTGCGGAGCGTTTCATCTACCGCCGATCCTACCTCCGAGCCCCTTGATGTACACCGTGCTGCGCGAAGCGCACACGGTGCTGGCGTACACCCTGTTCGTCACCTTCCTCGGACACTTGAGCGCCATCCTGTTCCACACGTTCATCGTGAGGGACGGCATTTTGCGTCGCATGCTCTGGCGCCGCTAGCTCTCGCCACCCAAGAATTTCACGGTCACGTCTTCACTCCGGCCGAGCAGGCCGATCGCGTCCAGTGGGGGACGTGTCGCAAGCTGCCGCGCAGCTGCACTCACCACCGGGCCTGGCGTCGTCAGAATACGCTGGCGTAACGTGCGCGGGAGGTGGTGGGGCTCTCGCCTAGCCAGCGCCAGAAGGCCTTGTTGAATGAGGGAACGCTGTCGTAGCCGACATCGCCGGCAATTTCGCCGACGCGGCGGCGGGTATCGCGGAGTAGCTCGGCGGCGCGCCCCATGCGCCAGCGGGTGAGGTATTGCAGGGGAGGCTCGCCAAATAGCGCCGGGAAGCGCACGGCGAAGCCCGAGCGCGAGAGCCCGACCTTTCTTTGCGAGGGCGGCTACGGTCCACGGATAAGCGACCTTACCGTGAAGAATCGATAGCGCCTCATGGATCGCCGGATCGGCGAGCGCAGCCAAGCCGCTACGCTGCGTTGCCAGTGTGCGCAGGGTCTGAACGAAGAGCACGTCGGCGAGCCGCTGCAGCATCAGCACGCTGGCGGGCCCTGGCGAGCTGGTCTCTGCCAGAAGAAGCTGCAGCGTGGCGGCGGTCCAGCGGTGGAGCGTCGGATCCGTCGACGTTAGGCGTATCACTCGCGGCATGCCTTCGAGCAAGGACGGTTTGCGACCGGCGAACTGAAAGAAGCCTTTGATCAGCGTGCTCTGCTCCCCCGTCCCACCGAGGCGACGCGTCGCACCACGCGTGTGCGAAGTACCATCGCACACGCGCACCGGATTGGATTGCTTCGAATCGCGGACGACGTGGGCAGTCCCGTGGGGGATGAACAGCGTATCGCCAGCGGACAGGTCGCATACAGGCTCACCCTGGATTTCGAAGCGCGCGTTGCCACGGACGAGCACGTAGAACGTGGCCCGATCGTGTTGAGGGACGTCCATGCCCCAGGGCGCGCTGCACTCGATGCGCCGGTACATCGCGTTGCGAAGCAGGCTGGTGCAGAGGACGTCGGCGAGCACATCGGCCCGTGGATCCTCGAGCGCCAGCTTGTGTGGAGTCCTGGATAGGTTATCACGAGTTTTGGCCATTGGAAGTCCAGCCCCCCGGGATTATCACAGATCCATGAATGGCACCGCGACGCCCAAAACCAGCCCGAAGCTTTATGTGATTACGGTCAGCACTCGTCGAGGCCGAGCGGGCGTTCCCCTCAGCACTTGGATTTTCGACCTTGCGAAGGCGCACGGAGGGTTCGTCGTCGAGCTAGTCGACTTGAAGGAAGAAAACCTGCCCATGTTCGACGAGGCGCGCCACCCGCGTCTACGTCAATACGAGCACGAGCATACCAAGCGCTGGAGCGCGAAGGTTGACGCCGCCGACGCTTTCATCTTCGTCACGCCCGAATACGACCATGGCACGCCGCCGTCGTTCATCAACGCGCTCATTTATCTGGTACAAGAATGGGCGCACAAGCCGGTCAGTTTCGTGAGCTATGGCGGTCCGGCTGGCGGTACGCGCGCAGTGCAGATGGTCAAGCCAATGCTGGCTGCGCTCAAGATGGTCGCCCTGCACGAGTCGGTGATGGCACCGCTGTTTACCCACAGCATTGACGGCGAGGGTGTGTTCAACGCGAGTGAGCTGCAAGAGACCAATGCTCGAGACCAATGCTCGCGCGATGCTCGACGCGCTGCTCAAGTGGACGAACGCTTTGGCGCCCATGAGGCTGTAGCGCGCACTGATTGTGCAGTCCCGCGGACCCGACTATGGGCCAACTGACTGAAGATCTCGGCTGCAGCCGCTGCGCGAGCGCTGCCGCCAGACGCGCGAACCTACGAGCGCAAAAACGCGGAAAACGCATCGAACCAGCAGACTGGTCGAGCAAGGACACCCTTCGAAGCGTGGTAGCATCGCGACATGTCGGGCAAGTGGTGGCTCCCCTGGGCTTTTGTGGCGGTTGGCTGCGTTTCCACCAACGCGCCCGAGCAGGTTATCCCTGCGACAAGGGTCGCAGGGCGACTACCGCCCGAATTGATTCAGAAAATCGTACGCGCAGGATACGGGAAATTTCGCGTTTGCTACGAGCATGGGCTTTCCCGCGACCCCACGCTTACGGGCAAGGTCATCGCGCGCTTCGTGATCAGTCGCACTGGCAAAGTTACGAATGCCGCAATCGGTTCAGGTACCACGATCCCCGATCACCAAGTGGCAGTGTGCGTCGTGACTGCCTTCTATGGTCTCGAGTTTCCTGAGCCCGACGGCGGCATCGTTACGGTCGTTTATCCGATCATGCTTTCGCCGGGGTGATCGTCTCCGACGCGCACTTCCTGGACCCCCGAGACAGCGGGGCATCTACCACCACACAGTGCTAGACCGCGACCCGTGAGGTCAGAAGAGCGAGCGCGGCATCTTTGGGTTTATCGCGCCCTCTTAATGTTCGCTGTCGCATTGACGTTGGCCCCCCTAGTCTTGGTCGGCGCGGGCGTGTACAGCCCTCACCACCGCGGCTGGAATGACCTGTTCGAGGTCTTGTGCATGAGCTGGGTCGTCGAGATGATAGCGGCGCTCGGCGGCGCTCCGCTAATCTGGCAACTCAAGGACGCGCGCAAACAGGAAGGGGCTCGACCATTGCGTGCGGAGCTCTTGGTCGCAAGGCTCGCGTTCTGGAGTTCACTCTTGCTTTCCCTCGCCCTTCCCTGCGCGATCGCGTGGGTGTGGATGATGGGGTTCGCTATGTTGAGCTGACGGTGTTCGCAAGGGCAGTTCCTGCTGACCCGCGTGGCGCTCGTGAGCTTGCCGGCAAACGCGCAACTCGCCTTGCATACGGCGAAAGTCGCAGCACAAAAGAGGCCCGCGGAACCGACACGTTCTCGATTCCGCGGCTCAGTCGTTGCGCGGGGGCGCAACGCGGGCTGTATACCGCGATATCATTGAGGTTTGAGCGGAGGCTGGTTGCCTAACGTCGGAGGTTGACGCGTAGGACGCCCGCAGCTTCCGCTGCTGGACTCGTTCCGTCATGGCCGATCCAGCTCGAAAGCGTGCCGTCTACAGCGATTTGAAAGGCATCCCCGACCACGTTGTCGCTGAGATAAGCGCCGGAAAAGCAGCAGCCCTATTTCAACTTGAAGCGCTTCGATAGCCCATCGAGCAGCGCGTCGAGCCCGATATCGAAATGGCGATCTTCGGTCATGAAAGTGGAGTGCTTCATCAGCGCGTCGAAGGGCGTGTCGTCGCCAATGAGCGCGCGCAGTTGCGGGAAGTCGCTTTCGTCGAGGTGGCGCTCCATTGCTTCGCTGAGGGCGCGCGCCGTCTTGCGGTCGAGCTCCGGTTGGCGGTGTCCTGCACTCTTGCGAAGGCAGTGACCGGTTACGTAATCGTCGATGATCGATAGGATTTCTAGCTTCAGCGAGAGCGCGAGGTCCACGTTCGCGAGCGCCTGCAACGATTGCTCGATGTGGCGGAGCGCGTTCGGGCCGATGCGCACGCCGCTCATCGCGCGCAGCGACCAGTCGTGACGCAGGTAGGTGGTACGCGCGGCGTTGGCGAGCTTGGAGAGCGCCGCGCGCCAAGTTCTCGGCAGCGGCTCGCACGCCGCGACGATCTCCCCGACGAGCGCATCCTCGACGAGCGTGAGCAGATCCTCCTTGGTGCGCACATAGTAGTACAGCGTCATCGTGCCGGCGCCGAGCCCATCGGCGACCCGGCGCATCGACAGCGCCTCGAAGCCATCCGCGTCCGCGATCCCCAGCGCGACTTGCGCCATTTGCTCGCGGCTGAAGCGCGGCTTGCGCGCACCCGGCGCCGCGACCACCCAAATCGGGGATTTTGACATTCGTACGGTGTACCGCTAACACTTCGTACGATGTACGACAACACGGTACGATATACGAACTGGCGAGCAAGAGCTGTCTCCACGACCCGAGCTAGGGGGACATCATGGTCTATGACGTGATCATCGCGGGGGCTGGCCCGGTGGGCCTGTTTCTCGCCTGCGAGCTGCGGCTCGCGAAGCTCTCGGTGCTGGTGCTAGAGCAGGCGGCAGATCCGCGCTCGCCCCTGAAACAGTTTCCGATCGGAATGCGCGGGTTGTGGGGACCGAGCATCGAAGCCTTCTATCGGCGCGACCTGCTCGAGGAGATGGCCGCGCCGATACGTGACCGTGCTGCGGGCCTGCCAGCGCCAGGCGGCACGCTGTCCGGCTCAGCGCGCAGCGGCCCGGCCGGACATTTTGCCGGCATCCAATTTGATTACGCCAACATCGACGCTTCGCGCTGGTCGTTCAAGCTACCGGGCCCCGGTGACCGCCTTTTGGGTTGTGCGATGGATCACATCGAGCGCGTTCTCACGGCGCGTGCGCTTTCGGTCGGGGTTGAGATCCAACGCGGCCACGCGGTCGACGGTTTCGAGGAGACGGAAGACCAAGTCACGGTCCGCACTGGTGACCAGCAGAGTCGCGCGCGCTTCCTCGTGGGGTGCGACGGTGGGCGCAGCTCGGTACGAAAGCTGGCCGGCTTCGAGTTCGCCGGTACCGAGCCCGAGTTCACCGGTTACTCCGTCAACGTCGAGCTCAAGGACCCCGAAAAGCTCAAAATGGGAAGAAATAGCACCCCGTACGGCAACTACACCCAGTGGCAGCCAGGCGCGATCGGTATGGCCGACTTCGATGGCGGCGCTTGTCATCGCCTGAATCCGATCACGCTCGACCACGTGCAAGCCGTGTTACGGCGCGTGTCCGGCACGGACGTGACCGTGACCGCAGTGAACCTGGCCACAACCTGGACGGATCGCTCACGGCAAGCGACGACGTACCGCATGGGCCGCGTGCTCTTGGCGGGCGACGCGGCGCATGTCCATTCCCCGCTCGGCGGACAGGGCCTGAACCTCGGCCTGGGTGACGCCCTGAATCTCGGCTGGAAGCTTGCGGCCACCCTCCGCGGCGATGCGCCAAGCGGCTTGCTCGACAGCTACACCGCCGAGCGGCACCCGGTCGGCGCGCGCATCCTCGATTGGACGCGGGCTCAGGTCGCGCTGATGCGCCCTACTCCAGGCTCGCGCGCGCTGGAGGCGGTCGTGCGCGACCTGATGGACACGCGCGATGGCGCCACCTACTTCGCCGAGCGCGTTTGGGGCGTTTCCCTGCGCTATGACCTGGGCAGCGAGCACCCACTCGTCGGTAGGAGCTGCCCGGACTTCGAGCTCAAAGATGGTACCCGGGTCGGCGCGCTGCTGCGCGACGGGCGCGGCTTGCTGCTCGACTTCGAACGCTCGCTCGCGGCGCTGGACGGCGTCTGGGGAGAGCGCGTCGAGTACGTGGCCAGTGACGTGAAGGAGCGCCTCGGCCTCCGAGCATTGCTCGTGCGCCCCGACGGATTCGTGGCTTGGGCCAGCGAAACGCCGCAGAACCCCGAAGAAGTCACACGCGCTGCCGCTCGCTGGTTCACGAGCCATCGCTAGTAGCGAGACCCTTCGCGCGGATCACCGCGTTTTCATTCCTTGTCGCGCGGGGGCGCAACGCGGGCTGTATACCGCGATATCATTGGAGTTTGAACGTCGCCTGGTTGCGTGAACGATCATCTGAGCCCAGAGTGCGAGCGGCCCTGGACGTTCAAGCCGTGCCCGTCTG
>Ga0302321_100004876_pt1 | contig 11678 bp, 9 predicted proteins | sample Fen_T0_1_FD_202505 | JGI IMG/M metagenome (GOLD analysis project Ga0302321, IMG submission 202505) | Peat permafrost microbial communities from Stordalen Mire near Abisko, Sweden - Fen_T0_1 | ecosystem: Environmental > Terrestrial > Soil > Wetlands > Permafrost | place: Sweden: Abisko...
GCTATTGGACTGGGATCAGTGTTGCTATTTTCAGGATTTGATTTTCCTTCGGGAAACAATGAAACTGACTTTGTGATATCAAAGACAGCCTTTGGAAAAATAAGGGGAATCAGGGAAAAAGGTGTAAATATTTTTAAGGGGATTCCGTATAGCGGAAGCGTTTCAGTGAATCACAGGTTCTCAAGGCCCGCTCCACTAGAGCCCTGGAGCGGAGTAAGAGACACGTTTAAGCTTGGTACTCCGGCAATGCAGAGTCCGAAAACTGTTTATGGCATTGATGAACCGCAACCGGGTGAAGACTGTCTGTTCCTGAATATCTGGACACCAGCCAATGATAATAAAAAACGTTCGGTGATGTTTTATAATCATGGAGGGGGATTCAGCACAGGCTCCGGCGGAAGTGCCGGCCAGGATGGTGCCAACCTGGCAAGATTTTTTGATGTGGTTGTTGTCGAGACAAATCACAGGCTGAATATTTTCGGATATCTCTACCTTGGCGATGTGGCAGGAGACGGCTACAAAACCTCAGGCAATAATGGAATGCTGGATATTGTAGACGGTTTGAAATGGGTAAACCAGAACATTTCTGAGTTTGGAGGTGATCCGGATAATGTAATGATTTGGGGGGAATCGGGTGGAGGGGCAAAGACTTCCTGTCTGTATGCAATGCCATCGGCCGCAAAATATTTTAACAAAGCGTCAATTGAAAGCGGTCCGGGAGTCATGATGACTCCGGTTGAAACAGCCATTGAGACAACAAACCTACTTTTAAAGGAGTTGAATATTTCACCAAAAGACTGGCGAAAACTTCTCGAGATGCCTGCTGATAAATTATTTGCCATACAACCTCAGCTGATGAAAGCCGCTGCAGCTTCAGCGAAGAACAATTTAGTCAGGACAAGGGGAATAGGCGCATCAGGACCCGGAGGTTTCTCCCCTGTCGTAGACGGAATAGTTCTGACAGGTCATCCCTTTAGTCCGAATGCTCCGGCAATCTCCATGAATAAACCTTTACTGATTGGCTGGAATGAGGATGAATATACCTTCTTTGCAAGTTCCTCAGGTGATGTAAGTGGCTACCAGTTAACAGATTTCTATGCTTTGCATAAAAAGATTGAACCGAAATTCGGCGAAATCACAGCGAAGATCATAGAAACATACCGCACTTCCAGACCTGATGCGTCTCCTTCCTCGATATATAATGAGATAATGTCAGTGACATTTATGGGTCTGGGTTCAATTGAAATTGCAGAGAAGAAGGCAAGACAAAACGGGGCGCCGGTCTATTTATATAATTTCGGATACAAGTCAGGTCTGAAGGTACCCAATACTGATTTTCCTATGGGAACAGCGCATGCCATGGATATTGGATTTAAATTCAATAATGTAAGGCCTGAAATGTCCGGCCAGTATCTGGCGGGTGATAAACCTGAGCGATTTAAAGCTTCATTAAATTTTGCCGGGCTCTGGACCAGCTTTGCACGCACAGGGAAACCAGGGGTAAAGGATCAGCCGGAATGGCCGGCTTATGATCTGGTCAAACGACCAATATATAAAATAGATACTGAATGTGAAGTAATATATGACCGGAATAAATCTGAACGCGAACTGTGGACTTCATTGGGCTATTTAGGCAGTCAGGATTAAGTCGAAACGCAACAGGAAATACATTTTCTCCCTGAAGCCGGTGATCCTTTAGTGCAGGAGAAATTTCTTGCGTTGTGTGAAGAAATCAGTGGTATTGGTTTTCCGTCGGATTAAAAAAAGTGATATATAAGTACCCTGGATCAAAAAATAACTATCTCTTGTTTCTGTTTCAGTACCGCGAAAGGACAAAAGTTGCAACTGGTTTAAGAACCTTTTTATTTTTTAAAATTTATCATATTCCATCTTTCTGTCCAGGTTATGCGAACTTTATTATCGGAAATAATAAGAGGCAGCCAAATATATCTGGAATCCTCAAGATTTGTTTTGTTCCATCGGTCAGCCATAAAAATGAAGGCATCTTCGCTTCCTTCAACCTTAATAACGTTGGTGCTTTGAGCCCCAAAGGTTGTATTGCTATCAGGTCCTGTGCAAGGATTGTATAAAATGTTCCATTTGCCAAGGATTGTGTCAGCGGAGGCAAGTTTTGCCTCATTGGGTGCCCAACCGGTACAACCGGAGGTGATTAGGTAATATTTCCCCTTAAATTTAAACATTGCCGGGGCTTCGCGGGATTCGTTTATGAATATCCGGGTTTCTATACCTGATGGTTTAAGGTAATCGTCGTTGAGCAGACTGATATGCATTACAGCATTGTTTTCTGAAGAAAATATTTGATATACTTTACTATCAGTATCTTTAAACAGGGTCATATCGCGGCTCATTTGGTTATTTGGTCGGATACTGTATAATAATTTATATGGTCCGGTTGGACTATCACTTACGGCAACACCGGTTCTTGCATAGGAATAGTCCTCAGAATCTATATGCAGCCACATAACGAACTTTTTGGTTTTTTCGTTATAGACAACCTTTGGCCTTTCAATTACTTTGCTGGTATGCAATTCGTTAGTCGAATCTGAAACATTGGGAGCCAAAGCTACACCTTCGTATTTCCAGTTTATCAGGTTTTTGGAAGAATAGCAGGATACTCCTCCAGCATCAGTACGATAACATTCCCATGAAGTAATGTATGGTACCCGCCAAGTTTTTCCCTTTTTTATCTCGCCAAACCAATAGTAGGTTCCATTGTGGTATAGAATTCCGCCGCCATGAGCATTGATTCGATTTCCCTGAGTATCATTCCAGATACTTCCTGGTTGTATATTTACATTCTGTGCCGTCAGGTTTACTAAGCTATTGCATGTAATTGCAACTAATTGAGCAATAATAAAATATTTCCTCATTCTCTTCAAATGTAAGCTTTTATCCTTTTGAATCCATTCTTTTAAATTTTTCTGAAAGCATTTCTCCCCCTTCTGCAATATTTTCTGCCGGAAGTTCATTAAACAAAACTATCATAGCTTCTTTCCTGATTCCTGTAATACGATGGATTTCGTTGGTTATTACTTTTGATATTTCAGCCTTCTTTTCCGCTGATTGAGGCAATATTGAAATTTGTACGATTGGCATAATATAACCTCCTATTTATTAATTTTTTATTTTTTATTTTAACTAATTTTTTTCCCGGCCATCGGGCCTGGTTTGAGCGAATGAATTTCACTTATAAGTATCACAACTACTGCTATTGGTTTAGGCAATCCCATTTTTGCTGACATAGCTACTGCCTGTTCATATAACTCCCCGCTATCGTGCAATGTTGGATTTCCAATAAACCTGTAACCATTCAAAATTTCACGATTTACAACCGCAACAGCAACTTTCGATCCTCTTTTAATATTTGCATAAGTGGTACCGCCAGTCCCTTCTGTAAAAATAAGAGAATCATCTGATAAAACGCGGGTTGATCTTTTTGGTGCAACATTAGGCATCCCATCAGCATCGGATGTGCCAATAAAACATTGCTGTGTTGCAATCATGTCTTTCATTTCCTGTGTTAGTGTAGCCATTTTCTAAAATTTAAATTAATACTTGATGGGGATATAAAAGTAGTCTTTTTACTTTTTGTAAAAGCCGTCACTTAAAGCCATACATTACTTTGGGCAAATTACAGGTAATCCAAAACTGTAGCATGCCAGTTGGTTACTTCAGGGTATTTCAATTTCTGAAGGATCATCAGGACTCTCTGCAAAAAACCATTCCTCATTAATAAAATGATCATTAGCGATTTTGTCGATGGTCAGCTTAATATATTTTCCCTCGGCAGACACGGCGATTTCACCGTTTGGGAGAACAATTTCTCCGGTACATTCAAAAGAACGGCTCCCTTCACTTGTAACACGTCCAACAACTTTCAATTCCTGACCAAGCGGTACGGGTTTCCTGAATCTGGTTTTTAATTCCAGTGTCACACCCCATAATTGTTCCTCTTTTCCGTTGCAGATGGACCTGGCCATTGTTTCGTCAAGAATAGTCGCTGCTATACCTCCATGCAATCGTCCAGGATAACCCTGGTGCTGATCTGATGGATTTATTAAAGCAATCAGTTCGTTGTTATCGGTTTCGTAGAATTTAGAGTGCAGCCCGAAATCATTCTTTTCTCCGCAAACAAAACACATCTTTGAGCTATGCTGCTTTTTTAAGACTTTATGTATCACGTTAATCAAATTTTGTATAAAAATAGATGATTTCCCATTATGGTACAAAACTACCTTTAAAACTCACTGCAATAAATTGGTGATATTTTGTGAGGTTCCAAAAAAACAAGAGATCGATTTTGACCTCTTGCTGAGGATGTTAAAACATATAACCTGGGTGATAAATACTGGGAGATTGCAGCGCTTGATGTTTATGACGATAAAAGCGGATACAATCAGGAAAAATATAATATTATTCTATCGGTGATGAGTGGAAAACCTATAGCTATCGGAGAATACCAGAAGTTGCCCACCACCCTTCAATTACTTGAACAGCCAAAGTGGACATTTTTTATGGGCTGGTCTGAGCTGGAGTTTGATATGAATTCAATTGAGCAAATAAAGGATATCCATAATGCATCGAATGTAATAACTCTTGATAAAATGCCAGGATGGAAATAGGGAATTGCTGAAATAATTGGTCAAGCCTTCCGGCTTTTGCGATTCAGCCTTTATTCTTCCAGTAAGCCGACAACTTTTATATCACCGGAGTTTCTGAAATACTTCAGGGTTTTTATTTCGTATGGTCTGAAGTCACCTGTCCACCGCTTATTGGCAAATGGTAGGCTGACTGATGCAGAAACTTGCTGTCCAAAGGTTTCAATACATCGCAGTATAATATTCTCTCCATTTTCCGATTGTTTGACAGCAGAGACAATTACGTTCCCGGAATTGACTGAAAGATACGAGTCGGATTTTGGTAATGTGCCCCTGTGGATTCCCTGGTAAATAATAAGTGATGGCGATATGAATTCTTCAGCAAGTCTGGGTATATTGGTATTTTGCCATGTTCCTGTATGAGGAACCAGCTGCATCCTGAAAGTCTGAATACCCTGATCCATCCAGATATGTTCTTTGTTCATATCAAGAATTTTTGGCATATGATGCGCATATGGCGATGATCTGACAACTGATATGCGCATATCGTTTCCTTTTATACTATAACCGTACTTGGCATCATTAAGAACTGTGAAACCATATGTTACATTGTTTATGTTGCCGGTCAGGTCAATCCATCTCTGGCCAGGGTCTTCATTCCCGTTTGTTTCGCGGACAATATTGCCATAAGGAGTTTCATATGTTGCTTTGGTGTTCTCAATATCGACAGGAAAAGAGAATTTGAGCATCTTTAACCTTTCATGCCAGTCAAGTGTAACTTTCGCCGCGATGCTCCTGCCTCCTGCATATAAAGTCCAGTCAATTCCAAGCTCTGACTTTCCATATGTTGATATAACCCGGATAACGGCACGGAGCGGACCGTTTTCAATCACTTTTATTTTTGCCTCCGAGAATGTGCCTATCTCTTCAGAGAATGTTTTAACATCATGGCTCCAGGTATCGCTTTTATCATTGATTACTACTGCTTTGCAGCCTGATGTGCCTTCGGCGAATACATCCTTGCCGGCTTCCTTGTCAAATATTCCTATTTTACCATCAGAAGAGAAGCTGATTCTCAGATATTCATTCTCCAGAATGTTGTTTTCCGCCGTGACACTATTGTTTATCTGCAGCGGATCGCCCTGCAAAATTCTGATCTGCCTGTAGCCAAAGGGAGGAATCTTAGTTCCAAAGATCAATCTTTTTCGATTGGTTTCCGTTGATCCCGGGTTCCACTGGTGTGGCAATGAATTGCCGGCTTCATCTTCAACACGGGTGGCATTTTGCATCCCGTCAAGATCATATTCCAAATTTGAATTTATTTCCCATGCATGCGGGTTGAATACTATCAGATACTGGGATACCGGATCTTCACTAGGTACCTGCCATTCAAGCTTCTGGAGCGACATATAGGATGTTTTATGGGCAATATCCAGAGCATGGCCATGTCCTTCCCTGGCAGCCTGAGAATGTTCAGGCAGGGAGGTTCCGGCAATGCTATCATGGAACTGAAGAAAGAGTACCTTCTTCCATGCAGTCGTCAGGTCATCTTTAGGATAATTCGAACCCAAGGCAGCCGATACAATTGAAGCTATTTTCTCAGCAGTTACCAGTGCAGCCTCTGACTGGCGGTTACCCTTTTTAATTTCTGATTCGGCAGTATAACAACCAACAGCATGATGCTGAAGATCATCATTAATCACAGGAATATTAAGATTTCCTGCTTCCCTTAACTCCTTAAAATAACGATCAGTTGTAGAGAAGAGAACTACAGGGGCCTTCCTGTCGCCTTTTAGTTCTTTAATTGATTGAATGTTTTCCTTTGTTGCACCGCCGCCATGATCGCCAGCCCCGTAAAAAGCCATAAAGCTCTTCACAGGCTGATTTTGATATTGAGCAAGGATCTGCTCCACCCTGTTTCTAACCGATCCGGTGTCATTATAACTGAATTGGATCCGGTATGTTAAGATACGTGTTCCGTCAGCGCCCTCCCACCAGAAAAGATCAGCCGGAAGCATTTTTTCCTTTGCAGCCGGTCTCATAAAGATATAATTCTCCATTCCCTGAAGTTTCAGAATCTGCGGCACAGTGCTGGAATGTCCGAACGAATCGGGACAATATGCCACAGTTGCACGATGACCGGTAAGGCGCTCCATAGTAAGCTGTCCGTATAAGCCTTGCCTTACCATTGCCTCCCCTGATGGAATATTCATATCCGGCTCTATCCACCATCCACCGACAAGATTCCAGCGCCCCTCATCTATCCTTTTGCGAATCTCTGTTAACATTACCGGATCATTCTCTGCAACCCAGTCATAAAACTGTGCAGAACTTGCAGTAAAGCAGAACTCAGGGTTTTCATTCATCCTGTCGAGAGCTGACCTGAAGGTACTGTGAACAACTGAAACGCCTTCCTGCCAGGGCCACAACCATACGGGATCAATATGAGCCTGACCGATCATGTGGAACCTGAACTTTCCTGCATCTGAGTGCCAGGAACCAGTCTGCTGTGCATCATTTGCCAGTAAACCGGGAACAGGTCCGAGAACTATACTGGCAACACCAACAGAGCTGTAATTGATGAAAGTTCTCCTGGAGATGCCTTTTTTGTTTCTTGAACTGTTTTCTTTTTTCATGCTGGGATTATTAGCGACTAACAGTAATTCTCTGAATGCCTTTATTCCTTTATTCCAAAGAAATGATACTCGATCATCAGGCAAAGAGTATGATAAACAGGAAGATGTAATTCCTGTACAAAAGATGTGCGTTTTTCAGGGACATTTATCAGGATATCACATAAGGATTTCAGCTTTCCTCCTGTTTCACCTGTCATGCCAATTACAGTCATGCCTTTCGCCCTTGCAGTAATAGCTGCATCAAGAACGTTCTGAGCATTTCCCGAAGTACTGATACTGAGAAGGACATCACCCGGATTACCAAAGCCAATTACCTGCTGGGCATAAATCAGAGTGGCGTCGGTGTCATTTGCAACAGCAGTGAGAAGCCCCGTATGAGCCGAGAGCGAAATTGCCGGCAGGCCGGCTTGTAGTTTTTCTGCCAGGTATGGACCCCGTTTACCCGATATAGATAATAAACTGTTTCTCATGGAATCATCCAAAGGGCGTTTCTGTTCAAAGCCCTTCAATAGCTCTCCGGCAATGTGATCAGAATCACTGCTGCTGCCTCCGTTACCACATATCAGGACTTTATTCCCATTCTGATAACACCTTATAAGGAGTTCAGCAGCTTCACTGATTTTATTACTTATACCCTCAAGTTGCGGATATCTTCGAATTAATTCTTCAAGCAATATTCTGTATTCCATACTAAAGTGATTTAAAATTTATCCTCATATATGGCTACGCATAAGGCAGCATAATCTCCGATTGAATCTCCAAGCTCGGCAGGAACAATCCTGCAAACTTCAAGAGCAGATGGTATTGCTTCCCGCTTAAGCACCGGTTCAATAAGAGATTTAAAAAGCATTTCATTACGCGCATAGATGCTTCCAATCACAATGCATTCCGGATTCAGAATATCAATGAGTATCGAAAGCCCCTGCCCAAGATATTCTGAAGCTGTTTTTATTATATCATAAGCAACAGTGTCTCCCGCGATAGCTGCAAGTGTCACCATTTTTGTGTCAATCCCGCTTATCTTATCAAATGTAGGACAGAATCCAACAGGCTGGTTATTATTCAACTTTTCTGTAACGACAGACCTGGCTAACTGAGCAATTCCACCTCCGCTGCAATATCCTTCGAATGAGCCTGCCTTGCCAAAACCAACCGGTCCGTCCTTAGCCAGCCTGATGTGTCCCACTTCTCCTCCCAGATCATTGGTGCCACTATATAGCCTGCTATTCAGAATAAGACCTCCACCCATTCCTGTGCCAAAAGTCAGAAAAACCATATTGGAAGTTCCACGCCCTGCTCCCATGAGCCATTCAGCCAATGCGCAGGCATTAGCATCATTCTGCAGAGCTGTTTCCACTCCAAACTCTTTACTTAAGATGCTCACAACAGGAACGTTGTCCCATCCAGGCAGATTGGGAGGTGAATATATCATGCCTTTTTTTGAATCAAGAGGACCTCCGCAGCTAATTCCAATCCGTTTCAGGTTGTGTCCTGTAAATTCATTCAGCAATGATCTCATATTGCCCTCGAATTCGGACATTATTTCCTTGTATCCCCGTTCAGTCCTGGTCTCAAAAATTACCTTCTTTTTTATTGAAAACGTATTGTCGCCAATAACAACGCTGCATTTTGTCCCGCCTATATCAAGGCCGATATATATATCCTTTGAAGACTTGTTTACTGATTTCATAAAATATATGATATTGATAAATTACTGCTAAAATAAGAAATTCAGCGATATTTACCACCCTGGATTGTTCTTGACGGACCATGCTTACAAGTCGGGATGAGGTGCTCGCTCTCGCTCTCCCACTCACTCTGTTTTAGTACACTGAACGGACAAAAGCTGCAACTAATCACAGAAAAAATGGATCAGGTGGTTTTACTTCTTTACATAGTTAAGTCCTTCGTCATAATTGAAAAGAGCATATCCCGGCCCTTCCAGATAACCAGGAACATCTTCTTTCTGATTTGCAACTGCCAGGTCAGAGACAGGTGTTGAGAATGGCATTTTACCAGTAGGATTAAACTTCCCGGTGATAACATCCAGAAGAGCATCCGTAGTGGTTCCGAAAGTAGCAAGAACACCTTTGATGTTTTTAGTCTTATCGTTATAAATCTCATTGATTACCCATGGATTGGTATAATTCACAACAAGGATTGCCGGTTTTTTTGCTGTTAATTTATTAACATAACTAACGTCTACCGAACATTTAGACAAAGACAGTGATATAGGTTCACCGGTTGAGCCAAAAAGAGAATTGCCAGTTGGCTGGAGCCATAAAATCAAAATGTCGGCTTCTTCCGGTTTTTTCACGAATTCCACATCAAACTTATTGTCATTTATCAGATAAATATTTGGAGCGTCGGAGGCGGGTCCCCTGGCACTTTTTGGAAGTGATTCAAAATATATTTTTGTTTTTGGTTTAACTGGCAGTGCATCATTTTCATTCCTCAGCAAAACTATAGATTTTCGTAATGCTTGAGCTGCCCTCTCCTTGAATTTGTCATTATTAACAACTTTTTCAGCAGCATCAACATCCACGTATGGATTTTCAAACAAGCCAAGTTTGAATTTTTCTTTTAGAAGAAGAAGAACCGAATTGTTAATATAACTGATGTCAACCATTCCGCTATCAATCACTTCAAGCAGCATTGTCGGGTCGGATTCTCCGGAGAAGAGATTTACCCCCGCTTCAATTGCTTTTTTATATCGCTGTTTTTTGGTGAGATTTTCGACTCCCCAGGGCATACCTGTAAGAGGTCCGGTATCGGAGTTGATAATTCCTTTAAAACCCATCTGTTTTCTGAGTAGATCGGTAATAACCCCTTTGTTGAAAGCGTATCCAACCTCTTCATATTCAGTACCTGAAGGTAGTGAATAGTACGGCATTATAGCTGAAGTACCTGCTTTTATGGCTGCCTGAAAAGAGATAAGGTTGTTTTTAAACATTCCGCCCGGGTAAATTTCTGATTTTCCCCAGTCAAAATGCGAATCCTGACCTCCCTTGCCCGAGCCGCCGCCTGGAAAATGTTTTGTGGTAAGGGCAACTGATGTTGGATTTAAACTATCTCCCTGGAATCCAACAACGACCTGTGTGATCATGTTAGCAACCCACTCTGCGTTTTCTCCGAAGGTCCCGCTTACTCTCGACCATCTTGGTTCAGTTGAAAGATCGGCCATATACATATATCCTTTTCTCAGACCAACGGCAGTCCATTCCTGTCGTGCAATATCGGCAAATTCCCGGGTCAGAGGCAGATCACGCATGGCTGATAATCCAAGTTCCCCTGGCCATAATGAGAAGACTGTTGCTCCAACACTTGTGCCAAGGGATGCGTTTGTTGTAATGTTATTGCGTGGATTTGAGGAAATGATTGCAGGAATACCCAGAGGTTCCCTTTCACAGAGTTCCTGTAACTTGTTGGCCCATTCGGCTGTGACCCTGGCACTCTCATTTGACCTAAGTATAAAATGACGGTTATGAAATTCTTTTATCACTTTGACCGTTCCGGCAGAGCTATTCATATTTGCTATCTGTTCACCTTTTCCTCCAGGAGCACCCTGTCGGACTGCTCCTGATACACCCTGTCCGGCTCCTCCCGGAGTATCCTGACGAGCTCTTCCAGGTGCTTGCTGTCTCGCCCTGTTCTGACCAAAACCACCACCACCGGCACCTTGTGAACGGCCGGCACCATCGTCAAGATCACTGGCTGCCAATTTATTGCCCGAAGCTTCGGCCCGGGATGTGCCAATCATATTTGCAGAGTTAATCAGCATAAAACCGGCCTTCTCTTTCAAAGACATCTTTGAAAGAAGATCCTTGCTTCTCTCATCAGGGGTCAATCTCCAGTCCTCATACTTGTCAATCTTTCCATTTTTGTTGAGGTCTTTGAATTTTAGTCCATTTTTTTTAATTATTGCAACCGACCTTGTTCCAAGTAAAGGTTGTGGTATATTCTCTTTTCCGTCGGCACATGATATTAATAATGCCATTGTGAGGCAGATAACAAGAATTGCGTAAAATTTTTTCATGATCAGGTTAGATTTTATTAATAGACAGAATCTCAATGTGATCTATTCTTGTTTGATTGCAAAGTATAAAATATTGCGCTTTTTTCAGTACCCCGAACGGACAAAAGTTGCAACCAAATGAAAGGAATATTAATTTTATTTAAAAAGAGATGGGGCAAAGTTCTTTAGTTTAGTATTGGATTTCCTACTTCCTGCTTATCTGACAGTGACTTCCAGGTTACCCTCTTTTAATCCTTCCGAAGTTGCTTTTATATTGATTTTTCCGGGAGTCGTTTCCGAACGTACGATAGCCATACAAATTCCCTGGAAGGTTTTTCTTTCGGGTTGCTGAAAGCTTGCCATATCTTTTGGATTTCCATTTCCTGCTCCAGCCAGTTCTCCCTGTCC
>Ga0302321_100004877_pt1 | contig 11678 bp, 10 predicted proteins | sample Fen_T0_1_FD_202505 | JGI IMG/M metagenome (GOLD analysis project Ga0302321, IMG submission 202505) | Peat permafrost microbial communities from Stordalen Mire near Abisko, Sweden - Fen_T0_1 | ecosystem: Environmental > Terrestrial > Soil > Wetlands > Permafrost | place: Sweden: Abisko...
CGTGAGAATCGCGCTCGCCGCCGACGCGGCCGTTTGCCGATTGGCCGCAAGGCGGCGGCTGCCGCTTCCGGGACTTTCCACGTGGGTGCTGGCCCGACGGCGATGAGGGAGTCTCACCTTACGTGGGTCGTGCCCTGCTTCGAGGAGGCGGCACGCCTGGATGGCGGCGCCTTCATGGCCCTGGCCGACGCGTGCGCGCCGTCGAGCGTGATCTTCGTCGACGACGGATCGCGGGATGGCACCCAGGCCGTGCTGCGCGGCCTGGCCGAGCAACGGCCCGGCCAGGTCGAGGTGGTGACCCTGGACGCAAACCATGGCAAGGCCGAGGCGGTGCGTCGGGGCATGCTCCGCGCCCTCACCCGCAAGAGCGACATCATCGGCTACATCGACGCCGATCTGGCCACCCCGCCCGCCGAGCTCGTTCGACTGGCCCAGCTTGCCCGCGATGGGAGCTTCGACATCCTGATGGGCTCGCGCGTGCAACTTCTCGGGCGGGCCATCAAGCGCAACCACGCTCGCCACTACATCGGTCGCGTCTTCGCCACCTGCGCCAGCTTGAGCCTCGGGCTTCCCGTGTACGACACCCAGTGTGGGGCCAAGCTTTTCCGCCCCACCGAGGCGCTGGCCTCCGCCCTCGCCACGCCCTTCACCTCGCGCTGGGCCTTCGACGTCGAGCTGCTCGGCCGCCTCGTTCACCCCCAGCCGGGCATCGCCCCCATCGACATCGGCCGCATCCGTGAAGAGCCCCTGCTCGCGTGGACCGACGTTCCCGGCTCGAAGCTGCACCCGCTGGCGGCGCTCCGCGGCGGGTTCGACCTGCTCCGGCTAGCCCTTCGGACTCGGCGGCCCTGACAACGCCTGGCGCGCACTTCTGACACGGGTTCTGTTATGGTTGGGGCTTTCCATGTCCTCGTCGGAACAGCTCATCGCCAGCGGGCGAAAATTGCTCATCAACAACTACGGCCGAGCGCCCATCGTCATGTCGCGTGGCGAAGGCTGCGTGCTGTGGGACAGCGACGGCCACCCCTACCTCGACATGACCGCCGGCATCGCGGTTTGCATCCTCGGCCACGGCCACCAGGGACTCGCGCAGGCCATCGCCCTACAAGCCGGCCGCCTGCATCACACCTCGAATCTGTACTTCATCGAGGCGCAGATTCAACTCGCCGAGGCGCTGGCCAAGCGCGCCTTCGCGGGCAAGATCTTCTTCTGCAATTCGGGCACCGAGGCCAACGAGGCGGCCTTGAAGCTGGCGCGGCGCTACCAGGCCGTGGTACGCGGCAAACCAAACCGCGTCGAGCTCATCTCCTTCGAAGGCAGCTTCCACGGCCGCACCATGGGCGCGCTCTCGGTCACCGGCCAGGCCAAGTACCGGCAGGGCTTCGGCCCGCTGGTGCCGGACGTGCGGTTCATTCCGTTCGCCGACGCCGAGGCCGCGAGAGGCGCCATCAGCGAGCGCACCTGCGCGGTCATCGCCGAACCCATCCAGGCCGAAGGTGGCATCAACCTGCCGCCGCCCGGCTACCTGCAGGAGCTGCGCCGCCTGTGCAGCGAGCGCGGCGCGCTGCTCATTTTCGACGAGGTCCAGACTGGCGTGGGCCGCACGGGAACCTTCTACGCCTTCGAGAAGGAGGCGATGGTGCCCGACATCGTGACCCTGGCCAAGGGCCTGGCCGGGGGCGTGCCCATGGGCGCCATGCTGGCCAGCCTGGAGGTGGAGCGGGCCTTCGAGCCCGGCACGCACGCCTCCACCTTCGGCGGTAACCCGCTGGCCTCGGCGGCGGCGCTCTACATCCAGCAGGCCATCGATGAGATGGACCTGCTGGGGCACTGCCAGGAAATCGGGGCGCACCTCGGCTCCGCGCTCGCGCGACTGGCCGAGCGGCGGCGGCCGAAGACCCGGGGCACGCGCGGCCGGGGCCTGCTGCAAGGCCTGGTCCTCGACGGCGATGCCACGCCCGTGGTCAAGAAGGCCCGCGACCGTGGCCTCCTGCTCTCGGTGGCGGGTGGGCAGGTCGTGCGCTTCGCGCCCCCGCTCGTGGTAAGCAGGGAAGAGATCGACGAAGCCGTGGCGATCCTCGACGCGGTTCTGGCCGAAGGCTGATGCGATGGAAAAGAAACGCGATTTCCTGAGTCTGTTCGATGTCAGCGATGTGGAGCTGGCCCAACTCCTCCGCCGCGCCGAGGAACTACGCTTCTTGCGCGGCCGGCGCGAGCCCCACCCGACGCGGCCCGGCCGCATGCTGGCCCTCATCTTCGAGAAGGCGTCCACGCGCACGCGCGTGAGCTTCGAGGTGGCCATCGCGGAGCTGGGCGGGCACGCCGTGGTCCTGGGGAAAAACGACTCGCAACTCGGGCGCGGCGAGCCCATCAAGGACACCGCGCGGGTCATGGCCCGCTACTGCCATGGCATCATGGTGCGCACCTTCGGCCACGAACGCGTGGAAGAGCTGGCGAAATACAGCTCCGTCCCCGTGCTCAACGGGCTGACCGATCTCCTTCACCCCTGCCAGGTCCTCGCCGATCTGCAGACCGTCTACGCCCACCTCGCCGGTCGCGCCGGGAACCCGTCGGTCCCCGCGCCGGACGTGCTGCCGGTTCTGCGCTCCGTGCGCTACGCTTGGGTCGGGGACGGCAACAACATGGCCAACACCTGGATCGAGGCGGCCGGTCTGCTCGGGCTCGACCTGGCCCTGGCCTGCCCCAAGGGCTACGAGCCGAATCCGGAGGTCGTGGCCCGCGCCCGCGGCACGGCGAAGGGCAAGATCCACATCACGGCCGATCCGCGCGAGGCGGTGGCTGGCCGTCACGTGCTCTCCACCGACGTATTCGCGTCGATGGGCAAGGAGGACGAGGCCGAAACCCGCCGCCGCGCCTTCGCGGGCTACGGTCTCGACGGCAAGCTGCTCGCCGCGGCCGACCCCAAGGCCGTCGTGCTCCACTGCCTGCCCGCGCATCGGGGCGAGGAAATTGCCGACGAGGTCATCGAGGGACCGGCCAGCCTGGTGTGGCAAGAGGCGGAAAATCGCCTGCACGCGCAAAAGGCTTTGCTCGAATGGATCCTGCCGTGATTCGCCCATGAGGTCGCTCCTTGGCGCCAACCGATGAGATCGCAGGGCTCGGTCCCCGGACCGACCGGCCGCGGCTCAACACCGCCGCGGACCTCTCGCGTCTCAAGCTGACGCCGACCGAGGGCTTCGTGCTCTCGCGTATCGACGGCCGCGCGAGCTACGACGAGATCTGCCGCATTTCCAGCCTCGGCCGCGAGGAAACCCTGGCCATCCTGCGCAAGCTCAAGCGGGCCGCCGTCATCCTGGGCCCCAACGACACCGTGGTGGCGCCCGCGCCAGCGCACAAGCCGACGCGGCGGTCGAAATCCCCCTCCCCGGAGCGCGGCCACAAGACCCCTCCCCCGGTCCTCGTCACCGACGAGATGCTGCGCAAGGCGCAGGAGAAGTCCGGTGACCAGGCCAAGCCCGCCGGGCAAGAACCCGGATCCCTGCTCGAACGGCTGGACGACGGCGACCCGGTCGCGCCGGCCGATCTCATCGATGGGCACGACCTGCCGCTGGAGACCAAGCGGCGCATCGTTCGCCTGTACCGTAGGCTGCGCAAGCTGGCTCCCCACGAGCTCCTCGGCCTCGCCCCTGACGCAGACAAGGCCGCGGTCAAGCGTGCCTTCGCCGCGGCCTCGAAGGAACTGCACCCCGATCGTTACTACGGCAAGGACCTGGGAAGCTTCCGCGCGAAGCTCGCGAAGATCTTCACGCGCGTGACCGAATCCGTGCAGGAACTGGAGAAGGCGCGCAAGGGGAAATAGGCTCTAGAAGAACGCGCGCACCTCGTCGAGGGCAAAGGCGCGCGGGCACGATTCGGGCAGGCTGGCGAGAAGCGCGGCACCGTAGTTCTTGCGCAGGATGCGGCCGTCGAGCACGGCCACCACGCCGCGGTCCCGGCGGCTACGAATCAGGCGGCCGAAGCCCTGCTTGAGGGCCAGGGCCGCGCGCGGGATCTGGTAGCTGCCGAAGGGATCGCCGCCGTCCTCGCGGATGCGTTCGATGCGTGAGGCGGTCAGGGGGTCGTCGGGCACGGCGAAGGGCAGGCGGTCGATGACGACCAACGAGAGGGCCTCGCCGGGCACGTCCACGCCTTCCCAGAAGCTTTGCGTGCCGAGGAGCACCGAGCCCACCCGCGTGCGCAGCTCGTCGAGCAGGGCCTGGCGCGGCCTTTGCCCTTGCACGAGCAGGGGGAACTCGTCGTGAGCGCGAAAGATCTCCTCGGCGATGCGCAGGTTGCGGAAACTGGTGAAGAGCAAGAGGGCGCGACCGTGCGACAGACGGCACAGATCGAGGGCGCGCTGAGCGGCGGCGGCCGCGAAACCCTCGTGCGTCGGATCAGGAAGATCCTCGGCGATATAGAGCAGCGCCTGCTGGTCGAAACGGAAGGGCGAGGCAAAGGTGGCCTCGGCCGCGGTGTCGGCCAGCCCCAGCCGCTCACGCATGTAGGCGAAGGACCCCGCGGTCGACAGCGTGGCCGAGGTGAAGACGAGCGGCCCCGCGTGCCGGTCGAAGCTCTCGCGTAGGAGCGGCGCCACGTCCACCGGCGAGGCCCGCAGGGTCACGTTGCGCGCGGAGAGCGCCAGCCAGCGCACGGAATCGCGGCGCGCGCTGCTCACGATCTCGTCGAGATCGGTGCGCAGATTCGCCGCCCGCTGCGCCAGCCCCGCCAGCACTGCGGCCTTGGCTGGCGCCGGCGGGGAGGGGCCTGCCAGCTCGCTACCATCGTCCTCGGCTAGACGGGCGAGCAAGACGGAAGCCTCCTCGAGAACCGTGTCGAGGTCGTGGTAGCGGGTCAGCACCTCGCCCTGCCACAGATCGTCGGGCATGGGCATGCGCAGGTCGTCGGCCTCGCCGGACTTGCGCGGCAGCCGGCCGCGCAGCACCTGGCCCAGTAGGTGCGTTCCAGCCTCGATCCGGCGCGCCACCGACTCCACGCGCCCGGCGTTAAGCGGTCCGGCCGGGGCGCGCTCGACGTCGCGACCCAGGGCGAAGAGCCGCAGGGTCGAGGCCTGCACGCCGAAGATCTCGGTGGCGATGTCCTCGAGCTGGTGGGCCTCGTCGAAGATCACCGCCTCGTAGCTCGGCAGCACCTGCGCCTCCGGATAGCGGCTGCGCAGCGCCAGATCGGCGAAGAAGAGGTGGTGGTTCACGACCAGCACCTGCGCCTCGGCGGCACGCCGGCGCATGGCCGTGATGAAACAGTCGGCGACGAAGGGACAGCGCTTGCCCAGGCGGGTCTCCGGGCTGGAGGTGATGTCGCGCCAGATCGCCGCCTCCTCCGGCACCCCATCGAGCTCGGCGCGATCGCCGGTCGGGCTGCGTTCCGCCCACGCCAGCACGCGCGCGGTCCCCGGCGCCACGGTCGAGGCGATGGCCAGCTGGTGGCGATGGTCGTGGAAGCGGCGCAAGCACACATAGTTGCCGATCCCTTTCATCACCGCGAAGGAAAACGGCCGCGGCAGCACGCGCTGCAACCGCGGCAGATCCACCGCGGCGATCTGATCCTGCAAGGTGCGCGTGCCCGTCGACACCACGACGCGCCGGCCGGAGAGGATCGCGGGCACGAGATAGGCGATGGTCTTGCCCGTGCCGGTGCCCGCCTCGACGAGCAGCCGCTCGTCGAGATCGATGGCCCGCGCCACTCGCTTCGCCATGGCGAGCTGGCCCGCGCGCGGCTCGAAGCCAGGCAAGGCGCAGGCCAAGGCGCCGCCGGGGCGCAGGATCTCGGCCGCGGCTTCCTCCAGAAGCACCGGGCTCCGCTAGGCCGGGTTGCAGCTCGCCGGCCCGTCGTCGCTCGCCAGGCCGGCCGGGGTCACGGCGCGGAAGAAGCACGACGTGGCATTGGTGTGGCAGGACGGCCCCATGGCGTCGACGATGTAGAGGATTGCGTCACCGTCGCAGTCGATGCGCACGTCGTGCACCTTCATCGAGTTGCCGCTGGTCGCGCCTTTCTCCCACAGCTCGCGGCGCGAGCGGCTCCAGAAAGTGGCGCGTTCCTTGGTGACGGTGGCGCGCAGGGCCTCGGCGTTGGCCCAGGCCAGCATGCGCACGACACCCGTGGCGCGATCCTGCGCGATGACCGGCACGAGACCGTTCGCATCGAACTTCACGGCTGCGATGAGGGCTTCTGCATTTCCAAGCATGATGGCTTTGCTCTACACCAAATTCCCGCAAAAGCGATCTTCATCCTAGACTAGGGATATCCATCGTGCGCAAAACCCTCGACCCGCCCAAAGAGAAAGAAACCAAAGGCGAGAAAAACTACATCACGCCGGCCGGCTATCGCAAGCTGACCAGCGAGCTCGACTTTCTGCAAACCAAGAAGCGGCCCGAGGTTGTCAGCGCCCTCTCTGACGCCGCCGCCGAGGGCGATCGCTCGGAAAACGCCGAGTACATCTACCGCAAGCGACAGTTGCGCCAGATCGACGGGCGCATGCGCTTTCTCGGCAAGCGCCTGGACATCGCCGTGATCGTGGATGCGCGGGAGCAGAAACGGCGGGATCGGGTCTTCTTCGGTGCCACCGTCACCGTCGAGGACGAGGAAGGCCAAAAGCAGACCTTTAGCATCGTGGGCTCGGACGAGATCGACAGCGCGGGCGGTGCCATCTCGTGGCAATCCCCGGTGGGCCGGGGCCTGATCGGCAAGGAAATCGGCGACGCCGTGCTCGTCCGCTGGGACAAAGGCCAGCGCGAGCTGACCATCGCCGACATCAGCTACCCGGATTGAGGCGAAAGCCGACCGCATCGTGGGAGAGTAGCCTGGCGGGTTTCTCACCACAGAGGGCGCAGAGGACACAGAGGTCGGACAGAAAGGGGTTGCCGGATCCAGGATCCGATCCCTTCCCTTGTCCCCCAGCTCCGCGCTTTCTGCGCTCTCTGCGGTGAAAGATCCATCTACTGATTTAGGTTGCGCCACCAGTCCACGAAGCGTGGGATGCCGGCGTCGACTGAGACCTTGGGGGCATAGCCCAGATCGGTCTGCGCCAGGTCAATGTCGGCCAGGGTGTGTTTCATGTCGCCGGGCTGCTGGGGCTTCCACTCGATGACGGCCGGTTTGCCGAGCGCGGCGGCGATGCGGTCGACAAGTTCCTTGAGGCTCGTGGGGCGCGAGCCACCCAGGTTGTAGATACGATAGGCCGTCCGCCCATCGCGCGCCTGCTGGTCGATGGCCGCCACCATGCCATCGAGGATGTCGTCGATCCAGGTGTAGTCGCGCGAGGTGGTGCCGTCGCCGAAAAGCTGGATGGGCCGGCCGGTCGCGATGAGGCGCGTGAAGGTGTGGATGGCCAGATCCGGCCGCTGGCGCGGGCCGTACACCGTAAAGAGGCGCAGGCAGGTCACGGCCGCGCCGTGCAGGTGGTGGTGGGTGAAGGCCATGAGCTCGCCCGCGCGCTTGGTCGCGGCGTACGGCGACAAGGGCCGGCCACACGGGTCGAATTCCGAGAACGGCACGTCGCTGTCCAGGCCATAGACTGACGACGACGAGGCGAACACGACGCGCTTGATGCCGCGGTCGTGACAGGCGTGCAGCAAGTGGAGCGTTCCGTTCACGTTCACGTTCCAGTAGCGGCCGGGGCTGGCGATGGACGGCCGCACGCCCGCGAGCGCGGCCAGGTGCACGACGGTGTCGACCGGGCCGGCAATCGCGAACGCTTGATCCACGTCGTGCGGATCCGTCAGATCGCCCTCGACCAGCGAGAAATCCTGGCGCGCGAGCAACCTGGCCAGGTTCCGCTCTTTCACTTCGCGCGGATAGAACGGATCGAAGTTGTCGAAGCCGGTCACGCGATCGCCACGCCCGCACAGCCGTTCGGCCAGGTGCGAACCGATGAACCCCGCGGCGCCCGTCAGCAAGATCTTCATACGGGCGATGGTAACCGCAGGTGGAGGAGAAACTCCACATTCCCCTTGCCGCCGGTGATGGGCGAGGTGGTCTCGCCCACCACCGCAAAGCCCAGCGCCCGTGCCGCCTCCGCCACGTCGGCGATCGCCTGCCTGCGATCCGCCTCGTCGCGCACGATCCCCCCTTTGCCGACCTTGTCGCGCCCGACTTCGAACTGCGGCTTGACCAGCGGCACGACGGGCGCGCCCGGCACGAGCAGCGGCGGCAGCAAGGGCAGCACCAGGCGCAGGGAAATAAACGACACATCGATCACGGCCAATGTGCAGCGCTCCGGAATGCGCTCGGCCGGCATGTGACGAATGTTGGTGCGATCGATAACCACCACGCGCGAGTCCGAGGCGACCTTCCAGTCGAGCTGGCCGTGCCCGACATCGACGCAGTACACGCGGCTGGCCCCGCGCTGGAGCAGGCAGTCGGTGAATCCGCCCGTGGAGGCGCCGATGTCCACCGCCACCGCGCCTGCCACGTCCACGCCGAAGACGTCGAGCGCATGCGCCAGCTTGAGCCCGCCGCGCGAGACATAGGGCATGGGCTCGCCGCGCAGGCGCAGCACCGCGCCCGCCGGCAAGACATCGCCCGCCTTGGCCACCGGCCTGTCCCCGCACAGGATCTGCCCGGCCAGGATCAGGGCGCGCGCCCGCTCGCGCGAGGACGCCAAACCCTGCTCGAAAACCGCCACGTCCGCGCGGAGCTTGCCCGGTTTTTGCGACATTCCGGTCTCGCCGGTCTGGGTCTTGTCCTTGCGTCCCACCGGGCGAGAATACGATGACTTGAGTTCCCGGTTGCAAACCGGATCGCCGCAAGTACAATCCCTGCACCCGGACCGCCGGGTACCGGGGCTGTAGCTCAGCTGGGAGAGCGCTAGAATCGCACTCTAGAGGCCGTGGGTTCGATCCCCATCAGCTCCACATTTCGATCATCAAAGCCCCTGGAATCAGGGGCTTTTTTGATGCCCTGATTTCGGGCCGCGATCTGGCGCTTCGCGTTTCCAGTTTTGTAGCCAGTATGTCGCCACAATTCCGGCTTCCCGGCAGCAGCTGCGGCTTGCAGAACTTCTTCCGCTGCGGCCTTTTGTGGGCGCATGTACTTGGCCGTGGTGGACGACTGCCGGTGGCCCGCCAAGAACATGATGCCCGACAGGTTGCTGGTGACCTGCCCCAGGTGGGTGAGCCGCGAGTGGCGAAAGTCGTAGGGCGAGATTCGCTCGGCCCGGTAGGCATCTATGCCAGCCGCCTTGGCAGCAGCCCGCAGCGGTGCCCGGTAGTCGTGAGAGCCGAAGATGATGCCCTCCGAAGGGCAGTTCGAATCGAGAGCCCTGCGTGCGGACTCGCTCAAGGGTAGCTCGCGACCAAAGCGATTCTTGTCCATCTCGTCGGTGATGATGAGAGCCAGGGCGACTGCCAGTGACCAGGTGTCCTTCTCGCCCTCCATCGAGCCGGACCGATCAAGCAGGAGGACGAGTGGCCCCTTGCCCAGCCGGTCTTTGCCGGTCAGCGCGTACTGCATGGCCTTGCGTTCGAGCAGGTCTCGCAGCGCTAGCATGTGCAGCCTCGGGTGCCGCAGCTTGACCAGCTCGACGGGAAGAAGCCTACCGATGTCGTTGCCAAGCTCGACGTCGGTGATTTCTTCCGCCCCGTGCTTGATTCTGGTTCGCCGCTTGGCCTGCGCGATGCGAGTGAACCTGCCTGCCAGCATGGCGATCCGCCTGAGCCTGGGGTCAGAACGTAGCCTCACGGCTAGGCCGACCGTCTTGTCAGTTGCCGTCCGCTGGTTTCCCTTCTTGCCGCCGCCACTTCCAAACATGACCTGTTCCAGCCCGGCCGCAGCGTCCCGGTACTCCTCGATGGCTGCTGACGCTGCCTCGGCACCCTCGCGCACCAGCTTGCGAACGGTCTCTGGTTGCGGCTGCTGGGCGGTCTGCTCGTCGATGACCGGTTTGAGCTGGCCCATCAGCTCTTCCACACCAAGGGCAGCAGCGTCGGCATCACCGCGGGTCTCGTCGGCCAGCCGGTTGAACGCCGGCAGTTGCTCGCAGGCGTCGTGAATGGCGCTGGACCAGGCCGCCCACTTGCCGTCTTGCTGGCCATCGGGCAGCCGTTCGGCTTCGCCTGCGTAGAGCTTCTCGAAGAGCTCGTCCTCGAAGCGCTGGATGGCCGAGTCGCTGGGGCCTGCCAGTTCGAGCCCGCGTGCCTCGCGGTGGAGAAAGCAGGGCCACCCGCGTAGGTTTTCCCCTGCTAGTTACTTATACCCACGTTTGGGGCGGGAATTTCAGGAGCGGGATTGATGGAGTCGTCTGGGCTACTCGTATAGCTCTGCGCTCGCGAGTATGCTGCTGTTATCGCGTCCACCAGCGATGAGCACCATCCCGCTGTCCAGCAGCGTCGCAGTGTGGCTCCACCTTGCCTTGGCGGTGTTGCCGATCACTATGAATGTTCCGGTGCCTGGGTCGCAGAGCTCCGCGCTCGCCAAGGGATGCATAAATTCAGATTGATCTGAGCCACCAGTGATGAGCACATTCCCACTCGGCAACAAGGTCGCCATGTGCGATATCCTTGCCACGGTCATGCTGCCAATGGCTGAGAATGCCGCGGTACTTGGGTCGTATAGCTCCGCACTAGCTATCGTTGACGGGGTGCCGTTAACGTCGTACTCTTCGCCGCCGGTAAAAAGCACCATCCCATTCTGCAGCAACGTTGCCGCATGCCCAGCCCTGGGCTGACTCATACTACCAGTAGTCGCAAATGTTCCGGCTGCTGGAATGTACAGCTCCGCATTTGCCCGAGGCTCCCAATATGTAGGATCGACTCCACCAGCAACGAGTACCGTTCCGTCGCCTAGTAACGTCGCCGTGTGTTCAAACCTACGCTCGGGCATGCCCCCGGTTGCTGTGAATGTTCCACCCGCTGGATCGTACAGCTCAGCTCCACCATCCTCACCGTCAGTGATCAGGCCGGTTCCGCTCGGCAGCAAGGTCGCCGTGTCTTTTCCCGTGCACCAACCGCTGCCTGTTGCCACGAAAGTTCCAGTCGATGGGTCGTATAGCTCCGCGCTTCCAATTGCGACACCTACATTGGGGCTATAGGAATCCGTAAAGTTGTATCCGCCAATGACAAGTACTTTCCCGTTGGCCAACAAGGTCGCCGCATGCCCCGTCCGTGACACCGTCATGCTGCCAGTGATCCTGAATCTTCCCGTCGATGGGTCATAGATCTCCGCACTCGCGAGAGAGTGAACGGTTGTCCCCTCTCCACCAGCGATGAGCACCGTCCCGTTTTGCAGTAACGTTGCCGTGTGACCATCCCTGGCCACGTTCATGCTATCCGTCGGCGAAAACACTATCGGCTCGCCCGGAGCCTGAGCCCCGGCGCTACAGCCAATCAAGCACCCCACCGGAAGACACGAAGCCACGATCCACAGCCTGGTACGCATGGGAACCATGGTCGCTCCATCCTGGCTTCTCCGCAAGCCGCGGACGAAGCAGGCGGGGCCAGGGCGACCGAGGCGAAGGGGAAAGACCGGCGGGAAGAAGGCCAGTAAGCTATAGCCCTGCAGAAACCGGCGGTGGCCACGAACCTGGAAAACGAGTACTGGGGGTAGGGGGTGGGGTAGCCTGCGGGGCCAACTCGCTGCCCGACGGTCACCGGCCCTCTTAGCGCAGGATTTTCGCGACATGATGTCGCGTAATTCGGTGCGTCTAGTTCCGCAGGACCGCGCCT
>Ga0302321_100004878_pt1 | contig 11677 bp, 9 predicted proteins | sample Fen_T0_1_FD_202505 | JGI IMG/M metagenome (GOLD analysis project Ga0302321, IMG submission 202505) | Peat permafrost microbial communities from Stordalen Mire near Abisko, Sweden - Fen_T0_1 | ecosystem: Environmental > Terrestrial > Soil > Wetlands > Permafrost | place: Sweden: Abisko...
CACCACGATCACCAGCCAGGCGAACAGGCGCGGCCGGTTGCTCAGGTTCGCGCCATCGATGAAGCGGCGCCCCAGCAGTTCGGCGATCAGGCTGTAGCCCAGGGTCAGGCACACCGAAAGCAGCAATGTAAGCGGCAATTGCACCGGCCAGCCGCGCACCAGGGCTTCGCCAACCAGGAGCGAAATGAACCAGGGCAGGGCGGTCGAGCGGCCGTAGCGCAACCAGTAAACCAGCCCCAGGGCGGGCGCGGGATTCCAGGGCGTGATGTTCAGCCCGTACAGGGGGTGGACAAAGCTGATCCAGTCCAGCAGCACATAGGCGACCACGAAGCCAAGGTCCCGCAGCCGAAACAGCGGCAGACCGGGAAATGGCATCAGGATGGCGGGAATGTGCTTTTTCATTGATCCGTGGCACAGTCTATTGAGGGCATTTACGTACGTAGGGGGTCAATGGAGGCACCTCACGCCGCTTATTTGCAATCTTAACCCAAGCGGGCGACCCGCATTGGAAGGACCGGGAAGGGCTGCCGCAACCCTGCATATAATGTCTGCACATAATGCGTAGTGGTGTGCCGGCCGGTTGGCAAGGCCGGACCCCGGCGCACCTCGGTGGATCAGGTTGAAATTCGACAGACAAACAGAAGCCGCGCCACCTCCCTGGCCTGTATGATGCCTCGCCTGCTCTCCGCCTCGAATCCCGGCAATGCCCAGTCGCGCCTCCGCTCTGCAAAAACTGCCGCGCAGCTTCTACGATCGTGATCCGATCACGGTGGCCCGCGAGCTCCTCGGCAAGGCGTTGGTGCACCGGGCGGGCGGCGCGACCCGGATCGGTCGAATCGTCGAAGTCGAGGCCTATTTGGGGCCGCATGACAAGGCCGCGCATTCGGCGCGCGGCCTGACCCCGCGCACCAAGGTGATGTTCGGCCCGCCCGGCCACGCCTACGTGTACCTGATCTATGGCATCCATTGCTGCATGAATGTGGTGACCGAGGCGGAAGGGCGGGCGTCGGCGGTGTTGCTGCGCGCGCTCGAGCCCGTGCAGGAGATCGAGGCCCGCACCCAGGGGCCGGGCCTGCTGTGCAAAGCCATGCAGATCGACCGCGGCCTGAACGGCGCCGACCTGCTGGGCGACGAACTCTACATTGCCTCCCTGCCGGACGCACCGCCTGTTGCCATCGTCAGGCGCCCGCGCATCGGGGTCGACTATGCCGGCCACTGGGCACGGCGCCTGCTGCGTTTTTATGTCAAGGGCAGCTCCTGCATATCGAGGCCATAAAGGCCCGGCCCTCGGCAAGCACGCGCTGGCGTGGAATAATCGCTCCGCGCAAGCCGGGCCGCCCTGCAACGATATGGGCGGCCGCGCCATTCCCACACCATTGGAGTCACCTTGTCAGTCACCCCGCAACGCTTTGGCAGTTCCCACGCAAACCTGCGCAGCGAAGACCTGCCGCTGATCACCGGCAAGGGCCGCTTCACCGATGACCTGACCCTGCCCGGTCAGGCGCACGGTGTGTTCGTGCGCGCCGAAGTAGGGCACGCAATCCTGCGCGGCGTGCGCGTCGATGCGGCGCGCCGGCATCCCGGCGTGCTGGCCGTGATCACCGCTGCGGACGCCGACGCGGCCGGGCTGGGCAGCATCATGCCGGCGCCCGGGGCGGCAGCGCCAAATGGCAAGACTATGGTGGTGGTGCCACTGACAGTGTTCGCGCGCGAGCGCATCCGCCACGTCGGCGAGTCCCTGGCCTTGGTAGTGGCCGAAAGCGCCGAAGCCGCGCTCGATGCCGCCGGCCTGGTGGAAGTCGACTACGAGGAACTGCCCGCGGCGTCCACCGTGGCCGCCGCCCGCGCGCCGGGGGCGCCGCAAATCCATGCCGCCGCGCCGGGCAACGTCGCCTACGACTGGCACGACGGCGATGCAGCCGCCTGCGAACGCGCCTTCGCGGCAGCCCATCATGTCGAGCGCATCCGCCTGCACGACACCCGGGTGGCGCCCTGCGCGATGGAGCCGCGCGCCGCGCTGGCCGCCTGGGAAGCCGGCACCGGGCGCTACACCCTGCGGGTCTGCAGCCAGGGCGTGGCGGTGATGAAAAAGGTCCTGTCCGAACAGGTGCTCAAGGTCGCGCCCGAGCAGGTCCGGGTGCTGACCTATGACGTGGGTGGTGGCTTCGGCATGAAGGCGCAGACCTATGGTGACTACGGGGCGCTGCTGCTCGCCTCCAAACTGACCGGGCGGCCGGTGAAATGGTGCGCCACCCGGCTGGAGAGCTTCTTGTGCGACACCCACGGCCGCGACGGCATGCTCGAGGCCGAAATGGCTTTCGACCGCGACGGCCGGATCACCGGGCTGCGCGCCGACGTCTGGGTCGGCATCGGCTCGGCCAGCACTGCCTCGATTTCGATCATCACCACCTATAACACGCGCAACTGTCTGTCCAGCGTGTACGCGATCCCGGCGATCCAGATCCGCTCGCGCATCGTGTTCACCAACGCCGCGCCGCTCGGCCCTTACCGGGGCGCCGGGCGCCCGGAGGCGATCCTGATGGTCGAACGCCTGATCGACGAGGCCGCGCGCAAGCTTAAGACAGACCCAGCCGAACTGCGCCGCCGCAACCTGGTCCCGGCCAAAGCAATTCCATACGCAGCCGCCAATGGCCAGCTCTACGACAGCGGCGAGTTTGAGGTGGTGCTCGACAAGGCGCTGGCCGCGGCCGACTGGCAGGGCTTCGCGGCGCGCCGCGCGGCTTCAACCCAGCGCGGGAAGCTGCGCGGCATCGGCATCGGCTGCTTTCTCGAGGTGGCCGGCGGCATATTGGACGAGACCGCCGATCTGCGCTTTTCCGAGGACGGTTTTGTCGAAATGTATCTGGGCTCGCAGGGCATGGGGCAGGGCCATCTCTCTACCTTCCCGCCCCTGGTGGCCGCCCGCCTGGGGGTGGACGTGGCGCGCATTCGCCTGATCCAGGGCGACAGCGACCTGGTGCCCCCCGGCACGCCCAGCGTCGCTTCGCGTTCCATCATGCTGGGCGGCAGCGCGCTGGTGCTGGCCTGCGACGAGGCGATACGGCGCGGCAAGGAAATCGCCGGCGAGGTGCTGGAAGCCGCCCCCGCCGACATCGAGTTCGCGCAAGGCATGTTCCGGGTGGCGGGCACCGACGTGACCATGTCCATCCTCGACCTGGCCGCCGCGGCGCGGCGCCTGCCCAAACTGCCCGCCGCCCTGGAATCGGGCCTGGACAACAAGGCCAAGTTCGTCTCGCCGCGCATGACCTACCCGAATGGCTGCCACGTCTGCGAGGTGGAGATCGACCCGGATACCGGCAGCGTCGCCGTGGTCGGCTACACGGCGGTGGACGACGTCGGCACCATGCTGCACGAGACCATCGTCACCGGGCAGATCCAGGGCGGCGTGGCCCAGGGCCTGGGCCAGGTGCTGGGCGAAGAGATCGTCTACGACGAAAACGGCCAGTTGCTGACCGCGTCCTTCATGGACTACCGGATGCCGCGCGCCGGCGACATACCCGCAATGAACGTGTTGCACCATGCGGTGCCGGCCACCACCAATCCGCTCGGGGCCAAGGGTGCCGGCGAATCCGGGGTGGCGGGCGCCTTGCCGTCGGCGATCAACGCCATCATGGATGCGCTGGCGACCCGCGGCGTCACCCAGCTGGATTTGCCTTACACCCCGGCGCGGGTCTGGCAGGCTCTCGTGACTGCCGGCCACTGAAGGCAGGGTTGCGGGCAGAGTTGGAGGGCAAGGCTGAGGGCAGGGTGCCTGAACGGGAATTTGGTGCAGGGCTCCGGCTGCGGAATCGGGGTCAGAAGCCTGAAGCAGGGCGACTGGAGCGCCGACCGGTCACGCGCAGGCCGCGCGTACCTGCTCGATGGTGGTCTTGCCCTGCAGCACCTTCAGGATGCCGTCCTGCTTGAGGGTGCGCAAGCCGCCGCGCTTGGCTTCGGCGAGCACGTCGGCAAGCGGGGCGCGGGTCTGGATCAGGCGATGCACGTCTGGGGTGACGTTGAGCACTTCGTGGATCCCGCCGCGGCCCTTGAAGCCCTTGTGGGAACACTGCTCGCAACCTGACTCCTTGTAGAGCATCAGTTTGTGGTTGCCTGCGGCATAGGTGTTGCGCCAGCCCTCCACCAGGTCGGATACCGCAGCCGTGGTGGCTTCTCCCAGATACTCCTGCGCCAGCGAGCGCAACTCGTCGGCGGAGGGTTCGTAGCCCACTTTGCAGCGGTCCAGGGTACGCACCAGGCGCTGCGCAATGATTCCCTTGAGGGAATCGGCGAAGCTGAACGGGTCCAGGCCCATGTCGATCAGCCGGGTCACGGTCTCGCTGGCCGAGTTGGTGTGCACGGTGGAGAGCACCAGGTGCCCGGTCAGGGCGGCGCTGACCGCGATGCCCGCGGTTTCGGCGTCACGCATCTCGCCGACCATGATCACGTCCGGGTCGGCGCGCAGGAAACTGCGCAAGGCGGCGGCAAAGGTCCAGTCGATCTTGCTGTTGATCTGGACCTGGTTGAGGCCTTCCTGGGTGATTTCGATCGGGTCCTCGGCGGTCCAGATCTTGCGCTCGGCGGTATTCAGGTGCGCCAGAATGGAGTGCAGGGTGGTGGTTTTTCCGGACCCGGTAGGGCCGCTGACCAGCACCAGGCCGTGGGTCTTTTGCGCCAGCGCCCGCAGGATTTGAAACGAATCGGCTTCCAGACCGAGCTTGGCCATCTCCACCGGCTCGGCCTGGGTCAGAACCCGCAAGGTGATGCTTTCGGCGCCGTTGTTGGTGGGTATGGTGGCAACCCGCAAAGAGAAGTTGAGTCCGCTGAACTTGGAAAAATCGATCCGGCCGTCCTGCGGCTTGCGCTTTTCCGAGATGTCCAGGTTCCCCATGATCTTCAGGCGCGACACCAGGGCATTGCGAAAGCCGGCTGGCACATCCATATAGGGCTCGAGCACGCCGTCCTTGCGAAAGCGCACGTTGCAACTGCCGTTCTTGCGCGGCTCGATATGGATGTCGGAGGCCTTCTGACGATACGCCTCGCTCAGGATGGTGTTGACCACCCGCACCAGCGCGCCATCGGCCTCGGTGACGACGTCGGCACTGGTCGTGCCGGTGGGCGCGGCGCCTGCTCCGTCAGCGTCGGTCAGCTCGGTTTGCAGCTCGTTGACCGACGCATAGACGTCGCCGTAGTAGATGTCCAGGCCTTCGGAGATTTCTTCCGCGCTGGCCAGCACGGCGTCGATCTTGCACTGACTGACCATCGTCAGCTCCTGGATGATGCCGTGATCCAGGGGATTGGCCATCGCCACAGCCAGGGCGCCAGCGTTGAAGCAGAGCGGCAGCACCCGGTGGGCGGTCGCGAGCGCCTTCGGGATCGCCCGCACCGCCTGCGGATCGACCGGAAAGTGCAGCACGTGGACTTCGGGGATGCCCAGTTTCTGGGCCAGCACCTTGTGCAGTTCCTTGGGCGTGATCAGGCCCTGGTCGATCAGGATCTGGCCGAGAGGCTTCTTGCGGTCCTGCGCCTGGGCTTGCAGCGCCGCCTGCAGTTCCTCCTCGGTGATCACCTGCTCGCCGACCAGCACCTCGCCGATCCGGCGTACGTTGGGATTTTCCTTTTGCCGGTCCAGGGCCTCGGACAACTGCGTGGCCGACATCGACTTGACGCTGGCCAGATATCCGCCCAGCAGCTTCATGCGCAGGGTCTTTTGCGCATCGAGCCCGGCTGCTACCTGCTCCTCGTTGAGCACGCCATTCTTGACCAGCAGGGTGCCCAGCGATTCCTCCACCGTCAGTTCGGCGATGTTCTCTTCCGGGATGAACATGTACGAGTCGGCGGCGCCGACAGGGTTGCTTGGAATGACCAGAAAGGCCCCGGTGCCATTGCGCAGGTAAGCGCGCATCTTGCCGGAGAACACCTTCTGGTTGCGCAGCGAGCCCTTGAACGCATTCGGCTCCTTCGACAGGTTCGGCCCGCCGCGCCAGGCCATCGGCATCACGCCTTCGGCCAGGCCTTGTTGCTGGGTGAACCGGTAAAAGGCGATCGCCTTGAACGGAATGCGCGTGACCTCGGCGCCGCGGTGGGCCGCCAGCCCGACGACCTGCTGTTCAAAGGAAAAGAATGCCAGTTCCCCACCCAAGGATCTGCCGTCCAGGAGGGTGATTCTAGGCAGGTTCTGCGTGGCGACACTGGACATCCATGGCTCCGAATTGGGTTTTGCACCATCCAGGATGAAATGGCAGGTTGATGACGGCCCTATCTGGGCGCGCGGCAAGAGTCGCGCGGCCGCGCCCTCAGGGTCGTGACCCGTTGGATTCGGGCCCTGGGCACAAACCCAGCACTAGCCCCAGAGTACGCGGGGCGCGCGGGATTTGATCGGGCAAGATGAGCGCCTTTGTCCGGCGATTTCAGCGGCGGGCCTGACTCGCGGCGAGATGGTGCGGAAGCTGGGGCCGCTGGGCTGCAAGACGGGTCTGGACAAGGCAACCAACGGCCGCCAGGTCCGAGGGGGACGGAGCCTGGTTGCCAGCGAGCGCCGGCATAATATTCGTCCCAGATTGGGATGTGCCGTTTATTCTAAATACGTTATAATGTATATTATGTTAAATTTCATTTGTAATTCTAAGCACGGTCGTTTTTCGATCGCTCAGACCAACAGCCAAGCCCCATCTCCATTAAACTTGGGTCTTAACCTCGTCGAGGGACGGAATCATGTCAAAGCTCGTTGTACACCGTTTTGAGCTCTACGACCCGATCCAGGATCACTTCACAGTGGCCAGAGGATGGGGTACCGCTGAGACTATTGAGAAGCTACACGGCAAGATCATCCCAAATTCACAACGCGAGATAGAAACTAGCGAGTTGACCGAAACCGGTCGCTGGCACGAGCCACCGCAAACCCTGAGTGGCTTCCAGGCCCAGGTAAAGACCTGATCTGCGAAATAGCCAACGCGCTACGACCAAAGGCGGTCAGAGATTCAAAAGCCGCTCACGCGCCCTTTCGAGTATGCGACTACACGGCCGAAGCCGGTTAACCGTGTCGGCAGCCTAAAGCGGCAGCTCGGATAGGGCGCTGGCCGGCTTGGCGGGCAGTTGGCGGCGCGGACACGCGACGACTCCTCGGATCGAAGTCGCCCTGCCCGCTCCCCGACGAGCACCTAGGCGGTGTCCTGAATGTCGAAGCGGGTGACCTCGCCGTTCTGCAGGCGGAACACGTGACCGACCACCTGGTCCCGCAGTCCGTGTGTTTGATCCTGCAGGGGCTTGCCTTGGAGATCGCGGATGGTCTGTTGGACCTGCACGACAACCGCCCCGTACGCAGTCTTTCCGAAGCTGATGGGCTCGACGTGCGGACTGACGACGGCCCACTGGCGCGTCCAGGATTCGCGAACGGCCTCTCGGCCGTGATAGCGACGGTACTTTGCGGGCTGGCTTTGCATTGACCAGGCCGGTGCAGCGCGTTTGCTTATGCCTTGACCGCCGGCGCCAAGGCCGGAGCCGGCCGTCCGGTCCGACTGATCGCCAGTACCGCCAGCGCGGCCACCAGGCAGGCCGCGCCCGCTGTGTAGAGCGCCGGGGTATAGCTGAACATGACCGTGCGCGCGAACCCGGCGCCATAGGCGGCCGTCGCCGCGCCGACCTGGTGGGCGGCAAAGATCCAGCCGAACACCAGCCCTGCCCTCTCCCGGCCGAAGGCATTGCCGACCAGCTTGACGGTGGGCGGCACGGTGGCGATCCAGTCCAGGCCATAGAACATCGCGAAAATCGACAGGCCGTAGAGCGTAAAGTCCGAGTGCGGTAGCCAGAACAGGGACAGGCCGCGCAGGCCGTAATACCAGAACAGCAGCTTGCGGCTGTCGTAGCGGTCCGACAGCCAGCCCGAGGCGATGGTGCCGACCAGGTCGAAAGCGCCCATCATTGCCAGCACCGAGGCGGCCGGCAGCGCCGCCAGGCCGTAGTCGCCGCACAGGGAAATGAAGTGGGTCTGAACCAGGCCGTTGGTGGACAGGCCGCAGATGAAAAAGGTGCCGGCCAGGATCCAGAAGGTGGGTGTGACCGCGGCCTGGCGCAGGGCCACGAAGGGCTCCGAAAATCCCATCCGCGCCGGTGCGACCGCCGGCGCGGAGGATACGGCGGCGGGCGCCTCGCCGTAGGCGGCCAGTCCGAGATCGGCTGGACGGTTGCGCATGAACAGGAAGACCAGCGCAGCCACGCCAAAGCAGGCGATCCCGACAGGCAGCATGGCCAGGCGCCAGCCATGGTGTTCGATCAGCCAGGCCGCCGCCGGCAGAAAGATCAGTTGCCCGGTTGCCGAGCTGGCGGTCAGTATGCCCACCACCAGGCCGCGGCGCGCGGTGAACCAGCGGTTCGCGACCACCGCCGTCAACACCAGCGCGACCATCCCCGAGCCTATGCCCAGCAGCACGCCCCAGAGAAAGAACAATTGCCACAGCGCGCCCACCTGGGTGGCCAGGCCCATGCCGATGGCAACCAGTGCCAGCGCGGTGCAGACCACGTTGCGCAGGCCGTAGCGCTCCATCAACAAGGCGGCGAAGGGCCCCATCAGTCCGAACAGGGCAAAGCGCAGGGCCAGGGCCGAGGATATCTGCTCGGTGTTCCAGCCGAATTCATGGCCTAGCGGCTGCAGCAGCGCGCCTGGCAGGCCCAGTGCCGCCGAAATGGTCAGCGTGGACAGGAAGGTCAGCGCGGCGATGACCCACGCGTAGTGCAGGCCGCGCCGGCCCAGCCAGTTGGAAAAATGGAGTGCGAACATGGGTTTTCCGATGGGAATGGGCGGCGCGCGGCCCTGGTGTGGACGCCCGACGCTGAGCGGACCCGCACTTCGCGCCCGCCAGATAAGGGCATATGCCCGCAATATATGTGTATATACGCTTTGTGTCAAGCGGCCAGGGTTGGGAGTGCCTGATTGGGCGCATGCCTGACAACCCGTGTGGGACTGGCCGACTCCATTTACGCCGCTCGTTCCAACAGCCAGCGCAGGCTACCTGCAGGTATGCCCCACGGCGCACAACCCAAATGCCCGGTGCCTACATGAGTACGACGCGGCCGACGCACCTGTCGCCACCCTGCCGGGCGCGCCGCCCCTAGCCCTGTCCCCGTTCGGGCCGATGCTTGCCAGGACCCGGCTGCCCGATGCACTGATTCAGTCCTTCAACGACTACGCCGATGCCCACGCCGATCCGGCGCGCAGCACCGGGTTCCGCCTGTCACAGGAGGTGATCCACGCCGGCGGCGACGCCGCGCTCGCGCAGCAGGTCACGCAGTTGATCGCGCCTATCTGGCGGGCATGGAAGGCACGCTGGTGGAGGCAGGCGATCGAGGTGGTGTGCGAGGTGGTGTGGATGGTCGGCCAGTATGCCGACACGCCCAGCCCGGTGCATTTTCATCCGACCGACTTGTCAGGCGTGCTGTACCTGATGGTGCCGGAGATCGACGCGCGCCAGGAAGACAAGAGCGACATCTCCCGGCGCCAAGCCGGGTACATCAACTTCACCATCGGCGGCAAGCAGCGCTACGCCAAATCGGTGATCAGTTTCAAGCCACAGGTAGGCGACTTCTCCATCTTCCCCGGCTGGCTCCCGCATGTGGCCGAGCCCTTCGCGGGCAGCGGCGAGCGGCGCTCGCTGTCCTTGAACGCCACGGTACGAACTCCAGCTGATTGACCGCCAGCGGCCCCTCCTCGCCGCCGGCCTGGCGTGGTCCGGGCACCCGAAATAGACAATGCCGCCCGGGTAGGCGGACGGCATCAAGGTGGCGTCTTGAATTCAGGGCTTGGTGCTGGAGTCCCTGCGCTCGGTCCTGCCGCCCGGGGGCAGGCTGCCGTCCTGCACGTTGACGCCTTCACGGTAGTAGCGATCATTGCGATGCTCGCGGGCCTCGGCCAGGGCGTGATCGCGTGAGAGTCGTGCCTCGCGGCGGCAACCGGCGCGCTCGCCGCGCTCTACGTCCCGGCAATTGACCATCGCTCCGTCATAGTCGCGCCGCGCGTCGCTCACCGAGTCGTTGTAGCGCTGGCCGCGCATTTTCATGTCTTCGCCACTGTTCATGCGGGTGTCGTAGCTGGTGCTGTCATTGGCACGGGGATTCATGTTGTTGGGCCCCCTGTCTCCTCCCGCTTCAGCGGCCAATGCAGACGCGGAAAAGGCCAGAACGAATGCAGCGGCCAGCAGGGTCTTGGTGGATTGCCTGGATATCTTCATGGTGTGTTTCCTTCGGTTGCGCAACAAAGTAGGGTAATCAAGGGCAGGCTCGGGCGCGCGTGCTTGCATTGATGCACTTCGGGGGTTGAATCCTGCCCTTGCCTGATGCGCCAAGTTACCGCCCTAGGGCCTTGGTGCCTGTCCGCAGCGTGACGATTTCCTTGTCGGCGGCAGGATTACAGCAGCGGGCCGGCACGAACCCGCAAGACCATGCACCGATAGTCCAGGCAGCTGGCGTGGCTATGTAACAATACGCGTCCCCATAAATCCAAGAACCGCATGAGCGTCGGCCATTACGAGAATTTCCCGGTTGCCTCGGTGATCCTGCCGCGCCGCTTGCGCGAGCCGATCGCCGCCATCTACCACTTCGCGCGCGGCGCCGACGACATCGCCGATGAAGGCGACGCCACCTCCGAGCAGCGCCTGGCGGGCCTGGCTGCCTATCTCGCGCAATTGCGCCTGGTGGCCCAGCAACAGGAGCCCGCCCCCGAGCCGGAGGCCATGATGTTCCGCAAACTCGGCGCGGTGATCCACGCGCGCCAGCTGCCGGTGGCGCTGTTCGAGGACCTGCTCGATGCCTTTTCGCAGGACGTGGTCAAAAAGCGCTATGCGGATTTCCCCGATGTGCTGGACTACTGCCGGCGCTCCGCCAACCCGGTCGGCCGACTGCTCCTGCATCTGTACGGCGCCGCCGACGAGTTGAACCTGCGCCGCTCGGACGCGATCTGCTCGGCCCTGCAACTGATCAATTTCTGGCAGGACGTGGCGGTCGACTGGCAAAAGGATCGGGTCTACCTGCCGCAGGACAGCCTGGCGCGCTTCGGCGTGGCCGAAGCCCAGATCGCGCATAGCCAGCTCACGCCGCAATTCCAGGAACTGATGCGCTTCGAGGTCGCCCGCGCCCGCGCCATGATCCTCGACGGCAGCCCGCTGGCCAAAACCCTGCCCGGACGCATGGGCCTGGAGTTGCGCATGGTGGTGCAAGGGGGCCTGCGCATTCTCGAAAAGATCGAGGCAGTCTCCTGTGACGTGTTCCGCCATCGCCCGGTGCTGGGCGCCTGGGACTGGTGCGTGATGGCCGGGCGCGCGATCACAATGTAGGCGGGCCGGTACAATGCGGGTCGCAAGCGCCTTCTGCCAATGCCACACCATCTTTCCATGCACACGCGGCAACTCGCCCCACATATTCAATGACCCCCGACGAGTACTGTCACCCGACGAACGCAATCGCTGCGCGCTTGCCTGGAAAAGCTGGCCGCTTGCGCGGCCCCGCTTTTTGCTGACAGGGCGATCTCCTACCAATGACCCCCGACGAGTACTGTCACCCGATGAACGCAATCGCTGCGCGCTTGCCTGGAAAAGCTGGCCGCTTGCGCGGCCCCGCTTTTTGCTGACAGGGCGATCTCCTACCAATGACCCCCGACGAGTACTGTCACCCGATGAACGCAATCGCTGCG
>Ga0302321_100004879_pt1 | contig 11677 bp, 9 predicted proteins | sample Fen_T0_1_FD_202505 | JGI IMG/M metagenome (GOLD analysis project Ga0302321, IMG submission 202505) | Peat permafrost microbial communities from Stordalen Mire near Abisko, Sweden - Fen_T0_1 | ecosystem: Environmental > Terrestrial > Soil > Wetlands > Permafrost | place: Sweden: Abisko...
TAAATGCAAAGCCAAGAAGGAAATCGCGGATGGCGTTGAAGAGACCATGAAGAATGGTCGCAAGGCCATTAAAGGCAAATGCCCGATCTGTGGCACCGTGATGTTCAAAATTCTGGGCAAATCGGCCACCACGACACAACCTGAGGTTCCCAATAATAATCCGCCCGCCGTACCACCGACCGAAACACCGACAGTTTAACCTAGATTTATGGCACAAGAGCTCGCTTACGTCATCGTCACCCCCTACTCGCTTTATAAATCCCGCACCGGCGGGATTTTGAGTCGTCTAATCACCCGCACCGGCCTCGACCTCGTTGGGCTGCGCATGTTTGCGCCCAGCGCTGAACTGGTCAGTGAATACGCGAAAATCATCGTTTCCGCCCATGATACGCAGGACCGGAAAATTCAGGAACTGCTGAAGGAATACGTCTCGACCAAATTTGCGCCGGACGCCAAGACCGGCCAGCGCAAACGCGTCATGGTCATGCTGTTCCGTGGCGATGAAGCCGTCCGCAAGGTCCGCTCCGTCGTCGGCAACCTCAGCCCCGACCGGCGCATGGGCGAGACCATCCGCGATACCTATAGCGACCTCATTTTGGATGAGAACGGCTCGGTTGTTTACTTTGAACCCGCCGTGCTCGCCGCTCCCACGAAGGAAGAGGCCGAAAGCAAATTGAAGCTGTGGGCACGCCACTCCGATAAGGATGGCGGCATCCTGGACGACGTCGTGAACTACGCCCCGGGCACCACTGGCGAACGCACCTTGGTGCTCATCAAGCCGGACAACTTCAAGTTCCCCACCGGCCGCCCCGGCAACGTCATTGATTTCTTCTCCCGCACCGGCCTTTACATCGTGGGCGCCAAGGTCCTCCGCATGAGCACGGCGCAGGCCATGGAATTTTACGGCCCCGTCCGCGAAATCCTCCGCACCAAGCTGAAAGACGGCGTCAGCGCCAAAGCTAAGGACATTCTGGAAAAGGAATTCGGCTTCAAAATTCCCGCCAGCGAACAAAAGGCGCTGGGCGAAATTCTGGGACCGATCCAGGGCGATGCCCAGTTTGACAACATCGTCCGCTTCATGTCCGGCCACGCCGCCGGCGAAATTCCCGAAGCCGACTGGACGAAGCCGGGCACCGAGAAGTGCATTGCGCTGATCTATGAAGGCGTCAATGCCGTCAACAAGATCCGCGACGTCCTCGGACCGACTGATCCGTCCAAGGCGCCTCCCGGCTCCATCCGCCGCGAATTCGGCTCCACCATCATGGTCAACGCCGCCCACGCCAGCGATTCCGCCGAGAACGCCCAGCGCGAATTCGGCATCGTCAAACCCGGCGAAAACAACTTCAAGCAGGTTGTGGAAGAAACGTTCGGAAAAATCTAAGCGGACAATTCTCCTATTTACCGGCGAAGGTGCGGATAACGCCCTTCGCCGGTTTTTTTATGTCCGGCCGCGCGAACAGCCGGTCAGCCGCACCTGCCGCCGGTTTTGCCTTTAAAACAGCGCGCCGAAACGGCATGCTCACCGGCCATGGTCGGCCATGACTCACCTCCAGACGATAAAAACAGCGCCACCGGGATGCAACCATGCTAAAACTCATCAACCTGCCCCGGGCAGTGGTTGCCGCCTTGATCCTGCTTGGCCTCGCCGGCTGCGACCCCCAGCCCGCCCCTGCCCCGTCCACGCCACCCACGCGGCCCCGGCTGTTGACCGAAGCCCGTCAAAATTTCACCACCAAATTATTCCGCCGGGAAACCACGGGCCTGCCGGTGCCCGAACCGCCGCCGGAATTGTTTCAACTGGTTTACTACCCGGCCCCGGTCGGCAACCTGGCCGCCTATCTCAGTCGCGCCCCGGCGGATGGCAAAAAACATCCCGCCATCATCTGGCTCACCGGCGGCTTTGCCAACAGCATCAGCGAACTCCCGTGGACGTCTTTTTCGCCGGATAATGACCAGTCCGGCAGTGCCTTTCGCCAGGCCGGCGTCATCACCCTCTATCCCTCCCTGCGCGGTGGCAACACCAACTCCGGCTGCCTCGAAGGCTGTTATGGCGAGGTGGATGATGTCCTGAGCGCCATCACCTTTCTCGCCGGGCGCGCCGAAGTGGACCCCCAACGCATCTATCTGGGCGGCCATAGCACGGGCGGCACGCTGGCCCTGCTCGTGGCCGAATCCACCGACCGGCTGCGCGCGGTCTTCGCGTTTGGCCCGGTCGCCGACATCCGCAGCTATGGCGCCGAGAACCTGCCGTTCAGCCTCAACCAGCCGCTGGAAGTGGAATTACGTTCGCCCGGCAAATGGCTGGCGGCCATCCGCACCCCCACGTTCCTCCTGGAAGGAGCGGTTCAACCCAGCAACATCGACTCCTTGCGCCAGCTCGCCCGTCGCAACCAAAATTCCCGAATCCAGTTCTTTGGCGTCGCCGGCGTCAATCACTTCAGCATCCTCGCCCCGGAAACCCGCCTGATCGCCCGCAAGATTCTGGCGGATACCAATTCCGTCCCCAATCTCTCCTTCCAAGATGAGGAATTGAGCGAAGCCCTGTTTCGATAAACCAAATTCCGAAAGCTGCACCGCGCCATCTGCGGTTCAACTCCGGTTTGTGGGATAAACCCCGCCCGGGTGGGGTAACACCCCATTTCGATCGCCCTGAAGCCATGGAATGATTCTAGCAGGCCGCGCCGCGTTTGATGCGGTCACATCGACATGCATTCCATGAAACTCACCCTCCTCTGCTACGTCATTTTGCTCGCCACTTCCGGCTGCGCTTTCCGCGAAGACCGGGATCGCTCCGATCCCCAGGACCGTTCCGGCGTCGCCAGACATGGTAATTTTTCGACGGGAGTCGACCACGGGGAATATCCCGGCGACAAGGAACACGGCGAAACCATGCAGCAGTGATATTTCGCGCATGGCCAGCCCGGTTTCGGCAATCTACATTACCCGCAGGCATTGAAACCTGCCGGGCATTCGGGTAGTCTGATGCGGAACATCATGAAACTGTTCCAGCGTTTGGCTTTGGCGTTATCCCTGACTTGTCTGACGGTCGCTTTGCGCGCCGAGACCAATGACTCCCAGCTCGTCGAGGCGCCCGGCAGTATCCGGCTGCCGGACGTGCGCTTGCGAGATTGCTGCGTCTGGGCAGATACGAATTCCCAAACGTATTACCTTGTCAGCTCCACCGCCCGGCGCGGCACAAACGCCCGGCCGGTGGTGGTCGAATACACCAGCAAAGACCTCACCAACTGGCAGGGACCCCGGGTGATATATGAAGTACCCCAGGACTTCTGGGCCCAGCGCGGCATCTGGGCCCCGGAATTGCACGCCTACCAGGGCAAGTTCTATCTCTTCCTCACCTTCAATACCGACGACCTCTTCCCGGAACAATGGCGCGACTGGTATCCCCGCGTGAAGCGCGGCTCGCAAATCCTCGTGGGCGACTCGCCGCAAGGCCCCTTCCGGCCGTTCGCAAACCATTCCACGCTGCCCGTGGACATGATGACCCTGGATGGCACGCTCTGGGTGGAAGACGGCGTGCCGTTCATGGTTTTTGCCCACGAATGGGTGCAGATCACCGATGGCCGGATGGAATATATCCAGCTCAAGCCTGATTTATCCGACACCGTCGGCGAACCCAAACGGATGTTTCAAGCCAGCGATGCGCCGTGGAGCACCAAGTCGGAAATGGGCAACCACGTCACCGACGGCCCGTTCCTGTACCGCTCGCGCACCGGCCGGCTGCTCATGGTGTGGTCCAGCTTTGGCACCGGCGGCTATGAAGTCGGGCTGGCGATTTCCCAATCCGGCCGCCTCGCCGGACCCTGGGTGCAGCAGGCCGAGCCGCTCTACACCCAAAACGGCGGGCACCCGATGCTCTTCCGCCGCTTCGACGGCCAGTTGATGATGATGTTACACGCCCCAAACCACCAGCCGGATGAACGGGCAAGATTATTTGAAATGGAAGACCTTGGTGATACCTTGCGGTTGAAAGATCGTTAGAGCGTTTTGACCCCATCACGTCATGGCCGATGACTCGTTCAAAGAATTTGTGCTCGATCAATTGAGCGCGCTCCCCGACGTTCGGGCGCGCGCCATGTTCGGCGCGCACGGGCTGTATCAGGGCGACCACTTCTTTGCCATTCTCGACGCGGGCCGGCTGTTCTTCAAAACCGATGCCACCACCCAGGCCGATTACACTGGGCGCGACATGGGCCCCTTCACCTACGAATCCAAAGGCAAAGTGATGACCATGAGCTATCACGAGGTGCCGCTGGATGTGCTGGAAAGTCCGCCGGAACTGATCACCTGGGCGCGGCGCGCCATCCAACTCGCCGCCAGCAAGCAGCGGTCGAAACCGCGTCCCCATCCGGCACCGCCGCGGCCAAAACGGCGGCCGTAGCGGTTCCCAAAGGCCACCAACTGAAACGGTGGGTGGTGGTTTTCCCCCGCTTGGTGAACCACCAGGCCATGGTGTCACAATTCACATTACGGGATCATGAACAGTGCCAGCAAACAAATGCATTCACGTTCCTGTATAATCTTGATTATGCTACAGATACGTGACGCGGCACGCTAACAAAGCACACTCAGCACCGGCCATTTGAAACACGAACGGTGCCGACCGAACAATTGCAGCAGTTGCGCGTACCAAGCAACCATACGAAACAAAATGCAAAACCATTTAAATCAAAGCCCGGCCCATCAAAACGGCTCCTTTAACAAAGCAATGAAGACCGCCGGTAAATGTCTGCTGCTCGGTTCAGTGGCCGCATTCTCCTCCGTTTCCGTGCCGGCGCAGGAGAACCCGGTGACGACCACCTCCAAAGATTTCGAGCGTGTCGCCGACAAAAATGCATGGCTGGCGGGTGTCAACCTCGGTTACGTCGGCGGCAGCTCGGCCAAATTTCAGGGCCAACAAGCCGGCCGTTCCGATGCTTTCAATATTAACCTCAACGCCGGCACCCGGGTTAAACTCAACGCGGATTGGTTTCTCAATTTGGGCCTGGTCTCGGATAATTATTATCTCGGCTCCGTTACCGGCGAACCCCTGCCCGATGACATTCACACCCTTCGTTTCAACACCGGGGTCGGCTGTCGCTGGAATGAAAAATGGATTTTTACCGCCATGTTCAGTCCATCGCTGTACCGGTTTGAGGATGTGACCGGCGATGACTTTGGTTTTTCCGGTGGTTTCGTCGCCACCTATCAGCAGAAACCGTCGTTAATGTGGTCGTTTGGCATCATTGGTTCATCGGGTGATGTGCCCGTGCTGCCCATCGTGGGCGTCCGCTGGCTCATTGACGACCATTACACCCTCGAAGTGGGCATGCCCAAAACCCGCCTTTCATACCGTTTTGATTCGAACTGGACCGTTTATGGCGGACTTGATGTGGTCGGCACGACCTTCCGCACCAGCCAGGACTTGGGCACCAAGACCGGCTTGCCGCAATACAACCACGCCCTGGGCAATTATCATGATATCCGGCTGGGCGTCGGCGCGAGTTATCGCCTCTGGCACGCCTGTCACGTCGAAGTGGAAACCGGCTGTTCGGTTTATCGCGAGATCAATTATCAGGACATCAAAGAGTCAATTGACTTCAAACCCGCCCCCTACGTCCGACTGGGAATGAGCGTCCTGTTCTAGCGCCAGACGCTGGACAAAATCGGAATCCATTTGCAGCAGGTGGGCTGGCGCATTTCCTGCAATGCGCCAGCCCATATTTCATGGCTGTTTCTTTGCCTTTCATCAGCACTTTCATTAGCACCGGGCTTTCAGCCCGGTGGGCACTGGCGATGACGACCACAGCCGTTTTAACGGCTTCCGGCACCGTGTTAAAGCCGCTGAAGCCGCAAAAACAAGCAACCGGCGCCCAGCTTGGGCTTGTCGATGCGGCTGCTATCCTGAATTACGTACAGGGCAAAAGTTTTGGAAAACCCCGTGTCAGATTGTCCAATTCGTTTGCCATTTACTCCACTGAATCGTCAATGACTTGGGATCGCCCTTCGACTTATGCTAGTTCCCAACCCATCAAGCTGCGGAACTGAGCTGCGGCAAAACCATGAGCTTGGCCGTTTTCAAACTCATGCAGCACGGATCAGCTGAGCGCCAGCCAAATCAGCCCGGGAGAAAAAATGCCCGCCGCAGCGGCTTGAGCAGGCCGCGGCCCCAGCCGGTAAGACGGGCAAAAGCAACGGTTTTGAAACTGAATTGATATGATAAAAACACCACGGTCTGTTTGCCAGCTCGCTGCGTGCCTGGCGTTGCTGGTTCAACTGTTCTGGTTTGGCCCGGTTTCCGCGCAACTGACTGTCACCGGGACCAACCAAACGGGTGCGGTTCCATTCACACCCGGTTGGATCCGCGCCTCGGACAGCTTGCTTGCCGGCCTGATGCCGACGGTCGCCAACGGCAATTTTGGGGAATATACCTCCGCGAATGCCAATAATCTGACGAAGCCGGGCCAACCGCTTACCATCCACCCACCCAGCAGCGCCGAAGCCACGAATCTTGCGGTGTGCGGCAATGACGGCGTGGCCGGATCGCTGCTTGTTTACACGCTGCCGGCTTCCAGCTACGGCTATGACCTCACCAACATCACGGTTTATGGCGGGTGGCAGGACGCCGGTCGCGACGCTCAGGACTATACCGTTTCCTACTCCACCGCGGCCAACCCGGGAATTTTCATCGGATTAACCAATGTGAATTACCTCCCTGCCAATCCAAGCGGTCTGGGGGACGCCACCCGGGTGGTCATCAGCGACGCGTCGGGTGCGGTGATCGCCCGGAATGTCGCGGCTTTGAAGTTTGATTTCACATCTCCCGACGGCGGTAACCGGGAAAACCATGCCGCTGGCTACACCGCCATTACCGTGAATGGCACGGCGGCCAGCGGTTTGGTCGCACCGGCCATCGTCGGCACAATTTCAAACCAGACCAGCAGTACCTCGTTCACCCCCGCTTGGAAGATCGAGACGGATAGCCTGATCGCCGGGCAGCTACCCAGCGTGGGGCTCGCTGCCGGAAGTTTCACTGGGGCTGCGGGAACCACCGGCGTCAGCGCGCTGACCGATGGCACGTTTGGCCTGGTAACCAACCTGGCCGCTTACGCCACTTGCGGTGCGCTCGCGGGCCAGTCGGTTACCTACGCGCTTGGCACCGCCATAATCACCAATATCGTGGTTTACAGTGGGTGGCTGGATCAAAATCGCGATGGTCAATTCTATGACCTCTCGTATTCCACCGCGTCGGCACCTTCCACGTTTATTCCCTTGGCCGGCGTTTATTATAACCCTGCGGTTACCGGTGTTTCCGCCAACCGCGTGGCCATCACCACCTCGACGGGCGCTCCGCTGGCCACGAACGCCGCTTTCATAAAATTCAATTTTACGCCCCAGGGCAGCAATGCTGACAACGGCTATAGCGGCTACGCTGAAATCATTGTGGAAGGCACCCGCACCGCAACGACCGCACCGTTCCTGGGTTCTTCGCCTATTCCCGAGCCGTATCCGTATGTCAGTTCCGGCAGCTTTAGCGGGCCCCCGGTGCCGCTCTCGCCCGATCCCCTGGTAGCATATCGTTGGCCCCATCCGCAGGCGGGCGATGGACTGGAGATCTACCTGCAAAAACCCAGCGCCGTCACTGCCGACACCAATGCTTCCTTCGCCAACCTGTCATCCTTGACCGGGGAGCATCCGAATGTAACGGTCAACGGCACCGGTTCAATCCAAATGGATTTCGGGCGCGAAAACGCGGCCTGGTTGGAATTCGACAGCCCGGACCTGACTGGTTCGGTGGAAATGAGCATCAGCGAGTATGATCAACCCGCCATCACCATGCAGGGGCAATGCGCCCATTATGTAAAAACGCTGGCCCCGGTAAAGTACGGCCACAGTTACCGGCTGGAATTGAACCGCCAGTTGTACGAAGGGGTGCGGTTCGGCTGGATTCATGTGCGCGCCTTCACCGCCCCCTGGCATATCACCGGCATCCGGCTGGTTAGTCAGTGCAAGCCGGCCAATTACAACGGGAGCTTTTCGTGCAGCGATCCTATGCTCACCCGCATCTGGTATGTCGGCGCGTATACCGTAAAGTTAAACCTGTTGAATGACCAATTCGGCGCGATTCTCATGGATCGCGGCGACCGGTTTTCATGGACCGGAGATGCTCATTGTTCGCAGGCGGCCGCCCTGGTTGCCTTTGCCAACCATGATTTCATCAAGCAAAACCTCGACATTTCCGCGAACGACGCCAACGGCATCGCCAGCTACGCGCTCTACTGGGTGCTGAGCCTGATTGACTATTACAATTACACCGGCGATGCGGCGACGCTGGGCGGTTATATCAACAACGCCGTGGCCAAGCTCGACCATGCCTACGCGATTTATGGCACGAATCCCAGGCTGGAATTTTACGGCTGGGACGAGCGGTTGGGTTTCGGATTCCAAAACGCGAATTGCCCGGAGTCGCAGCAGGCCTATCAGATGCTGTCGATCCGCGCCTGGAAAGACTTCGCCGCGACGATGGGCGCCTATGGGCGCCCCGATTTGCAGGCCAAATACAACGGCTACGCGAATGAGAAGCTCGCCGGCCTGCGTCAGAATGCCGGCTGGTATCGTAGTTTGGGCCTGCACGCCGGCGCGGATGCGGTGACAACGGGGCTCTTGAACGATTCGGAAAAAAGCGCGATTTTTGCGCAGCAATTCACCGACCGCGTCAACCGGCTTTCCTATTCTCCATTCAATCAATACTTCGTGATTCAAGCGTTTGCCTTGCTGGGTAAATACGACGACGCGCTAAGCTCCATCAATGACCTGTGGGGCAGCGAAATCAACTATGGTGGCACCACCTTTTTTGAAGTCTCCCGCCCCTCGTGGACTGCCGGTCTGGGCAGCAATGGTCCTGTTCCCAATGGCAAATGCGGCTTGACCAGTCTTTGTCACCCCTGGAGCGCCGGGGTGACCAAATGGCTCAGCGAAGAGGTGCTGGGCATAAAACCCACCGCGCCCGGATTTACCACCTATCAAATTCTTCCGCACCTTGGCCGGACCTTGACCAGTGTATCGGGAAAAACGGCCACGCCATTGGGTGATATCCAGGCCAGTTTCGATGTTGCCAGTGGCCTGTGCACCGTGTCCGCCCCGGCGGGAACGATGGGCAAAATCGGCATCCCAAAAGTGGAAAAGAACATCCGCAGCATCACGATTAATGGCGCGCTCGCCTGGGACGGCGCGTTTCATTCCGTGACCGGCATCGGCGGGGCCGGCGAAGATGCTGAATTTGTCTATTTCACCGGCGTGCAGCCGGGAGCCTATTCGGTAAAGGTTTCTTACACCGGCTCGACCCCGCGCTACCACGCCCCCGCTGAACAATATGCGGCCCGGTTCATAAAAGAGGATGCCACCACCCATGGCAATTGGGGCGGCGTCTACGGAAAAGATGGCTATGTGCTGTGTAATTACAACGGCAACGGCAACGATAAGAAATCCCTGCCGCCGTATGTGTCTTCCGTGAGTTACAATCTCGACGGCTCCGATCAGCCCAATGCCGCCATCTGGGCCTCCGGCACCAGCGACACCCGCGCGCTGGCAGCAGATTCGAACAATCCGATTTTTCGCAATGCCGCCTGCTTATATACCGATAAATTTATCGGCGGCCGCACAACCATGACCGCAACGATCAATTGTACCGGGACCAACCTCTATCAGGTCGCCCTGTATTTCGTTGATTGGGATAATATCGGGCGGCGGCTGGCCGTCGCGATGTACGATGCCAGGACCCTGAACCTCGTGGCACCGGAAAAGGTCGTCACGAATTTTTACGGGGGCAAATACCTGGTTTACACCTTCAATAAATCCGTCAAATTCCGGATTGACCATGTGCGGGGTGACAATGCCGTGTTAAGCGGCATCTTCTTCAATCCGGCCCCCACAAACACCGGCCCCGTGCTGGGAGCAAGTGCTCAGTGACAAATATATTCACTGCCCGGATATTTCATGGCTGCTGGTTTGCCTTTCCTTTCATTAGCACCGGGCTTCCAGCCCGGTGGACACTGGCGGTGACGACTACAGCCGTTTTAACGGCTTTCGGCATACTGTCAAAGCCGCTGCAGCCGCTCCAAGTTCGTTTGGCCTTGCCTTATCGGCCTGAAGCCTGGGGCTAATGAAACGACTATGAAATATTCGGGCTACATCATTTCTGGAAATGCTCAAAGCAGGAACGATTCACTTCAGACACCGCTCACAAAACATCGCACCGTCCGAAGCCTGTATTCCCACAGTTCAGACCTTCGGGGCCGCAGCAGGAATCCGGGCTTGCCCCCGAATAGCGTATGTCACGGCAAAAAATTCACCACCATAGGCGTGAGCGGCGGCAGCTTGGTGGGGTCCGTAAAGTTCAAGTCGAGGCTCCACGCTCGCGTGGGCGGGTTATAATAGGTACCAGTACTTCCCCACCGGTTGGTGGCATAAATACTGGGAAACATCACCACAATGGAACCATTGTACGTGTTTACTACGCCGCTCCAATTTTCCAAAAAACGGATAAAGTTCTCCACCCCCCCGCTATAATAAGGGCCCGTGGTTTGCACAATCCCTTCTAGGCAGGCCGCGTTGACGGTTGTGGCGATGGGAATAGAACGCGAGCCTAAAGACGTGCTGACGTCGTAACTATCACTCCAATTGCCCGAGAGAATGGTGATGGCGTCCCCCATTAATGCCGCCGGATAGGTATTGGCCGTATTGGTGCCAGAGGAGACCAGCGTGGGACTTGTCTGTTTGTTGAAATCACCCAGCACATAAATCGGCATGGGCGTCGCCACGGTCAATCCGTACGCATTGGCCAACTGAATGCCGTTAACAAGCCGCACCGCCGGAAGAGTGGTGCTCGTCAGCGGCACGCTATTATAGATCCAGACAGAATTAATCGGGTGCCCCATGTGGTTATAGCAGGCAAAATTATAATTGCTGCCCCCATTGGGGCCGCTGTTGGTCAGCCAGCGGTTGAACCAGCCAACATTAATTTGGATCGCTTGCACGGTGTCACTCTCCCGGTAATCATAGAACGCCACATTCGTCGCAAACGACCAGCCGGCGTACCAAATATTGGTCTTCAGCCCGAGCAAAGTGGGGCTGATGTAGTTTGTTAAAAAAACCGTGTGCGTAATACCATTGGTAACCACGTAGAAATCCGGGCTGACTTGGGTCAGATAGGCTGCGGGAGTGGTCCGATTTTGAAACCAAATCGTGATATTGGTGCCATAAGCGCGGAGGGTGCCAAAATTAGTACCACTGACGCCATTGGAGATGACCAGATTACACGCGTTGGCCAAGTAGAGCAGCCCGTCGTCAGTATAAGCGGCATCCGTGCCCATGGCATGGTCGGCTGGCGGTATGTTCAGCATGGCTTCGACGTTCGTGGGATCGGCGTTGGCCCCGGCGATGGGCACGTTCAACTTGGTGTTGTTGGTGGTTGGCTGGCCCGTGAGATCAAAGTGAGGGGGAGCGGAGCCGTCAGTTTTGCCAGTGCAGAATGGATCAATGTTGGAAATATCGGCCTGCTTAACGGCAGAAACCGTGCCACTAAAGGTCAAATTGGCCGTGCCCGCCCAAAGCCCCGCATTGGACCACACCGGGCCTCTGACGGTCATGGCGGCACCTGGATCTATCTCCAAGTTCAAGT
>Ga0302321_100004883_pt1 | contig 11667 bp, 8 predicted proteins | sample Fen_T0_1_FD_202505 | JGI IMG/M metagenome (GOLD analysis project Ga0302321, IMG submission 202505) | Peat permafrost microbial communities from Stordalen Mire near Abisko, Sweden - Fen_T0_1 | ecosystem: Environmental > Terrestrial > Soil > Wetlands > Permafrost | place: Sweden: Abisko...
CGCCGACACCGCCTGCTGCTGCGCCGACACCACCAACTCCTGCGCCGAACCCCCCAACTGCTCACCCCCCACCCGCACCGCATCCACCAACACCCGCAGATTCCCCAACGTGTGATCAAAAGCCGACGCCAGCACCTGGAGCTGCTCGTCACCGGATCGGATGTCGGGAGCGCTCACCGCGAGGTCGCCGGCAGCAGTCCGGCCGAGCACGTCGGCGAAGGCCTGGAGGCTGTCCTGGAGCGCGACCCGTTGGTCCTCGACGAGCTGGCGGGCCAGATGGCGGTCGGCGTCGAACTCCTGGTTCACCCAGGTCCCGCCGGCCACGAGCACGAGCGCGGCCAGGCCGACGACGCAGTCCGAGCCGCGCCAGGTGTCCGTCACGACGCCGGCCAGGACGATCACGCCGCCCAGACCGACCGCCAGGATGCGGCACTGCCACTTGATGAACACCATCGGGAAGTAGGGCGTCATGAGGGCCAGACCGAACCAGGCGACGCTCGTGGCGCCACCGGTGGCCGCGGCCAGAAGGCTGACGGCACCGGCCTGCACCAACGTGGTCGGCACGTCCCACAGCTGGGTCTTCGGCAAAGCCTGCCCGGTGGCACCGGCATAGCCGGCGAAGACAGTGACGAGGACGGCCGTCGCGACCGCCGCGGCGACGGCCACCAGCGCGAGGACGGGACTCCACGCCGGCGCCACGGTGACACCACGGGCGAAGTGCCGTTGAAGGAGGACGAGACTGACCGCGACGGCGACGACCGACCAGTGCACCGCGATCGACTGGAGTGCGTTACGACGGCTGAACATCGCCACCCCCCTTACGCGCACCCGTCGTGGAGCGGCGGCTCGCGGGGTCGCTGGGCATCACGTACGGCCTCGCCGCGCCGAAGGCAGTTGGTCGCGCAACCGGATCACGGCGGCGGCATCGAGGAGGGCGACCGGACCGTCGTGGTCGACCACTCCGTGGACCAGGGGGGCGATGCCCGAGGCGACCGTGGCCGGCATCGCGTCCACCGTCTCGCCGGAGGCCTCGAGCAGACCCGGCACGAAGTCGGCCAGGACGCCGACCTCGTGGTCCTCGTGGGAGAGAACGACGAGCCGAGCGCTCGTGGGCAGCGGCGCCTGCTCGGCACCGGCCAGCGGTCGCAGGTCGACGACCGGGAGCACCCGACCGCGCCAGTTCACGACACCGGCCAGCCAGTTCGGCACGCCGGGCAGCCGGGTGATCACCGGGATGGGCACGACCTCGGCGACGGCTGCCATGTCCACGGCGTAGCGGGCGCCACCGAAGCGGAGCACGACACCGCTGACCGGCGCCACAGCCCGGTCGGCGTCCTCGGACGTCGCTGTTCCCGGCAGGTCCGAAGCGGCTGCCCGATCCACCATCTCCACGTCGGGCCTATCGACCAGATGGGGGACCGTCTGAAGTCGGGGGCCGGGGCCGGCGACCCGGGACCGCGAGCAGCGCGAGCACGAGGACCGTCCCGCCGTAGAGGTAGACCCGGCTGCGGGTGTCGTCGGGAAGCACCAGGTCGCCGCCACGGCGCCACAGCGCCGGGCTCGCCGCCCCGAGCAGCCACATGCCGGCCACGGCCAGGCGCAGGATCCGTCCGTACCCCAGCCAGGCGAGGGTCAACGGGAGGGCCGCCGCCGCCAGCAGGGCGACGACCGACCCCCAGGGCTGGGCCGTGAGCTGCAGGAACGCGCCCGCCGCTCCGAGGAACGCGGCCGCCAGCAGCAGGACCCCGACGGCGACGACGGTGACGACCCGGTCGGGCTCGTCGACAGCGGTGGGGGCAGTCTCAGCCAGAGGCTCCGAGGTCACGCCTCAGCATGACGTATCGGGTCCGAGGCGCGCAGATCGATCACCTTGGGGGCCGCGTCCGCGGCCTGTGCGGCGTGCAGGATGTCGGTGATCTCGGCCCCGATCAGCTCGTGCCGCTCCAGCAGTGCGTCGCGCAGCGCCGCGACGAGGTGCATGTTGGCCGCGAGCAGACCCTGCACCGTCATCTTCTGTTCCTGGAGGAGGTCCTCGACGCGGGCCCGGCCGTCGTCGTCGGCCAGGACCCGTCCGACGATGTTGCTGTCGTTGAACGCGCTGTTGCGCACGGCTGCGTAGGAGATGAGCGAGCCGAGCATGCCGCAGGAGCCGACCATCTCCGCGGCGACGTTGGTCGCGTAGAGCAGGTCGCCGCCCGGTCCGGTGGAGACGTCGTTGAAGAAGAGCTCTTCGGCGGTCTGGCCGCCCAAGGCGATCTGGATCAGGCCCATCATCTCGGTGCGCGACCTGGTGTAGACCTCCTCGGCATCCCCGTGTGCCAGCATGCCCAACGCGTCGCGCCGCTTCACGATCGTCAGGATCTCCAGGCGACGGGTCGGCGCCACGAGGTATGCCACCGTGGCGTGCCCGGCCTCGTGGGTCGCGATGAGCCGCTTCTCCTGGGGCGTGTAAGCGACCGGTTGCCCGAGCCCGACCTCCTCGACCAGACGGGCGCGCTCGACGTCGGCCCACGACATTCCGGTGTCGCCCCGACGGACTGCGTTCACCAGTGCCTCGTCGAAGAGGTGCTCGATCATCACCGGCGTGTAGCCCTGAGTCGCCGCCGCGAGCGCGTCGCGGCGCTCGTCGGTCTCCAGCTCCGGTCCGTGCGCCTTGTGGTTCAGGTAGTGGTCGATGATCGCCCGACGCCCCTTGCGGGTCGGCCGCTCGAACGTCAGCCGCCGGTCGAACCGGCCGGGACGAAGGAGTGCCGGGTCCAGGTTGTCGGCCCGGTTGGTCGCCGCGATCAGGAGGACGTTCGTGTGCGGTGGTCGCGGGCGCTTGACCTGTCGGTCGGCCGGCAGGTAGAGGTTGATCACGTCGACGCCCTTGCTGCGCAGCTTCTGCCATCCGGTTGGCTCGTCGAACGACTGCATCTGCACGAGCAGCTCGTTGACCACACCTCCGACGCCCTCGCTGATCATCGAGCGGTTCTGGACCGCCGGCGCCGCGAGCGCCGGCTGCGCGTAGCCGGTGGGAAGTCCGGTCAACCCGCCGCACGAGGTCGGCGTGAGCGAACGTGCCGCGAGCGAGTCCGGCATCGCCGACGCCGACATTCCACCACGCGCCACCGCGATCGCGTCGATCTCCTCCATGAAGCCGATCGCGCCGCCCTCTCGTCGGGCGACCTTGCGCAGCTGCTTGAAGTAGGACCGGATCTTGCGGGCGGTCGCGCCGTAGTACATCGACTGGAACGAGGTCGCCGACACGAACAGGAAGGGCACACCAGCCTCACGGGCCATCGCCTTGGCCAAGAAGGTCTTCCCGGTACCCGGGTCACCTTCGAAGAGCAGTCCGCGGCGCGGCGAGCCACCCATCTCGTCGGCGAACTGCTCGTGGGCCAGGAAGAGGTTCAGCGAACGGACCACCTCTTCCTTGACCGGGTCGATCCCCTTGACGTCGGACAGGGACACCTCGATCTGCTCGGGCCGGTAGATCACGTGCGGGGAGCGGCCCGCGCCGACGGTGGTGCCGACGAGCACCGCGATCAGGGCGACGAAGAACAGGGCGGGGGAAAGCAGCAGCCAGTCGACGTGCGGCCAGCCCGGGTGCACCGGATCGCCGCGCAGGATCCGGGACCACAGGTAGAACGTGGGAATCGCGAGGACGAGGACCAACGTCGTCAGACGTCGACGCCGCTGACGCTCGCGCGTGCGTCCCACGTCGGCGGTGTGCGCGCGTAGCACGTCCGGGAGGTCCTCCGACGGTCCCGAGTCGAATCGGTCGTGCTCGCCAGCGGCCACCGTGTTCCTCCCCAGATGCTGCGTAGGCGTCGAGCCTGTCCCAGCGTGGGACCCAGCGACATCCGAGGGCACCCCCATCACCCGGATGGCCTATCGAGTGGGGTCAGCGCAGGCCCGAGAAGAGGTCGTCCTCGAACCCGGACTCGCCGAGCGGGCCGAGCACCCCCTTGGCGATCCGGAAGAACTCGTAACCCATGGCCTCCGGCCCGACCAGCTCGGCGACGGCGAAGAAGTCGTTGTCGGCCTCGACCTGCGAGACGTGGGCCCGCAGCGCCGCCATCTTGGCGGACTCGAACGCTCGGCCGTCGATCTGGGTCGTCACCTGGTCGTCGTCGGTGGCCCAGGGCAGATCGTCGCCGCTCTCCAGGCCGAAGAAGGCGGTCCCGCCGGCCGCGATCACGGCGTCGATCCCGCGCTGGATGAACGACTTGGGCAGCGCGGTCCAGTACAGCTTGGGCACGTCCCACGCAGCGCCGAGGTCAGCGCGGAACGACGCCGCGGCGGCGAGCGCGGTGGCGTACGTCGCCACCCGATGCGCCTGGATGTGGTCCGGGTGCCCGTACGCGCCAAAGTCGTCGTAGGTCACGAGAACCTGCGGCCGGACCTCACGGATGATCGCGACCAGAGGGGTGGACGCCTCGAGCAGGTCGGCCCGCCAGAACGCGTCGGGCCGCTCGTTGCTCGGCGTCCCCATCATCCCCGAGTCGCGGTACCGTCCCTCACCGCCCAGGAAGCGGTGATCGGTGACGCCGAGCCGTTCCATGGCCTCGGCGAGCTCGGTCTCGCGATGCTCCCCGAGCCGGTCACCTGCCTGGGCCGACAGGTGCTCGAGGTGGGGAACCAGCACCTCGCCCTCTTCGCCTCGCGTACACGTGACCAGCACCACCTGCGCGCCCTCGGCGGCGTAGCGGGCCATGGTCACCCCGGTGGCGATCGTCTCGTCGTCGGGGTGGGCATGCACCAGCAGGATCCGACGGTCTGGGTGCGGCGGCGTGGTCATGGCCCAACACCCTAGGCCGGGCCGGTCAGTGATTGGATCTCGAGCATGCCTGCCGTCGGTTCCGTCGCCACCGAGTCGTTCCCCCGCCGCAACGCCCGCACCCGCGGCTTCACGCTGGGTCGGCCGCGATCCTTCACGGTCAGTCCCGACGGCCAGCGGGTGGTCTTCGTGCGCTCGGAGTCCGGCGACGACCCGGTGGGGCGCCTGTGGGTCTACGACCCGGTGTCGCGCCAGGAACGACTGGCGGCGGATCCGACGGTCCTGCTCGGCGATACGGCCGAGGAGCTCTCGTCCGACGAGCGGTCCCGCCGGGAACGGACCCGCGAGGTCGCCTCCGGGGTCGTCGCCTATGCCACCGACCACGCCGGCCGCCTGGCCGTGTTCACCCTGTCCGGACGACTGTTCGTGACCGACCTGACCGGCGACGGGTCGTCGGGAGTGATCGGGACGCGAGAGCTCCCGGCTCACGGTCCGGTGATCGATCCAGGTCCTGACCCGCAAGGCTCGCGCATTGCCTACGCCAGCGGTCGGACCCTGCGAGTCATCGACGTCGACGGCGCGAACGACCGGTGGTTGGCCGGTCCCGAGGCCGACGAACAGACGGTGACCTGGGGCACGGCGGAGTTCGTCGCGGGTGAGGAGCTCGAACGGTTCCACGGGTACTGGTGGGCGCCCGACGGACAGCACCTCATCGTCGAGCGGTTCGACGAGGCCGACGTCAACCGGTGGCATGTGGCCGACCCGGCCCACCCGGCAAGCCCGCCCACGACGCAGCGCTACCCCGCGGCCGGCACGCCGAACGCCGACGTCTCGCTGTGGCTCGTCGACCTCACCGGCCACCGCGTACCGGTCACCTGGGACCACGAGGCGTTCGAGTACGTCGTGGCGGTGCGCTGGACCGGCCCACCCCTGTCCCAACCACCGCTGGTCCAGGTCATGGACCGGCGCCAGTCGCGCGCCCGGGTCCTTGCCGTCGAGCCGACCACTGGCGGGACCCGGGTGGTGCGCGAGCAGACCGACCCCTGCTGGGTCGACGTCGTCGCCGGCGTTCCGGCCTGGCTGCCCGACGGGCGACTGCTGACGGTCGAACCGGTGGGCGACCGTTACGCCCTGTGCGCGGACGGCGTCGCGATGACCCCCGAAGGGCTGCAGGTCCGCGGTGTCGTCGACGTCGAGGACGGTCGCGTGCTCCTGCGGGCCACCACCGAGCCGACCGAGGAACACCTGTGGTGGTGGACCCCGGGAACCTCACCCACGGTGTCGGCCGTCACGGCCGAGACGGGGGTCCACGGCGGCACCGTGGGTGGGCAGACCCTGGTCGTGGTCTCGACCACCCTGGACGATCCTCTCCCCGTGGCCCGGGTGTGGTACGACGGGGAGCAGCACGAGATCCGGTCCTGTGCCGACCAGCCGGGGATCACGCCGCGACCCACCCTGGGAACCAGCCCGCAGCACGACGTGCGGATGGCGGTCTTGTTCCCGACCGGGTGGGAGCCCGGTTCCGGCCGACTCCCGGTCCTGATGGATCCGTACGGCGGCCCGCACCTGCAGCGAGTGCTCAGGGCACAGGGTGCCTACCGTTCCGCCCAGTGGTTCGCCGACCAGGGCTTCGCGGTGGTGGTCGCCGACGGTCGGGGGACGCCCCGCGATCCCGCGTGGGAGCGCGCGGTGCGCTTCGATCTGGCCGAGGTGGTGCTCTCGGACCAGGTCGAGGCGCTGCAGACCGCCGCCGCCACGTTCACCGACCTCGACCTCGACCGCGTCGCGATCCGGGGCTGGTCGTTCGGTGGGTACCTGGCCGCCCTCGCGGTCCTGCGTCGGCCCGACGTCTTCCATGCCGCCGTGGCCGGGGCACCGGTGACGGACTGGTCGTTGTACGACACCGCCTACACCGAGCGGTACCTCGGGCTGCCCCAGGAACGCGCCGAGGTGTACGAGCGGCTGTCGTTGCTCCCGCTGGCCGCGGGGCTACGCCGCCCGCTGATGCTGATCCACGGACTGGCCGACGACAACGTCTTCGCGGCCCACACGTTGCAGCTGTCCGGGCGGCTGATGGCCGCGGGACGTCCGCACACGATGCTGCCGCTGTCCGGTGTCACGCACATGACACCGCAGATGGAGGTCGCCGAGAATCTCCTGCTGCTGCAGGTGCAGTTCCTGCGTCAGGCGCTCGGCGGCTGATCCGTCGAGCCGTTCGACGGAGGCACCCGGGCTCCGGCGTTCGCCTCCGCCTTCGGATTGATCGCCGCCACCTCGGAGTCGCTCATCGGGAAGTGGCAGGCCACCAGGTGGCCGGCTGACTCCTGCACCAGGGGAGGCTTCTCGACCTCGCAGATCTCCTGCACCTTCCAGCACCGGGTGCGGAAGACGCACCCGGAGGGTGGGTTGATCGGGCTGGGCAGGTCACCTTGCAGCAGGATCCGCTTGCGGTTGCGCTCCAGCTGCGGGTCGGGCAGGGGGACGGCCGACAACAGGGCCACGGTGTACGGATGCCGCGGGCGCGCGTAGAGCACCGAGGCCGGGGTGAACTCCACGATGTGGCCCAGGTACATGACCGCCACCCGGTCGGAGATGTGGCGAACGACCGACAGGTCGTGGGCGATGAAGATGTAGGCGATCCCGAACTCGTTCTGGAGGTCCTCCAGCAGGTTGACGACCTGCGCCTGGATGGACACGTCGAGCGCCGACACCGGCTCGTCGGCCACGATCAGCTTCGGGTTCAGCGCCAGGGCCCGCGCCACACCGATGCGTTGCCGCTGGCCACCGGAGAACTCGTTGGGGTACCGGTTGTAGTGCTCGGGATTCAGTCCGACCCGGGCCATGAGGTTCTGCACGGTGGACCTCAGCCCACCCGGTGGCTTGAGGTTCTGGATCTGGAACGGCTGGGAGATGATCGAGCCCACCGTGTGCCGGGGGTTCAACGACGAGTACGGGTCCTGGAAGATCATCTGCATCTCGCGCCGCAGCGGCACCATCTCGCGGCGGCTGAGCTTGGTGATGTCCTGACCGTTGAACTCGATCGTCCCGCCGGTCGGTTGGAGCAGCTTCAGGATCGCCCGACCGGCGGTGGACTTGCCCGAGCCGCTCTCGCCGACCAGTCCGACGGTCTCGCCCGGCGCCACGTCGAGGTCGATCCCGTCCACAGCCTTGACGTCGCCGACCTTGCGTCGAAAGAGCCCGCCGCGCGTCACCGGGAAGTACTTCTGGAGCCCGCTGACGCTCAGCAGCGCCTCGCCGTGGGTGCCACCTGAGGTGGCACCGGCCGCCCGCCGCGTGATCCCACCGGGCTCGAGGGTCTCGGTCACGGTTGGGCCTCCCCCGTCGGACGACGACCGAGCCGGACCGCCGCGGCCTCGATCCGCTGCTCCGCCGACAAGAAGCAGCGAACCATGTGCTCCGGGGTCGGCGCCGCCAGCAGGTCTGGCCGCTCACGGTGACACCGGTCGTCAGGCACCTGGTCGTGGAAGGTGCACCGCGGCCGGAACACGCAGCCGGCGGGAAGGTTGATCAGCGACGGCGGCGCACCCGGGATCGGCTCGAGCCGCTCATTGCCGGTGCGGTCCATGCGGGGCACCGAGGCCAGCAGTCCCAGGGTGTAGGGCATCTGCGGCGCGGCATACAGCTCGTCGATGCCGGCCCGCTCAACCACCTGGCCGCCGTACATCACCACGACCTCGTCCGCCACCTCGGCGACCACGCCGAGGTCGTGGGTGATGATCACGACGGCAGTGTGGAACTCGCGCTGCAGGTCCTTGATCAGCTCTAGGATCTGGGCCTGCACCGTCACGTCGAGCGCCGTGGTGGGCTCGTCCGCGATCAGGAGGTCCGGAGAGTTGACCAGCGCCATGGCGATCATCACCCGCTGGCGCATACCACCGGACAGCTGGTGCGGGAAGTCGTCGACCCGCTTGTCGGGGGCGGGGATGCCGACCCGGTCGAGCATCTCGATCGCCTGGCGACGGGCGTCGGACTTGCTGACGTCCTGGTGCACCCGGATCGCCTCGACCAGCTGCTTGCTGACCGAGTAGTAGGGGTGCAGCGACGACAGCGGGTCCTGGAAGATCATCGCCATCTGGTCCCCGCGACGGCGCCGGATCTCGTCGTCCGAGGCGGTGATGAGGTCGACGTCGTCCAGCCACACCTGACCGCTGATCGAGGCCGCCTTGCGGTTGATCAGGCCCATGATCGCCTGGCTGGTCACGCTCTTTCCCGACCCCGACTCGCCCACGATCGCCAAGGTCTTGTCGCGCTCGAGTGAGAACGAGACCTTGTTGACCGCTTGGACGGTGCCGTCCTCGGTGGGAAACGCCACGCTCAGGTCGATGACGTCGAGATAGGCGTGCCCCGTGCGTGGTGTTGCCGCCGGGTCGGTCATCGTCGTCATACGAGCACCACACGCGGGTCGAGGTACGCGTACAAGAGGTCGACGATCAGGTTGGCGATGATGACGAAGAAGGCGGCCAGCAAGACGGTGGCCGTGATGATGCTCAGGTCGGCCTCGAGCGTGGAGTCCAGAGCCAGCTTGCCGATCCCGGGCAAGGTGAACACCTGCTCCACGATGATCGCGCCACCGAGCAGGGCGGCGAAGTCGAGACCCACCGAGGTCACCACGGGGCTGATCCCGGCCCGCAGGGCGTGTCGGTAGATGACGGTTCGTTCCGGCAGACCCTTGGCCCGGGCTGTCCGGATGAAGTCCTCGCCGAGCGTCTCCAGCATCTGGTTACGCGTGAGCCGGGCGTAGAACGCTGCATAGAGGATCGCCAAAGACACCCACGGCAGGATGAAGGTCTCGGTCCATTGCTTGGGGTTCTGGCTGAACGGCACGTACGAGGGGTACGGCAGCCAGCCGAGTTTCAGGACGAAGATGTACAACAGGATCAACGCGATGAAGAACGACGGGAACGAGTAGCCGAACAAGGCAATGGACATGGCTGTCCGGTCTTGCCATCGGCCGCGTCTGAGGGCCGCCAGGATTCCGATCGACAGTCCGACGATCAACCACAGGATCACCCCCCCGACGGCCAGGGCGAAGGTGACCGGCATGGCCTCCTTGAGCAACGTCGTGACGTTCTCGCCCTTACGGAACGAGTAGCCCAGACACACCGGGTTCGCCGGGCACAGGAACTCCCCCTGCTTGGGCTGCAGGCTGGAGTTCGTGCGTGGGCACTGCCAGACGGGACCCTGGGTGGGGTAGATGCGCCCACAGGGGATCCCGATGAGGAACCGGGCGTACTGGGTCATGAACGGCTGGTCGAGACCCAGACGATGACGGTTCGCCTCGATGATCGCCGGGGTGCAGCCCTTGCCGCAGGTGAGGCGGGCCGGGTCGGCCGGGAGGACCGCGAACATCGAGAAGACGACGAACGAGAGCACCAAAAGCATCGCGAACATCGCGAGCACTCGCCGGACGATGTAGCCGAACAATGGGTTTCTCCAACTCGGTCGACCCGCCGAAGTGGGGACTCACCAGCCCATCCGGGCCGCGTCGACCGGGATGACCGACCGGCGCGGCGACGGGTGGTGGTGCGTCGGGGGAGGAGGGCGGTTGCCCGCCTCCCCCGACGGCGACTACCAGGTCAGGAGCGACCTTACTGCGTGACCCACATCGCGCCATACGGCCACGAGCCGTACGGAGCCCAGATGTAGGCGCCGCCGACCTTGGACCCGGCGATCCGCTGCTGCTTCTCAGCCAGCGTCGGAACCGAGGTGCCAGCAACCGTCGCCTGGGTGTTGAGATCGTTCCAGGCGGCAACCTGCTGGGTCAGGTCGGTCATGTTGAGCGCGTCCTTCACGCCCTTGTTGAAGGAGTCGTCGTTCCACTGAGCCAGGTCGAAGCCACCGTCCATCGTCAGCAGCGACGGGATGATCGTCGATGCGTTCGGCCAGTCGGGGCCCCATCCGGAGCTCATGAGCTCGCCGGCCTTGGCCGGGTCGAGGACGATTCCGTAGTACACGCCGGAGTCCAGCGGCACGGGCTTGACCGTGATGCCGGCCTTGGCCATCGCGGTCACGAGAGCGCCAGCGGCCTTGTCACCGGTGGTCCCCTGCGGGTACTGGTAACGCAGCGTCGGCATCGGCTCGCCGGCCTCCTGGATCAGCTGCTTGGCGTAGGTCGGATCGCCGTTGTCCGGGATCGTCTGGCCAAGACCGTCGGTCCAGATCCCCGTGGGTTCGTAGCCCTTGACGTTCGGCTTGATGTAGCCGTCGGCCAGGTCGCCGGCGAAGTCGCCGCCGTAGATGCTGCGCCACTGGGCCCGCGGGAAGGCGACCATGATCGCCTGCCTGAGCTTCTCGTTCGTGATCGTCGCGGTGTTGATCGCGATGTACAGCTGGTACGGGTCGTAGTCGTTGAACGCGCGGTTCGCGTACTGCGGGTTGTTGAAGATGGCCGCGAGGTTGTTCGGCTCGATGTTGTCCCGGCTGATGGTCATCTGGTCGTTGCCAGAGTCCTTGATCATCCGCTGGTCGATGACGTTCGAGTCGAGGTTGAAGTCCATCTCGATCGTGTCCGGGTAGGCCGGGCGTGCCGGGTCCGACGATGCCACCCACTTGGGGTTGCGGACGAGAACGAGCTTCTGGCCCTTCTTGTACGTCTGGACCATGTACGGACCGCTCGACTGGACGTTGTCGTCGTACTTCTCACCGGTGTCGTACTTCTTCTGGACCGGGCTGAACTCCTGCAGCGTCACCGTTGCGTTGAAGTCCGCGACCGGAACCTTCAGGTGGAAGGTGATCGTCTTGTTGTCCGACGAGCACTCGACCGCCTTGTCGTAGGCCGCGGTGTCGTTGGCCTTCGTCTTGTCGTACGGACCCTTGTACTTCGAGGAGCCGTCACCGTTCGTCGGGATGTCCAGGTACTTGATCGCGTACGTGGGGCCGTCGGT
>Ga0302321_100004884_pt1 | contig 11667 bp, 8 predicted proteins | sample Fen_T0_1_FD_202505 | JGI IMG/M metagenome (GOLD analysis project Ga0302321, IMG submission 202505) | Peat permafrost microbial communities from Stordalen Mire near Abisko, Sweden - Fen_T0_1 | ecosystem: Environmental > Terrestrial > Soil > Wetlands > Permafrost | place: Sweden: Abisko...
CTGCGAGCTCCTTCGTTGTGGTGTGCATGGTCGTGAGCGTCTTGCCTGACGGAAGCGTGAGGGTATCTTCGTAGAGATTGAGCGCCGCGCCGCCAAACCACCGATCGGGCGTGAACGAGACGTAGTGTTGGGTGCCGTCGGGAGCAATTTGGGTGAAATTCGCTCCATAGTCCACGGACTGGTATTTGTTACCGTCGGGTTTCGTGACGATGCGTTTCCACGCTCCGGCGGTGAATTGCGCGGTGTACTTGCTAATCGTCTGTTCCCCCGCTACCCCTGGGTTAGAAGTGACCGAAACGCTCCAGCCGTTAGTCTCATTGGCGCGATCGAGCTTCCTTTCTGTTGGATTTTGCACATTATAGAGCCTACCCGTTAGGTCATACTGAAATATCGTACTCTTCGATTTCGGGTCGTCGATCTTTTTGACGAGCCCGTTTTCCCACGTGACGGTCGTCGTACGGCCGAGCGGATCAGTGACCTTCTTGACGTCGCCGTTTGACTCGATGCTTACCGTAGTTTCGAGGCCGTCCGGGCTCTTGATGCCTTTGAATTGGTTTCCATTCCGTTCGATTGTCGTAACATTTCCATCGACGTCAGTAATGCTTTTCAAGAGGCCGCTCGTGTCGTCGTACGCAAACGTCAGCGTCGTAAGCCCGATAACGGCGTCGATCGTTTTTAGGTGCTTTCCACGATTGTCGAACTGGTAAAGGGTGCGGCCGTCCCGGGAGGGCACGAGGTAGTCACTCGTCAGCACGTCAGGCAACCCAATGAAGCCACGAATGACCTTGCCGTTTTGCGCAATATACAAGCTGCCATCGGGGCCCGCGGCAATTCCGTCTGGTGCGTCGAGCTTAATGTTCACGGCCATCGCGACTTGGTCGAGGATGTCCGTTCCACCGCCAATGACCGTTTGAATGAGGCCGTCAGTGGTGATGCGCCGGATGCGACCGTTGCCTTGGTCTACGATGTAAATCTGCCCGTCCGGATCGATGGTGATCCCGTGAGGGTCACGCAGCAGCGCATTGATGGCCGCGTCGCCGTCGCCGTCAAAGCCTGCGGTCTGGGTGCCTGCAACAGTTGTAATCACTCCCGATGCGCTAATCTTCCTTACTCGATTCCCTTTGCGTTCAGTCACGTAGATGTCGCCGGTCTTTTTGTTCACCGCCAACCCGCTTGGGGTTAGAAGCTGCGCCTGCTTGGCGTCGATTCCGTCCGCGGTGTTGGTCCCGCCCCCGGCGATGACCTCGATCTGTTTTCCTTCCAGGTGATAGATTTTGTCTGCGTCTACGAAGTAAAGCTCGTCGCGCGCCCCTAGAGCAATTCCGTCGGGGCGATTCAGCGTTTGCATAACCACGGGTGATTCGCTCGCGTCCCCACTCACCAGCGTTTGCACTGTGCCATCCGGACTGAGTTGGACGATATGATTGTCGTAAATGTCAGCCACGATGAGTCGGCCGTCACTAGCAGCGACGACACCCGAAGGTTGATCCATGAGGACGTTGGCTGCTGCCCCGGATGCACCGAGGCCGAAGAGAACCTGGGGCTTGCCGCTGGAATCGATCTTGAGAATACGACCCCAATTCATTGTGCCTTGCTCGTCGTCGGTGACGATGAGGCTGCCATCGGCCAGGGCAATCAAGCTGTCGGGAGTTCCGAGGTTGAAGCTCGCATCATTCGTTGCGGGCTTTGTGGCTAGGGCAATGTTGGCGCCGCTCTCTTGGGCGCCATTGCCAAAGTACACAATCTGCTGCGCTGGGTCATACGCATGGTGAACGTCGATGGAAAAGCCGCCAAGGGTATACGCGCGCGCATCCCAGTTGCTGAGCGGGGCGCTGAAACTCGTAGCTAGAACGGCGTTGCCGCCAGTCTTTGCGTCACGGTAGACGTACCCAATCGCCACATCGGCTTTTTGCTGCCCTTGCAGCTGCTGCCCAGCGGAGTTCTTGCCGTCCCACGAAACGCTGCAATTCATGCCCGGTGTTGGCGACGAAAATTCCTGAAAGAATGCGCGCCCAGCAACCGTAATGCTGCATTGAATCTTCTTGAGGCCGTTGGGCACGAGATCGCCCACCAATGGAACTTCGAGAATGCGGCCCGCGGCGACCGAGAGGGTACGGCTACTCTGATAGTGCAGCGCATAGGGCGTGCCGTAAATGGGCTCGCTATGGGCCGAGGCTTGCTGCTCGATGATGACGCCGTCGCTAAACGTCGGGTTGTCGAGGGGTTTCGTAATGAGCCCGCGGCGTAATGGGGCAACTGCATCGGCGGGCGGCGTGCCCTGCGCCTTCACTTTGCTCGCGGAGAAGTGCTTCAATTCCGCGTGCCAGAGCATTTGCCCCGAGCCGTAGTGCTTCGCGAGCTCGACGCGATCGGCGGCGCTGATGCCGAGTTGGTCGAGGGTGTCGTTGGTGTCGGCCGTGCCGTCGCCATCGGTGTCGATGCTGGCTTCGGAGCTACTCACATCCAGCACCTCAATGACTTGGCCGCGAATACCGGGCTCCCATTGGCCACTGGCGCGATCGTAATGTTGTACGGCAAGCGGGAAGCCCACCGGCATTTCACCCAAGTTTTCCACGTAAAGCGAAACGGGTTTACTGAACCTGACGTGCTCGGCGCCAAGCTCTGCGGCTTCCTTTACCGTGAATTCAAGACCATAAGCTAAACCACCGGGATCGGTGGGGTTGCCCGGTGAAAAACTGTCGTCTTCCGATATGGGATATTCCGTCGCGGTTACGGTGAGGTTCTCGAGGGGCTGTTCTTTGCCCGAGTCGAGTTCCGCGCTGGCCTTCGTGTTCGGCTCGAGGATGACCAAGGGTTGCCGCGTGCCGTAGTCATCGGTGCGCGGGTCACCTGCAATTACTTGCATAGCATCGCTATCGGCAGCGACCGCCGATGAATGGGTGGAAGGTTTGATGAGGCCCGCGTCGGGCACGACGACGTAGCTCTGCCAACCCGGCTGAACCGCGCGTTGCACGGGGAGGTAATTGGAGAGCGAGTACTCAACGACTAGCTGCGCGCCGCCGTTGACGGCCATGTCGAACGCGCCGTCAGCGCGTGAATACGTATAGCCGTATTCCTTGTGGCCGTTGATAGTGATCTTGACCCCAGCGAGTGGGGCGCCACTCGTGTCGATGACGCGACCCTTGAGCATGGCGATACGACGCCGATCGAGCGCCTTGCTTTCGGCGCCTTTTTGAAGGGCGTTGTCACCCTGCCAGAGGTACGCGGCGGCTTCCCACACCGTTGTTGCGACAGTTCGATCGAGCTCAGGGGCGGGTTTGCAGTCGCCACCCGGCGACTGGCAATCCTTGTCGCTACAGTCTGATGCGCCGTCACCGTCGTTGTCGATGCCGTCCTTACACGAGGCTTCTAACCCGGTGGATGCGGCGGGCTTCGGCTTGTCACTGCCGCACGCGCTGAGCGCGAAAAGGCCGCCGAGCAGCACGCTGAAAGCAGAAGCGCGGATCGGAGCCCGCAGGACCGAACGAAGGATGAACCGTCTCATGTTCCCTGTTCGGTCAATGGTGGCAAGCGTTGTCAAAAATCAACATCACCCGGTCGAATCCGGGAGTCGCGCTCTAATCAACCACCTTGCCTTTGGCTTGCCCGCTGGGTGTGTTCGAGACGTTGGAGGGGTTCGAGGGGCTTGAGGGGTTCGACGCATTTCCGGGTGGGGGATTTGAGGCGGGGCCTGGGTTCGATTGGCCTGGCGTTTGTCCGCCGGGGGGTTGCGCATTGCCGGGGCTTTGACCATTGCCGCTCGCGATGCCTTCCATGTCCCGGATGGCCGTGTTCGAGTCATTGATTTTGCTCATGATCGTGCCGCCAAATTGCCGCCACGTACCAATGGCCGCAATGGCGATGAGCACCAGAATTACGACGTATTCGACCGTGGAGAGGCCGCGTTCATCGCGCAGGAATGTGTGTGCTGACCGGTGACGGAATGCGATGTTGCTCAATGGGAACATGATAGCTCTTCCAGGCAAAGTAGTTGTTGGCTAGGTGCTGCCGGTGCGTTACTTGGCTGCGGTGAATTCGAACTCAAGTTGTCGGGGGCGCTAGTCCACCCGGTAGGGAATGTGTTGCGCTGGTTTGGGTTTTGCGGCGCGGAATACTCGCTTCGGTGTGGCTACGAATGCTTGATCGAACATCAAGATGGCGTCATTGCCGGCAAGTTCGTAGGTTCGGCCTGGGTTACGGGGTTTGAGTTCCGGCCGTGACGCAGTGTCGAGCGAGACCTTGATTGCTTTGACTTGGCGATCCGCATGCACGAGCACGTGGGCAATGCCGTCCGCATTGGTGATACCAGAGGGCTTTCCGTCCACATTCAGCGGGAGCCCAGCTCCACCCGGTGCTCGGACCACGAGCACGATATCCCGAAGTTCCCGCGTGCAAGTGGCTTCGAAGCGGGTTGCTTGGGAACCCTGGAGATCGACGCGACGGGTATGGGATAGCCGAAGCGGGGTCGGCTTTTCCGTGCCGGAATAACCATCAGGGCATGCCACTCGCACCGGGAGAATCTGCCCTTCGGTTCCCGAAATCCCGGTTTTGAGCGTGCCATCCTCTCCCGTTACACCTAGTTCCTTGTTTCCCGTTCGAAGGGTTGCCCCTTTGACGGGCTGCCCATCATCGTTGTTGACCCGAAACTCGATGGCGAAGCGTGACGCGCCCGACGGTCCATTCTTGGTGCCACATCCGAGAGACGTAAGCAGTGTTGCCAGCGCAATTGCGTAATGAAGGCGTGTGCTCATGGTTTGACCTCAGGGCAATTGACGCCGATGCTCGGAGTGGTGCCTGCGCAGTTTGGTCCGAGTTTCTTACCCAACAGGTGTGATACCGCTGCCAGTGCGGGGTCGTTCTGCGTTCGAGCCGCGACATCGGCATAGGCGCGCTGGGCATCCTCGTAGCGCCCTGCGATGAGGTGCCCTGCCGCGGCGGAGAGATCCGGATCAATGGCTTGACCTTTCTTTGCCGGCGTTTGCAGGGCTGTTTGCGCAACAAAGGGAATGACTTCAATGCTCTGGGGTGGGACGTGTTTTGCCGTTTCGCTTGCGGCAATCTCATTTGGGATCGGAGCGGTGGCCTGCGGCTTTGCGGTGCCTGCAGCCGCGATTTGTGCTTGCGCGCGTGACCGCACCGGCGACGGATGCAAAGCGGAGCGAACTGCGAAGCTTGCAGCCGCGGATAAGGAAAATGCGAGCACCGCTCCTCCTAACCAGATGAGCAAAGGCTTTTGCTTACTCAGCTGCCCAAGCCGGCTGAGCCCACGAACATCGCTGGTGACGGGTGCGTTCGTCGCGCGCTTACGCGGCAGCAACTCTTTTGGAACATGCATCGGCTCGAAGTAGGCCGTTGCGGAAGGTTCCAGATTCGGGGGACTGAGCTTTGCAACTACCGGCGGACGCTCCAGCTCTTGCTTCGAAAAAGGTGTGAATGCGACAGTGTCTTGTGCGATGGCCAGCGGTGTGTCGGCGAGCAGGGGGCCCTGCGTCACTTCGGCCAGCTGCGGGGAAAGCTTTGCCGCTTGGGTTTCCCTGCGTGCTTCACAGGGGGGCCCCGATTCGGCTCGAAACGGCTCAATGACGACGGTTTGTTGAACTGGTTCAGCCCGAACGGGTTCAATAACCACCGTTCGCTGAACGGTACAGTGAGCGCTCGGGGTGAAGCGTGAAAACTGCTGGGTGAGCTGCCCTGGGGGAACTCGCTGGTTGAATGGGTTCCCATTTCCGGACGTCATTGGCTTCTCCCTGGGGCACCGGCTGTTGCGGCATTGTACATACTCGAAGGGATCGAGAGGCCGTGAGCCTGGATGACGTCCATGCAGCCGGGAAGCGCGCCGGTGGGTAGAAACTCAACGGGAACCGAGCCGTCGGAGCGGGGGCGAGCCGTGCGGCAAACGAACAGATCGCTGATGCGGTAACCGTAATTGTTGTCAGTGCCTAGAACTTCACTGATGTGGGTCACCCGGCGGCGACCGTCCCGTAAGCGCGCTGTCTGCACCACGATGTCGACCGCCGAGGCAAGTTGCATTCTTAGCGCGTGCAGGGGGAGATCAACGCCGCCCATAAGTGCCAACGTTTCGAGCCGATTCAGCGTGTCACTGGGGTACGTCGCGTGCACCGTCGTGAGGCAGCCCCCGTGACCGCTGGTCATCGCTTGAATGAGATCGAGGGCTTCTCCGCCTCGAATTTCCCCGAGCACAATGCGATCGGGGCGCATTCGAAGGCTGGCCTTGAAAATGTCTCGAATCGTTACCGCGCCTTTACCTTTGGCATCGGGCGGGCGGGCCTCCAGCTGCACCACGTGGTCCCGCTGCAGCTGAAGTTCCCGGGCGTCTTCAATCACAATCAAGCGCTCGCCCTTCGGAATGAGGGAAGAGAGGGCGTTGAGCAGTGACGTTTTGCCCGACCCAGTGCCTCCGGCCACAACGATGTTCTGCTTACATTCTATCAATACCTTCAGCAGGTCCACCGAATCTTCGGTGAGCGCGCCGAATTGCAGGAGCTTTGCCAGCGTCAGGCGATCTTTGGAAAAGCGCCGGATCGAAACAGCCGGGCCATCAGGAGCAATCGGCGCGAGCACGGCTTCTAGACGGGAACCATCAGGAATGCGCGCCTCGAGGATGGGATGCATCTCGTCCAGCGGCCGCCCCATGTATTGAGCGACGACGCGTAATGCTGAGAGCAGGCTATCTACTGAGGTGAAACTTGCGTCCGTGCGGCTCAGCTGGCCTTTTCGTTCGATGAAGATTTCCCCCGGGCCATTGATGGCAATCTCAGTGACGCTTTCGTCGTCGAGAAAGGGTGCAATGGGGGAAAGCGCATTGCGGAGCACGCTTTCGAACACACTTATCGGGATCATGGCTGCTGCCCTTCGAGTGAACGGGCTGGCTTTGGTTCAGTGGCACGATCATCGAACCACGGGGACTCAGGTTGTGACGCTTGCACGCTGTCGCGCAAGGGCACGGCATGCATCACCGGGTGTTCGCTTGAGGCAGCAGCGTCATCGTCTGCAACGGGCGTTTCCAAGTCCGAACGTACGGCTAAGTCCGTAATGCGACTTTTGACTTCAGCAACGTGCTCCCCTTGGGGAGCAAGCTTGAGGTATTCGCGAAAATGCGCGTTCGCGCGGGTCGAACTGACACCACTGGATTCCAGCACTCCCAGCAGGTAATGGGCGTTGGCGTTTGCGGGGTTGATGTGGAGCAGGTGATTCAAGTCCACGTGGGCCTGGTCCACTTGCCCGAGGCTCAGATGAATTGTAGCTACGAGATACCGAAGGCTTTGATCATCCGGGTGCTCGCGCAAGTAGCGCTCCGCGTGATTGAGCGCCGCACGCAATCGATGACTCGAGAGGCAGACCCGCAGCATGATCGGGAGCACTTTCTTCTCGTCGAAACCCCGGTCCAGCGCCATCGAGAGGTATTGCTCGGCCCGCACCGTGTCACCCTGCTTGGCCGCTTCATGCCCCCAGCGAAAGAGCGAGGCTGCATCCGAGGTGTCTGTGGGTCCCGCTTGTGGGGCTGGCGTGGAAGTGGCGCAGCCCGAGAGCCAAAGTGAGAACAAGACCATCCCAAATCGAAAAGCGCCAGAACCCCGCCGCAAAGAGCGGCTGCTCACTACGTTTTGATGCCATTGCGCGTCGTACCGGAGTGCCATAAAGGTGCCTTCCGGGCCCATTGAACCCGGGTTACTCCCTTTGTTCGGTCAGCGGCGGGCAAGCGTTGCGCGAATTCGACAGGCGAGAAACAAAACGTGCAGTCGACTCCGCAGCCTAGGCTTCGGCTTCGGCTTCGGCTTCGGCTTCGGCTTCGGCTTCGGCCTTGGCTATTTTTCGCTCCAGAGATTCTCGGAGTTGGGCGAGCCAGCGCTGATAGGGCCCCGGCTCATGCCGGGCCAGGAGCGACTGAAGGTTGCGCACGGTGCTGAGCGCTTCAATGTCTCGCCGCGAGTCGAGGGCTGCCCGCAATTGCATGCGGAGCGTTGCGTACTGGGTGTTGAGCCGCGCCGTCCAATCAGCGGCTTGTTGCTCGGTGCGAGCTGCTTGTTCGGGCTTGCCTGCGGTCGTGAAGCATGCGCCGGCTTTCTGCCAAAGCGTGATCGCGTCGATGCCGTCGGCAAGCTCGAAGGCGGAGCGCTGCTGCTTGGCCGCAGCTGCCCGATCGCCGTCTCGAGCCCGGCGTTCCGCCGCCACAGGATCCTGCTCCGGGCAGGAGGTTTGCGGGGCACTGCCGACAAGAACTGGAGCCTCCACTTCGGCTTTCGAGACGTCGGCCTCGCTTGCATTGTATGCCCCGAGCCCCGCGAAGATCATGACTGCGGGAGCCAGCAGCAGCAGAACCGGGCTTGCCTTGCGGGGGCCTGAATCTTTCCTGAACCCCAATCGGATGTTCCCCAGGAACACCTCACTGCCGAATGGCGCGAGAAGCTGCCGTTGCTCGGCACCTTCGAAGATGAAGGTCCCCGAAGCACCGCTTGGAACCTGGACTCGAACACCCGCTTCACTGACCGCGAGTTCAAGTTGTTCGACAACGCACCCTGCGCTTTCCGGGAGCTGAATCGAAGAGCCGATGCCTTTGCCGATTGTCAGTCTGCCCACCTCGAGCGGGTGACGAGCCGCGGGGTACCCCGGTGCATGAATTTCGATGTAAGCCTTCATATAGAACTCATGTCTAAAAGCCGATGCCTTTCACCATAAAGGGGCCCATGAGAAAGAGCATGATGGTCCCGAGCAGTAAAACCATGGGGCCTATCATCAGCACGCCCGCCCGAGCCGCGGCTTCTTCCGCAGCTACGCTGCGCCGCATATTCAGCATTCTGCCTTGGACTTGAATCACCTTTGCAAGCGGGTTGCCCTTCTGCTCCGCCTGCACCACCGCGTTGACGAAATCGCGCACTGCCGGCGACCGAACCCGATCTGCAAACCCAAGGAGGGCTTGTTTACGGGTGTGGCCCAGATCGAGTTCCTCGAGGATGTTCGCAAACTCCTCTCTTAGTGGATCGACTTGGGAGCGGTTCGCGTTGACGAGCATGCGGATGGCACCCGGGAAATCGAGGCCCGCTCCCATGCAGAGCGCAGCGATTTCGATAGAATGGGGTAGCCCGCGCGTGATGGTCTTCATGCGTTCTCGAATGACACCTTGTAACTGCGCTTTTGGCAAAATCAGGCCTAACACGGCACCGGGAACGAACAGAGAACTCTTCATTCCCGCCAAATTCGTGAGGCATGCCGCGGTGCCACCAAACGCCAGAGCCGAGAGCAACGAGAGCGCGACGAACTCGTCAGCCGTGAGCCCGAGAAAGTTCCCTCCGCGCATAAGCTCCAGCTCTTGCTTCTTGCGGAACCGACTCAATGGAAGCCGCGCCACGAGGCCCGCGATGAACCGCATCACGGGCTCGGCAGTGGCGAACAGGCTGCTCGATTCCAGCGCTTTGAAACGCGCCGCACCCCGGTGGCCCAGCCTCGGCGCGGGCGGCACTGGAACCGAAGCAATTCTGAAGGCCGCGATGAATACGGCGAGGCCCAGGAGTACGTAGCAGGCGGCTCGGATGGGTAACGTCACTTTATGCTCCGCTCAGATGTCAACGTCGAGGATCTTCCTTGCGGCAACAATCGCCGTCGCCCAGAGCGCGAGCGCACCGGCGATGATGAGCTGCCCGAGGAACGAATGAAACAATGGGTCGAAGAAGTGCGGATCGATTTGACGAATGGCAAGTATCATGGGCACCGGGATGAGCCCAATAACGAAAGCTTGCGCTTTGCCTTCTGCGGTCTTCGTCCGCACCACGCCTTCGAGGCGCGCGAATTCCCGAAGTGACGTTGCTGCCGTCTCCAGCATGTCCGTGAGATTGCCTCCGCTTCGGCGCGCGATTTTGAGTGCAGTAACCATTCCAGCAAGGGTTTTCGACTCGATACGCTCGCCGAGATTCTCGAGTGCCTGATCGAGCGGCGTTCCCAGTTCATACTCTTGGACGAGCACGTCCAGCTCCTGACTGATCGGGGAGGGGACCAGTGTGGTCGTCGAGCAAATGGCCTCGCCTAGGGAAGGGCTCGCCTTGAGTGCGTTAGCTACCGCATTGATCCAGGGCTCAATTTGCTCTTCGATTTTCGCCGTGCGGCGGGCCGTCGCACTGCCAATGAATAGCTTCGGGCTGATGACGAAAGCGGGAACCAACAACAACCAGAGCCACTCACCCAGATAAAGAGCAACGCTGGTGCAGGCTAATGTCAGAAGTGCCTGCCCCACAAGCACCTGCACCCCCTTGACTGGAGACCTAAGATATCGCAGCTGGCGGTTGAGCGCCCCCGCGTAGTTTCGAATGAAGCGCCGCCCAGGGCTCTGCACCGTGCCGAAAACCGCGTACGCGGTCAAAGCCAGGCTGAGCACCACGAGCACGCCGGTGATTCGCCCGAGCCACCACGTTTGCCAAATCATAAGTAAACTCCGTCGTCTACCAGCCCTTGGGCGATGAACTGATCGAGAAACGACGGCAAATAGCCGGTGGCGAGAAACTCACCTTCAACACGGCCCTGGCCCCTGGCCTTCGTAACTTTGAATTCGAAGATATCCCGAAGTTCCACGTCACCCTCATCACTGAGCCCCACCACCTCAGCAATACGCGTGACCCTCCGGGCACCGTCGGAAAAGCGAGATTGCTGCACAATCAGGTGCACACTGGAAGCAATTTGCTGACGAATGGCGCGCACGGGCAAGTCGAGACCTGCCATCAAACACAGGGTCTCGATGCGCGATACGGCTTCCCGCGGGCTATTGGCATGAGTGGTCGTGAGTGACCCTTCGTGCCCCGTGTTCATCGCCTGAAGCATGTCAATGGCCTCGCCTCCGCGGCACTCGCCCACAACAATGCGATCAGGGCGCATGCGAAGCGCATTCTTGACCAGATCTCGAATCGAATACTCGCCTTTGCCCTCGAGATTCGGAGGCCGCGCCTCCAAGGAAACGACGTGAGGCTGGGCCAGCTGCAACTCGGCCGCGTCCTCCACCGTGACGATGCGTTCGTGCGATGGAATCGAAGATGAAAGAACGTTGAGTAGCGTCGTTTTGCCGCTTCCGGTGCCTCCGGAGATGACGATATTCTTGCGAACTTTCACGGCTCGCTCGAGAAAGCGCGCCACTTGCTGCGTTACCGACCCAAAGCGCACCAAATCTGCCATTCTGAGCGGATCTTTCGCAAATTTGCGGATGGTGATGCACGGGCCTCGCAGAGCCAAAGGCGGAATGACCGCGTTCACCCGTGAGCCATCCTTCAACCGCGCGTCTACCAGTGGCGTCGATTCATCAATGCGACGCCCCAGCGGCGTAACGATGCGTTCGATGACGGCACGCACGGAGTCGTCATCCGTGAAGCGACACCCGGTAAACTCCATTTTTCCGCAGCGCTCAACGAAAATGGTCTCAGGATCTACGACCATGATTTCGCTAATGTCCGGATCGGCAAGGAACTGCTCGAGTGGCCCGAGACCAAGTGCCTCATCGGCGAGCTCCTGTACCAGAGCGTCCTGTGTCGCTGCTGCAAGCGAAGCGCTAGCAATTTCGGCGACGATTCTCCGTAGCGCGGCAACCACTTCGGGCCGCATCTTCCCCGCGTCGAGTTTGGATCGATCCCGGGTGGGCAAGTCGAGGTGATCGAGGAGCTTGCGATGAAT
>Ga0302321_100004885_pt1 | contig 11667 bp, 11 predicted proteins | sample Fen_T0_1_FD_202505 | JGI IMG/M metagenome (GOLD analysis project Ga0302321, IMG submission 202505) | Peat permafrost microbial communities from Stordalen Mire near Abisko, Sweden - Fen_T0_1 | ecosystem: Environmental > Terrestrial > Soil > Wetlands > Permafrost | place: Sweden: Abisko...
CTCGACGACTGCGCCGATGCGTTCGCGCGTGCCTGCGACCGGGCCGCGGAGCAAGGGCTCACCGCCACCCTCGAGTTCTCCTCCCGACGACTGGTGCCGAACCTCGCGTCCGCGTGCGCCGTGGCGCTCGGCACGGGCCGGCCCAACGCGGGCGTGACCCTCGACACCTGGCACCACCACTGGGGCGGCGCGGGGGCGGCCGATGTCCTCGCCGCGCCGCCAGGGGTGATCCGTTCTGTGCAGGTCAACGACGCGCCGGCCGAGGAGCCGGACGACCTCGCGTGGGCGACCCGCCACCACCGCCTCGTTCCCGGTGCCGGCGCGATCGACCTCCCCGGGATCGTCGGCGCGCTGCGGGCCATCGGGTGCGACGCGCCGCTCACCGTCGAGGTGTTCGACGACGGCCTGCTCGCGCGGCATGGGGTGATCGGCGCGGCCCGCGTCCTCGGCGACGCGGCGCGGGCCGTCCTCACACGAGCAGGAGGGGGTTGACCGTGCAGCCGGTCGCGCCGGGGATCCGCAGGGGTGCGACCACCAGCAGGCCGGTGGCCTTGCCCGCGGCGGCGAGCGCGGTCCGCGCCGCGGCGAAGTCGCAGTTGTCGATCAGCACCAGGCCGATTGCCCAGATCAGCATGTGGACGGCGCCCGGCGGCTGGGAGCCGTGGCTCGAGTCGAGGAAGTCCCACCCGACGATCGACGCGCCGTGGTCGGCGATCCACTCCGCCGCACCGATCCCCGCACCCGGTGGCAGGGGATCTCCGCCCGTCGACGCGTAGACGTTCCCCGCGGCCTCCCAGCGGTCGCGGCCCATCCGCAGCAGGAGCGCGTCACCCGGCGCGAAGGCGACCCCCGCAGCCGCGAACGCGCCGTCGATGTCGGCTCCCGTCACCGGCTCGTCGGGGTCGACCCACTCGGTCCCGCGGACCGCGGGGATGTCGGCGAACACAGCGCGCGTCACCATGCCCGCGTCGACGAGGTCGGCGAGCGACGGACCCGCGGGATCGTCCACCGGCCAACCGCCGTACCAGGTGCGGTTGCGGCCCATGTGGTTGAGCGCATCGACGTGCGTGCCGTGGAGTCCGTGACAGTCGATCTCGACGTGGTCGCTGGCCATGACCACCGGGTCGGCGAGCTCCTCGAGGTGGACCTCCATGGCGAAGCCGGCCTTGCCCCCGGTGGTGGCGGGGTCGGGCGGCAGCGCCCGGGCCAGGCTGACGGGAGCGCCCGTGGTGAGGCTGGCGATCCCCCGGGCCCGGGCCGCCTCGTCGACCAGGTTCATGGTGCCGGCCCGGTCGCCGGGCCCGAAGGGCTGCTGTGCGTGCAGCGTCTCGAGCCATTCCCGGAAGTCGGTGGCGGTCATCGGCGGGCTCCTCGATCGGCGGGGGGCGGGGTGGGACGCTCTGTGGCTCTGTGCGTCCCCCACCCCACGGTCAGCGCGGCTGGGGGACGCATCAAGGGATCGGCGGCGGGGTCAGGTGGTCGCGGGGGCGGTGAAGGCGCCGACGAGGAAGTCGACCAGGCGTTCGGTGAGAGGGTCGTCGGCGCCCGGGGCGCGCAGGGCGATCCAGGCGTGGACGGGGCCGTCGGGTCGGCCGATCACCCGGTTGACCATGTCCTTGGCCAGGGCCAGGCGCAGCTCGCGCACGTCGGGCGGGAGATGCGGCGTCACCCGCGTCAGCGCGACCTCGAAGCGCTCGGTATAGGGCTCGAACGCGTCGATCACCAACGGCATGAGCCCCGGGTTGGCCAGCACCGCGGCGAGGAACCCGATGTGGAACTGGCCGCCGCCGTCGACGTCGGCCGCCATCTCCGCGGTCGGCACCACGAACGCGGCGAGCACCTCGCGCAGTGTCGGCTCCGGGGTGGCCTCGATCCGGTCGAGCCACGCGGCGCGTCGTGCCCCCACCTCGGCCGCGCGCCAGTCCAGGATCGCCGCGACCAGCCCGGCCTTCGACCCGAAGTGGTAGTGGATCGACGCGGAGTTCGCGTCGGCCTCGCTGGTGATGTCACGGATCGACACTGCGTCGATCCCGCGCTCGGCGAACTGCCGCTCGGCCGCGCGCATGAGCCGCTCGCGCGTCGCCGCACCCACTGCGGAGTCAGCCCGGGTCTCGATGGCCGTCATGCCCGTGTCCGGTGTGCAGCCTGCGCGGCCGTGGCCATCGGCGTCACCTCCGCGAGCGCGGCATCGAGCGCGGCCTGGTCGAGCGCGCCGACGAGGTCGGCGCCGCCCGCGAGCGGCAGCATCGCCGGCAGGCGAGCACGGATGCAGTCGAGGGCCCAGGCGAGCATCTCGCCGTGCGCGGCGATGTCGTAGTCGACGACCTGGTTGACCACCTCCCCGTCCGGCGGGACCTTGTGCACGTAGTGGTAGTGCGGCTCGCCGTCGAACACGTCGAAGCGCAGGTACTCGTGGCCGTCGTCGGTGCCCGAGACGTGCAGCGACACGCCCTCGTCGGCGAACCCACCCTCGGGTGACTTCGCGAGCAGCTCGGCGAGCTGGTCGGGGTCGTCGCCGTAGAGCTCGAGCAGCGCCTCGGGCGTGACGTCGCGGTACTCGACCCCGATCATCACCACGCCGGCCGGGATCCAGCGCGTGTGCAAAGCGTCGGGTGGCGCCGGGGCGATCGCGTACACCTTGCCGATCGGTCGGGGCTCGGCCATTATTTCCTCCCTGGTTCAGCGCTCGTCGCGGAAGCGTTTGGGCTTGGGCGAGGTGTGCAGCTCGGTGTCGTCGTCGAGGGCGCCGGGTGTGACCACCCGCGCGTGGATCTTCACACCGAAGCGCTGGTGGAGCACCCGCTCCAGCTCGTCTCGCAGGGCGTCGTGCGTGGCAGGATCCGCCGCGCTCACCACCGCGATCTCCATCTCGTCGCGATTGCCGGCGCGCGAGACCCGCACGAAGTAATCGGGCTCGACATCCTCGACCGCACAGGCGACCTCACCCACACCTTCGGGCCACAGGTTGATGCCGCGTAGCTTCACCATGTTGTCGCCGCGTCCGGAGAACGGGCCCATGCGCCGCAACCACGATCCACACGCGCACTGCTCGCGCGGGTACAGCCACGACAGGTCCATGATGTTGTACCGGAACTGTGGCGATCCGGTCTTGTAGAGCTCCGTGATCACGATCGCACCGAGCTCGCCGTCGGGGAGCTCCTCCCCCGTCTCCGGGTCGACGATCTGCACCACGTACGCGTCCTCGAAGATGTGCAGGCCGTCGTGCGCCGGGCACTCGACCGACACCCACTGCACCTCGTGGAACCCGTAGGACCGGAAGTACTCGACGCCGAACGTATCGGAGATCACGTCGGGGTCGCCGATGTTCGGCAGGGCGCGCAGCTTCAGGTCGACCTTGGGGTCGTACCCCATCGCCTTCGCCGCGTCGGCGATGCGGAGCAGGTAGTCGCCCGTGGTGCAGATCGCCGACGCGCCGTACTCGATCGCGAGCTCCACCTGGCGCTCGGTGCTCGTGACGTTGCCCGTGCTCGTGGTGAGCACCACGCAGTTGAGCCAGCGGTGCAGCGCTTCATCGAACGAGAACGCGCCGTTGTGCAGCCCGTACGCCCACGAGTTGAGGACGACGTCGCCGGGTCGGATCCCCTGCTGGTACAACGCCCGCGCCGTGAGCAGCGCGCCCACCTCACGGTCCCACTGCGTGTAGAAGGTCGGCCGCGACTTGCCGGTGGTGCCGCCGGACATGAACGCGCGCATCGGCTCGCGAACGGCATCGACCGGCAGCACCCCCTGGTAATCCCCGTAGGGCGGGTGCGCATCGATGCTCTTGCGGATGTCATCGACGGTGTACGTGGGAAACCGCCACAGATCGTCAGCCGTGTGGATGTCGTCGGGGCCGACGCCGGCCGCAGCCCACCGGTCGCGGAAGAACGGGACCGACACCGCGCGCCGGGCGCGGTCCTGCAGACGCGCGAGCTGCGTGGCCGCGATCGCGTCGGGATCGGCGAGGTACGTGGTCTCGAAGTACTCGGGCGCAGGCACGTACTCGCGCGTCAGCCGCGAGTAGTCGACAGCTTCCCACGGCCGGACGATCCCCATACTCACGACACCTCCGCTCGGGCCCACGACAACAGCGTCACCGATTCCGCAGCTTCGTCCGCCGGCACGTCCTCGAACCCGGCCGTCACGGGCAGGCCCATGGTGAGGTCGCTCCCGTCGGTCGACCCGGACCATCCGCCCGGCAGGAGCAGGTCGTCCTGCTCGGCCAGGCGCACAAGCAGCACGGTGGATGGCAGCGGGAACGCACCGCCGAACCCGTGCCGGTTCACCACCCAGCTCGCGACCGTGCCCCGGCCCGACGCCGCGACGAGCGCCCAGTCGAGCGAGCCGCAGCGGCCGCAGATCGCGCGCGGTGGCCAGCGCCAGGTGCCGCACGCCCCACACCTGGGCACGAGGAGCTCGTGGCGGGCGAGCGCGGCCCACCACTCGGCGGAGTCGCGCTCCACGAACGGACGCGGGCGAACGGGCCCGCGCGGCTCGCTCACCGGTCGCTCCGCAGCAGCAGGGCCGAGGTCGTGCCGGCCACGTAGCCCGGCTGCCCGGTGGACAACGCGACCTCGGCGCCGGGCGTCTGGCGTTCGCCGGCGTCACCTCGGAGCTGGTCGACCGCTTCGGCCACGTGGTTGAGCCCGTGGACGTAGCCCTCGGAGAGGTGGCCCCCGTGCGTGTTCACCGGCATCCGGCCGCCGAGTGCGGTCACGCCGTCGGCCACCAGGCCCGCCGCCTCCCCCTTCGGCGCGAACCCGTAGTCCTCGAGCTGGAGCAGCACCAGCGGCGTGAACGCGTCGTACAGCTCGGCGACGTCGACGTCGTCGGGCCTCAGCCCGGCCGTGGCGTACAGGCGCGGTGCGAGATCGGCCGCAGCCGTGGTGGTGAGGTCGCCGCGCCCGTTGGAGAACAGCGTGTGCCCGCCGCCGCACGCCGCGCCCGAGATCAGCACGGGCGGACGGGCCAGGTCGCGTGCCCGCGCTGCCGACGTGACCACGACCGCAACCGCGGCGTCGGTCTCGAGGCAGCAGTCGAGCAGGCGCAACGGGTCGACGATCGGTCGCGACTCGAGGTACCCGTCCATCGTCAGCGGCGTGCGCATCACCGCGCGCTCGTTGCGCACCGCGAACTCCCGCTGCGCGATCGCTATGCGGCCGAGGTCCTCCGGCACCACGCCGTACGCGTCGAGGTAGGCCCGGGTGTACATCGCGAACTGCTGCGGGGGCGTCGCGAACCAGTACGGAGCCTGGTACTGGAATTCGAGCGTGTCGGGCGCGGCGCGGCCCGTGCCGCCCATCCGGAACTCCGAGCGCGCGTTCACCGAGCGCCACACCACGATGCAGTCGGCCACGCCCGCGGCCACGGCGATCGCGGCCGAGCCGACGGCCCAGGCCGACTGGCTCCCGCCACCGAAGAGGTCGAGGTGGTACCGAAGGTCTCGGATGCCGAGGCTCTGCGCGACCAGGGTGGCCTGCACGGAGTCGCCGACTCGGTGGCAGGCGACGCCGTCGACGTCGGCGGTGGTGAGCCCGGCATCGTCGAGCGCGGCCCGGATCGCGCGCAGCGCGAGCGTGAGCGTGCTCACGCCGGAGTTGCGCGAGTACTCGGTGCGGCCGACCCCGGCGATCGCCGCCCGGTCGCGCAGTGGGTGCTCAGCCAATCTCGATCCAGCTCGTCTTGATGCGGGTGTTCTCGAGCACACTCTCCCAGCCCGAGTCCTTCCCGTAGCCGGAGTCGCCGAAGCCACCGAACGGCAGCGCCCAGTGGATGCGCCGATAGGCGTTCACCCACACCGAGCCGGCGTCGAGGTCGCGCACCATCCGGTGGGCGCGGGAGAGGTCGTTCGTCCAGACACCGGCCGCGAGCCCGTACGTGGTGGCATTCGCGAGCGCGAGCGCTTCCTCATCAGACGAGAACGGCATCACCACCGCGACGGGCCCGAACACCTCCTCACGGCAGATCCGCAGGTCGTTGTCCGACACGCGGAACAGCGTGGGCTCCACCCAGGACCCGCCTGCGAGCGGAGAGTCCGCGGGGAACAGGGCGTCGCCGCCGACCCGCCCGCCGAACAGCAGCTCCGCACCCTCGGCCGGCGCGCCCTCCACGAAGCCGCGCACGCGGTCGAGCTGCTCGGCCGACACGACCGGGCCCATGTCGGTCTCCGGTGAAGTCGGATCGCCCAGCCGCAGCCCAGCCGCGATCCCTCGGACCCGCTCGACCACGACGTCGAGGATCGACTCGTGAACGAGGATGCGCGACCCGGCCACGCAGGTCTGCCCGGCCCCGCCGGTGAACACCGCCGCGGTGCTGATGCCCGCGGCCGCGGCGTCGAGGTCGGCGTCGGCGAACACGATGTTGGCCGACTTGCCGCCCAGCTCGAAATGCAGAGGCCGGATGCGGTCGGCTCCCCGTGCGTTGATCACCCGCGCGGTTCCGGTGGAGCCCGTGAACGTGAGCCGGCCGATGCCCGGATGGCGCACCAGCGCATCCCCGGCCTCCTCCCCCAGGCCCGCGACCACGTTGACCACGCCCGGCGGGATCCCGGCCCGCGCAACGTGCGCGGCCCACGCGAGCACCGAGCAGGCCGCCTGCTCGGCCGCCTTCACGACCACGGTGTTCCCCGCCGCCAACGCCGCCCCGACCTTCGCCGACATGAGCGACAGCGGTGCGTTCCACGGGATGATGACGCCCACCACGCCGTACGGCTCGCGGCGCGTGAAGTTGAAGCTCGCCGAACCCACCTGCACGGTGTCGCCGTGGATCTTGTCGGCCGCGCCGGCGAAGTAATGGAACATCTGCGCGCACGCGGGTAGGTCGCCATTGAGCGTCTCCCGGATCACCCGACCGTTGTCGCGCGTCTCGATCTCGGCGAGCTGGTGGGTGGTGTCGGCCAGCACCTCGGCGATCCGACGCAGGTGCGCGGCGCGCTGCAGCGCCGGAAGCCCGGCCCAGGCGGGGAACGCCCGACGCGCCGCGTCGACGGCCGCGTCCACGTCGGCCGCCCCGCTCGCGGGAACCCGCGCCCACACCGCGCCGGTCGCCGGGTCGACGCTGTCGAGCCACTCCCCCGACGCCGCCGGGCCCGGGTGGCCGTCGATCACCTGGGAGAAGTCGTGCACCGCGACGCTTCCCTCGCTCACCTCCATGGTTCGCTCGCTTCCCTCGCTCACCTCCATGGTTCGCTCGCTTCCCTCGCTCACTGGAACAGCTGGCCCGCGTTGACGTCGAGCGTCGCGCCGGTGATCCCCGACGACAGGTCGGACGCGAAGAACAGCACCGCGTTCGCGACCTCGTCCTCCGTCGCGATGCGGCGCAGCGCCATCTCCTCGACGTGCTGCGCGAGCTTCTCCTCGTAGGTCATGCCCTCCGCGGTTGCGGTGATCTGGATCCACTCCTCCAGCACCGGGCTCCAGATGAGGCCGGGCGCCACCGCGTTCACCCGCACCCCGAACGGACCGAGCTCGTCGGCCAGCGCCCAGCCGAGCCGGTGCGCGGCCGCCTTCCCCGCGGCGTAGTCGCTGCGGCCCGCGTACGCGAGGCGGCTCGACATCGAGGTGAGGTTCACGATCGACCCCCGGCCCGCGTCGACCATGTAGGGCCCGACGAACCGGCACGCGAGCAGCGTGCCGTACGCGGCGACGTCGACGCAGTGGCGCCAGAAGTCGAGGTACTCGTCGTCCATCTCGAGCACGTTCTTGCGGTGCGTGGGTGGGAACGCCGCGTTCACCAGCACGTCGATGCGGCCGAACTCACCGTGCGCGCGCTCGGCGAGCGAACGCACCTGGTCGCGGTCGACCACGTTGGTCGGCACGGGCAGGGCGCGGCGCCCTGCGGCCTCCACCTCGGCCGCGATGGCGTCCACCGTGGCCCCGGTGCGCGCCGCGAGCACCACGTGCGCGCCCTCCTCGGCGCACCGCAGCGCGAGCGTCCGGCCGAGGCCGGGCCCGGCGCCACCGATCACGACGACACGATCCTCGAGCAGCATCCTCGACCTCAGATCCCGTAGATGCGCGCCGCGGTGCCGGCCAGCACCTTGTGACGGTCGGCCTCGGCCATCCCCGCGGTGAGGCGCGCGATGTGCTCCTGCGAGCTGGGCCACAAGCACACGCTGTGGGGATAGTCGGTGGAGAACATCGAGCAGTCGGCCAGCTCCGGTGCAAACCCCTGGGCGATCATGCGGAAGCCGAGGTCGTCGTCGAGCACCGTGACGAACAGGTTGACGCCGAGGCACTCGCTCGGCCGCCGGTCGATCCGCACGCCCCCGGTGGCGCGGTAGAAGGGGTTGTCGAAGCACTGGTCCATCGTCTGGGCCCAGAACGGGAGCCACGAGCAGTTGACCTCGGCGCCCACGATGCGCAGCTCGGGAAACCGCTCGAACACCCCGCCGTAGGTCATGTAGGTGAACGGCTTCGCCGCAGAGAAGAACCGGTAGACGGTGCCGCTCACGGTGACCTGCTGGTTCACCAGCTCGTCCCAGTCGGCCTCGGCCGGACGGCCGCCGAAGGTGCGGTGGAAGCTCAGCGAAAGCCCGCGGTCGACCGCAGCCGCGTAGAGCGGGTCGTAGTACGGGTCGTGGTACGGCCGCACCGGGTTGCCGGGGATGAACGCGCCCCGCGCCCCCTTCGCCGCGACCCGCGCCAGCTCCGCGACTGCGACGTCGGCGCCGTCGTCGACGGGCAGCATCGGCAGGCCGACGATGCGAGAGGGCGCCGCGGCCTGGAAGTCGTCGAGGAGCCAGTCGTTGTACGAGCGCATGCACGCGAGCGCGAGCTCGCGGTCGGGCTCGATGTAGGTGAAGATCGCGTTGGCGGGATACACCACGGAGACGTCGATGCCGTCGAGATCCATGTCGGCCGCGTGCGCCACGCCGTCATAGTTGCCCGGCAGGATCTCGTCGTAGCGCAGACCGCTGACCTTGCCGTCGGTGCGGCCCGCCATCGCCTCCACGCCGAGGGTGCGCTTGGGCGGCGTGCCGTCGAAGCTCCAGCCCTCCCCGCCGTCGGGACCCGTCATCACCTTCGGCGCTCGGTCGCGCAGGTGCGCGGGCACGCGGTCGAACACGTGGGGCGGCTCGGTGATGTGGCAGTCGGCCGAGATGACGCGCGTCATGGTCTCCGTCATGACGCGACCACGTCGCGCTCGCTCACGCTCGCTTCCGTGAACTCGGTCGGCAGGTAGCCGTCGGAGAACCGGTAGAAGTCCACGGCGTTGTCCCACAGGATCTTCTGCTTCGACGCGTCCGTGATCTGTTCGGGCAGCAGGTCGAGGAAGTGGTCGGTGGCGTGCGGGTACTTCGAGTCGGGATGGGGGAAGTCGGTCTCGAACACGATGTGGTCGTCGCCGAGCCAGCGGATGACGTCGGCGACGAACGGGTCCTCGCACTCGGTGGAGATCCAGCAGTTGCGCCGGAAGTACTCCGTGGCGTTCATCGTGAGGTCGGGGAACTCCTGCGCGCCGGCGAGCTCGAGGTGCTCGTCGATGCGGTGCAGCCACGACGGCAGCCAGCCGCAGCCGGCCTCCATGTACGCGCCCCGCAGCCGCGGGAAGCGCTCGTACACTCCGTTGACGATCATCGACAGGCACGCGTGCTGCGCCTCGTGGCTGTGCACCACCGTGTGCCACTCGGTGAAGGTGTCGAAGCGGTCGGACCCTGCGGTCGGCGCGTTGAGGCCCATGAACTCGTGGGTGGCGAAGGCGCAGTCGAGGTCCTGGAGCAGCTCGTAGACCGGGTCGTAGTACCGGTCGCCGAGGTTGCGGTGGTTGAACTGGTTGGGCCGGGTCCAGAAGCAGCGGATGCCGAGGTGGTCGTGCGCGTACCGGATCTCCTCCACCGCACGGCCGACGTCGTTGAGCGGGATCGGACCCGACGTGATGACCTTCCCGCCCGAGACCTCGCGCATCTCCTGGCCCCAGCGGTTGTACGCCCGCGCCATCGCAGCCTGGAGCTCGGGGTCGATCCCCTCGAGCCACATGTCGTACTCGGGCCCGTAGATCACCATCACGTCGACGCCCTCGATCTCGAGCGCCTTGGCGACCCGGTCGCCGGTGAAGCCCTCCATCACCATCGAGCCGTACTGGGCGACCATGTCCTCGGTCGTCCAGTTGATGGCCTTCTGGAAGTTCCCGTAGATGCTCGTGGGGTGCTGCGACCAGCGGCCGTCGACCGTGACCGGGTTGTAGTGGTCGAAGCCGGGCGGCGCCTTGCGGCCGATGCGGTCGCGGTACTTCTCGTCGAGGAACCGCGACCAGATGTCGGCCGGATAGATCACGTGCGCGTCCGCGTCGAAGACCTTGAACCCATGCTTCATCGTTCCCCCTCACCATCGCCATGGCGTCGCTCGCTCCGCGACCGTCGCGGCATCTTGATTCAAACGATCGTTTGAGTCAACCGTGTGAGATAGGTTGCGCGGCATGCAGGCGATCGTCGTGCACGACCCCGCCGCGGGGCACTCGCTCGAGACCGTCGAGATCGACGAGCCCCGTGCCGGCGAGGTGCTGGTGAAGATCGCGGGGTCGGGCGTGTGCGGGTCCGACCTCCACGTGCTCCACGGCCGGGCCACCGTGGCCACCTTCCCGCTCGTGCTCGGGCACGAGGGCGCGGGCGTGGTGGAGGCGGTCGGGCCCGACGTCGAGGGCGTCCGGGTGGGCGACCACGTGGTGATCGCGCTCTACGGGCCGTGCGGGCACTGTCACCACTGCCGCACGGGCGACATCGTGAGCTGCAACGGCGCCGAGCGCACGGCCGGCATGTTCGGGCAGATGGCCGACGGCTCGTCCCGCGTGCACCAGGGCGCGACCGCGCTCTACCCGTTCGTCGGCATCGGGTCGCTCGCCGAGTTCTCCGTGGTGCGCGCCGCGCAGACCGTCGTGGTGCCGCCCGAGATCCCCCTCGACGTGATCGCGCTCGCCGGCTGCGGGGTGACCACCGGGCTCGGCGCGGTGTTCAACACCGCGCGCGTCGCGCCCGGGGACCGCGTCGCGGTCGTGGGCTGCGGCGGCGTGGGGCTCAACGTCATCCAGGGCGCGCGCCTCGCGGGTGCCTCGACGATCATCGCGATCGACCCCCTCGCGGCGAAGCTCGACCTCGCGTCCGACCTCGGCGCGACGCACTGCGTCGACGCGAGCGCGGGCCCCATGCGCGAGGCCGTGCACGCGATCGCGCCCGGCGGGGTGGACATCGCGTTCGAGGTGGTGGGCAACCCTGCCCTCGTGGCCGAGACGTTCGAGCTCACCCGGCCCGGCGGGCTGTGCGTGATGGTGGGGTCACCCGGACCCGGGAGCACGATCCCCATCAGCGGCACCTCGCTGTTCATGGAGCGTCGCCTCGCCGGTTGCGTGGGCGGGAGCAACGTGCCCGCGCGCGACATCCCTCGCATCGTCGACCTCTACCGCGCGGGCCGCCTCGACCTCGACCGGCTCGTGAGCCAACGCCTCCCGATCGACCGGTTCGCCGACGCGGTGCGCGACGCCGAGGCGGGGACGGTCGCGCGCTCGGTGATCACGTTCGGGGGCTGACCGGCGCGTCGTACGCCGGTCTCAGTCGGTGGTGACGAACTCGTCGACGTTGCGGACCTGGCCGTCGAGTGCGAACAGCACGTCGTTGTAGCCCCGGCCGGCACCCACGAACTCGATCGTCTCCTGCCGCGTCGCGGTGGCGTACAT
>Ga0302321_100004886_pt1 | contig 11666 bp, 8 predicted proteins | sample Fen_T0_1_FD_202505 | JGI IMG/M metagenome (GOLD analysis project Ga0302321, IMG submission 202505) | Peat permafrost microbial communities from Stordalen Mire near Abisko, Sweden - Fen_T0_1 | ecosystem: Environmental > Terrestrial > Soil > Wetlands > Permafrost | place: Sweden: Abisko...
TCTGGGGCAACGTGGGCTACCGCTTCAGCGCCTACAACCGCTTCATGAACCTCGTAGGCTTCACCTACGGCGAGCACAATCCCGACAGCTGGGAGGGCTGGCAGTGGGGCGGAGCGCACATGTGGGGCTTCGCGCATCGCCTCGGCATCCCCGAGCAGTACGACCTCCTCGAGGACGCGCTCAAGCACACCGAGCTGATGGTCTTCTGGTCCGCCGACCCGGAGACCACGGGAGGGGTCTACGGCTCGTTCGAGAGCACCTCGCGCCGCTTCTGGCTCAAGGAGCTCGGGGTCACGATGGTCTTCATCGACCCGTACCACAACCACACCGCGAGCCTCTTCGGCGACAAGTGGCTGGCGCCGCGCCCGGGTACCGACGTGGCGCTCGCACTCGCGATCGCGCACACGTGGCTCGCCGAGGGGACCTACGACAAGGAGTACGTCGCCGAGCGCACGCACGGCTTCGGCGAGTGGGCCGACTACGTGATCGGCAAGAGCGACAACGTGCCCAAGACGCCCGAGTGGGCCGAGATCGAGTGCGGCGTCCCCGCCCGCCAGATCCGCGCCCTCGCCCGCGAGTGGGGCGCGAAGAAGACCATGCTGGCCGCCGGCGGCATGGGCGGCTGGGGCGGCGCCTGCCGCTCCTCCAGCGGCAACGAGTGGTCGCGCGCCATGATCGCGCTCGCGGCCATGCAGGGCCTGGGCAAGCCGGGCAGCAACATCTGGTCGACCACGAGCGGCGTGCCGTTCGACCCGTCGTTCTTCTTCCCGGGCTACGCCGAGGGCGGCATCTCCGGCGACACAGCCGGCACAGCCGCTGGCAAGAAGCTGGCCAGCCGCATGTGGCCAGACGGCGGTACGTTCAGCAACCCGCAGCACTCCCCCGAGGGCCAGACGGTGCCCCGGCTGCGCATCCCCGAGGCGATGAACCACGAGCGCCTTGAGTGGCACGGCAAGGGCTTTTGCGGCTCCTCCATCGAGTCGCAGTTCCGTGAGTACCACTATCCGGCCGCCGGCTACCCGCACGTGGAGATGTACTACCGCTACGGCGGGTCGTTCATCGGCACGATGACCGAGACCAACCGGTACGTGCGCGCCTACCGCGAGGGCCAGATCCCCTTCGTGGTCAACCAGTCCATCTGGATGGAGGGCGAGGCGAAGTTCGCCGACATCATCCTGCCGGCGTGCACCAACTTCGAGCGTTGGGACATCGGCGACTGGGCGCACGCCTCGGGCTACGGCATGCACAAGTTCGAGCAGGTCAACCACCGGCTCATCGTGCTCGAGCAGAAGTGCATCGAGCCCCTCGGCGAGAGCAAGTCGGACTACGAGATCTTCGCGCAGCTGGCCGGCAAGCTCGGTATCGGTGACATCTACACCGAGGGCGGGCTCACGGAGCTCGACTGGGTCAAGCGCATCTTCCACGCGAGCGACCTGCCCGACCGCATCACCTGGGACGAGTTCGCCGAGAAGGGTTACTACCTGGTGCCGGTGGGCGAGCACACGCAGACGCCGGCCCTGCGCTGGTTCGCGGAGGGCCGCAAGCGCGACACGCCCGACTGGGGCCCGCCGCCCTGGGACACGGTGGGTGGCAAGGGGCTGCAGACTCAGTCGGGCAAGATCGAGTTCGTCAGCTCGAGCCTCAAGCGCTTCTACGAGTCCGGGGACGTCGTCGACGAGGAGCGCCCGGTCATGGGCCCGCAGTACATCGAGAGCTGGGAGGGCCACCGCACCGAGGCGCTCACGGCCGACTATCCTCTGCAGCTCATCTCGCCGCACCCACGCTTCAGCTTCCACACGATGGGCGACGGCAAGGACGCCTGGGCCGCGGACATCGAGGACCACCGCGAGCTCAAGGACGACGGCTGGTACTACTGGCTCATCAGGCTGAACAGCGAGGACGCCGCCGCGCGCAGCATCGCCGACGGCGACCTGGTGCGCGCCTACAACGACCGCGGGTCAGTCGTGCTCTGCGCCCGGGTCACGGAGCGCGTCCGCCCGGGCACGGTGCACTCGTCCGAGTCGTGCTCCGACTACTCGCCGACGGGCGCGCTGGGAGACTCTCCCGACCGCGCCGGCTGCGTGAACATCCTGACGTCCAAGCGCTTCATCACCCCAACCTCGCCGGGGCAGGCGTGCAACACCTGCCTCATCGAGGTGGAGCCCTGGAAGAGCTGATCTGCGCTCGCCGCCGCGCCGCGCGCACCCCGCCGCGCGCGGCGGCCCCGGGGCGCGTCAGCGCGCGGCGACCTCTGCTCTAGATCCTGGGTATCGTGCTGACGTCCGGGGTCCCCGGGGGACGGCGCTGCGCCGCCAGCACTTCGCGCAGCGCCTCCTGCAGGCTCGCCTTGGTCAGTGGCTTGAGACGCGCGGTCTCGATCAGGTCGTCGGGCGCGCGTCCCTCGCGGACCGCTGATGCGTGGTGAGCGAGGCGCAGATCCGAGAGGCTGGCGAACGCGTCGCGCAGACGGGGCGCGGACTCGCAGCCGTGCACCTGCGCCTCCTCGACGGCCAGGAGCCGCTCGACCGTCGCCACGGCGGTGAACCCGCTGAACAACGCGTAGTACCGCGCCAGGTTCTGGACGGGCAGCAGCGCCTTCTTCTTGAGGTCGACCTGCCCCGCCACGCGGCGACCGAGGCCGAGCGGCATGCGGATGTCCGTCGCGAGGTTCGACAACCCACTGAGGAAGCGGTCGAACCGCGGTGCCTGCCGGACGATGCTCTGCAGCGACGGGACGATCACCAGGTCGCCGGCCACCTGCCGGAGGTCGAAGGTGATAGCGGCGGTGACCAGGCGATCGAGGTCGATACCACGCAGGCAGTCGGCGAACACCTCGCGCCACTGCGAGAACGACATGCGCCACTCGTCACGGCTGGCGACCACTCCGTGGGGGTCCGCGATGAACCCGCAGCGCTCCAGCCCGCCGTTGACGGCAAGCGCCATGCGACGGAAGTAGTCGAGCACGTCGGGGTCGTCGGTGTCGGCGAACGCCAGCCCATTGTCCTGGTCCGAAGCCAAGGTGAGCTCGCCGCGCGCCGTACTCCCGAAGGCGATCCAGGCGTAGGGGACCGGGGGCTTGCCCTGTTCGTCCGAGAAGAGCTCGAGGAGCCGCGTCGTCTGTGTGTCGTTCAGCAGTGTGAGGATCCGCATCAGCGCCGCCGCGTCCAGGTGCGCGTCCAGCAGATCGACGAACAGCCTCGGCACCTCCGCCGAGGCCGCAGCGACGTCGTCGGCCGATAGCGCGTGGAGGATGGCATGGCGCAGGGCGAACGGACTCAGCGAGTCGAGGCTCATCAGGCTGCTCGCCGAGAGGACGCCGGTGACGCGCCCCCGGTCGTCGACCACGGGGAGGTGGTTCACCCCCGCCTCGATCATGGCGATACTCGCCTCCGGCGCGAGCGTGTCCGATGGGACGGTGCGGACCGGCCGGCTCATGATGGAGCTCACCGGGCCCTCGACCGAGGCCCGCACAGCCACCACCTTGTCGCGCAGGTCGACGTCGGTGACGATGCCGAGCCCGTCGCGAGCCTCCACCAGCAGCGCCGTGACATGCTGTGCCGCCATCAGCGCGGCCGCGTCCGCGATGCTCGTATCGGGCGCGCAGAAGACCGGCGGGTGATGGATCAGAGATGCTACCGTCCGCGTGCGCACGTCGGGCAGCGCGCGCATGGTCCGGGCGGCGTCGATCAGCCGCGCCCGCAGGCCGCGCGCCACGAACCGCACGCCCGCGGGCCGGCCGAGGATCTCGAGCCCGACGTCGGGCGGGATGCAGTAGACTGCGGCGTCCTCGAGGGCCCGGGTGGTGAACTCGGGCGGCTCTCCCGTGAGGAGGGTCGGGTGCCCGAACATCCTGCCACGGTCCATGACGGCGATGGTGACCCCTTGGTGCTCGAGGTCGAAGGTGCCCTTGGAGACCACGTACAGCTCCTGGCCGACCTCGCCGCCCTCGACGAGGACCACCTCGCCCTTGGCTACCCGCCGCGTGGTCATGACGGCGGCGATCCGCTCGCGCTCTTCCGGATCGAGCTCCTTGAACGGCTCGTACCGGGCGAGAAACGCGGCGCCCGCCGAGGGTCTGACGGCGGCGCTGTCTGAGGAGGTCTCCATTGCCGTGGAGTATCGCACAGCCCGCGCAATCCTTGACATCGGTCCCCGCTCTCGGCATAACGCCCCAATGCACTCGAATGCCATCCTGCAGGAGCGCTCCGCGCTGATCGAGTCGGCCATCGCCCTCGAGCTCCCCGACCGTGTGCCGCTGGTGTACCAGGGCGAGGCCTTCTCGCCCCGATACATGGGCGTCCCCCTGGCCACCTACGCCACCGATGCGGACGTGGCCGTCAGTACGACCCTCGCGGCGATGGACCGCCTGCAGGGCTTCGACGCCATCAGCACCGTCCCGGGCGGCCGGATCGGCGTCCTGTTGTCGTCCATCTGGCTGTCGCACGTCTCCATCCCCGGCCGCGAGCTCCCGCCCGACACCCTCTGGCAGGTGGAGGAGCGGGCCGACATGACTGCGGAGGACTACCAGGTCATCCTCGCCGATGGCTGGCCGGCGTTCGAGGAGTCTCTCCGCGCTCGCGTCCTCGACGTGGAGGAACTCGCGGCGACCACAGCATGGCTCGAGTCGAACTTCGAGGCGACCGTGGCCGCGTTCCGCGACCACGGCTTCGTCCCGCTGTCCGGCGCGATCGTCGCCCCGCCGTTCGAACGCCTGTGTGGGGCACGGTCCATGACGCAATTCTTCGCCGACCTGTACCGCCGTCCGGAGCTCGTCAGGCGGGTGATGGACGCCATGGCCCCGGCGCTGATCGAGGAGGCGGTCGCGACGGCCCAGGTCTGCGCGCTGCCGTCCATCTGGGTCGGCGGCTGGAGATCGGCCGGTGCGATGCTCCGGCGGGCGATCTGGGACGAGTTCGTCTTCCCCCACCTCAAGGACCTCGTGTGGGCGCTGGTCGATGCCGGCATCAAGCCGACACTGCACTTCGACCACGACTGGACCCGGGACCTGGCGAGACTGCGCGAATTGCCTGCTGCGAGTTGCCTGCTGAACCTGGACGGCATGACCGACATCCGCGCCGCCCACGAGATCCTCGGCGGCCACATGGCGCTCATGGGGGACGTGCCGGCCACCCTGCTCACCGTGGGCACGCCCGACGATGTCAGGGAGTACATCCGCCGCCTCGTGGCCGACGTCGGCCGGCGCGGCCTGCTCATCGCCCCGGGCTGCGACATCCCGTGCGACGCCCGCGGCGAGAACGTCGAGGCGCTGGTGGAGGCTGGACTGGAGTACGGCACATGACGAAGCCGGCAGAGCACTGGGAGACGCTCACTCCCGACGAACGCCTGGAGGTCCGGCTGCGCCTGTGGCAGGAGCCGCCGGACCTCGCGTTCGCGGACGCAGACGCGGCCGTCGCCTACCACGAGCGCGTCGGGATCATCACAGACGCGCTCGCCCTGCGGCGACCAGCGCGCGTCCCGATCTGTCCGCTGTTCGGCGTGTACCCGCTCGCCTACGGCGGATCGACCGTGCGCGAGGCGATGTACGACTACGACCGGTTCCAGGAAGCGTGGTTCACATTCCACGCGGACTTCGCACTGGACGTCGTCGCCGACCCCCTCCCGTCGGGGCGCGTGTTCGAAGCCATCGACTACGCCCAGTACCGCTGGCCGGGTCACGGCACCGGCGACGACGCCGGCTATCAATACGTCGAGGGTGAGTACATGCTCCCCGGCGAGTACGAGTGGCTCGCCCACGACCCGACCGGCTTCCTGCTGCGCGGCTACCTGCCCCGCATCGCCCCCGCCCTGGCCCCGCTCGCCGGCCTGGCTCCGCTGCTCGACCTCATGGAGGGGCCCGGGGTCGCGATCTGCCTGAGCCAGTTCGGGACGCCGGAGATGCAGGCGGCGCTACGGGTCCTCCTCGAGGCCGGCGCCGAGTCCCAAGCCTGGCTCGAAGCCGTGGGAGCCACGTTCGCCGACCTGGCCTGCCGGCTCGGCATGCCGGCCTTCAGCGGCGGCATGACCAAGGCGCCGTTCGACGTGATCGGCGACACCTTTCGCGGTACCCGCGGCATCATCCGTGACCGATTCCAGAGGCCCAAGCAGCTTCAGGAAGCCCTCGAGCGCCTCGTACCGCTCTGCGTCGAGCAGGGAGTGGCGGGTGGTGACGCCAGCGGCTGCCCGCTGATCTTCATCCCGCTGCACAAGGGCGCCGACGGGTTCCTCTCAGACGAGGACTACCGGCGGTACTACTGGCCGACGCTCATGGCGGTAGTCCTTGGCCTCATCGACGACGGCCTGGTCCCCTTGCTGTTCGCGGAGGGGGGCTACAACCAGCGCTTGTCCGTCATCGCGGACCCGGAGATCCCGGCCGGAAAGGCGATCTGGCTCTTCGACCAGACCGACATGCAGGCGGCTCGGCGGGCCCTTGAGGGCCGCGCCTGCATCGGCGGCAACGTCCCCGGGACGCTCCTCGACCTGGGGACGCCGATCGAGGTCGAGGACTACGTGGCGCGCCTCATCGACGGCGTAGCCGGCGAGGGCGGCTTCATCCTCAGCACCGGCACCGTGGTCGACGAGGCGCGGCCGCAGAACGTCGCGGCGCTCTGCGCCGCCGGGCTGAAGTACGGCGGGGCGTAGCCCTCCCCGCAGGCACGCAGAGGCCGTATCTGCGCCGTTTCTCCGCCCCACCGCCGGGACTCCGGACCCGGGCCGAAATAATGACTTGCTTTTCAAGCAAAAGTGGTCCACAGTACACCCTTCTTTCAGCTCCGCGAGAAGTTGCTTCTTGTGTAAGTCGGCACAAATGACCCGCAGCACCCGAGCGCCGGTGGAGGGTTGAGATGACAGCCGCACGCAGCACGAAGGGGAAAGGCAAGAAGGAAGCCACGGGCCCGTCCGCGGGCGCTCGCGCCGAGGTCGGCATCCCCAGCGTGATCAATGACCTCGCCCCGACGGCCCGAGAGCTGCTGGAGGCCGCCCGGAGGCTGCTCGAGACGGAGGGCTACTCGTCCCTCACGCTCAAGGCGATCGGCCGCGAGGCCGGCCAGAACGAGTCCCTGATCGGCTACCACTTCGGGAGCAAGACCGGCCTCCTCGTCGCGCTCGTCGACTGGCTGGTCTACGACATCGTGCGCGACCTCCACGCTCGCGTCCTGCGCCTCGAGGAGGGACAGGACCAGCTGCATCCCGCCATGGACGACGCAAGGAAGCTCATCGGCGACGTGGAGTCCTACCGCGCTTTCTACGATCTGATGCCGCATCTTCTCGCGACCAGAGAAGGACGCCTGCGCATGGCCCAGCTCTACACGACCTACCGCGAGCTCAACGCGAGGGCGCTGTCGTCCGTCCTCGCGCAGGCGCGATCTCCTCAGGCTCGCGCAGTGGCCGCCATGCACGTGGCGCTCACCGACGGACTCGCCCTCCAGGTACTCATGGATCCGGGCGGCGTGGACGTACAGCTGGCAGCCGAACTCTGGGAGGACTGCGTACGCCACCTGCTTCCGGAAGAGCCAGAACGCCGAGAGCAGACGGCGACGTGACGCTACCACGCGATGCCGCCGGTGACGGCGACACCGCCCGACCATCATCCACGACACGTACGACACAGTCAGGGGGACGCATGATCGACAACGATGCACGCGAAGCAGCACTGAAGGCACTGTCCTGGGAGGACGCGCCCAAGATGGTCACCGAGGCGCCAGGCCCCAAGGTCAAGGCCCTCATGGAGGAGTCGGCCAAGTACGAGTCCTTCACCCGCGGCGGAGGCGGCTTCCCCGTCATCCTCTCCGACGGCAAGGGCGTCACCGTCAAGGACCCCGACGGCAACATGTACATCGACATGGCGGCCGGCGTCGCCGTCAACGCCGTGGGTCGCAACCACCCGAAGGTGCTGGACGCGATCCGCCGCCAGTGCGACGTCATCATGCACACGACGGACATCACCAACCCCAAGCGCATCGAGCTCGCGAAGAAGGTGTCCTCGGTGATGCCGGACGGGCTCAAGGGCAACTGCCACACCGCCGTCTACCAGGCCGGCAGCGACGCCGTCGAGACGGCCATCAAGTTCGCCCGCGCCTATACCGGGCGCTCGCAACTGATCGCCTTCCACGGCGCCTACCACGGCGTCTGGATGGGCACCGCGGCGATGACCACCGCCTACAACTACCGCCACGGCTGGGGCCCGATGATGCCCGGCGTGCAGCACCTGCCCTACGCCTACTGCTACCGCTGCCCCTTCGGCAAGGAGTACCCCTCCTGCGACATGCAGTGCGGCAAGTTCGTCGACGAGGTCCTCAACGGCCCCTACACCGGCGCCGACGACGTCGCCGCCGTGGTCGTCGAGAGCCAGCAGGGCGAGGGCGGCTACGTCGCGCCTCCGCCGGAGTTCCTCGAGATGATCAAGGCCGCCTGCGAGAAGAACGGCTGCCTCTACGTCGCCGACGAGGTGCAGTCGGGCGCCGGGCGCACGGGCAAGATGTGGGCCATCCAGTACTCAAAGGTCCAACCCGACATGCTCACCTGGGGTAAGGGCATGGGCGGCGACATGCCCATGGCCGGCGTCTCCTACCGCGCCGAGATGGAGAAGGCCCTGCGCGAGGGCTCGCAGCCCAGCACCTTCGCCGGCAACGCCATGGGCTGCGAGGTCGCGATGACCAACATCGACCTGATCACCGACCCCGAGACGGACCTGCTCGGCAGGGCCGCCGCGCTCGGCGAGGAGATCAAGGGGCTGTTCATCGACGCGATGCCGAACGTGCCGATCATCGGCGACGTGCGCGGCAACGGCCTCATGGTCGGCATCGAGGTCGTCGCCGACCGCAAGACCAAGGAGCCGCTGGCGGGTGAGAAGATCGGCGAGATCACCTTCAAGCTGCTCAACGCCGGCATCCTCATGACCCCCTGCGGGCGACACGCCAACGTGTTCCGCTTCATGCCGCCGCTCACCATCCCGCACGACTACGCGGTGAAGGCGAGCGAGATCATGATCGACATCCTCAAGGGGTACTGAGGCCCGAGGATCCGGACCGGGATCGAGACAGGAGGCACGCCGTGGCGGACGACGCCCTGCGGTACATCCAGGTCGGTGAGCTCATCAGAAGCATGACGGAGGATCCGCTCCCTCACGACGACTCGCTCGCCGGACAGACCGTTTCGCTTGCCGCCGAAGACGGCACGCTCACGCGTCTCGCCTTCTCCGCCGGCGGCGGGCTGGAGTGGGAGATCGCCGGGGGTCCCGGGGCCGGTCTGCGCGGCCGCGAAGAATGCCGCATCACGCGGCCGCGCCCCGGCGTGGTCGCCGTCGACTACGTCGCGGGCACCAGCCGCGCCACGTCCGTGACCATCGTGCTCGACCTGGAACGCGGTGCGGCGACCACCGTGTCGGGCACGCTGCCGACGGCCGACCAGGCGGCCCGCAGCGCGTTTGCGCTGGCCACCGCCGGCGAGGAGCTCGCGTCGGTCGCCGCGGACATCGTCCCGAGCTTCATCGACGCTCCGTGGCAGGCCGGCGCGCACCCGCATGTCCCCACCACCGACCTCGTCGGCAGGCGCGCAGAGTACGTGTACACACGGACGGAGGCCTACGAACACATCTACTTGAACGAGCACTTCTACACCTGGCAATGCCTGCGCGGCGCCGAGCAGGGCCTCGCGGACACCGACCGGTGCCATCACCGCAGGCTCGGCGACCAGCTCTACCTGTTCGTGTGGCGCGAGAAGATCATCCCCACGCTCGGTGTGGTCCTGGTGGACTGGGCCGCCGAGCGCTCCACGGGCAAGCTCTTCGGCTACGAGGGCAGCGACTTCGGCGCCGTAGTGTCGACTCCCATCGCGTCACAGGCTCACCTGCTGAACGTCACGACCTACGTCTGACCGATGTCACTGGTACTCACCACAGTTCAGCCCGATGGCGATGTTCAGGACGGGCTTGACCATGCGCGGGAAGTTCATCGGACCGTGCACGAGACCTCGCGGCACGTAGATGGCGCAGGTCTTGTCGATCAGGAAACGCTCGGCGTCCTCGCCCTCTCCCATGAACCACTCGATCTCGCTCCCGCCGAAGGTGAAGAGGTCCTGCGGATCGGAGCCGATCAGCAGCACGATCTCGTCGAACGGGTGGGAGTGCGCGCCAAGGAGGTCTGGCGGGTGCGGGTCCCACAGCCACACGACGTCGAGCCAGGTGTCGGCCTCCCTGAGGACATCCCGATCCAGGTACACGGGGTCCGGGAACGTGTAGCCGGAGATCTCGTCGAAGTTGTGGTGCGCCAGCTCCCTGACGAGCTTCGGATCGGTGATGACGAACTTCGCATACTTCTCGCCCATCTGCTCTCCCCGTTGGTCGCTGATCAAGGCGCCGAGTGGCCGGCCGTGTCGCGAATCATAGGGCCGATCCCAGTCCGCGCAAGGGGCGGGGATCGGTGGGTGAAAGCACGGGGCGGGCTCGTGAAAGGCCTCACAACTCGGAAGGCCCTGAGTGTGTAGACATGGGCGAACTAGTCACAGCGGACGAGCGTTAGCGACCGTCCGCGAGCATTTCAGTCGGGTTGCTTGCATATCAATGAGAGAGGAGTAGCATGCGCGGATACCCCGGAGAGTATGGGGCCACACTCTTCGAATCCCAGGTCAACTGTGTCTCGACCATCCGGACAGCAGGAGGAGACGATGGCTTCACGCAGTGCCGGCTCTGAGCTCGACGAGCTGAGCAGGAATTCGTATCAGCAGGAGCTCGACCGGAGTCTCCACCCGCTGCGGTCGCTCATCATGGGCGTCGCCAGTTGCGGGCCCATCGGCAGCGTGTTCGCCTATGTCCCGGCCCTGCTCTTCATCTGCGGCATGTTCAGCTGGTGGGCCATGGTCATCGCCGCCGTGCTCTGTGTCTTCCAGGGCCTCGCGTACGCGGAGGTCGGCTCGGCCTACCCGGTGGCCGGCGGCGAGTACTCCATGGTCGCCCGCGTGCTCGGCAAGGCCCTCGGCATCATCACCTTCGGCCTGATGTCGGCCATGTACGTCTTCGTCCCGACGGCCGCTGCCCTCGCCGCCGGCGGCATCCTCGGCATCATCTGGCCGTGGGCCGGCGAGCACACGCACATCGTCGCCGTGCTGGTGATCGTCTACGCGGCCTCCGTGAGCTTCCTCAAGGTGAAGCTCGGCACGTGGGTGGCGGCCTTCTTCGTGGCCGTGCAGATTATCGCCCTGCTCGTCATCACCATCCTCGGGCTCGTACACGCCCACAGCCCCTCGGAGCGGTTGTTCAGCACGTCCGCCATGGGCGCCGACGGCAACATGACGACCGTGGTCATGGCGGCGGCGGTCGTCGGCATCACGGTCTCGTTCTTCATCTATCAGGGTTTCGGCAACGTCATCATCTTCTCCGAGGAGACCAAGAAGGCGAGGGCCAAGATCGGCGGCGCCGCCATGGGCGCGACGATCACCGCCATCCTCGTCATCCTCATCCCGACCACGGCGCTCCTCCTCGGCGCCCCGAGCGTGAAGATGCTGCTCACGTCCGCGGCGCCGCTCGCCGACACCGTCGCCTCGTGGGGCGGCGCCTTCTTCGGCAAGGTCATCAGCTTCATCATCTTCCTCGCGATCCTCGACCTCGCGACGGCCTCGATGATGGCGTTCGCCCGCGTGTACTGGAGCGGCGGCCGCGACAACGTGTGGCC
>Ga0302321_100004889_pt1 | contig 11664 bp, 7 predicted proteins | sample Fen_T0_1_FD_202505 | JGI IMG/M metagenome (GOLD analysis project Ga0302321, IMG submission 202505) | Peat permafrost microbial communities from Stordalen Mire near Abisko, Sweden - Fen_T0_1 | ecosystem: Environmental > Terrestrial > Soil > Wetlands > Permafrost | place: Sweden: Abisko...
GAGGGCAAGTCCAAGGACCAGCTCGGCCCTAAGGCCGGCCACCATAGTCGCCGTGAAACGGCGTGCCTTGTAGGCGGCGGTGAGGGTGCCGAATACTTCGCCGCTAAGCTCAATGTTCCCGGTGAGCTCGAGGCCGGCTCCGACGCCACCCTTTACGATCAAAGCATCGACCTGCACCCCAAGTTCGGCCCGCGCCGCCGCGGTGACGTAGGCGCGGGCGGGAATGCTTAGCTTGCCCTCGACACCGAGGGTGAGGTCAGGGGATTCGTCGAGCGGATTGAAGCCCGCCTTGAACGTGATTGGAGCGATGGCACCGGGACCGAACGAATAGCCGACTGTCAATCCTCCCCCAATGGTGATGACCACGCCGCTGGTGCCGGCCGACAGACCCGGGACGGGAATGGTGGCGCTGAGGTTGAGCAGCTCCTTGTCGTTCTTTACCCCTTCGAAGAGTTTGAAGGACTGAACTGTAATGTCGGCCTCCACGCGAAGGCGGTCGTTTTTATAGATTACTGTAACCTGGGGCGTAAGGCCCTCGAACAGCGGATAAGCCATGGTGCCCGAACCGCTGAAACGGCCATCCTCCCCTAGGTCCACGTTGATCGTGCCAGAGAGTTTTCCTTTGCTTATCACCAGCGATCCGCTGCCGGAGAAAACGGGCGGCACGCCGGAAGCAAACTTTCCCTTCAGGCTGTTGAGCGTGGCCGGGAAGCCAAACAGTTTGAATGCAACGCGGCCAATCCTCGCTGATACCTCGCCTGATCGTGTATTGTAGGTGATGCCGCCAGGCACCTGTCCAACCTTTGGCACGACAAAAGTGCCGGACCCCGACAGCACCCAATCGCCCGACTGATCGCTCAGCCCGACGGTCGCAGTACTTCCGCCCGGCAATGTGAGTCCGAGGGCGCCGGAGACAGTCAGCGCCTTCCCGCCCGCGCCCAGGCGCGCCACCACGGAGCCGCTGGTCACGTAGGGCAGGGAGATGTCATTCATCCCGATGGCGAATTCACCGCTCCATGAGCCCGCGCCATAGTCGCCGCCCCCCCGGTAGGTGATTTCTGCACCGGCTTTGCTCAATCCGGGAATATTCAATTTCAACTGACCGGTGGCCACCAGTCCCTTGCCATCAGTCGTGGCGGCGAATGAAGCCGTCGCGGTGGGCTTGTCGGCTGGACCGAATTCCAAATCCAAGAAGCCCGTGGGCTTAAACTCGGGCGCAAGTTGAAGGCCCAGCGAACTCTTGACGATCCGAATACCGGGGATCGGCGGCTTCAGCTCGGTGAGGCCAAGGCCTTTTGAAATAGTGAGCGTGCCGTTCTGCGACGCGACATCCAGACGTCCGAGAAACGAGATCTTGGGGTCGATATAGCCAGTCCAGTTTGTTTCGCCGGCCGGAGTTACCTCCATGGTAGAGATCACGCCAGGGCTGAGAAACGGGTAGGTGAACTTCAGGCCTGGGTTCGGGTTGGTGAGACTCAGCCGCCCTCCTTGGGCCTGCGCGGCCACGTCGAGACCGATCACACTGGCGGCGCCGTCCATGGAAATCGGCAGCTTGGTCGCCTTGGGTCCCCGGCTCCGCGTATCGAGGCTGGCGTCGATTTTTCCAGCCGAGGCGTTGCTGCCCGATTTCAATTTTTCCAGCAGCAATCCCGAGATCAGCTGGCCCGCCGCCTGATTGGCGGGGTCGGAATAAATGGCCGCGTCTGCCGCCAACGGCAGGCTGCCGGGGACACGGAGGGTGGTGCTCGAGCCACCAGCCGTGGCGGCGGCGGCCTTGGCCGTGATGACATAGGCGGTGGTCGCTGATCCACCGGCGGGAGCGGTGCCAGCGCCGGCGGCCAGGTTATCCGTCATGGCTTCGCCGATCGAAAGGCAAGTAGTTCCACGCTTCAGTTTGGTTGCGGGATCGAGTACCGGCGCGGCCGTCTCGTACGCTGGAAATTTCGCCGTGCCCTTCATGTCTGCCGTCCGGAACTTCAGGCGCAATTGAGCCGCCTTGCCGGACGACAGTTTGCGCTCGGCCAGGATGGCCCGCGCCAGGCCACTCACCTCGTTCCACAAGGCCTGGCCACTCTCGCTGTTTTGTGAACCGTCGAGCGGTTGCAGATTCTCGGCATTGTTGCCGCCAGTGGTTTGGAGTTCGACGATATGATCGATTTGAGCGTTGCCAGTCGCGCAAACGCCAAAGGTGGCGCCTCCACCGGCGTCGGACCAGGCCTTGTCCGCGGCGGGTCCCGGGGCGAGACCGCGGGCGGACAACCATGTCGATCGCAGCTCAGGGGGAGGATCGCGCAGCTGCCAGGCCGATGCATTGGCGTTGCCGCTCAGGCCGATCACTGATTGCAGGACGCCTCCATTGGCCAGGTCCTTGAAGCGCTGGACACCTTTGCGTCCCTTTGCCGCCGGCACATACAGGACATCCACGGAAAAGCTCTCTTCCGCGGTGGCGGCAGTCCCGGTACCAACGCTAACGCCGGCTTCGGCGGTGACCTGATGGGTGGTGTTCCCGAAATAGCTGGGGGTGCTAACGGGGACAGGCACCGGTGTGCCGCCAGCGGCAGTGCCAGTGGCGGGTGCCGACACCGGAGCCCGTGACACCACCGGTCCCGCGACGCGTCCGGCAATGGCAGGCGCGCCGCGGCCGTTCATCACTGAATGGGCGGCGCGGTCGGCCTCGTGCTCAAGCCGGGAGCCAGGCTCAGTGTCCACCGCGAGATCGCTGGCGCGCCGCTGTAATCCGCCCTGCTGCACGGTGTGGGCGAGTTCGTGCGCCAGGAGATGCTGGCCAGCGTGGGAATCAGGCTGGTATTTTCCCGGGGCAAACGCGATGTCGTTGCCGGCGGTGTAGGCCTGGGCGTTGATCTCGCGGGCCGAATCGGCGGCGTGACTATCGGTGTGAATCCGCACCTGGCTGAAATCGTGGCCAAAGCGAGATTCCATGAATTGGCGGGTGCCTGGATCGAGCGGGCGACCCGGAGAAGCGAGCGTGCGGTGAACCGATTCAGGAGCCGAGGGACCTGCGGCAGCCGCGCCCGTGGCTACGCGCTGGACGAGAAGACGCCGGCGTTTGCAGTTTTCGCACTCGCCGTCGGGCCCAGGGGTTCCGCCGCAGGCGCATTTTCGCAGCACGACGGGCCGATTCACTGGAGTAAAACTCCGTGACGGGCCGCGCCCTGCCTGCGCCTCAAGGGGTGCGACCTCGCTCATGGGACCAGACCTCCATGAATGGCGCGCGCGGCCCGGAGGCCGGTCAGTTCGGGTCGGCCGGCGGCGACGCGAATCAGGCCGGCGTCAATCCGTTCGGCGTGAGCGCGCCGCTCTGCCGGGGCCAGGCCGCGTTCGGCGATGAGGCGAGTGAGCTCCCCGCGCAAAGCGGAGGTCGCCCGGTGCGCGTCGGAGTGGGAAAAGCCGTGGAAAACGACGGCATCGATCTCCAGGGCGATGGAGGTTTGCGACGCTACGGCGGACGGACCGGGCGAGGCCGGTGCGCGGCGGATTTGTGGTGCGACGGTTTTCATGTCCAGCCGGAGGTGTCCGCGGTGGAGAGGGTCTTTTCCAGTTTGGCGAATTCGGTCTGAGCCGCGGCGAGCAGGTGGTGCATGCGCACCGGTTCGCGTGCGTCGGCGGCGAGAAACGCGGCGTTGAGCGCGAGGTTTCGGATGTGGCCGCCGGTGAGATTGAGTCGGGCGAGCTTCGCCCATTGCAGGCCCTCGGTGGGAGTGGCGGCGGGAAAGACCCGGCGCCAGATCTCAGTCCGCTGTGCGGTGTCGGGGAAAGGGAATTGAACGCTGAATCGAATGCGACGGACGAACGCCGCGTCGAGCGATTGCGGCTGGTTGGTGGTGAGGATGACGAGGCCACGGTAGGTTTCGACCCGCTGCAGCAGATAACTGACCTCAATGTTCGCGTAGCGATCGTGGCTGTCGCGGACCTCGCTCCGGCGGCCGAAGACGGCATCCGCCTCGTCGAACAGCAGAATTGCTCCGCCTGCCTCGGCGGCATCGAAGACGTGGCGCAGGTTTTTTTCGGTTTCGCCAATGTATTTGCTGACCAGCGCGCTGAGGTCGATGCGGTATAGATCCAGGCGGAGCTCGTTGGCGAGCACTTCGGCGGCCATGGTCTTGCCCGTGCCGCTGCCGCCCGCGAACAGGGCCCCGATGCCCAATCCACGATCGGTTCGGGCAGCGAATCCCCATTGCTCGTAGACCAGCGCGCGTTGCCGGACATGGGCGGCAATGGTGCGCAAAGTCTGGCGCGGGGCGGTGGGCAGGACGAGGTCGTCCCAGGTGGCGAGCGACTCGATTCGGCGCGCGAGTCCATCGAGCTTGGGCCGGGTCTGACTGCGGCAGGCGTCCCACAGTGCGTGCGTCAGATCGGTCGCCGAATCGGCGCGGTGGCGGCGGACAATCTCGGACCCAGCGGTACGGATGGCAGCTGGACTCATTTGAAACTGCGTGGACACCAGGTCGACCTGACCGTTAAATGCAGCGGCCGACGGTCCGAGGGCTTCGCGCCAAAGTTGCCGCTGTTCGGTCGGCGCCGGAGCCGGCAGATCGAGGCGAGCCAGCAGACGGGCGCGGAGGCGCAGCGGTTCGACCCCGCAGAGCACCATCGGGCTTTGCGTCTGGTCAAGCAGCGCGGCCGCGGCGTGGGTCGTCTCGGGCGACGCTCCAGGCTCGAGTTCGATCACCAGCGCCACCTGGCCGAGCACGGCCTCGCGTTCGAGGAGACGCCCAAAGGCCTCCCGCTCCGTCGCGCCGAGCGGGATATCGGCGGCGTTGAGGAGGTGCAGGCGAAAATCGAGGGCGTGGGCGGCCGTCGCGGCGAGCGCGGCCGCATTCGACAAGTCGTAGCTGGTAAGCTGCACCGCCGGGAAGACGCCGCTGGTCTGGTTCTGCTGCCAAAGTGCCGCGAGCTGGCGCGCGAGTTCAAGATGGGAAGGCGGCAGTCGATCGGGCGCGGGAACGGGTTGCAGAAGACCGCGGAGCCGCGGATCGGGAGCGGCGACGCCTGCGACAAAGTGCAGGACGCGCTCGTCGAGGCGCAGCGGGCTAGCGGTCAGGCTTTCGCCGCCGGCGACATCGATCAGGCGCCAGTAGCGCAAGGTCGCTGCGGGATTAAGGGCGCTCCAGTGCGCCCCGGGCAGGGCGGCGAGCGCGAGGCCGAACGAAGGGTAGGCGCGGCGATCGTCTCCATGGGCAAACGCGCAGAGTTTGGGAAACGCACCGTCGAGTTCGCAACCGGCGCAGAGCAGAACCAAGTCGCGTTCGAAGGCGGTGAGCTTGAAGCCGGTGCAAAGCCGCTGCAGGCCGGAAGGGGCGGGCAGCACCTGTTCAGCGGCGGCGATTTCACGTTGCAGCTCCGCGGCCGTCGGCTGCTTTTCCGCGGGAGCGCCTGAGTGATTGAGCAAGGCGGATCGGATGTGGGCGAGCGAAGCGACCAGATGGCGTTGGTTCGCCTCCGCCCACGAGGGCGCCGGGGTGTTGGCCGCGGAAGATCGAACCGGCGCTTTGCGGGAGGTCTTCACAGGATCTTGACCTTGGGTTTGAAGTAGGCGCCGGTGGCCGGATCCGTTTGGAGAACGCTCTCGGCACCGTCGACCTGGATCCGGATGAGATAATTGCCAGCGGGAACGCCGGTGTACTCGAACTTGACGGTGTCGGTCTCCGTGTCGCCGCCGGCGACGTCGATGCCGTTTTTGGCGGGCGCGGCGAAGCTGAAAGCCCGGGCGGCCCGGTCGGGTGGCGGGGCAAGCTCGTTGAGCAGCAGACGCAGGTGCTGGTCGGGAGTGACGAGCGGATCGAGCTTCACGGTGATTACTGTGGCTGTGGCCGTGACGGCGCCGCTGATTTCGGGACGGAGCAGAAACGCGAGCACATTGGATTCGGTCCCGCGATGGGGCACAAGCGGATCGCCCATCGCGACGTCGTGGGTGATCTGTACGCCGTGGGGACCGGCGCGCAAGGTGGCCGGGAGCGGAAAGCCCACGGCTTGATCGCTGACCACGGTCTCGGGGGCGTCGATCGCCACACCATCGAGGACGACCCGCGTGATTTCGCCTCGCAGGCGTTTCCCCGCGAGGACGAGGATGTACCCGGGCAAGATCGGTTGATTCTCCAGGGCGGGTTCGTCAGCGGCCGACTTGGCCGTGATCCTCTCGATCAGGGGGCTGCTCAACTGGACGACATAGACGCCACGCTGGAGCACCGGCAGGGCGGTCTTGGTCGAAGCGCGCGCCTCGATGAGGATGACCGTAACGCGGTAAGCGACGCTGGGGCGGTATTCCGCGCCGAAGGCGGTCCAGAGGCGAGAAATTTCCTCGGTGGTCAGTTTCTCCTGGGAAATTTTCACTTGCTCGACCTGGTCGGCCAGGCCGGCATCCGCGAGCGCAAGTTCCGGATTGGTGGGAATGGCGCTGGGTTTGAGTTTATCGCGGATGGCGTCGCGGGCGAGGATTGGATTCTCGTGCAGGAGCTGCATGGTGTGTCCGAGAATCATCTCCGCGAAAAAATCTCCCGAACCGTAGGCGGTCGTCAGGTAGTACAGGTCGAGCGCCAGTGGCGTGTTCCGGACGCGGGAACCGAGGGAATCCCGCGTGGGCAGATCGAAGCCGCTGCCGCCCGAATTCGGCAGGGCGAGGTAGAGAAAAATATTCAGCTGGTTCGGATCGTTCGCCAGCGTCAGGTCCACGCGTTTGGGTGACAGCGCGGAAACCGTGACGTCGCCGCCGACAATGCCGGAAAGGCTGGCGGCCTTGAGACCCTCGTCGACGAGGTTGACGAGCACCTTGGTGACTGCACCGATGGCGTGGGCTGTGCTCATGCGGAGTTGCGCTGGTTGAGGTATTTCTCAAGCGAGACGACCGGGGGACGATCGGGCGCGGGAGCGCGCGGCGCAGCGGCCGCGGGCGCGTGAATGGCGCGTATATCCACCCGGCCTATCGTGACGCGAATTTCCGGAGCCGGCGGAGGCGCGGGTCGAGGGTTAACGGAAAAGGGTTGGGCAGGTGGGAGAGGGGAAGGGAAAATGTTTCGCGCGGCAGGGACGGTTGAGGAGGAAACGAAGGGTACCGGAGCCGTGCTTGGCGCGGTGGCTCCGAGAGAGGTCGGGGTGGTCGCGACTTCGTGCCGGCGTTCCGTGATGCGTTCAACCACGAGCGTGCGTGGCGAAGCAGCGGGTAGGGAAAGTGGCGCGAGGCCCGCTCCCGGCGCGGGGACGGCTACGGTCGGGACCGGATCACTTGTGAGGGCGGGCAACGCGGGGACTTGCAACAATGCCGGCGACGCAACCGGAAGAAAAGTCAACGCCGTCAGAGTAGGAGCCGGGGCGGATGCCACGACCGGCGCGGAAACATCCGGCGAGCGCACTGGCGCGATCGGGCGTGCGATTTCGTTACCTTCAATTGGTGGTTGAAACGATATCCCGCTGGGCGGGCGGGGTGGCGAGGGCTGAACGGCAATCTCCCGATATTCCTCCGGTGGGCGCACAGCCGAGGGGCCGGATTCGAAGCGCGAGGCCAGACGCGGTTGCACGGCCGGAGCGGTTGAACCGATCGAGCGCTGCAAGAGATGGCGGAGAAAACGGCTCATAACTTCACGAAGCGATCAACTCCAAGTAGAGTCGGCGGCGGGACGGACTGAGGGCGAGGATGTCCGCCTCGCTCCAACCATACGCTCCGGCGAGCGCGTGAACCTCGCGGATCATTCGAGCCGCCCAGGCTTCGATTTCCCGCCAAAAAAAGGTCACGATGTCGAAGGATTCGGACCAGTGGTGCGCGCAGCCCGGGCAAGTGAGGTCCAGTCCAAGATCCGCTTGGGGATCGGCGGCGGCGAGGCGCTCAGCCAACGCGGCGATGACGGGCGCCGGGAGCTGGTCCGGCAAGACCCGTTGGTGGGCGTGGTGCGCGCCTAAGACACACCGGTGCAGCAAGGCGGTTTCGGCTTGGTCAAGATCGGATACCGATGAGATCTCGACCAGATCGAGGCTGTCGGGCAGGCGGAAAGTCAGGGAGTGTTCCGCGAATTCCAAGGTAAACGGGGGTTCACCGGCGACAGGCGATGGAGGTAAACGGATTTCCTCCGTCGAGAACGCCATCTCGAGTCGTTCGCTGCAGATTGGACAGACCGCCGTTGCGTCGATTTGCGGGCCGAAGGCTGCGGCGCGCAATTGCAGGAGCAAATCATCCCTCCGCCCGACGGTGAGTCGTCCGAGGTCGGCCGGCGCGACCTCGGGGGCAGCCGCACCGAGAATCAGGAGGGCGCGGCGCGGAGCCGAGAGCGAAGCGCCATTTTCCCAGAGTGACAAAAGTTCGGCGGCGGTGAGGGCGTGCATGATGGACGGAGCCAGGCGGTGACCGACAGGGGAGGAACGAAAGAAAACGCGGCGGACAACCTCGATTCGCCGCGGGCGGCGGGCGGCGCGGCCCGTGGCGAAAGCGGGTGTCTGGTGAGGATAGTGCCGGATCAGACCGGCGGCTCCGTGAAGCTGGGCTCCGCAGGTTCCGTGACCGCGTAATCACGTTCCCAGCCTTCATTCTCGAGCTTGAGCCGGGCGATTGCCACGGCGTTCGCGTTGGCGTCGAGGTCGGGCAGGGCCTGGTATTCCGAAACCCAGCAACGATACACCTTGTAGGCAATCGCGAGCTGGCCCGCTTCGTTGTAGAGTTCGAGGGTGATGTCCTTGCGACTGTCCGCCAGCGAGGTTTCGGCGCCGAGACCGGCGCCGTAGTTCCAGATTTTGTTCGCCCATTTTTCGAACTCGGTGTCGTGCGTGACGCCACGTTCGAGGGTGATGGCGTCATACTCGGTGCGGCCCGGTGATTTTCGGCTGCTGCTCGGGTCGCCACCTTCGCGGTGCTTCACGACCTCGGTCGTGCGCTTGAGGGTGCTGACCTTGCTGACGCCCGCGACGTAGCGGCCGTCCCATTTGACGCGAAACTTGAAGTTCTTGTACGGATCGAAACGCTGCGGATTGACGCTGAATTGTGCCATGGTGGTGTCCTCGGATTAAGCCTGAATTTGTCCAGCGAGCTGCTGGATCTTGATGATCACGAACTCGGCGGGCTTCAGCGGAGCGAAGCCGACGAGAATATTGACGATGCCCTTGTTGATGTCGTCCTGCGTGGTTGTTTCCTTGTCGCATTTGACGAGGTACGCCTCGCGCGGGGTCTTGCCCTGAAAGGCGCCCTGGCGGAAAAGGCTTTGCATGAACGCGCCGATATTGAGGCGGATCTGCGCCCAGAGCGGTTCGTCGTTGGGCTCAAAGACCACCCACTTCGAGCCGCGGAAGAGACTTTCCTCGAGGTAAAGCGCCAGGCGTCGCACCGGGACATATTTCCATTCGCTGCCTTCGGCGTCGGCCCCGACAAGCGTGCGGGCGCCCCACGCAATATTGCCATAGATCGGAAAGTTTCTGAAGCAATTCAGACCGAGTGGATTCAAGGCACCGTTTTCGGCGTCGGTGAGCTTGTACACCAGACTCTGCACCCCGGTGAGAGTGGCGTCGGTGCCGGCCGGAGCTTTCCAGACACCACGGTTAGCATCGGTGCGGGCGAAGAGTCCGGCGACTACACCGCTCGGAGCAAAGGTGCGCGGTTGATAGTCGTTGAGCGGGTCGGCAATGCGAAGGCGCGGAAAGAAGGCGGCCCCGTCCTTTTCGTGGACTGTCAGTCCGGATGATTTCCAGTCGGCGGCGGCCTCGACATTGTTCACCTCGGGAGGTGGATCGATGAGCAAAAAGGCGCGGCGCTTCTGACAGTAGGTCATCGCCGCCGAGTAGATGTCATTGGGGCTGACGTTCGAATCAAGTTTCGCCGGGTCGCCCGCGACAGCGCGGGTGGCATCGGGAATGGAAAGCAGGTTGAAGAGGTCGACTTTCTCCAGCGCGTAGAGGCCGGTGAAGGCGGCTTCGTTGCCGATCAGGTCGGCGGTTTTGGGCAGGACCACGCCGTCGACGCCGACCGTGCCCTTTTCTTGGGCGAAGGCATCGCGGTTGGTTCCGAGCCAGTAGCGGCCGACGTTCACGTTGGCGTCCGCGGCCCCCAGCTTGAGATCGGGCAGCAGGTTGTTCGCGGCCGGGGTGCCGGCAGTAAACGAGAGCGAAGCGTCGAAAGCCGCGAGCTTGGCGTCGAAAGTGGGAAACACGCGGATGCCCTTGCCGGAGCTGCTCGGGACACATCGCACCGACGCACCGGCGACATCCTTGAGGGCGAGGTTGATCTTGCGTTCCACCAGCCGGCAAAGACCGAGAATCGACGTGGGAACGGTTTCGTCCTTGTCGATCACGTCAACCACGACGGCGGCGATGGTGGCGGCCGGCAAATCGCTGGTGATCTTGATCGAGTAGTCCTTCGTGTTGTCGAGGTCGGCCAGCACGATGTCGTCGCCGACCGTGCCGGATTCGGCGGGCCGACCGGCCGTGGCGTCGGGCACGACGACGGACACGAGTTCTGATCCACTGTCGTCGTCGTTGATTACGGCGACGACGTAGTTGGATTTGGCCGAGTCCATCGTGACGTTGTCGAATTCCTCGACGGTGCTCGTGGCGAGATCGGTGATGGTGAGGTTGAAGGCCTTTGCGTCGGTCACGCCATCGTAGTCAACGTCGATGACCACCTGATTGCCCCAGGCACCTTTGCTGAGTGCGGTGAACGTCAGCGCTTCCTTGCCGCCGGCGAGCTTGTCGAGCAAGGTGGCGCTGGCCGCCTTGGCATCGAACTTCGGCACGCGGACGACGACTGCTTCGCCGCCGCCATTGGCGAAAAATTGCTGGACGGCATAACTCAGCTCGCTGTCGCCGGCGAGACCGCCGAACGAGCGTTCGAAGTCCGAGAAACTAAACAGCCTTTTAGCGCGATGGTCCAGGCCGCGAGCGGTGTATCCGACAAACGCGGTGACCGATGTGGCGACGCCCGTGATGGTACGCACGCCGCTGGAGATCTCTTCGATGTAGACCCCGGGATAGGAGACTTGAACAGGCATAAATCGCCCTTGGTTGGGAGTTGGAGGTTGATGCGGAAAATTTAGCGCGCCTCGCCGGCAATGGTACGGGAGGATGGACTGCAGGAGGACGGGTGGATGCGGCGATCAGCCCGGATCGAACGACCGTGCTGAGGGCGATCACGCGTCGAAGAGGAGGAAGGAGAACGACGCATGATTCGAAAGGTGGCGGCGCTTTTCCTAGCGACGCGTCGAGGGCGGGGCCGAAAAGGCGGGGTGGCTTCCCTCTGGCGGCCGGCTCCATCGAGGAGAAGGGGCGGCGAAACGAAGTTGGCGACGGGGCTCGCCCTGAACCGGGTCGGTCGACGGCGCGACGGGAAATCGTCGGTCGCCATCGCGAGGAAATTTTATGAGGTCAGTCATAAGCCGGTCTGCTGAATAATTTTTTATGGTGGAAGGCACCGCAGCAAAACAACACTTAGTTGCCGGCATGAATAATCATCCTCAGTGCGACATGGGCGAGTAAGCCGGATCTATAATTGGCTTTTTCCCCTGCTTATATCTGGCAATTGCCTTGGCTCGAGTTGAGGAGGATCGCTCAGGGTGCCGGGCTGTCGAGCTTGGTTGGGGAGACAAACGACTCAGCTGAACCTCGGCTACAAATGATTCGGTAGTCGCGACAATTCTTTCTGAAATTGGGGTCCGATTCGTCAGCGTCGGAGGCGAG
>Ga0302321_100004890_pt1 | contig 11664 bp, 9 predicted proteins | sample Fen_T0_1_FD_202505 | JGI IMG/M metagenome (GOLD analysis project Ga0302321, IMG submission 202505) | Peat permafrost microbial communities from Stordalen Mire near Abisko, Sweden - Fen_T0_1 | ecosystem: Environmental > Terrestrial > Soil > Wetlands > Permafrost | place: Sweden: Abisko...
GTAGATATCAGCGAGCACGGGGCCGGTGAACTTGAGGGCGCCGGACGCGATGCCTTCGATGTTCACAACCGGCACAACGCCGCCGATGATCGCCGGAAACTGTGTCAATCCGGCGGCCTGAAGGTCTTCCGGCTTCAATGGCATGTCGGATGCGCCGAAATCGACGGTCTTGGCCTTGATCTGCGCAATGCCCCCGCCCGAACCGATCGACTGGTAGTTCATGCCGACACCTGTCTTCTGCTTGTAGGCTTCGGCCCATTTTGCATAGATCGGGTACGGAAATGTGGCGCCCGCGCCGGTGATGTCGACCGCCTGCGCGGTGACGCCGAACGTCAACGCAGCGGCGGCAAGAAAATTCTTGATCTGGTTGGTGCTGGTCATGTTCTGCCCTCGGTGGAGTACCTGGGCGATGATTGTCATGCAGAGGTGTTACATCAGGATGACAAACGCGCGTCAGCAGATGACAGTCCCGGTCGCTTTCGACGGACATAGAATTTATTACCATTTTCAATGACTTGCGGCTATTTGTGGTGGTCATCGGTTCCGTCCTGGCCCAATCAGCGGTCCGCGACGATCAGATCTCTGGCGTTCTCCGCGATCATCACCACTGGCGCGTTGGTATTGCCCGAAATTGACGTCGGCATGAGCGAACAGTCGACCACGCGCAGGCCGGCAACGCCGTGAACATGCAAACGGTCGTCAACGACGGCAAGAGAATCAGATCCCATCCCGCACGTTCCCGACGGATGGAAGATCTAGGCGCCCAATTCGCGCGCGAAATCCAGCAGGTCCGCGTCGCTCTTCGCCGCGAGGCCTGGCCGATACTCGTCGAGGACATAAGGCCGCATCGCCGTGTTGGCCGCGAGTCGGCGCGCGTACTTCACGCCTGCCACCGCGCAATGCCGATCCAGCTCCGTCGACAGGTAGTTGGGTTGCATTGCCGGCGCAGCCAGCGGGTCGGGCGACTGGCACGACGCCGATCACGACCAACGACGATCTCGCGTCGATCTGGCGCTCCACGAAAATCGGTCTGCAGTGGCTATTGCGGCGTACCGGTCCGCTGGCCGTCGGCATCAACCAGGGCGGGTTGTCCACGCGCGCGGTTCCGGAGTCACGCGGCCCGACATCCAGTTCCATTTCGCCGCGTTGTCGGCTGATCTGGCCGGCGCCAAGCCGCATCCATTTTCAGGATTCACGATGAGCGCGTGCCAGTTGCGGCCGACGTCCCGGGGGAATTTACGGGCGGCCCGGCTTCGAGCACCAGCACGCGCGAGCGGCCGACAATGACGCAATCGAGCGCCGCGGCCGTCACTGCGATGCAACCGTCACTTCATCACGGTCTCGGACGGGACGAAACTGTAGCCCAGCGCTTCGGCCACCGGCTCGCATGTAACTTTGCCGAACGCCACATTGAGTCCGTTGCGCAGATGCGGGTCCTCGGTCAGCGCGCGTTTCCAACCCTTGTCGGCGAGCGCGAGAGTGAATGGGAGGGTGGCATTGTTGAGCGCGAACGTCGACGTGCGTGGCACACCGCCTGGCATGTTGGCTACGCAGTAATGAACTACGCCGTCGACGACGTACGTCGGATCCGCGTGGGTCGTCGCGTGGGAGGTCTCGAAGCAGCCGCCCTGGTCGATCGCCACGTCGACGACGACGGAACCCGGCTGCATTTTCCGGATCATCGCGGCCGACACCAGCTTCGGCGCCGACGCGCCCGGAATCAGCACGCCGCCCACGACGAGGTCCGCTCCGATGACATGGTGTTCGACCGCCGCTTCGGTCGAGAACTCGGTCTTGAGCGCCGTCCCGAATTGCCGCCACAGCGTCCGCATCGCATCGGGACTGCGATCGAGCACCGTGACGTCCGCGCCCATCCCGACCGCGATCATCGCCGCATGCGTGCCGACCACGCCGCCGCCCAGGATCACGACCTTGCCCGGCGCCACACCCGGCACGCCCCCTAACAGGACGCCTCGGCCGCCATTCGGTTTTTCCAGAAAATGAGCGCCGGCCTGGACCGACATTCGTCCCGCCACTTCGGACATGGGCGCCAGCAGGGGAAGCCCCCCTGTGTCGGCGGTGACCGTCTCGTACGCAATGCAGATCGCGCCGCTGGCCACGAGATCCTTCGTCTGTTCGGGATCCGGCGCCAGGTGAAGGTAGGTGAAGAGAATCTGCCCGGGTCGCAGGTGCCGGCGCTCCTGCGCCTGCGGCTCCTTGACCTTGACGATCATGTCCGCGGCGGCAAAGACCTCATCCGGGCTCGCAGCAATTGTCGCGCCGACAGCCCGATAGGCGGCGTCATCGAGGCCGATGCCCTGCCCGGCGTTGCGCTCCACCACGACTTCGTGTCCGTGTGCCACGAGTTCGTGCACGGACGCCGGGGTCAGGCCGACGCGATTTTCCAGCACCTTGATTTCCTTTGGGACACCTACGCGCATGGCTTTTCTCCGGTCCGAAAACGATGGGACGAAGATTACGCGGGAAAGCGGCGCGAGCGCCAGACCTGCCACGCAAACAATGGGCAAAGGACTATCATTGCCGGAGAACAAGCCCGCCATCACCAGCGCCATGCCGCACCAGGAGAAATCCATGGGCCACGCCGAACTCACCGCCCACCACACGCTCCACGATTCTGCCGCCGCGCGCCAGATCTCGCTCGACGAGTACTGGATGCCGTTCACGCCCAACCGCGACTTCAAGCGCGATCCCAAGATGGTCGTGCGCGCCGAAGGCATGTACTACTGGAACGACCGCGGTGAGAAGATCATCGACGCGTCGTCGGGACTTTTCTGCTGCGCCGCCGGCCACGGGCGCAAGGAGATTGCCGATGCCGTGGGCCGGCAACTGCGTGAACTCGATTTCAGTGCACCGTTCCTGCGCGGCCACCCGAAGCAGTTCGAGCTCGCGACGCGTATTTCCGAATTGACGCCGGGTGACCTGAACCGCATCTTCTTCGTGAATTCCGGCTCCGAGGCCATCGACACCGCGATGAAGGTCGCGCTGGCCTACCACCAGGCGCGCGGACACGGTGGCCGCAACATGTTCGTTTCGCGCGAGCGGGCCTATCACGGCGTCAATTTCGGCGGCGTTTCCCTGTCCGGTCTCGTCAACAACCGGCGCCGCTTCGGGCCTGCGCTTCCGGGCATTGCCCACATGCGCCATACGTACCTGCCCGACAACCTGTTCACGCCCGGCGAAGGCGCGCACGGCGCCGAACTGGCGGAGGACCTGCAGCGCTTCGTCAACCTGTACGGCGCAGAGAACATCGCCGCGTGCTTCGTCGAGCCGATCGCCGGCTCCACCGGATGCCTTGTTCCGCCGAAGGGTTATCTCAAGCGGTTGCGGGAAATATGTGACGAGCATGGAATCCTGCTGGTCTTCGACGAGGTGATCACCGGTTTCGGCCGCACAGGTCAGGCGTTCGCAGCGCAGAGTTTCGGCGTCACGCCCGACCTCATGACGATGGCAAAAGCGCTGACCAACGCCGCGCAGCCGATGGGTGCCGTGGCCGTTTCGGAACGCGTGCACGACACGATCTTCGCCGCAGCCCCGGAAGACGCCATCGAGTTCTTCCACGGCTACACGTATTCCGGCCATCCGGCGGCCTGCGCAGCCGGGCTCGCCACGCTCGACATCTACAGGAACGAAGGCCTGTTCGAACGCGGCCGCGCATTGTCGCCGTACTTCCTCGATGCCATTTTTTCGCTCAAGGACGTTCCGGTCATTGCGGATATTCGCGGCTACGGGATGTTGGCCGCGATCGAACTTCATCCGGACGGCGTGGCGGGCAGACGCGGCCACGCATTTCAGAAGCAATTGTTCGACCACGGGCTGCACCTCAAGACGACCGGGGACTCGGCGATCATCGCGCCGCCGCTGATCGCCGAAAAGGCGCACATCGACAGCATTGTCGGAATTCTCCGCACTGCCCTTGCAGGGGCATAGCCCGCGCGCATGGGACCGCCCCTGCAACCGCCGCGCGGGGCAATCTTGTGCCCCTGCTGCCCTCCAGTTGACCGGGCCTACCGCCTGTGGCGCCTTTCGTCGGGGGTGGGTTGACAAGGTCATATGGCCTTGCCACGCTCTAGCGCATGGCTCTTCGCCCCCACTTCCAGAAACTGGTCGAAAAGACCCGGATGCATTCGCCGCTGCCGGCCGCAGTGGTCTATCCGTGCGATCGCGAATCGCTGCAGCTGGCGTTGTCCGGGGCGTTCGCGGGCTACCTCGCTCCCACCCTCGTGGGGCCCGAAACCCGTATCCGCGACCTCGCCGCAAAGTTCGGTCTGGACATTTCGCGACTCCCGATCGTTGGTACCGCCGATGAGCCACGGGCGGCGGGCGTTCGCGCTGCCGAATTGGCCCGGGAAGGCGTGGTTTCGGCGCTGATCAAAGGCAGTCTGGGCAACGAGGATCTGTTGGGCCCGGTTGCAGCGCAAGACTCCGGCCTGCGCACCGACCGCCGCCTTTCCCACGCGTTCTTCCTAGACCTTCCGGGAACGTCGCGCGGCATGCTTCTGGCCGATGCGCAACTCAATGTATCGCCCAATCTTGCCGCCAAGAAGGACATCGTCCTTAACACGATCCAGCTGGCGATTTCGCTCGGGATTGCGGCGCCCCATGTTGCGCTGCTCGCCGCAATGGACGGACCCGCGCCAGCCTTCCCGTCCACCATCGATGCGGTGGCGCTGAAGTCGATGGCCGCGCAGGGCAAGTTCGGTGGCGCCATCGTCGATGGTCCTTTGGCGCCGGACAGCGCATTGTCCGGCGATGCGGCGCGCATGAATGGCGTTACCTCGGAAGTCGCCGGGCGCGTCGACGTGCTGATCGCGCCGTCGATGGAGTCGGCGCTCATGGTTCTGCGTACCATTCTCGCGTTCAGTTCCGGCCTCGCCGCAGGGATCGTCCTTGGCGCGCGCATTCCCATCGTCATTCCGGCGCGCAACGATTCAATGGAAGTGCGAATGGCGTCGTGCGTTCTCGCATCGCTGGCCGTATCTGCGGTGAACGAGGCGGTGACGGCCCAGGCCGGCGGTCCCGCGGCCAGCCCGATCGCCGCGGTGGCGGCGTAAGCGACCCGGCCGATTACCCAGCTTACCTGGGGCTCGGCGGCACCGCCGAGGTCCGAACGCAATCCATGTAATACCGCGTTTTGCCATCCACGGTCTCCTTGATCAGGCCGTGGATGTCGGTGTCGAAGCCAGGAAATTTCTCGTTGAAATTGCGCGCGAATTTCAGGTATTCGACAATGGTGCGGTTGAACCGTTCTCCGGGAATCAGTAACGGAATGCCCGGCGGATAGGGAGTCAGCAGCACGCTCGTCACGCGCCCCTCGAGGTTGTCGATCTCGACCCGGTCGAGCTCGCGATGCGCCATGCAGGCATAGGCGTCGGAAGGCTTCATCGCCGGCTGCATGTTGGAGCGATACATTTCCGTCGTCACGCGCGCAACATCGTTCGCCTTGTACATTTCGTGAATCTGCTGGCATAGGTCGCGCAAGCCCACCCGCTCGTATTTTGGTTGCTTGGCCACGAACTCCGGCAGGATCTTCCACAACGGCTGGTTCTTGTCGTAATCGTCCTTGAATTGTTGCAGCGCGGTCACCAGCGTGTTCCAGCGGCCCTTGGTGATGCCGATCGTGAACATGATGAAGAACGAGTAGAGCCCGGTTTTCTCCACGATGACGCCATGCTCGGCGAGGAACTTGGTGACGATCGACGCGGGAATCCCGGTCTTGGCGAACTTGCCGGACACGTCGAGCCCCGGCGTGATGATCGTTGCCTTGATCGGGTCGAGGATGTTGAAGCCGGGTGCCAGGTCGCCGAAGCCGTGCCACTTCTCGTTGGCGCGCAGGAACCAGTCGTCGCGCTTGATACCTTCGGCGGACAGCCGTTCCGGCCCCCAGACCTTGAACCACCAGTCCTTGCCCCACTCGTCGTCCACCTTGCGCATGGCGCGGCGGAAGTCGAGCGCCTCGATCAGCGACTCCTCGACCAGCGCCGTGCCGCCGGGCGGTTCCATCATCGCCGCCGACACGTCGCACGACGCGATGATCGCGTACTGCGGCGACGTCGACGTGTGCATCAGGTACGCCTCGTTGAAACGGTGGCGGTCGAGTTTCTGCGTGTCCGAATCCTGGACGATGATCTGCGAGGCCTGCGAGATGCCCGCCAGCAACTTGTGCGTCGAGTGCGTCGCGTAGATCAGAGCTTCCTTGCTGCGCGGACGATCCTTGCCGATCGCGTGCATGTCGCGATAGAACTCGTGAAAGGCGGCGTGCGGCAGCCACGCCTCGTCGAAATGCAGCGTTTCGACGCTGTTGCCGAGAGTGTCCTTGAGCATCTCGACGTTGTAGGCGATTCCATCGTACGTGCTCTGCGTGAGCGTCAGGATGCGCGGCTTCTTGTTCTTCGCGGCGCGGGCGAAGGGATTGGCCTCGATCCGCCTGGCGATGTTCTCCGGCCGGAATTCTTCCAGCGGAATCGGGCCGATGATGCCGAGGTGGTTGCGTGTCGGCGGCAGGAATACGGGGATCGCGCCGGTCATTGTGATGGCGTGCAGGACCGACACATGGCAGTTGCGGTCGACCACGACGATGTCGTCCGGCGCGACGTTGGCGTGCCACACCATCTTGTTCGACGTCGACGTGCCGTTGGTGACGAAGAAGCAATGATCCGCGTTAAAGATCCGGGCCGCGTTGCGTTCGGCCGCGCCAACCGGTCCCGTGTGGTCAAGAAGCTGACCCAGCTCGTCCACGGCGTTGCAGACGTCGGCGCGCAGCATGTTCTCGCCGAAAAACTGGTGGAACATCTGCCCGACCGGGCTCTTCAGGAACGCGACGCCCCCCGAATGTCCCGGGCAATGCCACGAGTACGAGCCGTCCTGCGCGTAGTCGACCAGCGCGCGGAAGAACGGTGGCGCCAGGGAGTCCAAGTAGGCCTTGGTCTCGCGGATGATGTGCCGCGCGACGAACTCCGGCGTGTCCTCGAACATGTGGATGAAGCCGTGCAGTTCGCGCAGGATGTCGTTCGGAATGTGTTGGGAAGTGCGCGTCTCGCCATACAGGTAGATTGGGATCTCGGCGTTCTTGAAGCGGATCTCGGTGATGAAATTGCGCAGATTGACGATCGCGGGGTCGAGCTCCGGCCCGGGCGTGAATTCTTCGTCGTCGATGGACAGGATGAACGCCGAGGCGCGCGACTGCTGCTGCGCGAACTGCGACAGGTCGCCATAGCTGGTCACGCCGAGCACTTCCATGCCCTCGCCTTCGATGGCCTTGGCGAGCGCGCGGATGCCCAGGCCCGAAGTGTTCTCCGAGCGGTAGTCCTCGTCGATGATGACCATGGGAAAGCGAAACTTCATGTGCGGCTCCTGGGCCCAAGGCGGGCGGCGGAAAAGGAAAGCGGGCGCCCGATCCTCCGGAGGCGCCCCTTTTTCAGCCTGATGCGTGACCCGTTCTGGCCGCGCAGTGGCTTGGCGGGGATTGTGCGCCGCTTGGCGGGTCCTGTGTAGGCGAACGGCGCGGGAAAGCCGGCGGAAGGGCGCCGGCCTTGGCGTCAACGCAACAGTCGGGCCGTCCCTCCGCTCAGATCTTCGGCAGGGTGACGCCCAGCTGGCCCTGGTACTTTCCGCCGCGATCCTTGTAGGATGTCTCGCACACTTCGTCGGACTCGAAAAAAATGACCTGCGCGACGCCCTCATTGGCGTAGATCTTGGCGGGTAGCGGCGTCGTGTTGGAGAACTCGAGCGTCACATAGCCCTCCCATTCCGGCTCGAACGGGGTCACGTTGACGATGATGCCGCAGCGCGCATACGTGCTCTTACCGAGGCAAATCGTGAGTACGTTGCGTGGAATGCGAAAATATTCGACCGTCCGGGCGAGCGCGAACGAGTTCGGCGGGATGATGCAGACGTCGCCGGTGAAGTCGACGAACGATCCCGCGTCGAAGGCCTTCGGGTCGACGATCGTCGAGTTGATGTTGGTGAAGATCTTGAATTCCCGCGAGCAGCGGATGTCGTAGCCGTAGCTCGACGTCCCGTACGACACGATCCTGCGGCCGTCGACCTCGCGCACCTGCTGGGGCTCGAACGGCTCGATCATGCGTGTTGCCAGCGCCGTCCTGCGGATCCACTTGTCGGACTTGATCAACGCATCTCCTCTAGTTTCGAATTATTACGTGTTCTGGATGACGATGCTCGGGAACTTCGCCGAGAAGTCCGCTGCCTTCTGCGCGACCGAGATCGCTACCTTGCGCGCGATTTCCTTGTAGATTTGCGCGATCTTTCCGTCAGGATCCGCCACAACCGTCGGGCGCCCCGAATCGGCCTGTTCGCGAATGTGGATGTCGAGCGGCAGACCTCCGAGAAACGGGACGTTGTATTCCGCACACATCCGCTGCGCACCGCCTTCGCCGAATATGTGCTCGGCGTGGCCGCAGCTCGAACACACGTGGATGCTCATGTTCTCGACGATGCCGACGATCGGCACGCCGACCTTCTCGAACATCTTGAGGCCCTTGCGGGCATCCAGCAGCGCGATGTCCTGCGGCGTGGTGACGATTACCGCGCCCGTGACCGGGACCTTTTGCGACAACGTCAGCTGGATGTCGCCGGTGCCCGGCGGCATGTCGACGACGAGGAAATCGAGCTCGCGCCACTTGGTGTCCTTGAGCAGCTGCTCCAACGCCTGCGTGACCATCGGCCCGCGCCAGACCATCGGTGTATCGGGGTCGATCAGAAAGCCGATCGACATTGCCTGCAGCCCATACGCCTCCATGGGTTCCAGCGTCTTGCCGTCGGTGGACTCCGGACGCCCGGCGATCCCGAGCATCATCGGCTGCGACGGGCCGTAAATGTCCGCATCGAGGATGCCGACCGACGCGCCTTCCGCCGCGAGTGCCAACGCCAGGTTGACCGCTGTCGTCGACTTGCCGACACCGCCCTTGCCGCTCGCCACGGCGACGATGTTCTTCACGCCGGGGATCAGCTTCACGCCGCGCTGCACCGCATGCGATACGACCCTGGTGACGATTCCGACCGTGACCCGGCCCGCGCCCGGAAGTGCCCCGACCGCCTGCTGCACGAGTTTCTTCATCGACTCGTGCTGGCTCCTTGCCGGATAGCCGAGTGCCAGCTCGATGCCGACGTCCGCGCCCGAGACAGCGATTTTCTTTACGGACTTGCCCGCGACGAAATCGCGACCGGTGTTGGGATCGACAACGGTGGCGAGACACGCCTGCACGTCGGCTTCGGTGAGCGCCATCATTGACTCCAGAAAACGAGGTTGAAAAAGCAGCAACAAAACCGTGAAATTCTAGCCCAGTTTCAGCGTGAAAGTTGGGCGCAACAGAGGCTTCTTGCTAGAATTGGTTGATTCCCCTGCACTTTGCAAGGTTTTCCCGATGTCCGCCGCTGCACCATTACCTTCGCGCCGCAAGCTCTTCGTCACCACGGCCCTGCCGTACGCGAACGGCCCTTTCCACATCGGGCACATCATGGAATATATCCAGGCCGACATCTGGGTGCGCTTCCAGCGGATGCAGGGCCACGACGTGCATTTCGTCTGCGCCGACGACGCCCATGGCGCGGCGATCATGCTGAGGGCAGCATCCGAAGGCGTCACGCCGCAGCAACTGGTGGCGCGCGTTGCGGCAACACGCCCCAGGAACCTGGACGGTTTCCACATCAGCTTCGATCACTGGCATTCGACCGACTCGCCGGAAAATGTCGAATTGTCGCAAGACATCTACAGACGTCTGAAAGCCAAGGGCCTCATCGACTCGAAACCGGTCGAACAGTTCTACGATCCGGTCAAGGCGATGTTCCTGCCGGACCGATACATCAAGGGCACTTGCCCTAAGTGCGGAACGAAGGATCAATACGGCGACGCATGCGAGAAGTGCAGCACGCTCAACGCGCCCACCGATCTCATTGACCCCTACTCGATATTGACGGGCGCGCGGCCCGAGCTGCGCACGTCGCCGCACCTGTTCTTCCGGCTGTCGGATCCGAAGATTGTCGCGTTTCTGCGCAAATGGACGCGGGCCCCTGCACCGGGACAGTCGCTGCAGCCCGAAGTGCTGAACAAGATCCACGAATGGCTGGGTGCCGAAGGCGGGCCCGACAAGCTTACCGACTGGGATATCTCGCGCGACGCGCCGTACTTCGGCATCCCGATCCCGGGCGAACCCGGCAAATACTTCTATGTCTGGCTCGATGCGCCGGTCGGATATCTCGCGAGCCTCGACGCGCACCTCAAGAAGCTTGAAGTCGATTGGAAGGAATTCCTGCAGGATCCCGAAGTCGACCAGTATCACTTCATCGGCAAGGACATCGTCTATTTCCACACGCTGTTCTGGCCGGCGATGCTCGAGTTCGCCGGGGCCCCTTACCGGACGCCGACCAACGTGTTTGTGCACGGATTCCTGACGGCGCTCGGCGAGAAGATGTCGAAGTCGCGCGGCACCGGCATCAGCCCCGATTTCTACCTCGACCTGGGACTCAATTCGGAATGGCTGCGCTATTACATCGCGGCCAAGTTGAACGAACGTGTCGAGGACATCGACTTCAATCCAGACGACTTCGTCGCGCGGGTGAACAGCGATCTCGTCGGCAAGTACGTCAATATCGCCGCGCGGGCCGCGCGTTTCGTTGCGGGCAACGGCAATCGGCTGAATCAGCGGCAACCGTTCGCGGCTCGCCATGATTCCATGACGCCCGACCAGGTCGCGGACCTGGTCGGCGGGCACTACGGCCGGCGGGAATTCGCGAAAGCGTTGCGCGAGATCATGGTGCTCGCCGACCGGACCAATCAGTATTTCGACAATGCGAGGCCTTGGGAGCTGGCCAAGGATCCCGCCACGGCGGCTGAAGCGCTCGCGGTGAGTTCGGAGTGCCTCGAGGACTTTCGCATGCTGACGGTCCTGTTGAAGCCCGTGCTGCCCGCGCTCGCCGCGCAGGCCGAAGCGTTCCTGAACATCGGGCCGCAAGCGTGGGCCGACATCGCGCGGCCGCTGCCCGAAGGTCACCTGATCAACAACTATGCGCACCTCATGACCCGCATCGACCCTAAACAGATCGACGCGCTGATCGAAGGTCCTTCGCCTGCCGCGGTAGCGAAGTCCGCGGCAGGGGCCGCTCCGGTCGCGTCGCCGGCGGCGTCTGTCGCCGATGGCACGATTTCCATCGACGATTTCGCCAAAATCGATCTGCGCATTGCGAGAATCGTCAACGCCGAGCACGTCGAGGGCGCCGACAAGCTCCTCAAATTGACGCTCGATGCAGGCGAGGGCCGTCTGCGTACGGTGTTCGCAGGCATCAAGTCCGCCTACGATCCGGCACAATTGGTCGGCCGCCTGACGCCGATGGTTGCCAATCTCGCGCCGCGAAAGATGAAGTTCGGACTGTCCGAAGGCATGGTGCTCGCGGCGTCCGGGGACGGCCCGGGCATATTCCTGCTCGCACCCGACAGTGGTGCGGCACTTGGAATGCGCGTCAAATGAGTGTCACCGGGCCGCCCAAGTACGCGGTACTGCTCTCCGCCTGTGGGGGCAGCGCAGCGGCGATAGCCGCAAGCGTGGGGGTCCTATGAGCGCCGCCGGGCCGTCCCAAGGCGCGAATTGCTCCCCCTCCGGGGGCAGCGCAGCGGCCTCATTTTGCGTGGCC
>Ga0302321_100004893_pt1 | contig 11663 bp, 10 predicted proteins | sample Fen_T0_1_FD_202505 | JGI IMG/M metagenome (GOLD analysis project Ga0302321, IMG submission 202505) | Peat permafrost microbial communities from Stordalen Mire near Abisko, Sweden - Fen_T0_1 | ecosystem: Environmental > Terrestrial > Soil > Wetlands > Permafrost | place: Sweden: Abisko...
GTGGTCGACGCCGATCGACTCGAGCTCGCGGAGCTTCGTCGTGATCTGCTCGACGTTGCCGAGGACGGAGAAGCGGTCGCAGATCTCGTCGGTGACGAACTCGCCGTGGGCTGCGCCGACGCGGGAGTGGTCGTCGTAGTCGTAGAACTTCCGCGCCTCCACGTAGTCCGTGAGCGCTTTCGGGACGACCGACCCGTCGGTGCCGTACCGCTCGATCAGGTCCTTGACGTGGTTCGAGACCATGGCCGGGAACCACCGCGTCTGGTCGCGGGCGTCCGCCATGTCGTCGGAGACGTGGCTCGGCGCGCAGACGATGCACTTGAGCGCGTCCGGATCGCGCCCCGCCTCGTCCGCGGCGGCGCGTGCGGTGCCCATGATCCACTGGATGATCTCGGGGTCGGCGAGCTGGATGATCACGCCGTCTCCGACGCGCCCGGCGACGGCGAGCGCCTTGGGGCCGTAGCCCGCCACCCACATCTCGATCTCGGGTAGCTCGGGGCGGACCCACTTGAGCTGCAGGTCCTTGTCGTTCCAGTGCACCTCCTCGCCGTTCATGAACGGCTTGATCATGCGCAGCGCAGTCTCGAACTCCGCCACGCGCACGGGCGGCTGGCCGATGTAGCGACGGGCCGAGTCGCCACGCCCGATGCCCATGACCATCCGCCCGTCGGAGATGTCGTGCAGCGTCGCGTAGAGGCTTGCGAGCACGGTCGGCTCGCGGGTACCCGGGTTCGTCACGAGGTGGCCGAACCGCATCGTCGAGGTGGCCTGGGCGGCGAGGGTCAGCAGCGGAAACGAGTCCTGCCAGAGCACGTGGGAGTCGTACGTCCAGCCGATCTCGAACCCGTTCTGCTCGCCGAGCACCATCAGCTCAACGAGACGCTGGTAGGGCGGGTCGGGCAGGACGGTGACGCCGAAGCTGAGGGCCATGTTCGTCTCCTTGGGCTGTTCTCGATCCGAGGCGCGATTATCTCACAGCGTCCGAGGCTCTCCGGACGGCGAGGAGAGCGGTCGCCCAGAGCAGGCCGATCACGAGAAAGGCGAGCCTGCCGTCACCTGGCAGCCCGAACGTCAGGCCGGCGAGCGGGGTGCAGACGAGGATCACGAGCACGGCGGAGCCGTTGACGAGGCCGACCGCGGCCGCCGGGGCGTCAGGGCGAAGCCGCAGCGTCTTGTCGAAGACGGCCGCGAACGGGAAGCCCGCCGCGAGGCCGGCGGCGAGCGCGGCGACGGCCGCGAGCCAGAGCGGCGGCCCGGTCGCGAGCACGAGCATCCCGGCCGAGCCCGCGACCAGGCTGACGGCGACGAGCAGCCAGGCAAGGCCACGGTTACGGCGCACCGCGAGGCCGCCGGCGGGCCGGGTCACGACTCCGGCGAAGAGGACGAGCCCACCGACGACGCCGGAGATGCTCCGCCGGTGGCCCTCGTGCTCGAGCAGGGTCACGATCCAGTTCCCCGCCACGACCGAGAGACCGAACGTCGCCATCTGGACGGCGCCGAGCGGCCAGAGGCGGCGATCACCGATCACGCCGCGGCGGAGCGCCTCGTGCGCATCCGGGTGGCGAGGCACGAGCGTGCGACCCACCGCGTAGACGGGCGGGGTGGCCACGACCGCCAGCGCGAGGCCGGTCCAGTACGGGGTGCGCCACCCGAGCGCCCCGACGAGCTGGGGGACGATCATCAGCGCCAACCCGCCGGCGGCCATCGTGGCGCCGCCGTACGCGCCCTGCCAGAACGGGCCGCCCTTGCCCGACCGGACGAGGTCGATGCCCGCCACGAAGCCCACGCCGGTGCCGAGCCCCATCAGGGCGCGGGCCGCCAGTCCGACGCCGAGCGTCGGATCGGTCAGCGCGATCGCGTTCGCCGCCGCCACGACCGCGAGCGAGGCGAGCCCGACGCCGCGGGCGCCGACCCGGTCGATCAGCCTCCCGCCGGGGATCTGCACGGCGAGATGGGTGACGAAGAGGCTGGTCGTGAGCAGGCCGACGGCGGCAAGCGAGACGCCGTAGCCGGCGCCCATCACCCCAGCGACCGCCCCCACGTTCGAGATGTTCCACGTCACGGCCGCCCCGAGCACGAGCCCGCCGACGATCGCTACCGATCGGACGAGACCCGGGCGATCGTGCTGTCGGCCAGGCGGTCGAGCGCCTTGACGGCGAGCTCGAGATGCTCCTCGTGCGTGTCCTCGAGCTTCGTGTGCGAGAGGCCCCTGAGGCTCTGCACGAACATCATCGCCGTGGGCACCCCGGCGCGGGCGACCTCGGCCGCGTCGTGCAGCGGCCCGGACGGTAGCCGGTGTGAGACGCCTGCGACCTCGCGGCAGGCGTCGTCGCAGAGATCGATCAGGCCGGCGTCGAACAGGATCGGCTCGATGTTCCAGATTCGCTCCCAGCGGACATCGATGTCCTCCTCGCGGGCGAACCGCTCGCTCGCCTCCCGCGCCTGACGCAGGAGCTCGGCCAGGCTCGCGGCGTCGAGGTGTCGCTGGTCGAGCAGCTGTGACGCCCTCTCGACCACCGACGTGACGATGCCCGGCTCGCAGGTGACGCCACCCGAAGTGCAGACGGCGCCGTTGCCGACGCGTGCCGCGATCTCGCGGATCTCCAGGGCAAGCTTGGCGGCACCCGCGAGCGCGTCGCGCCGCTTGTCCATCGGCGTCGAGCCGGCATGGGCGGCCTGACCCATCCAGTCGACGCGCCAGCGCTCGACCCCGTACGTCCCGAGCACGGCGCCGAGAGGGAGCCCGAGAGACTCGAGGACCGGCCCCTGCTCGATGTGGAGCTCGAGGTAGGCGGCGGCCGTGTCCAGCTGCGTGCGCGCATCGAGCGCCCGATCGAGGTCGACGCCGTTCGCGGCGAGGGCGTCCGGGAGCGAGACCCCGTCACGGTCGGTCAGCTGCCGTAGCTCGTCCTGGTCGTTCATCGAGCCGGCGGCCGCCGAGGACCCGAAGAGCGAGCGCCCGAAGCGCGCGCCCTCCTCGTCGGCCCAATTGACGAGTCGCACCGTGACGGGCGGTGTGCCCTCGGCCGCGATCCGGCGTAGCACCTCGGCGCCGGCGACGACGTTGAGGGAACCGTCGAGCCAGCCGCCGTTCGGGACGGAGTCGATGTGACCGCCGATCAGGACGGCGCGCTCGGAGTCCCCGCGCAGCGTCCACCAGTCGTTGCCCGCTGCGTCACGCTCGCGCTCGAGCGGTAGGCCGTCGAGCAAGCCGATCAGCCAGACGCGGGCGGTGTTCCACGTGTCCGTCCACGCGACGCGCTGGGCGCCGTCGGCGTCGCCCGTGAGCGCCTGCAACTCGCGCAGGTGGGCGACGACGCGACCGGGGTTGAGGGCCATGGCGCGACACTAGACGATCCGTGCCCGGCCCGAAAACGAACATCCGGCCGGAACGCGAGTTCGGATGCGAGGGACGGCGTAACTGTGGTACGGAATACGCGTGGCGGTCAACCTGCTCAAGCGCGTCGGCATCTTCGTCGCCGTGCTCGTTGGTCTGTGCGCGTTTTACATGGGGTATCGCCAGCTATACCTCTCGACCGGCTGGACGCGGCCGTTCAAGGTCGACGAGTATGCGATGCCGCGGCTCCAGGACATCGTCAGCCGTCTCTGGGAGCCGGCCGCGACCGATCAACCCGTGCTCGTCCAGGTGCTCGTCCAGAAGGCGCTCTTCACTGCGAGGGAGGCCGCCGCCGGCTTCGTGATCGGCGCGATCGTCGGCATCGCGATCGGCATCGTCTTCCACTTCTCGAACCTCATGCGTCGCGGCTTCCAGCCTTACGTGGTGGGCTCGCCGATCCTCGCCATCGCGCCGATGGTCGTGATCTGGCTCGGGGGCCAGGGGCTGCCGGTGTGGATGCCGGTTGCGGTCATCAGCGCGTTCCTGACGTTCTTCCCCGTCGCGATCAACACCCTGCGCGGGCTCGACTCGGCGGATCCGCGGAAGCTCGAGCTGATGCGCTCGTACGCAGCCTCGGAGTGGAGCACGTTGTGGCGCGTCAAGTTCCCCTGTGCGCTGCCGTACCTCTTCTCGGCGTTCAAAGTGGCCGCGACGGCGAGCGTCGTGGGCGCGATCATCGGCGAGCTGCCGTCGTCCATCCAGGACGGGCTCGGCGGCGCAATCCTCAACTTCGCGCAATACTACTCGCTCGATCCCTCGGCGCTCTGGGCGACGAACATCATCGCGGCCGCACTCGGGATCCTGTTCTTCGTGATCGTCGCGATCGTCGAGCGGCTCGTCGTCCGGCGGGCACCGGAGCACGTCGCGTGACTGCCGCAGCGGTCTCGATCCGGAATGTCACCAAGACGTTCGGCAAGGGCGGCACGACGGCTCTCAAGAACATCGAGCTCGAGTTTCAGCCCGGAGAGTTCATCTCGCTGATCGGACCGTCCGGCTGCGGCAAGTCGACGCTGCTCCGCGTGATCGGCGACCTGATCGAGCCCACCGAGGGGGAGGCGGTCATCGGCGGCAAGACGGCGCACCAGGCGCGACTCGACCGCGACTACGGGATGGTCTTCCAGGAGGCGACGCTGATGGACTGGCGCACCGTTGAGAAGAACGTGTCGCTGCCCCTCGAGATGATGGGCTGGGACCGCGGCGCGCGACGGGACCGCGTGCGTGAGCTGCTCGAGCTCGTGGAGCTGACCGGGTTCGAGGGGCACCACCCGTGGCAGCTGTCGGGCGGGATGCAACAGCGGGTTGCGATCGCGCGCGCGCTCACCTTCAATCCCTCGCTGATCTTGATGGACGAGCCGTTCGGTGCCCTCGACGAGATGACGCGCGACCGCCTCAACCTCGAGCTGTTGCGGATCTGGGAAGCGACGAAGGCGACCGTCGTCTTCGTCACCCACTCCATCGCCGAGGCCGTGTTCCTCTCGTCGCGCGTCGTCGTGATGTCGGCGCGTCCCGGCCGGGTGCAGAAGATCGTCGACGTCGACCTCGCCTATCCGCGCACGAACGACACGCGCGAGGAGACGCGCTTCTTCGAGCTCGCGACCGAGGTGCGCGAGCTGCTGCGCGAGTCGCACGAGGCGAGGGAGGGCGCGTGACGCGTGCGCGCCGCTTCGTCGCCGAGTGGGCGCCGGCCGTCCTGATCCTCGTGCTCGGGCTGGTCGGCTGGGAGCTCGCGGTCAAGACATTCGGGATCCAGAAGTTCCTGCTGCCCAAGCCGAGCGAGATCGCGACCGCGTTCTGGGACGAGCGGAGCATCCTCTGGCCCGCCGGCTGGTATACGTTCACGGAGGCCTTCTGGGGGTTCGTCGTCGGCGTCTTCTTCGGCATCGCCGCCGCTCTCGTTCTCGCCCGCTTTCGGCCCCTCGGGTCGGCCCTGATGCCGTACTTCGTCGCCGCGAGCGCGATTCCGATCATCGCGTTCGCCCCGATCGGCAACGCCTGGTTCGGGATCGAGAAAGGCTCGAAGATCTTCATCGCAGCGCTGCTGTGCTTCTTTCCCGTGCTCGTCAACACGTTGCGTGGCCTCACCTCGGTGAGGCCACAGCAGGTCGAGCTGATGCGCTCCTACGCCGCCGGCAACGCGGCCGTCTTCCGGCGTGTCCGCATCCCGACGTCACTCCCGTACGTCTTCACGGCGCTCAAGGTGGCAAGCGTGCTGGCGATGATCGGCGCCATCGTCGGCGAGTACTTCGGCGGCTCTCAGCAGCAGCTCGGGATCCAGATCAAGAACTCCGCCGCGCTGTTCCAGTTCGAGACCGCCTGGGCAGCGATCCTCGTGGCTTGTATTCTCGGCATCGCGTTCTACCTGGCTGTCGCGCTGGCCGAGATCGCGACGATGCGCCGGTACCCGTCGGCCGAGCGGGCGCGAAGGTGAAGGCAGAGGTGTCGGAGAGGAAATGCACTACCAACGAGGAGGGTGTATGAAGCGGTATCGGGTCATCGGGCTCGCGGCGCTGGTCGTCGCCGTTGCGGCTCTCGTGTTCGTCTCACTCGGCTCGGCGAAGCCCGCCGCGTCGATGGACAAGGTCACCCTGCAGCTCAAGTGGGTGCCGCAGGCACAGTTCGCCGGCTACTACGCGGCCGTGGCGAAGGGGTACTACAAGCAGTTCGGCCTCGACGTCACCCTCAAGCCGGGTGGCCCGGACATCACGCCGGAGCAGGTCGTCGCGTCGGGGCAGGCCCAGTTCGGGATCGACTGGCTGCCGGCGCTCCTCGCTGCCCGCGACAAGGGCGGCAGCATCGTCAACATCGCCCAGGTGTTCACGCGGTCCGGCATGACCGAGCTGACCCACAAGGACAGCGGCATCACGAACGTGGCCCAGATGAAGGGCAAGAGCGTCGGTGTCTGGTGCTGCGGTAACGAGAACGAGCTCTTCGCGGCGCTCGTGAAGAACGGGATCGACCCGAAGAGCGCCTCCAGCGTCAAGATCGTCAATCAGCCGTTCGACATGACGCTCTTCCTGCAGAGAAAGGTCGACGCGGCGGCCGCGATGACGTACAACGAGCTCGCCCAGGTGCTCGAGTCGAAGAACCCCGATACGGGCAAGCTGTACACGCTGAAGGATCTCAACGTGATCACAATGGAGAAGGCCGGCACGGCGATGCTCGAGGACGGCATCTTCACCTCGGCCTCCTACCTGAAGGACGCGAAGAACCGTGATGTCGCGACCCGGTTCATCGCAGCCTCCCTGAAGGGCTGGGCGTACTGCCGGAACAACGTCGCCGCGTGCACGTCGATCGTGCTAAAGAACGGCACGCTCCTCGGCAAGGGGCACCAGACCTGGCAGATGAACGAGATCAACAAGCTCATCTGGCCGGCCCCGGGTGGCGTCGGCGTCATGAACACGAAGGCGTTCAACCGCACCGCCGGGATCGCCAAGCAGTTCAAGGTGATCACGAAGGCGCCGAGTGGTGCGTACCGCACGGATCTCGCGAAGGGCGCTCTGGCCCTGCTCAAGAAGCAGGCCGTCGACGTCGTCGGCGCGAACTACAAGCCGGTCGTCGTGAAGGTCACGCCCGGCGGGAAGTAGGCTCGAATCAGCAATGCCCCGGGCCCGTCGAGGGCCCGGGGCGAACCACCGGTGTGAGGAGGACCCAATGTCCGTGCTGATCAAGGGTGGCCGGGTCGTGACCGCGGCCGACTCGACCGTTGCCGATGTCTTCGTCGAAGGTGAGCGGGTCTCACTGGTCGGGACGTCGCTCGACGTCGAGGCGGATCATGTGATCGATGCGACCGGCAAGCTCGTCCTCCCCGGCGCGATCGATCCGCACACGCATCTCGACATGCCGTTCGGCGGCACGGTCACGATCGACGACTTCACGTCGGGCCAGACCGCAGCCGCCTTCGGCGGCACGACGTGCCACATCGACTTCGCGATCCAGTCGAGAGGGCAGTCCTTCTCGGCCGCGATCGACGAGTGGAGCGCCAAGGCGCTCGGCAGCGCCGTGATCGACTACGGCTTCCACATCATCGTCACCGACCTGGAGGAGGGAGGGACGCTCGAGGAGCTCGCCCTGCTGCCCGACCGGGGCGTCACCTCGTACAAGATGCTGATGGCCTACAAGGGCGTGTTCCTCGTCGACGACGAGACCCTGTTCGAGGTGATGCAGCTGGCCTCCCGGACGGGAGCGCTCGCGATGATCCACGGCGAGAACGGCGAGGTGATCGACGTGCTCGTCAAGCAGGCGGTCGCGGCGGGCAACCTCGCGCCCCGCTACCACGCCTTGACGCGCCCGCCCGAGCTCGAGGGCGAGGCGACGAACAGGGCGATCCAGATCGCCCACCTCGCAGGCGCCCCACTGTACGTCGTCCACGTCACATGCAAGGAGGCCGTCGACGCGATCGCCGCCGCCCGCGCGAAGCACTGGGACGTGTGGGGCGAGACGTGCACGCAGTACTTCTTCGTGGACATCACGGACCTCGACGAGCCCGACTTCGGCGGCGCGAAGTACGTCTTCTCACCGCCGGTGCGGGACAAGTCGAACCAACCCGTGCTCTGGGACGCTGTCCGCACGGACGTCCTGTCGGCGATCTCCACCGACCACTGCGCCTTCCTCCTGGACGGGCAGAAGACGCTCGGCCGCGACGACTTCTCGAAGATCCCGAACGGGGCTCCGGGCCTCGAGGAGCGGCTAAAGATGATCCACCACTTCGGCGTCAACGAGGGCCGGATCACGCTGAACCGGATGGTCGAGGTGCTGTCGACGAATCCGGCCAAGCTGTTCGGCCTCTATCCGCGAAAGGGGACGATCGCGCCGGGCTCCGACGCGGACATCGTCGTCTTCGACCCGAATCGCAAGACGACGCTGTCGGCCGCGACGATGCACGGCAACCAGGACTACACACTGTACGAGGGAACCGAGGTGACCGGCGACGTCGACGTGACGCTGATCCGCGGCACCGTCGTCGTCGAGGACGGCGAGCTGAAGGTTGAGCCCGGGTTCGGGCAGTTCGTCAAGCGCGCCCGGTTCGGCGAGCAGCTCCTGTAAGAGGATCGGTGGGTGGCGGTCTGCCGCCACCCGCCACGCTCCCGTCGTCTGCCACCGTTGCGCCCCACGTCGTGGCGGAAAAGCGCAGAGAGCTGCAGGCAGGCCCGCCGTGGTCGTTCGAGGACCCATCATGCGACGCGCGCGACGCGCTCGTCAGCGCTCCCGGGACCTCGGGAGCGCAGCGCGCTACGATCGGGTCACGAGCGACCGGAAGGAGCGTCAGGATGACGACGATCGAGACAGACCCGAACCTCGGCGCGCAGATCATCGCCGACGCCAAGGAGCACGTCCTCTACTCGTGGTCCGTGCAGAACGCGATCAACCCGATAGCGGTCGCAGGCGCGGAAGGGCGTCACTTCTGGGACTACGACGGGAAGCGGTATCTCGATTTCGCGTCCCAGCTCGTCAACGTCAACATCGGCCACCAGCATCCGAAGATCATCCAGGCGATCAAGGACCAGGCCGACAAGCTGTGCACGATCGGCCCGCCGATGGCGAGCGAGTCGCGCTCCCAGCTCGGCCGGATGCTCGCCGAGGTGACGCCCGGCGATCTCTCCGTTTCGTTCTTCACGAACGGCGGAGCCGAGGCCAACGAGAACGCGATCAAGCTCGCCCGCATGGTCACGGGCCGCCACAAGGTGATCGCGCGGTATCGCTCCTACCACGGAGCCACGCACGGCGCCGTCTCGCTCACGGGCGATCCCCGCCGCTGGCCCGTGGAGCCCGGCATGGCGGGCATCGTCCGGGCGTTCGACCCGTACACCTACCGCTGCCCGGCGGGGCACCCCGACCCGTGCCCGGTCTGCTCGGGCGCGCCGCACCTCGAGGAGATCCTCGAGTACGAGGGTGCCCACACCGTGGCGGCCATCATCCTGGAGACCGTCACCGGCACGAACGGCGTCATCGTCCCGCCCGACGGCTACCTGCAGAGCGTGCGCGAGGTGTGCGACCGCCACGGGATCCTCCTGATCCTGGACGAGGTGATGGCCGGTTTCGGCCGCACGGGGAAGTGGTTCGCGTGCGAGCACTGGGACGTCGTGCCCGACATCCTCTGCGTCGCGAAGGGCATCAACTCGGGCTACGTGCCCCTCGGCGCGATGATCGCCCGTGGCGAGGTGATCGACCAGGTGCGCGACAGGTTCTTCCCGGGAGGCCTCACCTATGCCGGCCATCCGCTCGCCTGTGCATCCGCCGTCGCCTCGATCGAGGCGTTCCAGGAGGAGGGCGTCGTCGAGAACGCAGCCGCGATGGGCGAGTACTTCGGGGAGGCGCTCCGTGGCCTCCAGGCCCGCCACCCGTCGATCGGCGACGTGCGCGGGCTCGGGTGCTTCTACGGGGTCGAGCTCGTCAAGAACCGCGAGACCCGCGAGATGCTCGTCCCGTACAACGCCTCCGGTGAGGCGGCCGCTCCGGTCGCCCGGGTCGGCAAGGCGGCGCTCGACCGGGGTCTCTACCTGATGACCCACTGGAACGTCGTCATGGTCGTGCCGCCCCTGACCGTGACGAGGGAGGAAGCCGAGGAAGGCATCGCCATCCTCGACGACGTCCTCTCGATCGCCGACGAGTACGTCGTCTAGGAGCGGAGGAACGAGGAAATCGCCTCGGCGGTCTCCTCCAGCGCGTCCCAGAGCACCGTATGCCCGCCGGGGACGGTGACCACCTGGAGCAGGTCGCCGAGCGCCTCGCGGTGCGCGCCCAGCAGATGGTCGTAGGTCACGTAGGAGTCCTCGCCCAGCACGAGTAGCGTGGGGATGCGGACCTGCTCGAACGGCGGCGGCGCAGAAGCCATCTCGCCGTAGGCGGCGATCACGGCCGCCTGGCTGTAGCGGTAGCGCCAGCGGCCCTCCTCGTCCTCGACGAGGAAGCCCTGGAGATCCTCGACCACCACCTCGCGGGAGGCGCGCGCGAGCATGCTCTCAGCGAAGCGGCTGTCGACGCCCTCCTCGAAGGAGGCGTAGGAGCGATCCTTGCGGTCGTTCTCGGCGACCATGAGGGCGACCGCGGCGTCGATCAGGATGGCCGGGTCGAGGAGCACGAGCCGTTCCACGGCGCCGGGATGCCGGGCCGCCACCTCGAAGGCGAGCCGGCCGCCGAAGGAGTGCCCGACCCATGCGGAGGGCCTGTCGCCGAGCGTCTCGAGCAGCAGGCCGACGTGCTCCGCGATGCTCCACGGCGGCTCCCAGGGAGACGAGCCGTGGCCCAGGAGGTCCGGCGCCACGACGTGGTAGTCGGAGAGCCAGCCCTCGGCCACCCGCCGGGCGCCGAGGCCGTGCCCGGTGACGCCGTGGAGGCAGACGACGCGAGCAGCAGACGGGTCGCCCCAGCTCTCGGCGTGGAGGCGACGTTCGCCCCCGGAGCGCCTCACGACTGCTCGTCGAGCACGTCGAGCGACTCCGGCACCATCTCCGTGCGCCTTCCCTCCTTGACGAGAGACCAGATCACGACCCCTTCCTTGTCGATCAGGAAGGTTCCGCGCCTCGCGGCGCCGGTCTCCTCGTCGAAGACGCCGTAGGCGCGCGCCGCGGCGCCGTGCCTCCAGAAATCGGATGCGAAGGTGTACGTGGCCCCGAGCTCTCGCTTCCACGCCTGGCGTGCCGCGGAGGTGTCGCACGAGACGAAGACGATCTCGGTCTCCGCGTTCCGGAACGACTCCAGGTTGGCCTGGAGGTCGAGCGCCTCCTCGGCGCAGACGGCCGTGAATGCGAACGGGTGGAAGACCAGCAGGACGTTGCGCTTGCCGCGAAAGTCCTGGAGCCGCAGGCGCGGCTGGTCGTAGGCCTCTTCGAGGTCGAACCCCGGTGCCTGCTCACCCATCCCGACTGCCATCGCCACCCTCCTCTCCGTTGCCCGAGGGAACATAGTAGGTCCGACCCCCGAGGCCGTCCGGGAGGTGGTCCTCGGTCGCGCCATGCGGGTCGTCGTGCGGCGAGACGTACCCCTCGCCGTGGCCGCGCAACCGGGCGCCCGCATAGTGCGCGTCGCGGAGCGCAGCGGGCGGCGCCTGGATGCCGTGCTCGCGCACCTCGGCCCGCGCGTCCCAGATCGCCCTCGCCGAGGCATTCGACTTCGGCGCGTTCGCCAGGTAGATCGCGGCCTGGGCCAGGTTCAGCTGCGCCTCGGGGAGCCCGACGTGCTCGAGCGCCTGGGCGGCTCCTACGGCGACGAGGAGCGCTCGGGGGTCGGCGTTGCCGATGTCCTCGGAGGCGAGGATCACCATGCGCCG
>Ga0302321_100004894_pt1 | contig 11662 bp, 6 predicted proteins | sample Fen_T0_1_FD_202505 | JGI IMG/M metagenome (GOLD analysis project Ga0302321, IMG submission 202505) | Peat permafrost microbial communities from Stordalen Mire near Abisko, Sweden - Fen_T0_1 | ecosystem: Environmental > Terrestrial > Soil > Wetlands > Permafrost | place: Sweden: Abisko...
GGTCGCATCAGCGGCCGCTTCCAGCACGCGAACGGGGGGTGGCGGACCGTCGAGGCGACCGTGTCGCGTCGCACGAGCGGGGAACCGGGCTACATCCTCTCCGCGCGCGACGTCAGCGAGCGGGTGGGCATGGAGGCGGAACTGCGGCGCCTCGCCGGCACCGACGCGCTCACCTCGCTGGCCAACCGGCCGGCCTTCCTCGCCATGCTGGAGCAGCGGCTGCGCGAGGGCCCCTCCGCGGTTCTCTTCGTCGACCTCGACGGCTTCAAGGCCGTGAACGACATGGACGGCCACGCGGCGGGCGACCGGCTGCTGCGCGGCGTCGCGGAGACGCTGCGGCGGGAGCTGCGCGGCCGGGACGTCGCGGCGCGCCTCGGCGGCGACGAGTTCGCCGTCCTGCTCGGCACCGACCAGCTCACCGAGATCCGGGCGGTCGCCGACCGCCTCGTCCAGCGGCTGCGCCAGATGCCCTCCGACCCGGCCCGGCGCACGGCGGCGAGCATCGGCGTCGCCATCGGCCGCGACACCTCCGCCGAGCTCCTCCTCGGCGACGCCGACCTGGCCATGTATGAGGCGAAGTCGCGCGGGGGCAAGCGGCACGTGATGTTCGAGCCGTCGATGCGCGAGCGGGTCACCGAGCGTGCCCGGATGAGCGCCGCGCTCGAACGGGCCTGCCAGGGCGAGGGCCTCCTCCTCGACGCGCAGCCGATCGTCTCGATGGCGGATGGCGCCTGGGTCGGGTTCGAGGCGCTGGCCCGCTGGCAGGACGGCGAGCACCGGCGCCAGCCGCACGAGTTCCTCCCGGTCGCCGAGGAGAGCGGGCTCATCGACCCGCTGGGCCGCTGGGTCATGCACCACGCGCTCAACTGGCTCGCGCTGTGGCCCGACCGGCGGGCCGGGATCTCGGTCAACGTCGCCGGCTCGCAGCTGGCCACCGTCGGCTTCGGCGACTGGGTGCACCGCCAGCTCGCCGACCGCGGCGTCGACGCGGGCCGGCTCACGCTGGAGATCAGCGAGCGGACGGCGCTCGGCGACCTGCAGCGGGCGACCGCGGTGCTCCAGCCGCTGCGCGCGCTCGGCGTCCGGATCGCGCTCGACGACTTCGGGACCGGCTTCTCCTCCCTCGGCCACCTCGCCGAGGTCCCGGTGGACGAGTTGAAGATCGACAAACGGTTCGTCACCGGGCTCGGCCGCCGCACCACCGACGACGCCCTGGTCCGCGCGGTGTGCCGGCTCGCGGAGGACCTGGGCCTGCAGGTCGTCGGCGAGGGCGTGGAGACCGCGGCCCAGGAGCACCTGCTGCTGGAGCACGGCTGCCGGCTCGGCCAGGGCTATCGCTACCACGAGCCCACCGCGCTCGACCAGCTCCTGCCGCCCGCCGCGCGCCTCCCGGCGTCGACCACGGCAAAGCCGCGGTCGACCGGGTGGCCCTCGGACGACCGTCCGGTGGCGTCGTAACCCGGTTTGTCCGGGGCGAAATAACTTCTCGTGCGGGTATCGTGACGCTAGGGGGATGTCTGCGCGCTCTTGCCCGGCAACGCCCCCCGGCCGTGCCTGCGCGGCGGCTATCGTGGCCGGGCACCGCGCCGCTGATCGGCGCGGGCCTGGACCGGAACGGGGTGGCACGGGCGTGTACGCGTTGGGCGTTGACCTGGGGACGACGTTCACCGCCGCCGCCGTCTGGCGCGACGGCCGCGCCGAGATCTGCTCGCTGGGCACCCACTCGGCCGCGATCCCGTCCGTCGTCCTGGCCCGCAGCGACGGTTCCGTCCTGACGGGCGAGGCGGCGGCCCGCCGGGCCGCGCTCGAGCCGGACCGGGTCGCCCGGGAGTTCAAGCGCCGTCTCGGCGACTCGACGCCGCTGCTGCTCGGCGGGTCGCCGTACTCCGCCGAGGCGCTGACCGCCCGGCTGCTGCGCGCCGTCCTCGACCTCGTGACGGCCCGCGAGGGGGGCGCGCCGGCCTCGATCTGCGTGTCGCACCCGGCGAACTGGGGTCCGTTCAAGACCGACCTGCTGCGCCAGGCCGTCCGGCTGGCCGACGTCCGGGTGCCGGTGATCTACACCACGGAGCCGGAGGCCGCGGCCGTCAGCTACGCCCGGCAGGAGCGGCTGGCCCCGGGCGACACGGTCGCCGTCTACGACCTCGGCGGCGGCACCTTCGACGCGGCGGTGCTGCGGCGGACGGCGGCAGGCTTCGAGATCCTCGGCCAGCCGGAGGGCATCGAGCGCCTCGGCGGGATCGACATCGATGCCGCCGTGTTCAACCACGTGCTGCGCTCGGTGGGCGACGCGCTGAGCGCCCTCGACGAGGACGACCCCGCCTCGGTCGGCGCGGTCGCCCGCCTGCGCTCCGAGTGCACCGACGCGAAGGAGGCGCTCTCCTCCGACACCGACGTCGCGATCCCCGTGATGCTCCCGGCCCTGACGACCGAGGTGCGGCTGACCCGGGCCGAGCTGGAGAACATGGTCCGGCCGTCGCTGTACGACTCGATCGATTCGCTCAAGCGCGCGGTGCGCTCGGCCGGCGTCGACCCCGGTGAGCTGGCCGCCGTCCTGCTGGTCGGCGGCTCGTCGCGGATGCCGCTGGTCGCCCAGCTGGTGGGTTCGGAGCTCGGCCGGCCGGTCGCCGTCGACGCCCACCCCAAGCACGCCATCGCTCTCGGGGCGGCGTGGCTGGCCAGCGGTGCCACGCTCCCGGTCGATCCGGACGCCGGGGGCGTCGCGGTCGCGGCGCCGGCGGTGCCGCGGCCGTCGTCCGCCTCGCCCGTCTCCCCCTCGACCCCCGCCGCGCCCGCAGCCGCCGGTGGTGGCCGGTCGTCGCTGGCCGCCGCCGCGGGTGCCGGAGCGGTGGCGGGTGCGGCGGGCTTCCAGGCCGGCGGCCATCCGGCGCAGGGCTACCCGGCACCGGGGTATCCGGCGCAGGGTCAGCCGGCAGCGGGCTACCCGGCGCAGGGTTACGCGGCCCCGGCCGCGCCACCTTCCACCGCACCGCTGACGCCCCGCGCGCCGCTGCCCGCGAACGGCTCGCCGCAGCACACCACGCCCTACGGTCCGGGTCCGCGGACCGCCCCGACCCCGCACCCCTCGTACGCGAACGGCATCCCGGCCGCCGGCTTCGGCGGTCCCCGGCCGGCCCTGCCAACCCCGGACGCCGGCGGCCGGCTCCCACCGCCGCCGGCCTACCTGTCGGACCCGGGCGGTACCGGCGCGGGCACGGTCCGCTTCGAGATCGGGCAGGACGGCCGGTCGGGCAGGTCGCGGGGGCTGGTCGCGCTGCTCGCGGTCGTCCTCCTCGCCGCCGCGGCGGTCGCCGGGTTCTGGTACCTCAAGGGCCGGTCGACGTCGACCCAGGCGGGGACGTCGGCGACCGCCCCGGTGGGTGACGGCTCCTCCCCGACGGGGAACGCCGTGACGCCGCCGGCCGGCGCGTCCACCGCCTCGGTCGGGGCGCAGACCCCGCCCTCGGGGACGACCGGCACCACGAAGCTCACCGTCACCATCACCGGCTCCGGGCAGGTGGCCGGCAACGGGCTGTGCGACCGGACCTGCACGCTGGACATCCCGCGCGGCCAGAACTCACGGTTCCACGCCGAGGCCGCCGACGGCTGGACCTTCAGCAAGTGGTCCAACTGCGCCCGGGTGTCCGGGCCGGACTGCACGGTGCTGCCGCTGCACGCCGTCCTGACGATCAACGCGGTCTTCGTCCGCGCCGGGGGCGCGGCGACGAGCGCGCCACCGGCGGGCAGCCCCGTCGTGCTCCCGCCGGCCACCGTCCCGCCCGACCCGGCCGGCACCACGCCGCCCCCGCCGTCGACCAGCAAGGACACCGCCCCTCCGGTGCCGGGGGCGGTGGGTTCCGTGACCGTGTCCGGCCCGACGAGCAGCACGCTCGAGGTGAACTGGACCCCGGCCACCGGCGCGACGAAGTACCGGATCAAGTGGACCTCCCCGGACGACCCCAACAGCCCCTGGATCAGCAAGCCGCCGGACTACGACGGCACGCACGTCCACCTGATCGGGCTCAAACCGGGCACCACCTACACGATCACGGTGACGCCCTACAACGACGCCGGGCTCGGCACCGGCACCAGCCGGAGCGGAACCACCACCGCCTGACGCGCGCCGGGCCGCACCACCCCCCGGGCCGCCGCACCACCAGGCGCAACCGGTCGATCGGCCCATGCCGGCGGACCCGGCCGCATCCTGTCAGCGCTGGGGCCTAGGCTCGTCCGGAACGTCCACCCACGGAGGCAGCCCATGACGGACGCGTGGAACTTCGACGGCGCACCGCCCACCGACGAGGCGCACAGCGCCGTCACCCTCGTGGAGGGATCGACCTTCTGCATCGGCGCCCCCAACGGGGACATCAGCCCGGGCACCATCCAGGGGCTGTTCTTCCGGGACACCCGGATCCTCTCCCGGTGGGAGCTGCGGATCGACGGCCGCTCCCCCGACCCGCTCGTCGTCCAGCACGAGGCGCCGTTCTCGGCGTCCTTCGTCTGCCGGACGCCGCCGCGCGCCGGCCGCGCCGACAGCACGCTGCTCGTCATCCGCCGCCGGTACGTCGGTGACGGGATGCGCGAGGACCTCGTGCTGGAGAACCTGTCGCACGAGGCGGCCGGCTGCACGATCACGCTCCTGGCCGACTTCGACTTCGCCGACCTCTTCGAGGTCAAGGAGAACCGCGTGGGCGGCGGGATCGGCCGGCTGTCGACGCAGATCGCCGACGGCCTCCTCGGCGACTACCGGTGGATGGGCCACTCCCGCGGGGTCCGGGTCAGCGCCGAGCCGCCGCCGGACTACTCCCCCGGCCTCATCTCCTTCCAGGTCGTCGTCCCCGCCCGCGGCACCTGGGAGGCGTGCCTGCAGGTGCAGGCGGCCGTCAACGACGTCCTGCTGCCGGGCCGCCACGCCTGCGGCCAGCCCGTCGGCGTCAGCCGGCCCGACCAGCTGCTGTCGGCCTGGCGGGAGCAGGGGCCGGTCTTCTCCGAGGCACCGGCCCCGCTGCTCAATACGCTCACCCAGAGCCAGGAAGACCTGGGAGTCCTGCGCATCTTCGACCACGAGCACCCGGAGCGCGCCGCGGTGGCCGCCGGGGCGCCGTGGTTCATGTCGCTGTTCGGGCGCGACTCCCTGCTCTCCGCCTGGATGGCCCTCCCGATCGACACCCGGCTCGCCGTCGGCACCCTGCAGACGCTCGCCCACTACCAGGGCGAGGCCGACAACCCGATGACGGAGGAGCAGCCCGGCCGCATCATGCACGAGATGCGCGCCGGCATGCAGACATCGCTGGCGCTCGGCGGGTCGAACGTCTACTACGGCACCGCCGACGCGACCAGCCTGTTCGTCATGCTCCTGGACGAGGTGTGGCGCTGGGGCGCCCCCGCGGAGGAGGTCATGGCCCTGCTACCCCACGCCGACCGGGCCCTGGCCTGGATCGCGGAGTACGGGGACGTCGACGGCGACGGGTTCGTCGAGTACCGCCGGGCGACCGACCGTGGCCTGGTGAACCAGGGCTGGAAGGACTCCGGGGACGGCGTCAACTTCCGCAGCGGCCGCCTCGCCGACCCGCCCATCGCGCTGTGCGAGGTGCAGGGCTACACCTACGCCGCCTACGTCGCCCGCGCCCGGCTGGCGCACGCCGAGGGCAACGGCGAGCAGGCACAGGAGTGGACCGAGCGCGCCGAGAAACTGAAGTCCGCGTTCAACCAGGCCTTCTGGCTCGAGGACCGGGGCTACTTCGCCATCGCGCTCGACGGCGACAAGCGCCCGGTCGACGCCCTGGCGTCCAACATGGCGCACTGCCTGTGGACGGGCATCGTCGACGACGACAAGGCCGCCTCGGTCGCGGCGCACCTGCTCTCGCCGGAGATGTTCACCGGCTGGGGCATCCGCACGCTCGCGTCGTCCATGGGCGCGTACAACCCGATGTCGTACCACAACGGCTCGGTGTGGCCGCACGACAACGCCATCGCCGTGTCCGGCCTGGTCCGTTACGGCTTCATCGAGGAGGGCCAGAAGGTCGCACTGGCCATCCTCGACGCGGCGGAGGCGTTCGGCGGCCGGCTGCCCGAGCTGTTCTGCGGCTTCGACCGCGACCGCTTCACCGCGCCCGTCCGCTACCCGACCTCGTGCTCGCCGCAGGCCTGGGCAGCAGCGACTCCGGTCCACCTGCTGCGGACCCTGCTCCGGCTCGAGCCGTCCCTCCCCGAGGGACGGCTGACCCTGTCGCCGGTGCTTCCGGAGTCACTGCTGCCGCTGCGGATCGACCACCTGCGGATGGGCGACGGCGTGCTGTCGCTCGACCTGCGGGCGGAGGGGAACTCGATCCGTCAGGCGCCGGACGGGCTCATAGTGCAACTCGGTGCCGGAACCGCGCCCCGCGCTGCTCGTTGAGCGTGGGCACGCTGGCCCGGTCGATCAGCCGGCGGTAGAGCCGCACGTGGTCCTCCACCATGCGGTGCATGCTGAACCGGCGCTCCGCGGCCGAACGGCAGGCGTTGCGGTCGATCCCGCCGACGCGCCCGACCGCCTCGACGAGGCCGTCGACGCCGCTGTCCAGGTATCCGGTGATGCCCGGCTCGACGATCTCCTGCGCAGCACCGTTGGGGCTGGCGATGACCGGCGTGCCGCAGGCGAGGGACTCGGCCATCACGAGGCCGAACGGCTCGGGCCACATGATCGGGTTGATCAGGGCCTCAGCGCGGCCGACGATGTCGATGCGGTGCGCCTCGTCCGGCTCGAACATGAGCTCGACGTCGCTGCCGAGCATGGGGCGAACGACCTCCTCGAAGTACTGGTGCTCCTCGGCCGAGCGCATCTTCACCATGATCACCAGAGGCAGGCCCGAGCGACGGGCGACCTCGATGGCGCGGTGGACGCCCTTGTCGGGGCTCATCCGGCCCAGGAACGCGAGGTAACCCCCGCCGCCCGGGCCCTGGACGTACCTGTCGGTGTCGATGCCGTGCGGGATGACGGTCTCGACCGGCACCTCGGGAGCGGACGCGCGGTGCGGGTGGGAGATCGCGATGATGGACACCCGGCTCGGCATCCGGCTGTAGACCTGACGGGACACGTCGTTGAACTGCCCGTGGACCGTGGTGACCACGGGTACGCGAGCGGGGGCGGCATGGGAACCCAGCAGCGGGCCGACGACGGTGTGGTCGTGGATCACGTCGACGTCCGAGTCAGCGAGAGCCCGGTAGGCGGCCTCGACGTGCAGGCTCTCGATGATCGAGTCATGCATGGGTTCCATGGGTTCTTTAAACAACCATGATCTGGTCACGTCGCACGTGGACTCACCCACGGTGAACAGCTCGACGTCGTGACCGGCATCCCGCAGCCCGCGGGCGAGGTTGTCGATAACCGCCTCCGTCCCGCCGTACCGCGGCGGCGGGACGGGGACCCAGGGAGTGGCAATCAGACCGATACGCACGGTTCCTCTTCTCTCGATCAGCCTCCGAGCAGGGCCGCTCGTCGGGGCGAATCGCTTCGGAGTTCATGAAACGTCCTCAAGCAGCGGCCGTTCATGAAGTCTGAGCAAAGGTTCGATCAAGAACGATGTGTGTAGGACCACACTCGCGACACTCCAGGTCGCAAGCGGTACGGCAGGTGAGCTGCATCACAGGGAACCCGACATCCGGATGGATGACCTCGCTACTCACCGTCATGTCGGAGGAGTTGGCTTCCGCCAGGTGCTCGCTGTCCGCGACTATGAGTGCTCAGGGTTCCTAACTCGGCGTGTCGAAGGCTAAGAGCCTTAACAGTAACCGAGTGTGAAGCGTCGGGCGGACCCCTACTTGAGGGACACCACCGGCTTCCGGAGTGGACGACGTCACACTCTGTACCGGTATGCCCTGATTCTGGTGAATCTTCGCTCACGAGACATGGATACCGTCCTTCCCTCGATGGCGCCCGCCGAGATGTGACGCCGGACAAACGGGCTCACCTGCGGTAACGCACGAGTGGGCCCGCGCCAGGGGGCCGAACCGGGCCCTCAGAAGCCCTCGGTGTCCAACAGCCGGGCCAGCCGCGGGTAGGGGAAGATGGGGCCCTCCTGGCAGAGGAACAGGCTCCCGAACTGACAGTGACCGCACACGCCGCGGCCGCACTGCATGTTCCGCTCGGTGCTCAGATAGACCCCGTGGGCGGGTACGCCCAGGTCGATCAGTTTGCGGGCCGCCGCGGCCATGAAACCCGCCGGACCGCACAGGAACGCGACGGTCCGGGCGGAGGGTACCCGGACGTCGTCCAGCACGGCGATGCGCCCGCTGACCTGCCAACGCCAGTCCTGTGCCCCCCGGGTGGAGGCGACGAGGACGGTGGTGTCCGGCAGGGCGGCCCAGCGCTCGTAGCGCTCCGGCCAGATGAACTCGTCCACCGTCCGGACCTTCTGCACGATCGTCAGCCGACCGAACCGCTCGCGCCGTCTCACCAGGTGGTTGATGACGCAGACGGCGGGCGCGCAGCCCAGGCCGCCCGACACGATGACGACGTCCTGCCCCTCCGCCTGCCGCAGCGGCCAGCCGTGCCCGAACGGGCCCCGCACGCCCAGGCGGTCGCCGGATCGCAGGGCGGCCAGCGCGCGGGTGACCCGACCGACCCGGTTCACGGTGTGCACGAGCAGGTCCTCGTGCTCCGGATCGGACACGATCGAGATCGGAACCTCCCCCGCGCCGTGGACGTACAGCATCGTGAACTGCCCCGGCCGGTACCGGAAGCCGGCGTGCACGGTGGGGTCCGTGAACCGCAGATACAGGGAGAAGATGGTCGACGACTCCTGAACCCGATGCACGATCTCCGCCTCGTGCGGAAGGCAGCTGCCGGGCCGCGCTGCCACCACATCACGTCCCTGCACGTTCCACCTCCCCCTCCACCTGCGGCGACGGGTCGAGCAGAAGCTCCAGCTCGGCGAGCAGATCGATGCCCGCCGGGCACCACGTGAGGCACCGACCGCACCCGACGCACCCGCTCCGGCCGAACTGCTCGAACCAGGTGTCCAGCTTGTGCGTCAGCCACTGCCGGTAGCGCAACCGGGTGTCACCCCGCACGACCCAGCCGTGCAGGTAGCTGTGCCCGGCTGCGAAGCAGGTGTCCCACTGCCGGCAGTGCTCGACGCAGGTCGGGTCGTCGAGGAGGGTCTCGTCACCCTCGGCGTGGCAGAAGCACGTCGGGCAGACCGCGGTGCAGTTGCCGCAGGACAGGCAGCGCTCGGCGATCGCTGCCCAGCGCGGGCTGTCCAACCGATCCAGCAGGGCCCCTGCGACGGCGCCGCCGGGGAGCCGCCGGTGCTGGGCGGCCGCGGCGGCGGCCCCCTGGCGCTCGGCCCGACGGACCTCGGCGTCCGTCGCCGTCCGGACCCGCAACGCGTCGAGGACGGCGGACCCCGCCTCGCTGCGGGCACGGACGACGTAGCCGTCGTCCAGCTCGGCCAGCGCGAGGTCGTAGCCGAACGCCGCGACCGGCCCGTCACCGGTGGAGGCGCAGAAGCAGGTGGCCGCGGGACGGGCGCAGTCCACCGCCACCAGGAACAGGGAGCGCCGGCGCCGGGCGAACGCCGGGTCCGGCTGCTCGCGATGGCTGAAGTGCTGGTCCAGCAGTTGCAACGCGGCCAGGTCGCACGCCCGGGCGCCGAGCACGGCCGTGCGCGGCGCCGGTTCGACGACCGCCTCGAACGCCAACCTGCCGCCGGAGGACCGGCGGCTGCGCCACAGCGCCTCGCGCGGGGCGAACGTCAGCGGCTTGAGACCCTGCGGCCCGACCGCGTGGTCGAACGCGCGCCGGCCGGCCGGGACGTCGTCCGGGTCGTCCCGATCATGCGGGTCGGTCTCCTCGAGCCGGTAGCGGCCCGGGGCCGTGACGTCGTGCACGCCCCACGGCAGGTCGGCGACATCCGCCAGCTCCGCCAGCACGATCGCGCCGGACCGGACCTGCGGCGCCAGCACCCGGTGCTCCCGACGCAGCACCGCGACCAGGACGGCGAGATCGTCACGGCCCAGGAACCAGCGCTCGTCCATCGCCCCGCCCCGCTCAGCCGCTCGCGCCGAGGTCGTGGAGCCGCACCCTGACCAGGTGCGTCGCGCAGGAGATGCACGGGTCGTAGCAGCGCACGACGGCCTCGCAGTGGCGCTGCAGCTGGTCCGGCGGCAGGTGCGGGCCGAGTGCCTCGACGACCAGCCGCAGGTGCTCGGCGATGCAGGCCTGATTCTGCGACGTGGGCGGCACGATCCGGGCCCGGACGACGACGCCGTCGCCGTTCAGCTCGAAGCGGTGCCAGAGCAGCCCCCGCGGCGCCTCGATCGCCCCGAAGCCCACCGCCGTCCGCCCGTCGGTACGGCGTGGCGGCCGCTGCGGCACCCGTTCGGCGGCCCGGCGGGGCACCCGGTAGGCGGTCAACAGCTCCAGCGCCTCGGCGAGCGCCAGGTACACCTCCACGGCCCGGGCGAGCAGGGAGCGCATCAGGTCGGTGCTGGGCAGGACCGCGCCGGACCGGGCGAGCAGCCCGGTGACGGCGGGCGGCAGGCGGTCGGCGTTGACGGCGACCCGCGCCAGCGGTCCGACCAGGTAGGGCGCGCCGTCCAGCGACGCGTGCAGCGCGGTGGAGTAGGGCACCTGCCGTTCCTCGACGCGGGCCGCGAACGCCGGCACGTCCAGGAGCGGCGGCAGCCCGCCGTCCGGGTCGGCACCACGGTCGCCCTCCGGGTCGACGTTCGGGTCGTGGCTCCCGGCCCCGGCGGGCAGGACGGCCACGCCGCCGGCGCCCAGCGGGTACCCGGCGTCCGCGCGCAGGGCGACGCGCGTGACGTCCAGCTCCGCGCCCCGCCCTCCGGGCAGGCCGATCGCCCAGCGCACCAGGTCCAGCGCCTGCGGGACCGCGGCCGCCACGAGGGCCGCGACCCGCTCGACGTCCGCCGGCCGGGGCGCGGCCAGGAAACCGCCCACGGTCAGTCCGACCGGGTGCACGCTGCGGCCGCCCAGCAGCCGGATGATCTCGTTGCCGGCCTCCTGCAGCGCGAAGCCCCGGGCGACCTCGTCGGGGTGGCGGCGGGCCATGGTGGCCGCGTCGGGGAACCCGAGGACGTCGGGCAGGGCGAGCAGGTGCAGGTGCAGGCAGTGGCTCTCGATCCACTCCCCGCAGGCGAGCAGGCGCCGCAGGTCGACCGCCCACGGGTCCGGCTCGACGCCGAGGGCCTGCTCCAGCGCCTGCACCGCGGTGAGCTGGTAGGCGGCCGGGCAGATCCCGCAGATCCGGGCGACCAGGTCCGGGACGTCGAGCGCGTGCCGGCCCTCGAGCAGCTTCTCGAAGAGACGCGCGGGCTCGACGATCGCCAGGCGGGCCGCCACGACGCGCCCGTCGCGCAGGTCGAGGTCGATGCGGCCCTCCCCCTCCACCCGGGCCATGAGCGACGGGTGACCCGAGGTCGCGGGCTGCGGCGTACTGGTCATCGGGCCGACTCCTCCTGCTGCCTCGCGCCGTCCGGGACGAGGGCCCGCGCCACGGCGGCGCCGCGACGGAAGCTCTCGCTCCGGCTGTGGATCGCGACCAGACGCGCCGCGACCCGTTCCGGTGGCGTGCCGAGCGCCACCAGCCGGCGGGCCAGGGCCTCCGGCGCGGCGTTCTCGGCCGGCCCGCTGCAGGCGTAGCAGTCCCGGCCGAACGCC
>Ga0302321_100004896_pt1 | contig 11661 bp, 12 predicted proteins | sample Fen_T0_1_FD_202505 | JGI IMG/M metagenome (GOLD analysis project Ga0302321, IMG submission 202505) | Peat permafrost microbial communities from Stordalen Mire near Abisko, Sweden - Fen_T0_1 | ecosystem: Environmental > Terrestrial > Soil > Wetlands > Permafrost | place: Sweden: Abisko...
TGGTGCCATTTCGCCACACGCGAGCGAGCGGGCGAGCGCTCCTGACATGCCCCCCTTTCCGCCGCAAGGCGGCCTGTGCGACCGATCGTTACGGACTGAATAGGACCCTAGTTGTGAACGGTTTACCACTCGAGTGGAGGCGCGCGGACGTTCCCGCTTGCCCTGGGCTGCCGCCAGATCAAGTCTGTGCGCCGTGAACACGCGGCGTGGATCTGGAACGCGGAACCTATCAGAAATTCGGCGGGTGCTGATCGTCGACGATAACCACGACTCGGCCGAGTTGCTGGCTGTGCTCCTCGGGCGAGAGGGCCACGAGACGCGCGTGGCCCATGACGGCGAAGAAGCGATCCGGCTGGCTAGGCAGTTCTGTCCGCACATCGCCTTTCTGGATATCGGATTGCCGGGTATGGATGGCTACGAGCTGCTGAGCATCCTGCGTGTGTGCCCCGAGCTCTTCGGATGCAAATTCGTGGCCGTCACGGGTCATGAGGAGCTCAGTCCGGACTCCGGTGTTCCCACCTTCGACGCCCATTTGCTGAAGCCCATCGATCTGAACGCGGTCGTGCGCTTGGTGCTCGAGGTCGCGTCGCCTGCCTGGGTCAAACCCGTCTCCGCCTAGCTCAGGGCGTTCAGTGGGTGCTGTGCGAATTAACTTTCCGACGCAGCGCATCCTTTCGCTGCCCTCGATCGTTATCGAGGGGAAGGAGTGAATCCGATGCAAAATTTGCAGGGCCAGAGGGCAATCGTTACTGGAGGCAATCGCGGGCTCGGGCTCGCCATGGTCGAATCGCTGGTGGCCCGCGGTGCTCGCGTTACCGTGGTTGGGCGTGACGTAGAAAGTCTGAATGAGGTTTCGAGCCGGCTTGGCGTGGACGTCATTCGAGGGGATGTGGCCGACGAGGCGCTGGCCAGGAGCGCGATTGGCGAGGTACGCCCCACCCTGCTACTGCTCAACGCTGGCGCGTCGCCGGGGCTAGGGCCCCTTCATGAGCAAACTTGGGAAGGGTTTAGTCGCAGCTGGAACAACGACGTCAAGGCCGGCTTCCATTGGCTGCAACAGGCGCTACGGCTGCCGCTGGCTAAGGGCAGCCGCGTGCTCCTCAGCTCCAGCGGCGCAGCGGTCAACGGTTCGCCCTTATCCGGGGGTTACGCGGGCGCCAAACGCATGCTCTGGCTGATGGCGCAGTATGCGGGCGGCGTGTCCAAGGAGCTCGAGCTCGGCATCACCGTGCAAGCGCTCGTGCCACGGCAGATCATCGGCGAGACCGAGCTCGGGCGCCTCGCGGCCGAGGCGTATGCCAAGAAGAAGGGTGTGAGCGTCAGCGAGTTCTTGGCCGGCTTCGGCGCGCCGATGTCACCGAAGCAGGTCGGCGAGCACGTCGTGACCTTGCTCACCGATCCGAAGTACGACAAAGGTATCGCCTACGGGCTGAAAGGCGATACTGGCATCGCTTCGCTCGACGGCTGATCCTCCCATGCCCCCATCCGATCCGGTCGTTTCGGCGCTGCACGAAGGCATGCGACGCTTCCTCTTGCTGGTGGCCGGGATCCGCCCGGATTTACATCGCTACTGCGCGCGCATGACCGGATCGGTGGCGGACGGCGAGGACATCGTGCAAGACACCTTGGCTCGGGCTTACTACGCGTTGTCGGAGATGGAGACCGTGCCGGAGCTGCGTCCTTGGCTATTTCAGATCGCGCACAACCGTGCCACGGACTATCTGCGACGCTACGAACGACGCATGTCCGAACCGCTCGACGGCGTGCTCGAAAGCACGCTCTCGGATGCGAGCGATCCGGAACACCTGCTCGCTCGAGAGCAAGCGACGCGCGCGGCAATTTCACGCTTCGTCGAGCTGGTCCCAGCCCAACGCAGCGCGGTGATCTTGAAAGACGTCCTGGGGCACTCACTGGCGGAGCTCGCACAGCTGATGGCGATCAGTGAGCCTGCAGCCAAGGCCGTGTTGCATCGCGGTCGCCTGCGTCTGCAGTCACTGGCGGAGGCAGCGCAGCAGCAACCAGCGCTGCCTCGCGTCGTGTCGCCGGGCATCGCGCGCTACGTGGCATTGTTCAACGCCCGGGATTGGGACGGCGTCCGCGCGCTGCTCGCCGAAGACGTGCGGCTGGACTTGGTGTCCCGCGCCAAGCGCAGCGGGCGTCGCGAGGTATCCAGCTATTTCTCCAACTATTCGAAGATCTCCGATTGGCACTTGGCGCCGGGCTCGGTGGATGGCCGCGAAGTCATCGCGGTCTTCCAGAGCGCAAATCACGCTCGCCCGGCGTATTTCATCCAACTCGAGATGTGCGGCGAGCAGGTGACGCGCATTCAAGATTTTCGCTACGTTCCCTACATTTTGGCCGAGTTTTCGCAGCTCGAATGGGCCCATTCATGACCGGGCCTCTGACCCCAACAGCGAACTCGGTCTGGTTAGAGCCCGCTACTCGCCGGCGGCGGATCGAAAATCTGGTCGACTGCCAGCTCTAGGGCTTCGGCCGGGCCGATTTCGGCCAGCGCATTGTCGATCTCCGGCCCGAGCTGCTCGAACGCGGGATCCAGCAGGCGGCTCTCGAGATAGGGCACGGATTTCTCCAGCATCCCCAGGCGAAGCTCGATGGACCGTCTCAACCCGCCCAGCGCGGTCTGCTGACTGATGCCCCGCTGCAGGCCAGCGAGTGCCTGGCGAATCGTCATGCGCACCGTGAGTTCCCGCGTGGCGCCGTAGGATTCTTGTAACTGAGCGGCTTCTCTCTCCCGTTCCGCGAGGGGCGTCGCGTCGGCCAACGCATCCACGCGCTGGCCCAAGAACAGGTAATCCAGGAAAGTGCGCCGGAGCTCGAGTAGGCCGTGCAGGCCAAGCTGCAGCTCGCGGGCTGGCAAACGTCCGCACGCGCTCGCCACGAGCTGCGACGCCCGACCGCTCAGAACTCGAAAGCGATTCGCGTCGTGCTCGGAGAGTTCGCCCAGGGCGCCTTCGATGGCCGCTTCCGCTCGCGCCAAATACTGAATGCTGAGTCGCCGATCGACCCAATCTCGGAATGCAGGCAAACGCGGTCCCAGCGACAGCCAAAGCAGCTCACCGCCAGCGCTCACGAGTAGCGGCACTGGCGAAGCAAAGGCCAGAGAAAAGCAGGCAGCGCCGAACAGCACCACGAGGTTGTGTTGGTCCTTCAAGGCATGTTCGAGATAGCTGACGGTGCGCAGATGAACGTCGGCCATTACGTTATTTGGCTCCCCGAATGAACAGCACGTCGGTGCGACGATTCTGGGCGCGACCTTCGGGGCTGCTGTTCAGGGCCACCGGCTTGCCCGAACCATTGCCGCGCGCCACGAGGCGTGTGCGCGGAACCCCGCGCACAATCAGATACTCCACGATCGCCGCGGCGCGCTTCTCGCTCAAGATCTGATTGGCGATACGCTCGCCGACGCCATCGGTGTTGCCTTCGACGCGCACGGACATGCCCCCGGCGATTTCCAGCTGCGGCAAGATCTGCTGATTGACCACCGCCAGCGCTTCGGCCGAGAGCTGCGTGCCGTTGCTAGGGAAATTGATTGAGACCGGCTTCGTGAACAGGGCGGCGCCGCGATTGGCGATCGCGGGATTGAAATCTTCTCGGCTGCGCGCGGCGGGCTTGCCGGCCGCGACCCACACGCTGCGCACCGCGGCATCGTTCTTCAAGACCGCCGGCGCGAAGCGATCCTTGATCGCAGCTTCCGGGTAGCCGATCCAGATCGAATCAGCTTGGTTATAGACTCGATCGAAGGCGGGCGCGCTGCCATCGAGGCCGAAGAAACGCACGTTGTCGGAAAGCTCCGTCCAACGGGCCCAGCTCAGGGCTCTCAGCGTTTTGTCGTAACCGAGCTCGTCGCGGAAGCGTGATGCGACTGTGGCGATCAGGTTGGCTGCGGCCGGCCGGTCCAGATTCGCGTGTTCGACCGATTTGAACCAAACTCGGGCCAGCTTTGCTGCGAGTTCAGGCTCGGATACCAGAAAATCTTGACGAGCGACGAGCACGTCGGCGACGAGCTCGGTCGCGTCAGCCGTGGAAAATAGCCGGTGTGATCCGGGGCGTTCCTCCAAAGCCAGAGTCACGTCTGGTTCCCACAGGCAGGCCACGTCCACCTTGCCCTGCTTGAACAGCGTGCGCGCGAAGGTCGGGTCGTCGAGCGAGAACTTGGTCGCGTGGCGAACCTCTGTCACCTGCTCGTGCGTCAAGCGCGAGTTGTTGACCATGAACTCGAACACCGTGTGATCGGGTGAGAACATCAGCATGGCCGATTTTCTCCCGTACACATTCTCCACCGTCAGCACGTCTTTCGCGGCGATGCAGGCGTCGCCGCCGCGCGACCAATCGATCTGGATGAAGGCCCGCACGTCCACCCCGGCGCTCCGATACATGCCCAAGCTGATCGGCAATTCATCTACTGTCTGCCACACGAAATCGACGTCCCCTTTGCGTAGGGCTTCGTTCTTGCTCGGCGCGTCTTCGATGAACTGAATCTCCAGATTGAGCCCCTCGGCCGCCGCGATCGAGGCCGGCTGCGTTTTCAAGCCTCCCGCGCCGACCAGCAGCGGCATATGCCCGGGCCACTGAGAAAGCGCCACGCGGACCGGGCGATTCGAGGGCCGTGGCGGGTGCTTGGGCAGTTGCGCGCTGCCGTTCGCCATGGCCGGAGCCGCGGACGGGGTGGGAGCGGCGGAGGTCCACTTCGCTGTCGCCGCGCGGGGACCGCTCTTTCCGTAGGTGTGCATCGCGCCGAAGGTGGACCCCACCGCGATCACGGTGAGCATCAACTTCGTCCAGATCGTCAGCTTTTGCATGTTCCAAATGCTCGGAGATGAGTCCGAGCGTGACAGCCCATTGCCCCACTCGGTGCGCGCCCCCGTCAAGCGCGAAGCGACCGATTCGAGCGCCTAGTTGCCAGGTCCGAAATTGCGCACGCGAGATTTCACGCGCCGTTCATACCGCCGCTACCTGCTCGAAATGTGCGCTCCGAAGTCCGCGCCGGCCGGAGGACCGCGAGCCTTGCGCGCGACCGGCCCCGGGCCGTCTCGCGACCGGCCATCAACGTTTTGGCGGTCAATTCAGCGAGCCATTCAGGGGGCTTTCGGCCGCCCAGGACACCAGGCAGCTAGCAGCGCGGAACCGGTCGACGCGCTTCGCGACACGCGGAGGGGTGAGTCGGGGTCGTATCGCGGGCAGCATTGACGCCCGAGGGCGCCGCCTCGTTCAGAGGTAACGCCTCACAATTGCGGTGATTTGGCGTCCGGGCAAAAAACTTCGCAGGGGTTGTCGATCTAGCCTTCCGAGCTTTGACGTGCAGATAGACGCAGTTAAGAAAGGACCACCGCCATGAAATACCTGATGACCTACGCCGCTAACTCCAAGGCCCCGCCAACGCCCGAGAAGATGGCCGCGATCGGCAAGTACGGCAAAGAGATGACCGAGGCCGGGGTGCTGCTGATGACCGGTGGTCTGGTTCGCCCCAGCAGTGGCACGCGCCTGGCACTGTCCGACGGCAAGTTCACGGTCACCGACGGGCCGTATGCGGAAACCAAGGAACTGATCGACGGCTTCGCGCTGATCCGCGCAAGCTCGATGGAAGAAGCGATCGAGCACGCTCGGAGCTTCATGTCGATCGCTGGCGACGGCGAGGCTGAGGTGTTGAAGGTCTTCGACGCCGCCGAAATACCGAACAAATAGGGGCAGTGCGTGAGCGCTTGCAGAAAGCGCGCGAAATGCTGTGATCGGTCGTGTGACGAGTACGAACACGCCGACTGAAACCGAACGCGCAATCCAAACAGTTTGGAAGCTCGAATCGGCCAAGCTGATTGCGAGCATTGCGCGCATCGTGCGTGACGTGGGCTTGGCAGAGGAGTTGGCGCAAGATGCTCTGCTAGCGGCCCTCTCTCAGTGGCCGAGCGAGGGCGTACCGCGCAACCCGGCTGCATGGCTGATGAGCGCGGCGAAAAACCGCGCCATCAACCTGCTTCGCCGCGGAAAAATACTGGAGCGCAAGCATTCCGAGCTTGGCTACGAGGCAGACGCGGAACAGGAACGAGCCGTGGCAGATCTGGAGGCGAAGCTCGACGATCAGCTCGGCGATGATTTGCTGCGCTTGTTGTTCACGGCATGCCACCCGATATTACCGACGGAAGGGCGCATCGCGCTCACGCTGCGTTTGCTCGGCGGACTCACTACCGAAGAGATCGCTCGCGCCTTCCTAACCAGTGAGCCCACGGTTGCGCAGCGGATCGTGCGCGCCAAACGCACCTTGGCCGAGGCGCAGGTCCCTTTCGAAGTCCCCCACGGGCCCGAGCTCGCCGAGCGATTGTCCTCGGTTTTGGAAGTGATTTACCTGATTTTCAACGAGGGCTATTCGGCCACGACCGGGGACGATTTGCTGCGCCCCGGGTTGTGTGAAGACGCCTTGCGTTTGGGCCGCATTTTGAGCGAGCTGGCCACCCACGAGCCCGAAGTCCACGGCCTTCTGGCTTTGATGGAGATCAACGCCTCGCGCGCCGCCGCACGAACACACGCCTCTGGCGAGCCCATCTTGCTGCTGGAGCAAGATCGCACGCGCTGGGACCAAATATTGATTCGGCGAGGCTTGGCTGCACTGGCTCACGCTGAGGCACTGGGCCGTGCGCCTGGCCCGTACCTGCTACAAGCGAGTATCGCGGCGTGTCACGCCCGCGCACGAGCGCCTGAAGAGACGGACTGGAAGCGCATCGCAGATCTGTATGGCGAGCTTTCGGCGCTCGTGCGATCGCCTGTGGTGGAGCTCAATCGTGCGCTGGCGGTGTCGATGGCCGACGGGCCTGCGGCCGGTCTGACCCTGATCGACGCCTTGAGCAGCGCGCCTTCCTTGCAGAACTATCACCTATTGCCGAGTGCGCGCGCTGATCTTCTGTGTAAGCTCGGCCGCTTTCGAGAAGCGCAGGCAGAATTCGAGCGAGCCGCAAATTTGACGCGCAATGCCCGCCAGCGCGAACGCCTGCTGGCGCGTGCCGCCTCGGCGCAAGCGATTGCCAAGAAAAGTTAGCGCCGCGGTCGATCCGAGCTGCGCTCGTTTGTCGTCCAACGAAGGCCAGTTTCGGCCCCAAATCAGGAGACAATCGTCGTGGAAAGCACAGCCACGAGCGTCAGGGCTCGATGCGTTGTTGAATGTCATCCGCGCGCTGGCTGGCGCGAAACTCGATGATTCGAAATTCGGCCAGCCCGTGTTTGTAGAACGGATCCTCTTTCACGATCGCTTCGATCTGCTGCTTGTCTTTACCGACCGCCAAGATGATCCCACCATCGCGCGGGAGCTTGCGCCCAGAGACCAAGAAATTGCCGGCGGCGTAGTACTTCTTGAGGAACGCCACGTGCGCCTTCATGTGGGCGTCGATTTCCGAGAGGTCCGCCTTGTAGGAGAGCTCAATCACGAACATCCGCCCAGTTTGGCACAGGCCTTTGAATTAGGCAGCCAGGCTTTGCGCCAAGCGATTTCGCGACGCCTGCCGCATTGCGGCCGACAAAATTACTACGCGAGACGATGAAGCGTTCTGTGAGCGGCCATCGACGACAAGCGAAGAAGCAAAGTCGCGCGAACACGCGATGTAGCAAGCGTGGCCTAACGACCAACTGACGTCCTGGCGAGAAGCGACAGTCTCAAATGCGTTGTGTGGGTCGAGTTGCTATCATGTGCAGAATCAGTGGCATCGAGGTCAACGGGCTGGGAGTGGCGAAATTCGCCATAATGCATGAGCGGTTCGATACTCATGGTGCCTTGTTGATTTAATCTGTGGTGTCGAGTAGACCGGCTCCGGGCGGAATAGTCCTGCTCAAGGATCGGAGCAATGATGAGATCATTATTGGGGATAGTTGGGGTGTGCTCATTTCTGGTCGGCGGCGCAGCGTGTACGCTGCAATCGGGCGAGCAGCCGAGCTCGCTCGAGTCGGACTCGGTCGGGTCCCGCGCAGCGGCGTTGACGAGTTCCGGTGAACTGCGCCCAACCGGGGGTACTAGCAAGACGGCGACCGTCGCGGCGCGGAACGCGGCCCAATCGGTTAAGCGTCCGCTGCCACTGGGAGCTACCGAGCTCCCAAGCGGCACCGTGCAAGGCGGGGCAAAGTCAGCGAGCAGCGCTGCCGTTTTGGGCGGAGCGTCGGGTGCTTGTCCATATAACTTCACCAGTCACGGAGGCGCTGTGATCAGCGCTCCACGCGTCAGTCGAGTGTTTTGGGGCACCTGGAGCTCAACGACCGCAAATAGCTACGACAGCACCTGGAGCACGCTGGCCGCCACGCCCTCCTTCTACCTACGTGTTTCTGAATACGGAATCGGATTGGGTACCAGTGGCTCGCGCACGAACTACACCGCGGGAGCGACCGGCTCTCGTACCGAAACCCAAATTCAGAGCGGCTTGACGTCGTCACTGACGTCCGCGGGCATCGTACCGACCTCTCAAGAGGTTTTCGTGATCTTCTTGCCCTCTGGAACGACGTCGCTGACGGATACCAACAACGGCTGGGCCGGCCATCATTCGAGCTATACGGCGACGATCAGCGGGCATAGCTATACTGTTCGTTACGCGGTAATCGAGTACAGCAGTGATCCAAACTATACGAACCCGGTTGTCTCCCACGAGCTGATGGAGGCGTTCTCGGATCCCGACTTGAACAACTGGTATGAGCCAGGCGGCAATGAGATCGGCGACGTCTGCCGCTTCGTGGCGGCGCCTGGCGGGTACGCCTCGCTAGCCGGGGTGCAGGTCGAAACTGTGTGGTCTCAAAAGGGCTGCCTGTGCGTCGCTGAGCGAGATCTCAACGGAGTCGATCGCAACCTGACGGGCACTGCCATGTCCACTGTCTTTCGGCCGAGCAGTCAGACTTGGTTCGGGTATGGCGCGTCGCCGTGGTGGATTTTCGGCGCATCTACCGACGTCCCGTATGCCGGTGACTATAACGGTGACGGTCGAACGGAGTACTCGTTGTTCCGCGATGGTTCGAGCGCCAGCGTGTTCATCCTGGACACGGCTGCGGGCGTCTTTTCAGGGACCACCTGGGGCACCACGGGCGACATTCCGGTTTCTGGCGACTTCGACGGAGACGGAAAGACGGATATCGCTGTTTGGCGGCCGTCGAACGGAACCTGGTACGTGAAAAAGAGCTCGGACGGATCGACTCTCACCCAGCAATGGGGCGTGTCCACGGACGTTCCGACACCGGGCGACTACGATGGGGATCACAAGACGGACTTCGCAGTCTTGAGACTCAGCGATCACAAGTGGTACGTTATTCCGAGCTCGAATCCCGCCGGCGCATATTGGGCACTGTGGGCCGCGACTGCCGGCGATATCGCCGTTCCGGGCGACTTCGATAGCGACGGCTTCACGGACTTTGCCTATTGGCATCCTGCCACCGGCACCTTCTTCGTGTGGTCGTTTCAAGGGGGTGTTTCTTATTCCCAGCAATGGGGTCAATCGGGTGACATCCCGGTCGCCAGGGACTACGACGGAGACTTCCGTAGCGATCTCGCGGTCTGGCGCCCCGGGAATGGCACCTGGTACTATATCTACAGCACGACCGGCGGGACTGGTTCCCTGCAATGGGGGCAAGCGGGCGATGTCCCCATCGAACGATCTGTGCTTCGCTGAGTAGCACGCATCGTCAGCTGACGAACATGCTGCCTCCCGACCATTGCGGTCGGGGGGCGCACTCACGAACCTTGCCCAAGCCCGCCTTACTTCGCTTCGAGAGCCCCATGCTGATGATCAGCCCTAGAAACGTACTTCAAGTGCTGCCGCTCTTGAAGTCGAGGCTTGGCGCCATCGGAGGTATGCTCTGGGTTCTGTCGTGCGGCGTTTCGTGCGGCGGAGCAAAGATGTCGGATTCAAACTCCGGCTGGAGTGGTGGCGCGGCGGGCGAGAGTCAGTCCGGCGAAGGCGGAGCCCCGACGAATGCAGGTGTGTGCGGTCAAACTGACCCCCGGTCCCAGTGTGCAGGAGGCGCCGGTGGAGCGAGCGCAGGCAGCGCGGCAGGTGGTGCGAGCGGAAGCAGCGGCACCGCCGGCACCAGCGCGAACGGCGCATCCGGCTGGGCTGGCCGGGCGGATGCAGCCGCTGTTGCTTGCACCGGTGCCAGCCCCTCGTTGGCGGCGGATGTCGTGCCGATCTTCGCCAAGAATTGCGCTCGTACCTCCCTTTGCCACGGGGATTTCTCGGACGCGTCGCAGGCGTATCTGGAGCTCGTGAATGTTCCCGCGAGCCGCAACACCTGCGGCCCGAAGGTCTTGGTCACCCCGTCCGACCTTGCCAAGAGTTACCTGGTGAACAAACTGACCGGCGTTGGGATCTGCCCACAGACACAGCGCATGCCCCTCGATAGCAGCCTCATCCCGGCCGACGTGCAAACGATCGCCGATTGGATCTGCAGCGGTGCCAAAGACAACTGAGCTCCGAGAAATGGAGCGCCGCACGGGCATCAATCGTCTAATCACGAGTGCGTTCCGCCCGCCAAGGCGAAGTGCCAGCCGAGCTGGCGTGAGAGTTCGCGCAGGATGAGGTGCCCACGCACGCTGCCGCCTTTGTCATTCAGGCGTGGGCTCGAGACGGCGATGCCGGCAATGCCGGGCACGACGGCGACGATTACACCGCTGACGCCGCTCTTGGCGGGCATGCCGGTGGCCATCAGGTAATTGCCGGACTCGTTGTACATGCCGCAGGTGGCCATGATTGAAACCACGACGGCCACCGTTTGCTTGGATAGCACGCGCTCGCCACTACCGGGGCGGAGGCCGCCGTGAGCGAGAATAGCTGGCAAGAATGCCGATTCTCGCACGCCTCCCGAGAGCGAGCAGAGCGCGAAGTAGACGTCGAGAGTTTCGTTGACGTCGCCGTGCAACACTCCCCCATGCTTCAAGAAATAGGCGATCGCGCGGTTGCGATCGGCGGAGCTGCGCTCGTTGGCGAGTACCTGCTCATCGATCGGAATGGGCTTGCCATACAGGCGTTCGGCCCAGGTTCGGAGCCAGGCGATTCGGCGTTCCACCGTGCCGTGGAGTTGACCGCAAAGCGCGATGGCGCCCGAGTTGATCAGGGGGTTGGCCGGCTTGGGCCCATGCGTCTCGAGGCGCGCTACCGAACCGAAGCTGTCTCCGGATGGCTCGGAGCCCACGATGTCGAACACCTCGACGGGGCCTCGCTCTTCCAAGAGACCGATCAATGTCAGCAACTTGGCCGAGCTTTGGAACGTAAATTCGTGGCTCAGGGCGTCGCCAGCGTCGAGCGTGTCGCCGTTGGTGAGCGTCACTGCGGCACTCGTGCGTTCCAGCGGAACCATGGCAAGCTCGGGGATATATGTGGCGGGTTCGCCCTCGCGGTTCCGTCGCGACTTTTCGAGCGCGTAATTCAGCACCGCCTGAATGACGGCGCGATCGGGGAGCGGCATGGAAAGACTGTAGATGAGCCGCTCGTTTCGCGAAAGATCCCCGCCATCTAGCTCGATTCGACCGCTGGCGAGCAAACCAGCGACTGCGGCGGTGGGCATTGGCCCGGGCGGACCGAGCTGACCGTGAGCGCCAGCCTCAACCGCGAAGGATGCGAAAATATTGCCAGTTGAGTGACGAAAGCGGTGCCCCGGCCGAGCGCTAGGCGAGCATATGAGAACTTCATG
>Ga0302321_100004897_pt1 | contig 11660 bp, 10 predicted proteins | sample Fen_T0_1_FD_202505 | JGI IMG/M metagenome (GOLD analysis project Ga0302321, IMG submission 202505) | Peat permafrost microbial communities from Stordalen Mire near Abisko, Sweden - Fen_T0_1 | ecosystem: Environmental > Terrestrial > Soil > Wetlands > Permafrost | place: Sweden: Abisko...
TCCACGACGACCGTGCGGTCGCCCTCCGCGCGCACGCCGAGCGACTCGATGTCGGTGGACTGCCCGGACAGCAGCGCTCGCGCCCCGACGACGTCGGCGATGAGCGAGGCGAGGGGTGACGGGCTTGTGGCATCGAACAGGCGGCGCCAGCTGTGCACGACATCCGCGGCGGTGAGCGGCGTGCCGTCGCTGAACGTGAGGTCCGGGCGCAGCGTGAAGGTGACGCGGCGACCCTCATCGCTCACCACCCAGGATTCCGCGAGCGCCGGGCGCACGGTGAGGGTCGGATCGACGGCGGTCAGGGTCTCGTACAGCTGGCTGATGAACGACGCGCTGCCGAGGTCACCATGCCGCGCGGGATCGAGTGACGCGGGAGCGCCGGCGACGACGTTGACCACGCCGGAGTCCGCCGCAGACGCGGTCGGCACCGATCCGGTCGCCCTGGGCCACAGCCCGATGAGCATGGTCGCAGCCACGCCGAGGGCCAGGGCTGCGCCCGCGATCCGGCGCCCGCGCGACGACGGCACCACCGGGCCCCCGTCGTTCAGCTCAGCCTCCACCATGCCCCCTCTGGCAGTCCTGGAACCCATCGTCGGGGTCCAGCGCCGAGTATACGGGCGGGGGCCCGCAGAGCCCGGAACGGTCCTTCGGCTAGGTCCCCGGGCGGTCCCCTGCCCCGCCCACGACCAGGTCGCGGCGCGAGGCGAACCGCTTCAGCACGCGGTAGTAGTTCTTCTTGGAGAGCCGGTCCCGCTCCTCGTCCGGCAGGCTGGTCCAGCCGCGATGGTCGTGGCGCAGCAGCGGGACGCCCGTCACCCGCACTGCCCGACGCGGCGCAGCATCGTCCGGCTCGTCCTCGCCCTGGTCGCGGAGCACGAGGCTCCACCAGATGTCGAGGTTGCGGTAGAAGCTGAAGTGCTCGTCGAGCGGGCCCCGGGCACCGTAGTCGGACCGGCGGAATGCGATCGCGTAGCCCTCGATGGCGTCCACGTCGACCTTGCCGTCGGGTGCGTCGCGGAAATGGCGGAGGTCGTCGGACACGATGCCGAATGGGCCGGTGACCGCGACCGTGGGATCCTGGAGAGCCTGCACGACCGCGGACACGAGGTCGCCCTGTGGCTCCACCGAGGTGTCCAGGTGCATCACCACCGGAGACGACGCGCGCCTGATCCCGGCGTTGAGCGCGGCGGCGAACCCGAACCGGGCGCTGGTCCGGAGGACCTCGAGGGTCATGCCCTCGATCGGAGGGCCCGCGGCCTCCAGGGCACCGAGCGCGGCGGCCTGCTCCGCGGATGCGGAGTTCTCGACGACGATGACCTGAGTGCCTACGGGGGCCGTCGCCCCGAGCGCCGCCAGGGTTCGCGCGAGGTCCTCGGGCCAGTCCGTGGCGACGAGGACCACGGATGCGGTCCCGGTCGCAGGCTCGTCGAGGCGGGACGGCACGCTCAGGCTGGAGCCGAACAGCGTCGTCGCACCGTCCCGGATGTCTGGGGGTGCGGCACGCACGAGGTCGTAGAGCGTGCCGACGTCGATGACCTTCCAGCCGGCCGCTTCGATCCTGGCGAGCAGTTCGTCGGCGGTGGACCAGTCCCTGTTGCGGCGTGCGGCGGCGCGGGCGTTGGCCAGCTGGACGATGTCGTCGGGAGCGGGTTCGTGGGCCATGGCGGCGAGGATACGGCTGGTCGACGCCCGGTGCGTTTGCGCGTGCTATCTGCGCCCGGGTCGTGCAAGATGGCGGCTCCGCCGGGCGGGGATTCCGGGCGGCACACGATCGAGGTAAATGATGGCCGGCCGAGTGCTCGTCGCCTACGCCACCAAGATGGGGTCCACCCGTGAGATTGCCGAGGCGATCGCTGCAACCCTGGAGGCCGCCGGCCTCCAGGTAACCACGGAATCGGTTCGGGACGTGAAGGACCTGGAGGAGTTCGACGCCGTCATCCTCGGCAGCGCGCTGTACGCGGCCCACTGGCAGCGGGACGCCAACAGGTTCGTGACCCGACACCTGGACGCCCTGCAGGATCGCCCGGTGTGGCTCTTCAGCAGCGGGCCGCTGGACCGGCGCCTGGCCGCGGCGGACCTGCCCATCGCCCCCAACGTCCACGAGGTCACGGCCGAGATCTTCGCACGTGGCCACCGCACGTTCGGTGGACGGCTCGATCCCGCGTTTCCGGGGCTGGACCCGCAGGTCCTCCAGACGCACACGATCGGTGACTTCCGCGATTGGGACGTCATCCGCGCATGGGCGGCCTCGGTGGCCGAGGCTCTGCTCGCGGAGGCCAGGCGCGGGCCGCAGGCTCAGTAGGCCGTTCGATCGTCCATCGCCCGCCACTCGTCGAAGAGGGCGGCGGCCGATTCCCCCGTCAGCTGCTTCATCGGGATGCGGCGGGATTCGGTCGGCCTGCCGATCTCCTCGTAGATGAACGCGTCGTCGAAGCCGGCGGCCGCGGCATCGGCCCGCGACGCGCCAAAGACGATTGCCTCGATGTGCGCCCAGTACGCGGCGGCGAGGCACATCGGGCATGGCTCGCAGCTGGTGTAGAGCGTGCAGCCATCGAGGAGGAAGGTCCCCAGCGCGGTGCAGGCGGCACGGATCGCGGTGATCTCGGCGTGGGCCGTCGGATCGTTGGCGGACGTGACGTTGTTGCAGCCTTCGCCGACGACGGCACCTCCCCGCGCGACCACCACGGCCCCGAAGGGCCCTCCGCGGCGGCCCCGCATGCCCTCGCGCCCCGTCTCGATCGCCAGCTCCAGGTATGCCGCGGCGGTCGCGGGCGCGGCCGTCTTCTCAGCCATCGGTGACTCCCAGGCGTGGATTGATCGCGCCGGGGTCAACGGCGCGGGTACACGGTTGCAGTCCATGGATCGGCGGGACAGAGGCGTTCGGCCCGGCCCGGTGGAGGGCTGCCCGTCCATCGCGATTGGCGGCGTTGCGTGAGCGCGCCACCGGATCTGCCCAGGTTATGGACAGGCGGGAATCGTCACCCCACACTCCTCGCGCGAGCGGTGCTGGGAGATCCAACCCCGACCCGCGTCCCCGCAGCACACAGGAGGCATTCATGGCCCAGCTATCCGGCCACCGCACCCGCAGGCTCGGGGCGGTGTTGGCAAGCACAGCACTCATCTGGCTCCTCACGGCCGGCGCCTCGTTCGCCGGGAACAACGGCACTCTCAAGATCCACGAGCTCGGTACCCCGGCCGGCACGCCGAACAACGACCCGAAGGTCTGCACGTTCAACGTCGAGGGGTTTGGTCTCGACGCGGGCCAGACCGGGTACCTCGTCTTCACGGTCCAGGGCGGAGATGCCCCCACGGGTGTCGACTCGCCGCAGTTCGTTTTTGGCCCGGCGGACGGAACCGGCTATTACGCGTCCGAGTACTTCAGCCCGCCCGCGGGTCACTACAAGGCCACGCTGTACGGCAAGGCCGACCTGACGGACGTCAAGGCGAAGTCGAAGGTCTTCAAGGTCACCTGCGTGGGTGGCAGCTGGGACACAGGGGGTGGCGGCATCGGCTGACGCCGCACCCAGCCTGAACCCAAGAGGCCTCTCGGCGAACCGAGGGGCCTCTTCGTTGGTGGTGCGAGCGACGGCGGCCGCGTCGCGGCCGTCCCAGGCCCGCTCAGGCCGAGGTCGTCGGGGTATCTCCCACCGCGACCGCGGCAGCCTCCACCGCCTCCTCGGTCGCCTCGTGGACCTCGACGGTGCCGCCGAGATCGGTGAGCTGGGCCGAGACGGCCGCCGCGTCGTCGCCCTTGGCCAGGACGCCCACGGCCGCCTTGCCGCCCCGGAGCTCGCCGGCGATGCGGTCTCGATCGCCGTCGGTGAGGCCAAGTCCCTTGTGATGGAAGTGACCGAGGACGCCGCCACCGACGATCCCGGCAAGCAGCGTCGGCGGTGCGACAACGGCCAGGACGAGGCCGATGCCGGCGCCCGTCTTTCCGCTCCGTGCCCCGAGCTTGCGCTCCTTCAGCTTGCCGAACTCGTCGATGACGAGGATGCCGATCGCGCCGAGCTTGATCTCCTCCGTCGCCTTGTCCCAGTCCTTCAGCCACTTGACGGCCAGGTCCGCGGCCCCCTCGTCCGCGAAGATGCCGAGCACCAGCTGCTGATCCGCCATTCCTGATTCCTCCTTCTTGGGTATGCAACGAGCGTAGCGCGCTCAGCGCGGGGCGCAACCCCGGGCACGCTGGTCGACCGCGGCCGGCAACCGGGCCGCTCGCCTAGCCGCCGAGCCGCTTGTACCTGATCCGGTGCGGCTGGTCGGCCGCGGCGCCGAGCTCCCTGTGGCGGAACGCCTCGTAGTCGCTGACGTTGCCCTCGAACCAGCGCACCTGGCTGTCGCCTTCGAAGGCCAGGATGTGCGTCGCGATCCGGTCCAGGAACCAGCGGTCGTGACTGATGACCACGACGCAGCCCGGGAAGGACTCCAGGCCGGCCTCCAGCGCGCGCAGCGTGTCCACGTCCAGGTCGTTGGACGGCTCGTCCAGCAGGAGGACGTTGCCGCCAGACTGGAGCAGCTTGGCCAGGTGCACCCGGTTGCGCTCGCCGCCGGACAGCGTCCCCACAAGCTTCTGCTGGTCCGTGCCCCGGAAGTTGAAGCTGGACACGTACGCCCGGGCGGGGATCTCGCGCGAACCCACCTTCACGATCTCGACGCCATCGGTGATCTCGGAGAAGACCGTCCGGTCCGCGCGCAGGTCGTCGCGGCCCTGGTCGACGTAGCTGAGCTGCACCGTCTCACCGACCTGGACGGTGCCGCCGTCGGGCGCCTCCTGGCCGGTGATCATCCGGAACAGCGTCGTCTTGCCGGCGCCGTTGGCGCCGATGATGCCGACGATCCCGGCGCGTGGCAGCGAGAACGTCAGGTCCTCGATGAGCAGCCGGTCGCCGTAACCCTTGCGCAGACCCTTGACCTCGATCACCGTGTCGCCCAGGCGCGGGCCGGGAGGAATGGCGATCTCGAGCTCCCGGGCGCTTCCCTTGTCGTCCTGCGCCTCGGCCAGCAGCTGCTCGTAGGCGCCAAGGCGTGCCTTGCCCTTGGCCTGCCGCGCCCTCGGCGACAGGCGGACCCATGCCAGCTCGCGCGCCAGGGTGCGCTGGCGCGCATCGACCGCCTTCGACTCCTTCGACATGCGGTCCAGCTTCTGCTCGAGCCAACTCGAGTAGTTGCCGGAGAACGGGATCCCCCGTCCGCGGTCGAGCTCCAGGATCCATTTCGCCACGTTGTCGAGGAAGTACCGGTCGTGGGTGATCGCGACGACGGTGCCTGCGTACTCCTGGAGGAACCGCTCCAGCCATTCGACCGACTCGGCGTCGAGGTGGTTGGTGGGCTCGTCGAGCAGGAGCAGGTCCGGGTGTCGGAGCAGCAGCCGGCAGAGCGCCACGCGTCGCTTCTCGCCGCCGGACAGGACGCTGACGTCCGCATCGTCGGGCGGGCAGCGCAAGGCGTCCATGGCGATGTCGACGTTGCGCTCCAGGTTCCACGCGTCGGCGGCGTTGATCCTGTCCTCGAGCGCGCTCTGCTCGGCGCCAATGGCCTCGTAATCGGCGTCCGGCTCGGACCACCGGGCCATCACGGCGTTGTACTGGTCCAGCAGGCCCTGCACCTCGCCGACACCGTCGAGGACGTTCCCCTTGACGTCCTTCGCCGGGTCCAGCTGGGGCTCCTGGCTGAGGTAGCCGACCGTGAAGCCTGGCGTGAGGCGAGCGTCGCCCGTGAACCCGTCGTCCAGCCCGGCCATGATCTTGAGCAGGCTGGACTTGCCGGCGCCGTTCGGTCCGATGACCCCGATCTTGGCGCCCGGATAGAACGAGATCGAGATGTCCTCGAGCACGGTCCGGTCCGGCGGATAGTGGCGGGCCAGCTTGTACGACGTATAGATGAATTCAGGCGGCATGATCGGTCAAGGGTACCGAGTGATGCCGCCCACCGCCGCACCTGCCCACCGAGGTGAGCGCGCTGTCAGGGCGCGGGTGCCGTCGGATCCGGCGATACGTTCCTTGTCCGGTTCGGGCTGATAGCACCGACGCGACGGCCCGTCGGACTTGGGCACAAGAGCGACGGGGCCGTCGTGGACCGCAAACCTACTGCTCGCGTGCGCGGACGCAATGTCATAGTTCACAACAGAGCGGATCCCGCCTTCGGGACGACCGGCGGGATGCGAGGAGGATGTCGGTGGGCGCGATTGATCCGGTCGGTTCCCATCTCGCCCCGCTCATCCCGAGCGCCGGGACTGACACGCTCCGACGGCTGGAAGCTGCGGTTCGGCAGCAGACGTTCCACCGTCGCGACGTGCTGCACGCAAGAGGAATGCAGCTGCCTCCCTTCGTCGTGCTCGACGGGTACGTCATGCTTCGCCGCGTCGTGGAAACGGGGCAGGTGCGCGCGGCGCTGATCGCGGGGCCCGGGTATCTCGGTGGGCTGCGATCCATCAGCAACCCGGACGCCGACGCACTCTACGAGCTGGTTGCCTTGACGCACGGCACGTGGGCGACCTGGGATCCTCGGCACATGCGTGGGCTCGCGCTCCGGGACGCCGGGCTTGCCGTCGACCTCCTGGACCTGTCGGCGGAGTACGCGATGGTGCTCAACATGCGGCTTGATGAGCGATCCTTTGCGTCCGCCCGCCAGCGAATGGCCGCCATTCTCCTCCGCTACGGGAGCGTGATCTTCGACACGCCTCATCCGGTCGCGCAGCGAGCCGACCTCGCAGCCATGATCGGTGCGAGCCGGGTGATGATGTATCGGACGCTGCGCGGCCTTGAAGCCGACGGTCTCGTCACACGCGATCGAGGCGGCGGGATCCGCGTGATCGACGAGGCGAGGCTGGCCAGCCTGGTCGAGGTGGCGGCACCGGACGGCGCCCCGACTCTCTGACGAACCGGGGGTCCGCGGTGCGTGGCATTGCGGGTAATGCGGTTCGGGCCCCCAACACAAACGAAGCGTCCTGGACTGCCACCTCGCAGGCTGGGAAACCCGCCCGCCATCCCTCGGTCAGGCCCATGGCGCTGAATGCGAGACCCGTCCACTCGGCTGATCCGTCGCGCGGTCCTCTCGCAGGCGAAACGGTGCACAGGCGCAACGGTAATGAGTGGACGTGCGTTGGGTCTAGGCGGGGGAGGTACGATTCTCCTAGGCGACAGTCCCCCACCCGAGGGAGTGGCACCGAGTGGTGATCGGAATCGGCGTGTCTCACAGCATCGCGACCGTGGACCTCAGCAATGAGTCCTGAGCTTGGGCTCGCCCTGCTTGTGACGCTGCTCGGAGGGTCGATGGCCCTCTGGCTGAGCCGTCGCGCGCTGCGCAGGCATCGGGAGCGCCTCTCCGGGTCGTCCAGTGCTGCATCCGAACCGAAGCGGAACGCGGTGTCCTCACCCCAGGTGGTCGCCGCTTATGTTGGCCAGGATGAGTTCTGGGTCTGCTGGTCTTGCCGATCGCTGAACCGTCGCGAGGCGGGCAAGTGCTACCGCTGCCACACGGCGATGGGTTCCGCGCGTCCACCGGCGCCCGCCTCGCCGCCTGCCCGGCGCAGGGTGCCGGTCATGGCCGAAGGTATCGCCCGATCCCCCGCCGGGGCTGGCGCGACTCCAATGGGCCTGGCGGCCACGGCGAGAGTCGTGACCGGGAAGCAGGCAATGGTCGCGATCGATGTTGCAACGCCCCGGGCCATCCCTCGCTATTCCGTCCCCTTGTCGCCGGCCCCCCAACCCAAGGCCGTCCCGCTGTCGGCGCCCGTCGCAGTGTCGCCGGCGGTCCCGGTGGCGGCGCCCGTCGCAGTGTCGCCGGCGGTCTCGGTGGCGGCGCCCGTCGCAGTGTCGCCGGCGGTCCCGGTGGCGGCGCCCGTCGCAGTGTCGCCGGCCGTCCCGGTGGCAGCTCCCGTGCCGGTCGCGCCGGTGGTCCCACGCGAGGCTGTCCCGGTTGCGGTGGCTGCCCCGGTAGCCTCGCCCGTCCCAGTGGCGGCTACCCCAGTCGCTTCGCCCGTCCCAGTGGCGGCTACCCCAGTCGCTTCGCCCGCCCCGGTGACGCCGGCTGCCCCGGCAGTGGCGCCCGTCTCGGTCGCGCCGCCCGTCCCGATGGCGGCTGCCCCGGTCGCGTCGCCCGTCCCGGTGGCGTCGCCCGCTCCGCGCCAGGCCGTCGAGAGCGTTTCCGTCTGTCCTTTCCTGGGGTTCCGGGATGATCCGTCGACCCGGTACGAATTCCCGGACGCGGCGAACCTCTGCCACGCGGCCTCGGAGCGGGGCTCCGCGCCGCCCGCGTCCTCCCGACGGTTCGGCATCGGCAAGGCCAGCACCGTGCGGTCACAGCCAATCGACCTTGAGCACCAGAAGACCAGATGTCTGTCGGCGATGCACGAGCAGTGTTCCCGCTACCCGGCGGTCAAGGCATCCGGAACAAGCCACTAGCCTGGCGTCGGGACGCGCGGAGCGCGATACCCGCGGAGCGCGATTCCGGGTTCAGCCGCCGCTGGCTGCGAACGTCCTCGTGAGTCCATCGATGAGTTGCTGCTTTTCCGTGTCCGACAGGCGCGCGTCGGGATGGAGCACCAGGTAGTCCCAGGGCGGCATCTCGCCCTGCTGGATCAGCCGCGCGGCGTGCTCGACCTCCTGATGGCCCGTGCCCCATGTCGAGAAGTTCAGTCGCTCACGGCCTTCCGTCACGTGGCGCTGGAGCAGCCAGGACACCGGCGCGACGTTCGAGTACCACGGCCAGGCGGTCTCGTTGCTGTGGCAGTCGAAACAAGCGCGCTGAGCGAGGGCCTTCGTGGCCGACGAGTCCCAGGCTGGCTCGCCGGTCACCGGCGGGTTCGTGTGGTCGTGCCCGTACGGCACCAGCTGGATCAGGAGAAAGCCCGCCAGAATCGCACCGAACCCCAGCGGCAGCCACGTCCGCATCCGTCACCCCTCGCCGCGTCGAGCACCTTCCGCCCGAGCCCCGGCTGGATCGTCGGCTGGACGCCTCGCCGTCGCCAGTGACGAACGGCACGTGGGCGTGTCGGAACTCCACATCCACCGGGCCCGGGGCGCGAGAGGTGACGAGATGCCGCGCGAACCTTACGGCAGCGTGGCCACCACCGCGTCCAGGTTCGCCGGATCCGCCGCGGAGACCAAGTACATCGTGTCGCCCGTCTCGTAGACCACGGTGGTGACCGTGGCCGCGGCAGCCTTCTGGACGGACTTCCCGCCGATTGTCGCGGCCTCCCATGTCGCCATGGTGTAGGCGCCCTGGCGGATCTGGTCGGCCAGCCCCTGGCCCCCACCGCCGGCGATCTTGATCGCGGCGACGGACGGCCAGGCCGGGTCGCTCGGCGAGGCCAGGGCGAGCACGAGATCCGCGCGCGTCCTGCCCTGCGCGTCGAGCACCTGGTCAAGCTCGTCCGACTTCATCGGGAGGAACATGGCCATCTGGTCGCCCGTGTATTCGTTCGTCGTGTACGTCACCGTGCCGATGCTCGCCGGCAGCACGATGCCGCTGGCGGTCGTGCCGGTCGCGCCCCCGCCCACGGACGCGGCGGGGGCCTCCGCTGACGGGGCGGCCGACGGAGCCTCGGTGGGCGCTGGCGCTTCGCTGGCCCGGGGCGCGGCGGTCGCCGCGGTGCCGGGTCCCCCGCTCGACGCCGTCGAGGACCCGCCACCGCACGCGGCGGCACCGAGCGCCAGGGCGAGGGCAAGCGGAAGGGCGAGGATCCCCGGGTCGGACTTCACGATGGCCTCCGAGCGTCTGCCCGACCGCCAGAGCTGGGCACCAACCCGGCAGCACGGACCCTCCGAGAGTGCATCCGGGGACGCTCACCGCATGGTCGGTACCCCGCGGGATGGTCCGCGGCGGCGACCGGCTCTCCCGAGGCTATCCGCCGCATCACGAGCCGCAAGGGCGCTCTGGTGCCGCGACGACGCCCGAATGGCCCCTTCGCGGGGAAGCCAGTCCGTTGCCGGCAGTTCGACTGGGCGCGCTCGGACTGCGGGTGCCTGCTACGGTGGCCCGATGCGCATTGCTGACAGCCACGATCTCATCCGGGTGCACGGCGCCCGGGAGAACAACCTCAAGAACGTGAGCGTCGAGATCCCGAAGCGCCGGCTGACCGTGTTCACCGGCATCTCGGGTTCCGGCAAGAGCTCGTTGGTCTTCGCCACCATCGCCGCCGAATCCCAGCGGCTGATCAACGAGACCTACAGCGCATTCGTGCAGGGGTTCATGCCGACGCTGGCGCGTCCGGATGTCGACGTGCTCGACGGCCTGACGACCGCGATCATCGTCGACCAGGAGCGGATGGGCGGCAACCCGCGATCGACCGTCGGCACCGCCACCGATGCCAATGCGCTGCTGCGCATCCTCTTTAGCCGGCTCGGGCAGCCGCACGTGGGGACGCCCAAGGCGTTCGCCTTCAACATTCCCTCGGCCAGGGGAACCGGTGCGGTCACCATCGAACGCGGTGGGCTCAAGACCGAGCGAAGGACCTTCACGATCGTCGGCGGTATGTGTCCGCGGTGCGAGGGCATGGGCACGGCCTCGGACATCGACCTGACCCAGCTCTTCGACAGGAAGAAGTCGCTCGCCGAGGGTGCCATCACCGTCCCGGGCTACAACGCGGGGGGCTGGAACTACCGCCTCTACGCGTCCTCCGGGTTCGTCGACCCCGCCAAGCCGATCCGCGACTACACCGAGCAGGAGCGCCAGGACTTCCTGTACCACGAGCCGGTCCGGATGAAGATCGAAGGCATCAACATGACCTACGAGGGTCTGGTGCCGCGGATCCAGCAGTCGTTCCTGTCCAGGGACCAGGACTCGCTGCAGCCGCACATCCGGGCGTTCGTGGACCGTGCGGTCACCTTCACCGCCTGCCCGGACTGCCGTGGCACCCGGCTCAGCGAGGCGGCACGGTCGTCGCGGGTCCGGGGCATCAACATCGCCGACGCCTGCGCGATGCAGATCAGCGACCTGGCCGACTGGGTTCGCGGCCTCGACGAGCCGTCGGTGGCGCCGTTGCTCGCCGCGCTGCGGCACACCTTCGACTCGTTCGTGGAGATCGGCCTCGGCTACCTCTCGCTCGACCGGCCGTCGGGCACGCTGTCGGGCGGCGAGGCCCAGCGCACCAGGATGATCCGTCACCTCGGGTCCTCGCTCACCGACGTCACCTACGTCTTTGACGAGCCCACCACGGGCCTTCACCCCCATGACGTCACACGGATGAACCAGCTGCTGCTGCGGTTGCGCGACAAGGGCAACACCGTGCTCGTGGTCGAGCACGAGCCGGACGTGATCGAGATCGCCGATCACGTGATCGATCTCGGCCCCGGCGCGGGCTCCGACGGTGGCACTGTGTGCTTCCAGGGCACGGTCGAGGGCCTGCGGGCCGGCGACACGCTCACCGGACGCCACCTGGGTGACCGGGCCACGCTCAAGCCGAAGCCCCGCACGCCGACCGGCCAGCTGGAGATCCGCCACGCGACCCAGCACAACCTGAAGGACGTGAGCGTTGACGTCCCGCTCGGCGTGCTGTGCGTGGTGACCGGCGTCGCCGGATCGGGCAAGAGCTCTCTCATCCATGGTTCGATCCCGAATGGCGCGGGGGTCGTCTCAATCGATCAGACGCCGATCAAGGGCTCCCGACGCAGCAATCCGGCGACCTACACCGGGCTGCTGGACCCGATCCGCACGGCGTT
>Ga0302321_100004898_pt1 | contig 11660 bp, 8 predicted proteins | sample Fen_T0_1_FD_202505 | JGI IMG/M metagenome (GOLD analysis project Ga0302321, IMG submission 202505) | Peat permafrost microbial communities from Stordalen Mire near Abisko, Sweden - Fen_T0_1 | ecosystem: Environmental > Terrestrial > Soil > Wetlands > Permafrost | place: Sweden: Abisko...
AGTACACGGCTCTGGGCGTGACGGCCGGCGGAACGACTTCGACCCTAGCCCTGGCCGCCATTGCCACGGATCAGGCCACCAACGCCGCCAGCATGACCGCGGCCCTGAGCGCTGCCAATCTCAAGGGCATCGAGTCTGAGACCCAGCAGGGCATCGCCGATGCCTACCTGGGTGCCGATATGGGCGCTGAAATGGCGAACCTCAGCAAGTATCAGATCATGATGCAGGCTGGCACCAGCGCCTTGAACAACGCGAACCAGGCATCGCAGACCATCCTCGGCCTCTTCCGGTAAGTAGGCGTTCTCTAACTTCTGGAGGGGGCGGATCCATTCCGCCCCCTCCAAATGTTTGAATCCGGAGAGGAGGTTCGTCATGGTCACTCAGATCACCCCCGCGGGTAGCTCGCCTGTCCTGTTGGCGAGCGCTTCGCCAAGACCTATTGTTGGGCGCCCCGCCCCCGCCCGGATCCCGAGTGCCCAGACCCCAGGGCCAGGCAGTCAGGATGCGGCGGTGGCCCAGGTCAACCAGCACCTTGAACAGGCGCAGACGGAACTGAAACTCCAGGTGGACTCCGGCTCGGGCCGCACCGTTTTCCAAGTCGTCCAGCAGGGTACGGGCGAGGTGGTGCTGCAGGTGCCTTCGGAGGAAGTCCTCGGGATGTCGCGCAGGGTGCGGGAAATGGAAGGCCAGACTGGCGCCCTGGTCGACAAGAAGGGTTAGGCGCTCTTGCTCTGCTGAGAATCGAGGTGTGTCATGACGGCTTCGTCTCTGACTTCTATTAATGGCGTCAGCACAGGCGTAGACACCACGGCCCTGATTGCCGCCATCGTGGCCCAGAAGGGGACGAGCGTCGCCAGGCTGCAGGCCCGTAAGGACCTGAATGACAAGAAGACGACCGCCTTGACGGCGATGAGGACCAGCCTGACGGCCCTCAACCTCGCCTTGGCGGTCATCCAGGATAAGTTCAACAGCCGCACGGTGACGAGTACCGACACCAACAACACCAATGTCACCGCCACGGCCTCAGGGGCGGTGGCGGATACCTACGACATCACGGTCAAGACGGTGGCCACCAAGGGGCGGATCTCGGCGACCCTTGATTCGAGGGGTTGGACCACCAACCTGGCTGTGGCCAGTCCCACGGATTCGGTGAATTCCAATATCTTCACCCCGGGAACACCGGCCAGCTTTGCCATCCAGGGGACCGATGGAGTGGTCAAGACGATCACTCTGGACGACAGCTCGAATACCTTGAATGGCCTCCGCGACAAGATCAACGCCTCAGGCGCCGGGGTCACGGCCTCGGTCGTGAACATGGGCAAGGGCGACAAGCCCTACCAGTTGGTGCTCACGGCCAAGGCCACCGGCACTGGCACCACCCAGGGTGTCGTCACGATTGCCGATATCACCAACATGGGTTCGACCGGCCTGCCGGCGAACAACCTGGGGATCGGCGCGGGTACCGTGGATAGCCTGGCGACGCCGACCACCCTCACGGGCGGGCTCACCTCCACGGCTTCGGGGACCGCCACGGATGCCGACTTCACCCTGAACGGCATCGAGCTCACCCGCGCGACCAACGTGGTCAAGGACGCGGCGGATGGCATGACCTTCACCCTCAAGCAGGGCGGGCAGACGGGGACCACCACGTTGACGGTGGGTCTGGACAAGGCCGGGGCCACTGCGGCCATGGCGGACCTCATCACCAAGTACAACCAGCTGGTGAAGGACTACAAAACGGCCTCCACCTCCACCAAGAACGCTGATGGATCCATCAACCAGGCACCCCTGTCCGGCGACGCCTCGACCAGCGCCCTGATGGCCAGCCTCAAGGCCACCCTGGCGGGCGCGTCTTCTGGATTGCCGGGAACCGCGACGTACAAGACCTTGGCCAGCCTGGGCGTTACCACGCAGGCTGACGGCACCCTGTACCTGAACACCAACACCTTCCAGACCGCCATGGCCAACGATCTTGCCTCCGCCCAGAGCCTCTTTGTATTTTCGGGCGCTTCCACCAACCAGGGCGTGACCTTCAAGAGTGGCGGCCCCAAAACCGCCACGGGCGCGGTGGATTTCGCCATCACCAAGGATGGGGCTGGAACCCTCTGGGGCACCCTGACCAAGGGCGGAGTGACCAGCGACCCCATCCAGGTGGTCAATGGAACCCTGACTGGCACCGGCACCTTTGAAGGCTTGAACCTCACCGTCACTGGCACCGGCAGCGGCACCTTGACCCTCAGCCGGGGCGCCGGCCAGGCTGCGTCTGATCTCCTTGGCAAGTTCACGGGTCTGGGGGGTGGCATCACCACCAGCCTGAACACCATCTTCACCCAGAACAAAAGCTTGACCACCCAGATTGCCCAGGCGCAGACGAGACTGGACCGGGAAACGGAAGTCCTGAAGCAGAAGTTCGCCAAGATGGAAGCCGCCGTCGGCTCGATGAAAGCTGCGGCTGGCTCGCTCGCCGGGGCCTAGGGGACCCTCGTTCTCATGATCGGGTGGAATGCGCCGAAACAAGGGCAGGGGGATCACTCGTGAATGCCTATGCCAGATCTGCCGATGCCTACCTTACCCAGCGTGTCCAGGGGGCCAGCCCCGAGCAACAGGCTGCCCTCATCATGGAGGCGGGGCAGCTTCACCTGGGGAGGGCCATCCAGGCCTTGACTCAAAATGACCTTTCCGCGGCGACCCGCAGCTTCATTCGGGTTTCGGAAGTCATCAAGGAGGCAACCCTCCGCCTGGACCTGGAAGAGGGCGGCGAGGCCGACCACAACCTCAGCAAGCTGTACGAGTGGTGGTCCCGGGAAATCATGGCTGCCAGCTACCTCAGGGATACGGCCCGCTTGGCGGCCGTGATGCGCGGCATGGGTGACATCCGCCAGGCCTGGATGCAACTGCACGACAAGAAGGCCGCTGCGGTCCGGGTTTCCCCCTTCCAGGCAGGGGATCAGGTCGTATGAGCGATGCCCGCGTGCTTGCGGCCATCGAGCAGATGGAAGCATGGTTGGGCGATCTGAACTGGGAACCAGACCCGGAAGGGCTTGTTCGGTGGAACTCGGACTTCCAGAAGGCCCTGGCCCAGGCGGAGAAGGCCCCGGGATGGCTGGACCTGGTGAGCAGGGCCCATGCGGCGGGTCAGCTTCTGGAGGCGCGCATCGCGGTGGTGGCCGCGGAACGGGATCGGGTGAGGGCGGAGCTTGCCGCTCAGGAGCGCGGGAACCGGGCGCTCAGAGGCTATGGGGCGAGCACGCGCTGACGCGAGCCTTGGCTTAGGCGTCCTGCGTCAGGTCGGTGACCACCTGCCGAATCACGGCTCCCCAATCCCCATAAGCCGGTTGCCGATAGAGGCGCATGGTGGGGTACCAGGGGCTATCGTCCCGATCCAGCATCCAGCGGAAATCAGGCTGAAAGGACAGGAGCAGGAGGGTGGGAATTCCCAGGGCCCCGGCCAGGTGGGCCACCGATGTATCCACGGTGATCACCAGGTCCATGCCGCTCAGAGCGTAAGCCGTGTCCGAAAAATTCTTCAGCATGGGAGCCAGTGAAATGAGATTCGGCAAGGGCGGGATCTCCGGCCTCCCGAGCTGGAAACTGAACCAGGTCACCCCAGGAAGGTCCGCCAGCGGTGCCAGGGAAGCCGCCGGAACCGAACGTTCGACATCCCGTTTGTGGCCGGGACTGCCGGCCCAGACCAGTCCAATCCGGGTGCTTTCCTGGGCCGAGGCGAGAAGCCCCTGGATCGCCTGCCGATGGGGGACTTCTCCGGGGATGTCCAGATAGGGAATCTGGGCCGGTATGGACGCCAGCTCGGTACGGAATAGCCAGGGCAGGGACATCAAGGACGCCTGCTGATCGAAGGGGGGCAGCGGGGCATCCTTCGCGAGGATGAGGTCCGCTCCCGGGCAGGTCGCTGCGACCGCTACCAGGGCGGGCTGAGTCTCAAGGATGACCTGACCCCCCAGGGCCTTTACCAGGGGGAGATACCGAAGAAACATCAGGGTGTCTCCGAACCCCTGTTCTGCCCAGAGCAGCAGAGTCTTCCCAGCGAACGGTTCGCCATTCCAGGTCGGCTGCGAAAACGAACGGTTCGGCTTCAACTCCTTGGGAACGCGCAAGCGCGCTTCATACCGTTCCCAGCCCTGGAGCATGTCGCCGAAGAGCAGGTCCACAAAGCTCTGTTCGAAATCAAGATAGGCCAGGGTGTGGTCGATCTTTCGGAACCGTTCGATCTCGGCCGTGTAATCCGTCCAGCGTCCGATGGAATAGTAGGTTCCCGCCACGGACATGTGGACGACAAAGCTATCGGGCTTCTGCTGGATGACTTTGGCGATTTCTTGATCGGCGGTGTCCAACTCCCCCTTCCTGGCCAGACAGGTGATCAGCAGGAGTCGAGCAAGCTCTTCTCGAGGGTGTTCAGCCACCAGTCGCCGGAACAACCCTTCAGCCGCATCCAGATGGCCCTGGGCCATCTGGATGGAGCCGAGGTTCGCCTTCGCCCTGAGGTTGTGAGCGTCGATCTGAAGCGCAGCGTTGCAAGCGTCCTCCGCCTTTCCGAATTGTTGCACCTCTAGCAGGGCCAGCCCGAGGATGGCCCAAAGCTCGGCATGATGGGATCTCAGCACGGAATATCGGCCGCTCATGGCCCCTGGCTGGTTGACCCCATCCAGGACCGTCCGGACGTTTCCCAAGTCCTTTTTGTTGAGCAGGCACTCCGCCAAGAACAACTGGGCGTCCATGCGGCGAGCATCCTCGTGGACGACAGACCTCAGCTGGCTTTCAGCTTCATCCAGCCGATCCAGCCGCATCAGGACGACACCGAGGTTGATCCGTGCCGATAGGTTCTGTGGATCTTGCTCAAGGGCGGTGCTGCAGGCCTTCTGGGCTTCATCGAGTTGGCCGAGTGTCAGCAGTTGTCCGGCGTAATCGGCCCAGGCATCCGCATGTTTCGGCTCCCGCTTCAGGAACTCCCGGTAGGCAACCGAGGCTTCCAGGTGTTTTCCGGATCGGTCCAGGACCTGAGCCTTGGTGAGCAACTTTCGATGATTCGGATTCACTCGCAGCTCCCGGTCCTGATGACCCGCCTCGTCACTCATAGAATGAATCGGCCAGGGAGGAATCGAACCTGAAAATCCAGGGCTCGTGAAGTCATGATCTGATGCCGCGTGGCCGATACGGTTCTTGGAATCTGATGCCGATGACCCTCGCCCGCAACCTCCCCGACACCCCGACTCAGACCGGGCCGGCTGAAATCCCGGAGCACATGGCCGTACTGCTACTGGAGGGAGGACAGCGATTCCTGACGAAGATCGAGGAGGCCATTGGAGGCGATGACTCGAGGCTGAAGGATCATTTCATCCGGAAGGCGCTCGCCATCCTCGATGAGCTCCACAGGCGCCTGAACCATGAAAAGGGTGGCGAATTGGTGGACAACCTCACCTGGCTCTACGACTGGTGGCGCCGCGAGATTCTCGCCGCCGGTGACAAGGGAGATGCGGCACGCCTGAATCGTGTCCGCACTCAGATGGGCGACATTCGCCAGGCCTGGGAATACGTGCTCTTCCAGGGTGAAGGAATGTCGGAGAGCCCGGAGCTCTAGGCTGGTCCTAGGATCGATCACCTGCGCAGGCTGGATCCCAGCGAAAGGCAGCCAACGGCGGCCCACTTAGGGGTGGGGCAGGCGCCTGGCACCACCCTTACTGGTACAGCCATGGGCCTTCCCCCCCCTGGCCCAGCGTTTCCATCCAGCAACCGCCCTTCTGTCGTGAATTCTTTCCTGGGGGTATCAAGTCCTGGCTCGGGTGGCCGAAAGGTGGGGATCTGCGCGCAGAGCTCGTCGGGCTGTAAAGCGGATCGCTCACTACCTGGTTGTTACCCCGCTGAGGCCACCATGACCTTTTCTCGCGTCAGTCTCGTCGCGTCCCTCCTTGGTCTGTTCTCCATCCCCCTGACGGCTCAGTCCCCCTCCGCCCAGGTGGTGGAGAGGGATTACGATGTCAGACTGACGGCCCAGGTACGGGCCAGCAGGAACCTCGGCCAAGGCCTGGACGAACACCATGTCCTCCGGGTGCGCCATGAGGTAGCCGGAGGCATGGGTGAAACCTACACCCGGACCCAGCAGTACTTCCATGGGCTTCGCGTGCTGGGTGGCGAACTGATCCTCCGGCAACGCCCGGAGTGCGACCTGGAAGCGGTCGCCGATGCCCTGGTCAGGAACCTGTATATCCATCCCGAGCCCAGCCTTGAATCTCGTGAGGCTCTCGCCATCGCTCACGCGATCGTGGCCCCCAAGGGCCAGTACGTCGCTCCCCCCCAGGCTGAATTGGTGGTCTTCCCTGTCAAGCAACTTGCGCCCAGGTCAGGGGTGAAGGATCCGAAGAATGCGGAAGATTTTGAAGATGAAACCGTCCGCCATGAGCTGGCCTATCTCATCCATGTGGAGCTCGAGCAGAACGACGATACCCGGCACGAGGATCTGCTCATCCAGGCACACACAGGAGCCATTCTCCGGCGTTGGTCCACGCTGCACACCACCGCTCACGAAGGCGTGGGGAAGTCCGAGTACAGCGGCACGGTGAAGTTGAGCACGAACACCCTGACCTCGGCCTTCGAGCTGCGGGATACAGCCCGGGCCGGCAACTACACCACGAACATGGATGGCGCCACCTCAGGCAACGGGTCCACCTACACTTGGACGGTGGATCAGTGGGGCGATGGCTCGAACTACGGTCGAGGCAATGGCAGCACTTCGATCAATGGCCAGACCGCCGCCGTAGATGCCCATTACGGCATGCAGGTCACCTGGGATTTCCTGAGCAAAGTGCTGGGCCGGAACGGCATCGATGGTACCGGCCGCACGGTCTTCAGCCGGGTGCACTACGGCACGAGCTACGACAATGCCTTCTGGTCGGATGCCAGCTTCTGCATGACCTTCGGCGATGGCAGCATGTTCAAGACCCTCACCTCCCTGGATGTGGCCGCCCATGAGATGGGTCACGGAGTCTGCTCCACCACCGCCAATCTGGCCTATGTGGGCGAGAGTGGTGGCCTGAACGAGGCCAACTCGGACATCTTCGGCACCATGGTCGAGTTCTATGCCAACGGCGCCCAGGCGCAGGGCTCGGCCATTCCGGATACCGGCGGGAACTGGACCATGGGCGAACAGCTGGAAACCGCCAGCTTCCCCACGCCCCTGCGCTACATGTACAAGCCCAGCCTGGATGGCCGCAGCCCGGATGCCTGGAGCGCCAGCTTGGCGGGTCTGGATGTGCACTTCAGTTCTGGCCCGATGAATCGCGCCTTCTACTTCCTGAGCCAGGGCAGCTCCGCCAGCGCGTCCAATCAGACCTACAGTGCCTATTTGCCGGCGGGCATGACCGGTCTCGGGAACGACAAGGCCATGCGCATCTGGTGGCGCACCCTGACCACCCGCCTCACCTCGTCGAGCAACTACCTGGCCGCGCGCAATGGTGCCATTGCCTCCGCCAAGGATCTCTACGGAGCCGGCAGCGCGGAGGAGATCGCGGTTTGGAACGCTTTCACGGCCATCAATGTGGGCTCAGCCTGGAAGGTGACCGACACCTCGGCGCCGGTGGTGAGCGCCCAGGTCAGCGGCACCTCGGGAACGCTGACCTTCATGGCCACGGCGACGGATAACAACGGGGTGACCAAGGTGGAGTACTACGTGAATGGGGCCCTCAAGGGCAGCGCCACGGCCTCCCCCTACACCTTCGCCTTCCTGTCCACGGCCCTGACCAACGGAAGCTACAGCCTGGTGGCCAAGGCCTACGACGCCGCCGGCAACGTAGGCACCTCCGCCGCGGTCGCCTTCACCGTCAACAACCCCGACACCACCGCACCGACCGTGACCGCCAAGGTGGCCGGCACGTCTGGCACCCTGACCTTCACCGCCACGGCCACGGACAACATCGGGGTGACCAGGGTGGAGTACTACCTGGACGGAGCCGTCAAGGGCAGCGCCACGGCCTCGCCTTATACCCTGGCCTTCAGCACCACGACCCTGGCCAACGGCAGCCACAGCCTGGTGGCCAAGGCCTATGACGCCGCTGGCAACGTGGGCACCTCCGTCGCGGTGTCCTTCACCGTGGACACCGCGGCGCCGAGCGTGACCGCCAAGGTCGTCGGCACTTCGGGCAGCCTCACGTTCACGGCCACGGCGACGGACAACATCGGCGTGACCAAGGTGGAGTACTACGTGGACGGTGCCCTCAAGGGCAGCGCCACGGTTTCCCCCTATACGTTCGCGTTCAACTCGACGGCCCTGGCCAATGGCAGTCACAACCTGGTGGCCAAGGCCTACGACGCCACCGGCAATGTGGGTACTTCCGCGGCGGTGGCCTTCACGATCAGCAATGACCTGACAGCCCCAACGGTGAGTGCCAAGGTCGCCGGTACCTCTGGAACGCTGACGTTCACCGCCACGGCGGCGGACAACATCGGTGTCACCAAGGTGGAGTACTACGTGAGCGGTGCCCTCAAGGGCAGCACCACGGCCTCCCCCTATTCCTTCGCCTTCGTGTCAACCACCATGGCCAACGGGAGCTACAGCCTCGTGGCCAAGGCCTATGATGCCGCTGGAAACGTTGGCATCTCGGCCACCGTTGCCTTCACCATCAACAACCCCGACACCACGGCTCCGGCCGTGACAGCCAAGATCTCCGGCACCACGGGGACGCTGTCTTTCACCGCTGCAGCCACGGACAACATCGGCGTGACCAAGGTGGAGTACTACGTCGACGGGGCCCTCAAGGGCAGCGCCGCGACATCGCCATACACGTTCGTGTTCAACTCCACGGCGGTGGCCAATGGCACACACAGCCTGGTGGCCAAGGCCTATGACGCCGCGGGCAATGTCGGTACTTCTGCCGCGGTCGCCTTTATTGTGGACACCACGGCTCCCAGTGTGACCCCCAAGGTCACCGGCACCTCGGGGACGCTCACCTTCTCGGCCACGGCTTCGGACAACATCGGGGTGACCAAGGTGGAGTATTACGTCGACGGTGCTCTGAAGGGCAGCTCTGCGGCCTCGCCCTATGCCCTGGCCTTTAGCTCCTCCGCCCTGGCCAACGGGAACCACAGCCTGGTGGCCAAGGCCTATGACGCCGCCGGCAACGTGGGGACTTCCGCAGCGGTGACCTTCACGGTCAGCAACGATCTGACGGCACCGACGGTGAGCGCCCAGGTCAGCGGCACCTCTGGAACGCTCACGTTTATGGCCACGGCCACGGACAACATCGGTGTGACCAAGGTGGAGTACTACGTGAACGGTGCCCTAAAGGGCAGCGCCACGGCCTCCCCCTACGCCTTCGCCTTCATATCCACCGCCCTGGCCAATGGCAGCTACGCCCTGGTGGCCAAGGCCTATGATGCCGCTGGAAATGTTGGCATCTCCGCCACGGTTGCCTTCACCATCGCCAATGCCGCGGCTGGCACCAGCCTGCAGGAGACTGAAAACAACGATTCGATCGCCACGGCCAACGCCGTCGCCAACACGGTGACCACTGTCACCGGCGCCATTTCCTCTGGTGTGGATGTGGACACCTTCGCCTTCACCCTGGTCGCCGGCCAGAGCATCACCCTGACCCTGACGCCCCCTCCGGGCATGTACTACGGGATGAGCGCCTTCCAGGGATTGGCGCCCCAGAGTTTCCTGACCCCGAAACGCCATGCCTCAGGCCAACTGGTCATCACCATTCCCGCGCCCGCCCCGTCCGCCACTCAGGCGACGATCTATCTGCAGATCTACAGCCTCAACAACCAAGGCAGCAGCGCCCAGTACACCCTGGCCGTCAAACGCTGACCCGGGACCGCGACCTCACAAGGTTCGAGGCCCGCCCAGAAAGCCCGGCGAGGAAGCCTAGGCTGTTCCGAACAGCCTATCCCCGGCATCGCCCAATCCCGGAAGGATGTAACCCTTCTCGTTGAGCTGCCGGTCCACGGCACCGACCACGATGGTCAGGTCGGGATGATCGTGCTGTAGGCGTTCCAGGCCCTCTGGAGCCGCCAGGAGAGCCACGAGGGAGAGGTTGACGGCACCGGCAGCTTTCAGCTGCCGTACGGCCTCGGAGGCGCTGCCACCGGTGGCGAGCATGGGATCCAGCACGAAGACCGGGCGGGCCTCCAGCAGCGGGGGGAAGTTTCGGTAGTAGGGCACTGGCACAAGGGAATCATGGTCGCGGTAGAGCCCCAGGTGTCCGACTTTGGCTGTGGGCAGCAGCTTGAGAAAGGAAGGGAGCAGGCCGAGACCCGCGCGCAAAACGGGCACCAGCACGGGATCCAGGGATTTCAACCGGAGGGTGCTGGTCCGTTCCAGGGGTGTCTCCACCACCACTGACTCGGTGTGGAGGCCGCGCGTGGATTCCGTGGCCAGGATCAAGCCCACTTCCTCGATGAGCGCTCGGAAGAGGCTTCCGGACGTCTTCCGGTCGCGGATGAGCGAGAGCTTGTGATGGACAAGCGGGTGGTCGACAACATGGATCGTCATGGGGTGCTCCTTGAGCTGTCGGCAGGATCCCAACGGGCGGAATTCACGAAGCCCGGTGCCGGAGGCACGAGTTGAAGCGTAGCAGAGGCGGGGCCTTTGGCGTCCGCCAGGAGGTCATTTTAGGCGACCCGATTGGAGCTTTCCCAACCCATCCCGCTCTTGTCGCAAAGCGCGGCTGTCTGCCGGCGCGGTGCTCGAAGAACGGCTATCCATGGGCATTCAGCGATGTCATGGCCTTGGTGCGCAAGTCGATTTCGATTTCAAAATGGGGGCTCAAACGGCCAGCGGATGACGTGAATACCCCTTCGGGGAAGCGGACTTGAATGGGGTAGAGTGGTGGAGGTAGCGATAAAAAAAATGAAGATTTTTCGTTTTTCTCTGTTGACCTGTTCCAGATCGCTGGTTTCATGTTGAATCAGAGGAAAAACGACCGATCATCTTCCCCATAGAGCCAGCAGCGAGGTATCTGAGATTTGGAGAGTCGAAAATGCTAAAGAAAGTCGCCATCTTCAAGGCCCTGGATGTGGAAATCAAGAAGCAAAGGGGTCCTGTGGCGGTGAAGGATGCCTACAAGGGGCACCACTCTCTAAAAGAAGAGTTAAGCCAGCCTGGAATTACCATTTTAGGCGAAGTTTCGGGGGGAGACCCCGGCCGTGGACAGGTTCGCGAGTCCTACAAAGCCTCCACCCACGCCAAGAGCCTGGCCGAGAATGGAGCCCGGGCCCTGTCGATCGCCACGGACAAGTTCCTGTATTACGGCGAGGACAAGCACCTCTCCGAGGTGCGAAGCCAGGTCAAACTGCCCCTGTTGCGCCGCGAATTCATCTTCGAGGAGTACCAGGTCGAGGAGAGCAAGATCCTCGGGGCCGACGCCATCTACCTGATGCCTGCCCTGCTGTCCCAGGATCGCCTGTCCACCCTGCTGAAGTTCGCCACCAGCAAGGGTCTTGACGTGGTCGTCGAGGTCACCTCGGAAGCCGAATTGGCGCGCGCACTTGAGGCCGGAGCGGACATCATCTGTGCCGTGGGCCGGGACCTGGATACCTGGGTGGCCTCCTGGGATCAGGCGGTGGCCCTGGTCAAGAAGGTGCCCAAAAGCTGTCTCAAACTCATCGAAGGTGGCGTCCATCGCCTGGAGCAGATCAAACAGGTGGAAGCC
>Ga0302321_100004900_pt1 | contig 11659 bp, 5 predicted proteins | sample Fen_T0_1_FD_202505 | JGI IMG/M metagenome (GOLD analysis project Ga0302321, IMG submission 202505) | Peat permafrost microbial communities from Stordalen Mire near Abisko, Sweden - Fen_T0_1 | ecosystem: Environmental > Terrestrial > Soil > Wetlands > Permafrost | place: Sweden: Abisko...
TTTGCCTCCGGTTGCGAGACCGACTGGATGGCGAACAAATACGCCATTACTGCGAAAAGGTACGGTGTGCCGCCCTCGTCTTTGTCGTATAGCTTGTCAGCAAGAGCATCGAAATGCGCGTAGGACGCTTCGAGATCCGGGGCGGCGACACTGCCTCCGACGGCGTAGGTCCAGCATAGGTCACTAGCCTTCTGGAATGCTGGCCCTTGTCTTGGTCCAAAGTACCACTCGACGAACGGCATGGTGCGCTCGGCGCACCCGATCGCTAAGGAAGTTCGAGCTCGCGGCGATAACTGCGGGAGCGTCTCGTTGATGCGGTCCTCTTCAATTGTCATGTGCTCGCCTTTGGTTGCTTGGTTTGGCGGTCCGAAGGGATTTTGTCAATCGGACGTTGCCCGTCTTCGTTTGGCGTGCCTAGAGCCTTTTGGCAGCCCGCGCAACAAGGCTGAGAGGGCGATTGCGCGACGAGGTTTTCGTCATTGGACAGCTTGCTGTTCTCCATACGCTGTTCCGCGTGGTGTTCCTTCTGTTTGTTCTTGTCGTACGGTTCTACTTTCTTGTCGTTCCCTTCCCCGGTTGTCTTGACGGTTTCCCGCTCGACTTCGCCGTCTGCGTCGAGCTTGGGGTTCCCCTTGTCATCGGTCTTGTCCTGTCGCGTGAGGTGCGGCGGCTCACCTTGCGTGCGGTCTTCGATTCCGGAACTCTCCATGTGCTTCTTCGCATCGGAATGAACGGACTGATCCTCGTTCATGTTGCTGGTTGCCACCATCTTCCTCTCGACCACCGGGTTCCCATCGGGATGGGTCATCGGCTTGCCGTCGGGCCCATTGACTGGGCGCTCGATGACACCGACGGCAAACGTATTGTTCGTGTCCTTTTTTGGTCGCGTATCTTGAGCTCGAGCGAGCTCGTCCGCATGGTGTTTGCAGAGCTGCTTCAGCTCGTCCGGAGACATGTGCTCGAGCGGCTTTTGAAGATGCTCCGGCACCGGTTTGGGCTCGAACGGGACTTGCCTCTTGTGAATCAAGCCCAAGAGGTCGACGTTAACAACCGGGTTGCTGGGATAGGCGTAGAGGTTGATACCTCCGGCGAAGTCGATCGGGTCGGGCTGCAGGTAGCGTCCTAGGCGCGGATCGTAGTCACGGTAACGGTTGTAGAAGAGTTCCGTATGCTCATCCCAAAAGTGGCCCGCAAAGCGAAGACGCAGGTCCGTGCCCGGGTCCGCGGTGCCGCTGAGCATCCCATAGGCGTCTATGTGTTGCGCTTGCCATACGACTTGAGCGCTGGCATCCTCCACGCGAACCGGCATGCCGGTGCCATTCGCGAAGATGTAAAATGCAACACCACTTTCTGGGTCGGCATCGACACTGGAGTAGTCGAGCCACATGAATGGAACGAGTGCATCGGTATTGGAATAGACGTAGACGCGGAGGTGACCGTTCGGAGCAACCTCTGCCGCCAAACGATCCCCGTCCCAGTAGAAGTCGGTGCGCTTGCCGCAGAACTCGCGCCAAATGCGCCTGCCCAAGCCGTCGTAGGCGGCGCACCAGAAGCCCTCGTTGTCGCTGAAACCAACGCGGATCAGCTGACCAAGTTCATCGTATTCGTAGCTGGTGATTCGTCCGTCCCAACGAATACGCTTCGCGAGCCGTGAAGCGTCATCGTACTCAAAGCGCTCCAAGTTCGTGTGCGAAAGAAGGTTGCCCGGCAGTCGTTCAATGGTCGTGTAGTCCGGCGTGCGGACCAGGTTATCGGCCGCATCGTAGGCGTACTCGCGAATACCACGACTGTCTTGTTGGGACACGAGACGTCCGTCCACGTCGTATCCGTAGCGCACAGCTCCGATATCGGTGTCGGTCTGCTCGACTAGTTCGCCTTCGCAGTTGTAGCGGTATCGGGTGCTCCAATGCGGCAGCAAAGCAGGCTCGTCGCGTCGTGAGCAGACGCGAGCACACAGGCGCGACTCTGGATCGAAGACGCTTACCTCGACTGTTCCGTTGCCGTTCTCGCGAACTTGTTCACCCCCGCGAGCGCTGTAGAACTGATGCCAGGTCCCGTCCGGAGTGAATACGCGCAGCTTCCCGTCTTGCAACACGCGATAGTCGACGCAGAACCGCTCCAAATATACGGTGTGCTGCAGCTCGCGACTGCCGTCATAGCCGTGACGCACGCCTTCACCATCTCGCATTTCGAGTACTCGATACGGGATGGGGTGGAAGAAATACTTTCTGAAATGTTGTCGTTGGACTTGATGCTCGCTGGACGACGCATCGATGCAATTCCCGAATGCGTCATAGTCGAATTTGAAAGCTTGACCACTTCCCAGAACCGTCGACGTACGCAATCCGTGATCACCGAATTCGTTCTTGGCCAGCAGCTTCCCGCTCACACCCCGCTTCTCGAGAACAGCCCCACCGAGCGGTGCCCGCACGAACTGCGTCGAAGCCGCGCCTTGATGTCGCATCTCGACGACACGCTGAGCTAGATCGAATAGGTAGTCGCCCCGATTGCCGTTGCCATCCACCCAACACCTGCGAATTTCGCGATGGCCGTGGGCATACTGACGTACTGACCCGCTCGGGGTTCGTTCCGCACCCAGCAGATTCCAGGACACGATCTGACGCATCCACCAATGGCCCTTGGTGTCGCAGCGAGCCGTGATGTTGCCTTCGGGGTCTCGCTGAAAGTACTCAACCGATCCATCAAGATGAGTGCGCGCCGAAACGCGACCCATCGCATCGAAAGCCGGAGCGAGAAGCGAACTGTTCGAGTCAACGAAGGTTCCTAGCTGCGCGAGCGCTTGCTTGAGCCCGGAGGCTACCTCGGAAAGCTGTCGCTTGAATCGGCGCGTCGGCCGTCCAAGTAGCCAGTCCCGCTGGTTTTCGGGACCGTTGTGCATCAGCGGGTCAGGCAGACCTGGCGACTGATCCTCGGGTGGAATCAAGTTGTCCCATCGATCGCGTCGATGGATGAGCTTCCCATCGGGCGCATACAGCCAATCGACCTTGACCCCATCCGGCTCAATCTGAACACTTACTCGATCTCTGTCATCCCGCAGGTACTGTTTAATACCGCCGAGCGGATCGACAATGTGCGAGATGGTTCCGTCCGGATAGTGCTTGAACGTCCAGACTCCGCCGTCAGCCTCCGTAAACGTGGACGTGGAGCCCTCATACTTGGCTTCGACGCCCCACAGCCCATCGTCGCCGTAGCTCTTGATGCATCGACCGTTTTGGGGATCGTATTGCCAATGAAAACTGTAGCCGCGGCGATCGGTGCCTTGCACCATGCGACGCGCGGCGTCGTAACGCATGCGTGCAACGGCGCCCATGGCGTCGTGCCATTCGACAATGCAGCCGTCGTAGTAAGCGTATCGCGTGATGGTCAGGGATTGTTGACCACGCACGCCTCGCTGTACCTCTTCAATGCAGCCGCTCTTGCCGTAGGCAAGCAGCGTGTCGATTGTAAATCCTGGCGAGAATTCCGAGAGCGCACGCAGTCGACCAGCGTTGTCGTAGAAGAGGTAGAGGTCGAGTTTGGCGGTTTTGTAGCGCGTGAGGTGCGCACTGGGCGGGCTTACGCCCGGTACGAGCTCGAATTCGAGGGTCTCGTCTCGATCCGTAGTGAGAACGAAGCGTTGGCCAGTACCCTGGAGAGTGAACCCTGAATTGGGAGCAAAGCTGCCGTCCGCTAGGCGTTCGAGCGCGACGATTTCGTTGTCGAAGGTTTCGTAGACCGCGCGCTTACGTAGCAGCGTCAGACTGCGTTGGTAAAAATGACGATAACCGTAGCCCAGCGCACCGTTTTGGTTGTTCCACCCGCTGCGGTAGTGCCGCTCCCACACGAAGCCGCTGTCAGTCGCGTGGTAGTCCTCGAAGTCATTGTAGACCTCACCAGTGAACGTATTGATGGGCTCACCGGGCGAGTTGCAGAGGCCCACCTTGCTCAGGATCTTCCCGAGTGCCTTACTCTTCGCGATCGCTTTGCCCAAGCACTTCAACCCGTGCATCACCGCATCGAGCGGATTGGGCAAGTTAGGGCACGGAAAGCCGCCGATGAGCACGTTGGGCGCGCCGAACATCAAGGCGCCCATGGCGGGAGGCACTCCAGGATCTTTGCCGAGCAGCGCGCTCATGGCGGCCGCAGCGAGATCAGCGGCGATTTGAGCGACGGCGCCCATGACGGGGCCGCCTCCGACGGCATCCGCAATCACACCTACGGCGCCGACCGCTGCGCTGAAGAGCGCGGCGCCGCGGCTGACTGCCAGGGCGGCGCTGGCGGGGTTGCAATGGCGCGTCATGTCCGTCATGCGCGCGGCGCGGTTGCCGGCGATGAAGGTGTTGCTGGAGCCGAGGAAGACGTCGAAGGCGGGGGCGAGGCTGCCGCAGGTGACGGCCAGGCCGATGTCGCCGCAGCGCCCGGCAGGCATACCGCTGATGAGGACGCCGACGCTGCCAGCGAGCATGAGCGTGCCAATGCTCGGCAGTGGGACAGGGGGCGCAGGCGGGACGAGGCTCGGCGGGTGCGCGTGCGCGTGCGGCATGCCGATGTGGGGCACAGTCAAGAACGCCGCAGGGAAGGCGGGCATCATGGCGGCGATGCCGGCTGTCGCCATGGCAAAGCCGGTGTTCATCAGCTCCATGCCGATGTTCTGCGCGCCCATCACGGCGCCGATGGCTTGGTTGACGACGCCAATCGCGCCCTGTTCGGCGGACGGCGCGTTGTGAAATGGCGCGAGCGCGTTGTTGAACACGTCGCCCATCGCGTCGAGTTTGGCGTTGCCGGTGTCTTTGATCTCGAGCGATGCGATCTTGTTGGCTAAACGGGCGCGGCCCTGTCCAATCGCACCGCTGACTCCACCGCCAGCTCCAGCGGAACTGCCACCGCCGGCACCTGAACCTGAACTACCGCCTGCGCCAGCGCTGCCGCCGGATGAACCGGATGAACCGCCGTAGCCGGGACCAGGATTATGCACCACGCGACGCTCCCGTGGCTGGGGTCGTCTTCGCGGCCGCGGCAGCGAGCTGTGCCTTTTCCTGCTCGTAGGCCGCCGCTTCGCGCGGTCGGTTGGAGATGCGATGCATCGCGATCAGGCGATCGAGCATGGAGTTTACGTGGTCCGTGTCGCCAAATTGCTTGGCGAGGTCTTTGCCCGTGACCCAGCTCTCTCGAGCTTCGCCGACTTTGCCGAGGCGCCACTGCGCTTCGCCCATTTTTTCGAGCGCGTCGCACTTTGTCCAGGGATTGCAGAGCTTGCCGGAGACGTCGCTCGAGTGTTTGAAGTAGCCTTCGGCGTCCTCGTTTTTGCCGAGCTCCATCGAGAGCGAGCCGGCGCTGTGCAGTCCTTGTTGCAGCGTCGTCAGGTTGCCGTCTTGCAGCGAGAGCGCGATGGACTGCTGGAAGAACTTGAGTGCGTCGAGCGGGCGTCCCGCGTACATCATGGTGTCGCCGGCGCCCCTCAAGCACAGTGAGGCGAGCGCTTTGACCCCCTTGCCATCGTAGTAGTTGAAGCAGGCACCGTACTTTTCGAGCGCGTCGGGGAAGCGTTTGTAGGCGAAGTCGATGGCAGCGAGCTGAAAGAAGGCGAACACGCGATCATCCGGGCCGAGCGACTTGTCGAGGGCGGTGGCGTGGAGTTCGCGCTCAGCCGATTCATTGCTGAAATTGAGCTCCATCACCAAGACTCGGTCGTTCTTGGCTTGGTAGAGCTCGGGAATGATCAGAGCCGCGGGCAGGTAGTCGCGCACGATGAAGCGATGTCGGTCCATCCACTGTGGGACTGTCTCTGGCGCGAGCAGCGGCGCGACGAGAGCTTTGAATCCCTGGGGATCGCCAATTTCGCTGGGCAAGAGTCCCCACACGATTTCATCCGGACCGGGCAGATGCTTTCCTGCATGCTCGATGGCCGCCTGCAGGCGCTGTGCGGGCGGATAACGCGAGTCCTGCACTTCGAGCGGCCACGGTGGGAGCGGCTCGACTTGGCGACGCACGAGCTCAGCGTTCAGGGTCTCGAGCTGGGTCGCCAAGGCTTGCGCGATCGCTTCGACGTATTCTGCGGCGCTGGGGCAGGGGTTCGGGAAGAGCAGGAAATAGTGGTCTTCGTCTTCCTGACTGAAGGAGAGCAACGTGCGATTGGGCAGAGCAACTGCCGCGTCGTCACAACCCAGCACCAGCGTTGGATAATCTGGTTGGTTGATGAACTCCCGAAGCGTACCCACCAGGGCATTAGCCTGACGCTGCATTTCCTTTGCTTCTCCCGTCGTCCCTGTTCGAGCGCGTCTAGTTCAGTCGAATCGTGCGAGCGCGAATAATTGCGTCGCCCTTGGTGCGCAGATCGACCCCACCCTGTTCTGCATGCAGTTCAATCGTGTCGGCGCTGAAACGCAGTGTTCGCGCAGCTTTCAACTCGACGTTGCCGGTGCCGAGCTGAACTTCGGGGCCATCGACGCCTTGGCGTACGGTGACCAGGGGGCTGCCGTCGTGGTTTACGATGCGCACCGATTGGCCCGGTTTGAGCTGCAGCTCTGGGACGTCGTCCGAGGTGACGTCTGTTGTCGTCGCGGGCAAATCGGGACCGAGCGCACCGGTGACGATCCATTGTTTCCACCCCGTTGGCAGTGTGAGGATGACGCGGTCTCCCTTGCGCAGTCGGAGGTGTCGCTCGGCTTTCACCCACAGTTCGACCGGTTTTAGCTCGGAGCTCAGCCAGCGCACGAACACGCGACCCGGAAGGTGCGGATTGTGAGTGTCGAGCACCTCGCCGACGAGGCAGCCTGCGTTGGGCGTGCCCTCGCTGGCCGCCGCTGCTGCCTGCCCTTCGAGCGCGGCTTCGAGGAGTTCTTGGATGGTCTTTCCGTTTGGGGCTGTATTTCGCATGTTGGTCGACTCCTGGTTCAGCCGATCTTGACCATGGGACCCCCGATTGAGGCCACGGCTTTCGCGTTGACGTTGACTTGATTGCCCGCCACATCGGCGCTCGCCGCAGTAAGAGCGATGGTGGAGCCGCCGCCATCGAGGCCGGCTTCGGTGTCGCCTTTGCCCGTGATCTTGGCGCCGTGCAAGCTGACGGTGCCGCTGGTCGTGAGTGCGGCGTCGCCGTCGAGCAACATTTGGCTCTTGCCGTTCGATTGAGTGCAAGCGTTGGCATCGAGCAACATGCTGGCACCACCGCTGGCCTTCATGAAGGCGTTGGTATCGAGCATGACCTCAGTATTCCCGCTCGATTTAGCGAAGATATTGGGATCAATGGCGATGGTCGAGCCGGCGGTCGTGAGCGTGATCTTGCCCGGCACCATGGTAAGCACGCTGTCGCCGCACGTCAGTGTGATCTTGTTCGGCGCCTGGATGTCGATGGTGTCCGAAGCGTCGATGCGGTGTGCGCCTGTTACACCGAGCGAGCTCTTGACCGGCTTGGTCTTGTCGGGGTTGTTCTTTTCGGTCACGCCCTCGACGATCATCGAGAGGTTGCCGTGGATCTTGATGAACTGATCGCCGGTGATGTTCAGTGTGTCGTTGCGGCCGATGGTCGTCGTGCGGTCGTTCTTGACGTTCACCGTCATGTTCTTTTCCGCTTGCATGAAGAGCTCTTCCTGGCCCTTCTTGTCCTCGAAGCGGAGCTCGTTGAAGTTGTCCGGCGTGCCGCCTTTGGTGCTCTGGGTCTTGATGCCACTTTGCGTCTGATTCTTGGTCAGCTCGTAAGGTGGCATGTTGTCAGCGTTGTAGACACTGCCGGTCACGATGGGGCAGTTGGGGTTGCCCTCGAGGAAGTTGACCACCACCTCCTGCCCAATACGCGGGATGTGAATCGTCCCCCAATTCTTCCCCGCCCACGCGTGGGATACGCGCACCCAGCAGGGCCTTTCCGCGTCGCGAATCCCCTCGCGATCCCAGTGGAACCGCACGAGGACGCGACCGTAGGGATCGGTCCAAATATCTTGATCGGTTGGTCCTACGACGGTGGCTGTCTGTGGGCCAGCAATGACGGGTGCCCTGGCTTTGCGCTTCGCACGGAAGGGGGTTTTGCCGTCCTGGACGACTAGCTCCACGCGAACCACGGGCTCGTACTTGGGGTCCTTGATGGAACTGTAGTTGGCGACGCTAATCGTGTGGTGTGTCCGGACAATCAGGTACTCTTTGTTCTGATCGTCTCTCGGGTACTTCTTGAGGCTGAACAGCGCGCCGCACCTCATCCCACGTGCGTTGCCGATGCATCGCATGCGTTCGAAGGAAGACTGTGCTTGCTCGAGGCGAATTTTAGCTTGGACTGCCGCGTCGGCGTTTTCAGAAAATTCGCCCGGATAATCGTAAATCTCGTACTCGTTGAAGGCATGCTCGAGGGAGACTTGTTGGTTCTCCGACACCGGTGACGAGGGGCGGGTGAAATTGAAGTCGCGCACGGTGACGGCAGCGGGCCGGACGTGACGTCGCACGTGCCAGCTATGGAGATGGTCGCGTTCGCGTCGCTCGTTGTCTTGAGCTGGGTAGTAGGGCACGTCCGCGTAGTGGGGAGCAGCTTGGTGGGCGCTGCAGTCATCTGCCAACACCAGCTCCTGCTTTTCGGACCCGTGGTTGAAGTAGAAGTAGATCCCTTCCTGCTGCATGATCCGCAGTACAAACTGCAAATCCGATTCCCGATACTGCACTAAATGGTCAAACTTGCGGTACGTGCCCCTCAGCTTGTTCGAGAAGTCACTGAAGCCGTGCTCCCTAAACAGCTGTTCAATTACGGCAGGAACGGTGGTGCCCGGAAAGGCACGGGAACCGATGCGTTTTCGAAGCAGGGCCAGCCACGGTTCAATGACCACATGATAGGTTGCTAGCCGCTCGGTCTCACCGATGAAGGAAAAGTGGGTGACGTAACCGCTGAAGGGGCGCCTGCCGCCGTTTGGTAGCTGCAGTTCGATGCAAATGGGTTGACCCAAGATTTCAGAGAGCCCAAGGTTTGGGTTGGTGCTCAGCAAGGTCGCGTCGTAGCGATACGGATGGCCAAGCTCCTCACAACCGGACAGGGCGTAAAATACGAGTTGTCCCTTCTCTTTGGGCAACGTTGTATACACGGACGCCGCTCTGGCCAGATCATGGATCATACCGAGTTCCTTGGTATCAGAGTGGGCCCACGCCAAAAGGTTCCACTGCCGTAGTCCCCATTTCTACTCACAAAACCCACATGTCGGCTAGCAGGGATGTGCCCTGAGGTCAAACAGTTCGTCCCAATGGCCCGTTACAGGTGGATCCGTGCCCTGTCAGCGTCTCGGCTCGTCTCGACAACACTGAAACCCTGGTCGAGCAGCTGTTCGACGGCCGAATGGGAGAACTCCCTCTCGATTGGAGCACGGATGCGCCGATCATTCCCGTCGGGAACCGTGACGACTGGCAGGCCTCCAATATCGTAAAACTCGTCTGATTGCGACTGGCCGAGGCACCACCGCTCCATGAGGGCTCGTGCGACCAGGTACGCGCCGTTGGCCCACAAGAACTGGCGGGGACGCGGGCAGTCTTCGAGTTCTTCGAAGTCGAGTTCTTCGAGCGGCTCGCCACGGGATCCGTAGGGCTGTCGAATCATACATCGGGGAAGCGTCAAGGCGAACTGGGCGCCTCCTTCTCTCAGGGCGCCAAGCTGTGCCCAAGCTTCACGGGCGGACGGGGCCCAGTCCTCCTGCCAGGTATCCAAGTCCGGACTTTCCAGGTCCGCAGTTTCCAAGTCGGAAGCCGGGAGGTCGTTTGCTCGAAGTCCCGCGAGCGAGTACTCGGCGCCGGTCACCAAGAACACTCCTCGGTTGTGGCACATTTGAGCAAGCGTCACGAGCCCGCGCAGTTCGGAGGGATCCGCGGCGAAGCAGTGGTCAACCATCAAGACCGATGGGCATGCGTTCTTTAGCAACGCGTCGAGCCGCGAGGGCTCCGCAAGCAGGAGTTCCCACGAGGCATCCACCGCAGAGAATCGAGCACACGAGGGATCCGGGCAAGCCTTTACGACCATTTCCGTTGCCAACCAGCTCCCGGAAATGCGTTGAAATGCCTCCTGCCGAAGCAGCTCGCGTAGTCGACGGCAAAGCTCCGTTTGGGCCGGAGAGTGAAGATGCGTTGACGGCCCTCGGTCGTTCGAGGCAGAGCCCTGGCGATTTTCCGCCAGGGCTTGCTCTGCTAGTCGTTGCACGAGCTGCTGAGCCGTTGCAGGGGCGATCCCGCCGCTGGGTCGTTGCCCCAGGAGCCGCTCCAACAAATCTTCATGTTTCTCGGGTGTCGCAGCGACGTTGCCACTGAGATCTGCGGCTTTAAGGCTCGCCGCGGCTGCGGCTTGGATTGACGGAGGTTGAGCCAGCACTTTCGCCAGGCGTTCGACGGCCTCAGGCTCGCGGTCTAGCCCCTTCAACGGTTCCCAGAGCTCCGACAGTTGTGCCACGGCGCTAAGCAGCTTGCTCGGGTGCAAGGATTCGGTGTCAGAATACCGGTAGACGGATGCCTTACCTCCGGACGCGAGCGGCTCAACCGACAGCACGCCCTCGGTGATCCGAAAGCGTTCCCCGGGTTCTAGCACATGAGCCAGAAATTCGGGTGTTGCGTTCTCGGACCGTAGTGTCCCCGAGTAGGGCGCCACGAATAGCAAGTGTCCGAGCGGCCCAGCCGGCTTGGCCTTCGACTCCTTGCCATCAGGACCGAAGCGGAAATGGTAATTTAGTCTGCCGGGTGGTTGGGTCACAAATTCTCCACGTTTCAGGGGCTGCGGGTGCTCTAGCTCTGTTCGACAATTTGCGCGAGTAGCGGGTCAAGCGCATCGCCGAGCCGAGCATATCCAGACTCCGTCGGGTGAAGGAAGTCCCTGAGCGTAGCTTTGGTGATGGTGCCGTCGGGTTCTAACAAGACCTGTCCAATGTCATGGACCACGACACCGGACCCACCCATCTTTGCGATGAGTTGGTTGGTTTCGATGATTTTCTTGCGCAGGGCCGCCTCTGGCTTTTCGCTTGCTGGTAGGATCGACAGCACGAGGACCGGCACATCAGGAAGCTTTTTTCGAATGGATGCGAGCACGGCGCGCACTCCACTAGCTGTCTGGTCAGCCGAAAATCCGCCCCCAAGGTTATTGACACCAATCATGAGCACGATGGCCTTGGGGGCAAGACCGTCCAGCGTCCCGTGCTCGATTCTCCAGATAAGATTCTGGGTATAATCACCACTGATTCCGAGATTGAGTGGGGAATATCGGGCGAAGTGCTCCTTGTACGACGGTGACATCCGCCAGGCATCGGTGATGGAGTCACCCAGGAAGATGACCTTTGCCTGCTCTCGTCCGGGAGACTTCATTTGGCCATTGTGACGCGTCTCCCAGGCGTCCGATATCATCCAGGGCTCCTTGCCTAAGCGCGGGATGGGCTTGTCCGCCACATTCTGGGGATAGACCTTTGCCTCGACGGGTCTCTGCGGAATGGATTCAATCGCACGCCCATTGGGTAGGGGAGCTGGTCCGAGCGGCGCAACCGGCGACGAGTCGTCAAACTCGTCCGGAGGTAGCATGACGAATGCCTTTGCTGGCGCACCGGGAGCGGCGGTACCGATGGGCATCACCATCAAGGGAAGCGGCACGGCACGCCCGCTTCCTACGACCGGTTGGACTTGCGCAGCTTGATCGTCGGTTCCGTCGGAAGTTGGGGGGGGCTGT
>Ga0302321_100004901_pt1 | contig 11657 bp, 12 predicted proteins | sample Fen_T0_1_FD_202505 | JGI IMG/M metagenome (GOLD analysis project Ga0302321, IMG submission 202505) | Peat permafrost microbial communities from Stordalen Mire near Abisko, Sweden - Fen_T0_1 | ecosystem: Environmental > Terrestrial > Soil > Wetlands > Permafrost | place: Sweden: Abisko...
CGCAGCACCACCGTTGCCCGACCCCGCAGCCATACTCGTCGCGCCCGAGCTACCCGCGCCCGAACCGCCTGCCCCCGAACCGCCTGCCCCCGAACCGCTTGCCCCCGAACCGCTTGCCCCCGAACCGCTTGCCCCCGAACCGCTTGCCCCCGCACTGCTTGCCCCCGAACCGCCTGCTCCCGAACCGCTTGCCCCCGCACTGCTTGCCCCCGAACCGCCTGCTCCCGAACCGCCGCTGCCGCTTGTGCTCGGCGCGCCCGCGGAATCGAGTGTACCTGGGGCGCTCGAGCTGCAGGCAGGTCCGCCCCACGCGATGAGTAGCAAGGCGGTGACCACGTTCCGCAGGCGACGAACACCGAGAAGTGAGCGCTGGATCGCAAAGTCCGTTGTGGAAAAAGTGAGCATTCAACCGTCCATGATAAGATTTTAGCCGCAACCTGCACAAGTGACGTCTGAAGGGATGCGCCCACACCTCATTCTCTCGTCCATCTCTCGTCCATTCAGCGAACGATGCCCAAGGCATCGATGCAGAAGTCGAACGCGGCCGCCCCAACCTTGACGGCAGCGATCTTGAATTGAAGCGCATGGACAGCTGCGGGATCGAACGTGTATTCGATGCCCGAACCCCAGGTATCCTTGATCATGTTGTCGAAATGGAGCTCTCCATTGAGTGCCGCGGGGGCGACGCCATCCGGAGGTCCGGAAATTTCACAGCTCATCACGCTACATTCACCATGCCAGCTGGGTGCCATGTTCAGCACCCATACTTGGAGCTTGGGAGCGTTGCCTCGTACCCGCCACGCCACGCCACGCGCTCCGAAGTCATTGGGATCCCAGGTCCGTTTCGTGTCGGGCGGCGTGCCCTCGGAGCCGGTGTTGCGGAAGTCGAAACCGATGGCGACGCCCCAATTGTCGGGGCTCAGCTCCGGCGCACACAGCGTTCCGGATGCGCAGCGGCCTACGTCGTCCCAACTCAACTTAGAACAGCCGTCACCGTAGGCGTAGAACGAGCCCTCGATGCCCAGAGCCGCGTTGGTAGCAGAGCTCGAGGGCGCCCTGCTTCCGTCGAGCTCGAGCCAGGTGATCTGGGGCGCCCCGCTGCTACCAGCCTGGCCAGTGGTTCCAGCGATTCCTCCGCTCTTCCCGCCTACGCCTGCGCTTGCACCGCCAGCCCCATTCGGTTTCGAACCGCCGTCTGCATTGGCGGCACCAGAGCTCGCTGGCGCGCCGCCTGCACCTGCATCTGCACCTGCACCTGCATCTGCATCGGCACCTGCACCCCCTGCACCCCCTGCACCCCCTGCACCGGCTCCACCGTGGCCTGCCGAACCGGCATGTGCGAGCGAGTCTTCCGGAATCAGTGGCATGTCGTAGCAAGCGCCGAGCAGCGCGGCTGCCAGTACGGCGAGGGAGCGCGCGCCCGATAGCTGAGCCGGCATTGAGCTCAAAATTTACCCCGCACCGTCATGAACGGACCGCCGGCTCCGGTACTACCCGCGGCCGTCACGCTTCCGCTGCCGGTGAAGAGCAACACCGCACCGGTTCCCAGCGCGACTCCCGCGCCGATCGCAAGACCGATGGTGACCACGCTGGCGCTCGAGACCGAGTTCGAAAGGCTATTGGCCGACTCTCGATTCCGTTCCGTGGGATCGTCGTAGTAAGAGCTGTAGCGCGACTGCCAATCTTGGTAGCGCGCGCGATTCCACGAGAAGTGCGCAGCGGCCGCGACGCTGAGAGCAATGCCGGTTGCGCCGACGATGTAGGCAAGCGTTTTCTGTGTGGAGTGATGCGTGACTGCCGCAGGCGGCTCGCCGGGCGAGTGTGGCGCGGTGAGCGTCACCGGTCGGGAGATAATCTGTTGCGCTGCCGCTGGCGCCGGACTCGCAGGGGGTGCGGTCAAAGCCCGGGCGCCAAATTCGAGCTGCGCCGGCACGACCTGCCCGGCCTTGGCATCGACGGTCGTCTCCTTGCGCTCGCCCGAGTCGAGGGCCGCGAGCACGCGGTGAGCGCCACTATCGACGCGAACGGGCGCCGCGAGCGGTGCGCGACCGGTCGGCTTTTCGTCGATCGTGATCAGTGCGCCGGGAACGTCGACGGTAACCTCGATACGGCTCGTCTTCGCCAGCTCGCTGGCGATGGCGGAGTCGACCTCCTGCCGCCTGCGTGGCTCGATGTTCGCGCCTCCTTCATCGAGGTATCGCGCCAGCGCCGCGATGGCCTCGGTGGGCCGACCGAGCGCGATCAGCGCCTGGCCGATGTTGTAGTGCACGCTGAAGTGCGGAAATACTTGGTAGGCGCGCTCGAACTCGGCCAGTGCCTCGGCGTAGGCATGTCGTCGTGCCAAGCCGACACCTTGATCGAAGTGGCTTCGGGCCTCCGCGCGCGCGTCGGCAGGATCGGCCGAAGCGGGCGCCGACGTCAAGGCCACCACGAATGCAAAGCTCAGGAACGGCCAGGCAGCCGTGCGCTCAATACGGGTTCTTCTCATCGAACCGGACCTCTTTCTCCTGCACTCTCGGTTCGACCGCAGCAGGAGCGAGCACGTTCCTCTTTTGCCGCGGAGCGCTCTTTGCCGCTCGCTCCGAAGCCGCCGTTGACCGCGGAGGCGGTGTCGCGACCGAGCTCGACAGAGCGCTGGAGGTACCATCGCTGTCTGCGCTTGCCAGGGGCACGCGAACGACCGCCGCACGCTCGGGCGAATTTCCATTGAGTTCGACCGCGCGCTCGACAGGCTCGCGCGCTGCTCCAGCAGCCGCCTGCGTGGTCGGTGAGCGGCTGAGCGCCCTCATCAGCGCCAATACGGTCGCCACGGCGGCAACTGCGATCAGCGCCCAGCGCGCTCGCGGTGGGCGTTCGCGACGCCATGAGCCGTGTTGCACGTCTCCGATCGCGGACTGGAACGTACCGTCGTGCACCGAAACAGGCCCCGCGATCGTGGCTTGGGTCGGAGCGTCGGCGGGGCTGGGTTTCGCCGAGCGAAAGTCGAAGTGAGTTCCACCGGACGGCAGTGCGCGCCCGGCAAAGGGCGAAAGCTCTTCACCCAGCGCGGCAATCGAACTCTGACGGCGCGCGGGCTCGCTCGCCAGTGCGCGCTCGATGACCGCGACCAGGCCTGGATCCAAACCCGAGCGAAGCGTGACCAGGGGTGTTACCGGTTGCGTCAGAATGTGGGCTAGGATCGCGTTGTACCCTTCACCGGGGTGCGGCTTCTTGCCCGACAACAGCTCGTAGGCAATCACGCCGAGCGCGTAAATATCCGCCCGAAAATCGACGTTTCTTTCGCCGCGGGCCTGCTCGGGTGCCATGTAAAATGGCGTACCGAGAATCACCCCGCTGCTCGTGATTGCACCATCCGAACCGGGATCGGTCAGCTTGGCAATTCCGAAATCCAAGATCTTGATTAGCTCTGCCCCACTCGGCAGCTGCGTCACGAACAAGTTATCGGGCTTCAGGTCGCGATGCACGATGCCCGCGCGATGCGCCACATCCAAACCGCTGCAGACTTGAATCAGGATGGCGATCGCGCGCGGCACCGGCAGTGGCCCCTCGCGCGTCAGCAGCGCGGCAAGGCTCTCGCCCGCTAGGTACTCCATGACCAGGAACGGTGAGCCGTCGGCGGCGGTATCGAAGTCCAGCACGGCCGCGATGTGCTCGTTGTCGAGCGCCCCCGCCGCCTGCGCTTCACGCAAGAAGCGCGCGAGCGAGTCCTGACCTCGAGCCGAGTGTTCGCGCAGGAATTTGAGTGCGAAGCGTCGGCCCACGACGACATGGCGAGCTTCGTAAACCTCACCCATCCCGCCACGGCCGAGCAGCCTTGAAATACGGTATTTATCGGCGATCACCTGACCGATACGCGATTCTGCAGGAACCGTCTCCGCCTCGGAAGCCGCGGTGTGTTCGCTCATGGCTCGCTGCCTGGCGCGCGCAGGGCGTCGAGATCCAGATCCGGCCGGCCCTGCATCATGCGGTATGCGCGTTGCCTCGAAATTCCGAGTGATTGCGCGGCCCGCGCGACGTTCCCGCTACACGCGCGGAGCGCCTCCAGGAGTTCTGCGAAGTCGGGCGCTTCCGCGTCCAACCGCTCTTTCGTGGGCTTGGGCCGCGAAGCTTCGAGTTGCGGCTCGGGCTCATTCTGAAAGCGCTCTGGCAAATGTTGCAACTTCAACATGGGCTCGGCGCCGTGAAGCACGAGTAGCCGCTTGACCAAGAGCCCGAGCTCACGCACGTTGAACGGCCAATCATACGAGCACAGCCGCTCGACGACGCGGACGTCGACGGCCGGTGGACGCGCGCCCGAACCCTCGACGAGCATGCGCGTGAAAAGATAGGGGATCTCGGCGCGGCGCTCGCGCAATGGGGGCAAACGCACGGTGAGGCCGTCGAGCCTCGCGAAGAGGTCTGCTCGGAAGCGCCCCTGGGCGACTGCCGCGGCGAGCGGCTCCTGCGCCGCCGCAAGCACGCGCACGTCCAGCTTGACCGGCTTGGCCTCACCGAGCGGCTGCACTTCTTGCTGTTCGATCACGCGCAGCAACTTGGCCTGCAGCAAGAGCGGCAGCTCGCACACCTCATCGAGCAGGAGCGTGCCGCCCTGCGCGGCTCGAAAGTAGCCCGAGCTGGCAAGCTCAGCCCCCGTGAATGCCCCGCGCCGGTAGCCGAACAGCTCGCCCTCTGCCAAGGCGTGGGGCAGCGCCGCGCAGTTGACCGCGACGAATGGCCCTGCGCGCCCGCTCCACAGATGGATCGCGCGTGAAGCGGCCTCTTTGCCCGTGCCTGTTTCGCCCTCCAGCACGATCGGAAGATCGCTGGTTGCTGCTCGTTGGACCGCCGCCAGCGCTGTACGGAGGGCGTGTCCGCCGTACAAGCCGGGCGCCAAGGCGCCCAGCTCCCCGAACTCTCGGCCCACGACGCCGACCCAGCCGCCCACTCGCACCACGTCATCGATGCTCAGGAGCGTCGCCTGGATCGAGCGACCGTTGACCCAAGTGCCGTTCCTACTCCCGAGGTCCAACAGAACACAATGCGGTCCCTGGGCACGCAGGACCGCATGGCGACGCGACAGGTCCTGACCCGAGAGCACGGCCGCGCAATCCTCGTCGCGACCAATGAACGCGTCCGGACTGCCTGCCGAGGGCAGGAGTGTCGTCGGGCCGTTCGTTTGCGGAAACAACCAAGCGAGACTGAGAGGCGAAGCCCCCGAAGCGCCGACGCTCGCGCTCAACGAGGGCGCGGTGGTCTGTCCTGAGCTTCGGAGCGGCATGCGGCGGCCAATGGTAAGCAGGGAGAGCCCTGACCGCTCACCCGCCGCCCAGTATAGCCCCGAACCTCGGGACGAGTCACTGGAGAGGCCTACCACCCACTCCCACCCGCGCCCGAAGCGGGTGGTTGTCAGGCGAAGGAAGGCGCATGGACGAAGCTAGGGCGCGTATTGCACCGAGCTGACGTTGAGTGCCGCCCGGCCGGAGGACAGCGAGCGGACGCGGACCTCGATTTGATCCGCCGGTAACGCCGCGTACGGACCGGCGCCGAGGCCCCAACACGAGGAAGGCACGCTAGAAAGCGCACTGCCGACCACTGGATAGATGCAGCCGTCTTTGCCGGTTGCGCGAACGAGGGCGATTTCGAGCGCCCCACCGGTGGCGAGCCCCGCAATGCTCAGCGCACCGATGTCCTGAGGTGTCGAGAAACGGAAGAATATCGCACCCACCTCATCGCTGGTCGAAAAGTTGAATTCAGCGGTCGCAGAGCTGGCGGTCACGTCGAACGCGGTCACGTACTTGCTGGTCGCGTCGGCGGCGAGCGAGTTGAGCGCAAACACTCCGCTGGTTTCGCAGCAAGTCGGGCAGCTCGTCACTCGAGCGCACCCGGCAGGGTTTGGTGGGAACAACTGACCAGCGCCGCCTGCCCCCGCAGTACCGATGGAACCTCCGGTGCTGATCGAACCTCCGGCGCTGGTCGAACCTCCGGTGCTGATCGAACCTCCGGTGCTGATCGAACCTCCGGTGCTGATCGAACCTCCGGTGCTGATCGAACGGCCGGCGCTGCCAGCACTGTTCGAGCCGCCTGCATCGGCGCCGCCACTCGAAGCGCCTGCGTCGCTCGTGTCCTGCGCACCGCTCGTTGCGGCTTCGCCCCCGCCGCCTAGTATGGATCCGAAGCCGCCGAAGCCCGACAAGTCAATGCACAGCGAGCCGCCGACGCAGCTGAGACCCGCATCGCAGGTCTTGTTCGCGTAACACTGACAAGACGCCGCGCCGGTCTTGCAGGGGCTGTCCTTGCTCGCGTCGCTGCCACAGGCGCTGGCCAAGAACCCGATTGCCGCGACCGTCAAATAGCCAAATGCCGACTTCATCATGAACGTAGATCCTCCTGGCGCACGGCGGGAAACGGCTTCCACGCACGGCGCCAACTCGGGCCCCGCTGCACGCCGCGTGCCGGCACAGCGATTCAAGAATCAGCGAGAATATCCAATGTGTTGCCCGCAATTCGGGCCCGCGGACATGTCCGGCCCGCGGTCTGGACGCCCGCCCGGACGTCCGCTTCGTCGACGGGAGCCAGCAAACTCACCGGCGCAAACGAACGCCTGAAACCCCGCGCTTGCGCCGTGCGATCGCAGTAGCTTTCCTCACGGCGACTTGCGTAGTGCGCGAATGTTCGAGACGCAGAAATCGAACAGCGTCGGAGCCATGCGTTCGTGCGAACGTGCCATTCGATCCTCAATGTCCTCGATTCTGCACCTACCGGCGTCCGAGGTTGACTCAATCACGACGAAGTGGCGGCCGCCGCTCGAGCACCCAGAGCGGGGCCCAGAAGCGGCGGTCGTCGTCTTCGAAACGCGTCGCGGGGAGCTGGCGACGGCGAATTACTGCATGGAGAACTTAACGTCGGCTTTCCCGCTGCTTTGATAGCCTTCGACGGTCATCGACACTTCGTAGAAACTGCCCATCGGCATCCCATTGCTCTTCCAGGCGGCGAAGTGATTGGCAATGGTGATGATACCGCTGGTCTTCTTTGCGGTTCGCACACTCCAATACTGTGTGAAGGCTCCGTTTCCGTCGATGCTCGGACCGGTTTTTGAAATCTTGTAGATGTCGTAGGTGCCCCCGTCGGAGGTCACCGTGCCGACGTGTCCTTGCCCACCTGGCGGGCGCCAGTTTCCCCAGCTGTCTACGATGTAATATTCGACGAGCGGGTTCCTGGTCCAGCCGTAGATGCACAAATACGAATTGCCGCTCGGTTGGTAATTGGCATCGTAATTGACGACTAGGTTGCCTGAGCCGGGCCTCATGCCTTTGCGGCCGAGTAAATCGTTGACGCCGCTCCAGTCGACGCTGAAGCCATCGGGCTTCAGCGTGAGGGTGCCGTTGCCCGAGTCTTTCCAATATTCATAGGTGTAGTTGCAGTGTTTACCAGTTCCATTGCTGGAGACCGCCTTGCTGGCTTCGGTGCAGGTGCTCGTGGGGCCGCCGGCAGCGCCGGTGCTGCCCGCGCTGCCGCCACCCGCTCGGCCACCCGAACCGGAACCGCTGCCCGCTCGGCCACCCGCGCCGGTACCGCCCGAAGCCGTGCCCCCCACTCCGCCGCCCTTTCCGCCCGCCCCGAAAGGGCTGCCGCCGCTGCCAAATCTGCCGCCTGCGCTGGCGCCGGCGAAGTTCATGGAGCCTCCGCTTGCGGAGCCGGCAACGGCGTTCGAAGCTCCGCCGCCATTGAGCCCGGCCATTCCGAAGCCTGGACGCCCGCCCGCGGAAGCGCCGCCGTTGCCGCCGAGGGAGCCCTTCGCGCCAGCGACAGATGTTGCGCCGCCTTGCTCCGGCACGAGGTCTTGGTTGGTACCGACTGCGCTACAGCCAGCGACGAGAAGGGTAACTAGGGCGTAGGTGTTCCGCATTGCCGTGCGCACGATGGCGCCTCCTTGAACCGCAAGATTGATGAATACGGCACTGAAGCGTCGTGCCGATTGACCAGGTCTTCGCTAATTAACGTTCTTCTGACGAAGTTGCCAGTCGCTTTCCGACCAAGCATGACATGGTGACGAAGGGTGCGCCGCCCGTGGGTCGGCGGACGGGTACGCGCTCACGCAACAGGTGTCACTCCAGGGGATTGTTCCAACCGCGGCACCCGCTTTCGTCACACGAAGAATCTTGGATTTTTCCATCGAGGTCATCGCGCACGCTTTCGACATCCACGGGTCGACCTGTAGCGGCTTCGAAGTCTCTAAAATGGGTCAAGTAAGTTGCGCGCCTGGCCTTGGGCGAAGAAATGGGCGCGAATACTGCCGAGGTCGTCGCGCACGGAGCCGCGGCCTTCAGGTGCAGTGGGCGACGCGGATCGGTCGAGACAAACATCGCCCGCAAAGGAACACGGCCTACTCGCGAGCGTTCAATCCAAAGCGGCTCGAAGTATTCGGTGCTGGCGTAGTTTCCGAACCTCGCGACGCGAACTGTCACTCGCGCGTTTCGTCATCACACGCTGAGTTTCGGTAGGTGTCATAGTCCCATCTTTTCGGGTCCGGCAAACCGTCGACGTCGAACTCGTCGGCCCAGACGACTCGATAGTCTTTGGGCACGCCGCCCGCCTCATCGATCGCCGCTGTTCCCGGTCCCTCGGCCTCCGAAACCGGTGGTTCGGAGACTGGACGACTATTGGCACCGCATCCCACCGGGAGCCAGGTCACCATCAATGCCAACAAACCCGAGCAGCAGTTGGAATGAGCACGGATGAAGTAGGTCGATCGCGAACGCGCGCGGAAAAAATGAAAATGCAACATGGGTCTTCCCGTCTTCTCCCGCTCGGCGGAGCCGGGCGACGCTAGCGCAGGAAGCGACCGCGCAGCTCAATGCCGAGATCCGCTTCCACCCCCGACCCGACGGGAACGGGCGAGATCAGCTGGGAACGTAGGTCAGCCGGATCACGTCCTCCCCAATCCGATCATGGGTCAACAGGCGTAGCCGCGGACGGGGTCCGGCGAAGTATGGCTTGCCGTGACCCAGCACGACGGGGTGCAAGTAGATTCGGTATTCATCGATCAAGCCAAGCTCGGTGAGGCTTTGCGCCAAGTCCGGGCCGGCGACCTCGATCTCCCCAGCGCGCTCGGACTTCAGCTGACGGATCGCGCCCTCGAGATCCTCTTCAACGAGCGTGGCATTGGGGCCGACTGACTTCAGGGTGCGCGAGACGACCCATTTCGGCTGCTTGCGCCACGCCGCTGCGTAGGCGTGCTCGCCTACGTCCCATTCAGGATGATCGTCGTCCCAGTAACGCATGACCTCATACATTTGGCGGCCGTACACGCTGCCCGCCTGTCCTTGAGCCTCCTCGATGAAGTGGCGGAACAGCAGCTGGCTCGGCGCAAACGAAAGATGGTCGACGTAGCCGTCCAAAGACTGGTTCATCCCGAACACGAGCTTAGCCATTTTCGCGTCCCTTCCTGCACCCGGATCGCCGGGGGCTCTGATTGCATGATGCAACCGGTTGCAAAATAGATCGACTGATTTTAGATTGCAAACGGTTTTGAGTCTCATGAACGCCGCACGATCGGGCTGCCCGATCAACCTCACCCTCGAGACCCTGGGGGATCGCTGGAGCCTGATCGTCATCCGCGATCTGATGTTCGGCAACCGCCGTCATTTTCGAGAGCTCTTGACGCGGTCTGAAGAAGGAATCGCCTCGAACATTCTTGCCGCCCGTCTGAAGCGCCTGGAGAAGGCCGGCTTGATCTCTCGTCGCGACGATCCCAGTCACAAGCAGAAGGCCATCTACAGCTTGACCGAATCCTCAATCGCGCTGGTGCCCTTGCTGGCTCACATGGGCGGTTGGGGCCTGCGGCACACGCCCGCGTCGAAGGAGCTCTCCGTACGCGCGAAGCTCCTCGAGGACGGTGGCCCGAAGCTGTGGTCCGAGTTCATGCAGGAGCTGAGGTACCTCCACCTCGGGGCGCCGGCGCCCAAGCGGTCGGTCTTCTCGAAGTTGCGGTCGGCCTACGAAGCCGCCGTCGCCAAGCCACCGGTCTGATCAAGGGGGATCGAGGGCAGTGTCCGACTCGGCCATTCGCCACGTCTCGGCCCCTCGGGCATTCCGCGTGCCCCTGCAAGAAACTCCAAAGCGACGTACACCCGAGCATGCGTTCGTTTGTCGTCACTTTGGTTCTGATTCTTTCGGCGTGCGCAAAGCCGACGCCCTTTGATCGACGCCATCGTGAATGTAGCGCAGTGGACCGAGGCCGAACGCCGAACGCCGTAAGAACAGAGGTGCGTACGGCCCTCGAGGGACGCAGGCCAGTAAAGTGGGGATTAGACAGGGAGCTGGCTCGCCCCCCGCAGCACCACCTGTTCGCGTACTATCTCTCTTGTTAACCGATAGTTAGATTGATCCCCGCAGGCCCTCGAAGTCTAACGACCGGCGGTGGTGGGCAAGTTCACTAGCCCGCTGAACGAGCACACCGCTTCCCCCACGACGACCCGGCCACTCGCCCGATGGGCTTGGACAATCTTGTTGCCCCGGTGACGACACTCAGTTTGGAGGGATTCACACTCTCGAGAGCAGGCTGTAGCCTGCCGTGCGGGTTTTCGCTGTGGGTAGTCGGCGCCAAATTCTCTGAGGCCAATTGAGAACTTTTAATATCGCGTTGTTGGCTGTGGCGCTCAGCGCAGTTGGCTGCAATGACGACCGCCAAAACACCGCTGCCGCTGTAGCCGAAGCGGGCGAATCATCAACCGTCAGCGGTGCGGGCGCAGCGGGCGACGCTCCGGCAGCAAGCAGCCGCGGGGGGGCGGTTGGAAGCGACGCAGGCGTGCCTGGCGCTGGCGAGCTCAATGCCGCGGGCGGAGCATCGATGCTGGACTCCGACGCGGGCGCGCCCGCACAAGCCGGCGGCACGGGTCAGCCACTGCCCAGCGGAAGCGCAGGAGTCGGCGGCGCAGTACAGAACGATCCCGGCGCGGGCGGCACCTTGACCCGCGGCGGCGCATCGAACGAAGGCGGTGAAGCTGCACGCTCAGACGGTGGAGCAGCCAACCCCAGCGGTGGAGCAGCCAACCCCAGCGGTGGAGCAGCCAACCCCAGCGGTGGAGACGGCGGTCAGGGTGGTCGCGGGGGGACTGGCGGCGCGCCCGGGCCCGACTGTGCTGGCGCGGCTGCCGTGCCGTGTGCGCCGGGCCTCACGTGCGTGAGCAATCACTGCCAGGCCACTGCCTGCGACGGAACACTGGGCTTCCCTGCCCTACCGTTTCGGCGTCCGGGCTACTCGCTGAACGCCGCCGTGGCCGCGGACTTCGATGGTGACGGTCTACTCGACGTCGCGGTGGCGGATGCGAACCTAGTGAGCATCCTGGTCAACCAAGGAGCTGGCCGTCTGGCGCTCGCGCTGAGTTTCGAGCTCAGAGGGCTGGACATCGTCGCCGCGGATTTCAACGGCGATGGTCGGTCCGATCTGGCCGTTGCGAGCGATACAGGGCTCGACGTGTTGTTCAATTTGGGTGAGCTTCAGTTTGCTGCGCCAAGTCTGTATCCGGTGGGAGACGGCACCGGGAGCTTAGCGACGGCTGATCTCGATGGCGACGCGCACCCCGATCTGGTGGTCGCAACCTCCGCCGACGACCAGCTGAGCGTGTTGAGAAACCGCGGTGATGGCACGTTTTGGCCACCCCAGCAGTACGCGACCG
>Ga0302321_100004902_pt1 | contig 11655 bp, 8 predicted proteins | sample Fen_T0_1_FD_202505 | JGI IMG/M metagenome (GOLD analysis project Ga0302321, IMG submission 202505) | Peat permafrost microbial communities from Stordalen Mire near Abisko, Sweden - Fen_T0_1 | ecosystem: Environmental > Terrestrial > Soil > Wetlands > Permafrost | place: Sweden: Abisko...
CGGCCTCCTCCCGCGCCTCGCGCAGCGCGGCCGCCGTCGCGTCCTCGTCACTGTCGCGGGCCCCGCCCGGCAGCGCCCAGCTGCCGCCCTGGTGGGTCCAGGCGGCGCGCAGCTGCAGCAGCACCTCGAGGTCCGACGCACCGGGGTGGCCCACCCGCGCAGGAGGCTCCATCCCGAGCGCAGGAGGCTCCATCCCGGATGCAGGACGCTCCGCCCCGGGTGCCCGATCGTCTGCGCCGGCACCGGCGTCCTCAGCGGTCGCGGCGTCACCAAGGGCCTGGGACGTCGAGGCGGACGACGCCCACCCGGCCGCGGAGCGGGCCAGGAGGAGACCGGCCGCGCCGTGCCGGCCCCAGTGTCGCCGCCCGCAACGACACTCCACCCACCCGTCGCCGTCATGCAACGCCACGTGACCACCGTAGGCTGCGGGGGAGCGTCCCGGCGCGGTGACCTTGCGCCCGATGACCTCCTCGTTCCACGGGGTACCGTTCACCCGCAGACGAGGGGGTCGCCGCGCCGGCCCGCAGGACACTGGAAAGACATCGCCTCTGGAGGGTGACATGGCCGTCGTGGTGGGTTACGTGCCGACCGAAGAGGGGCGCGCGGCGCTTCACCGGGCTGCGGAGGAGTGCAAGCTCCGGAACACGCGGCTCGTGGTGATCAACTCCAACCGCGGCGGCAAGGACCTGGACGCGTCCGAGGCGGCCCGGTACGAGCAGGAGCTGGAAGGGGTCCGGGCCGAGCTCGACTCCGCCGGTGTCAGCAACGAGGTCCGCCAGCTGGTGCGCGGCCTGGAGCCCGCCGAGGACATCATCGCGGTCGCCCAGGAGGTCTCCGCCGACTTCATCGTCATCGGCCTGCGCCGCCGCTCGCCGGTCGGCAAGCTCATCCTCGGCTCGAACGCCCAGCGCATCCTGCTGGAGGCTCCCTGCCCGGTCCTCGCCGTCAAGGCCGAGAACTGAGCAGCGGGCCCGGCGGTACCGCCGACACTCCGGACCTGCACCTGAGCCAGGACGAGCGGGCCGACGCGCTGCTGCGGCGCGACCCGTTCGCCCTGCTCCTGGGCATGCTTCTCGACCAGCAGATCCCGATGGAGAAGGCGTTCATCGGCCCGTCGGTGCTCGCCGAGCGCCTCGGCGTCGACCGGCTGGACCCGGGTGCCGTCGCCGAGGTGGACGCCGTCCGGTTCGCCGCGATGATGGCCGGCCCGCCCGCCGTTCACCGCTACCACACGAGCATGGCCGGGCGGGTGCAGGCCCTGGCCGGCGCCGTCGCCCGCGAGTACGGCAACGACGCGCGGGCGATCTGGGCCGACGTGGCCACCGGCGCTGAGCTGGTGGCCCGGTTGCGGGCCCTGCCGGGCTTCGGAGACCAGAAGGCGCGCATCTTCACGGCGTTGCTGGGCAAACAGTGCGGCGTACGGCCTGCGGGCTGGCAGGAGGCTGCGGGAGACTACGGGTTGCCGGGGCACCGGTCCGTGGCCGATGTCGTCGACCCGGACTCGTTGCTCAAGGTCCGGGAGTTCAAACGGGCGGCCAAGGCGGCCGCCCGGACGGCGACGCGAGCCTGATCCACCTCACGGCCTGACCCGGAGGGCTCGCTGAGCGTGCAAGAATGAGCAGTTGACCGGCGCGGACGGGCACAAGAACGCCTTCCCGACGGTTGACCCCTATGTCCCACCGATCCACGGGTGCCCGAGTCCCTCCCAGGACGGCGGGCATCTGCAGATCCACCAGCCACGACGAAAGGTTGTCCGTGTCGTCGGTCCCGACCTCCCGGCCTCTCCCGCCTGAGTTCAGCCACCCGGCTCTGCAGGACCTCCTTCGCCTCGGAACGACGCGGGGGAGTGTCGACGCCCAGGCGGTTCGCGCCGCCTGCGAGCACGCCGACGTGCCGATGCCGCGGATGAAGGCCGTGCTCCGCGCCCTCGACGACGCCGGTGTCGTCGTCGAGCTGCCTCCGGCGGCCACCGCCGCCCCACGTCGCGCGGTCGCGGCGACGAGCAGCAGCCGGTCGTCGGCGTCCGCCTCGGCGTCCACGACGAAGACGGCCAAGCCCCGGCCTCCGGCGAAGAAGGCCGCCGTGAAGAAGGCGGCCGACGGCGTACCGGCGGGCGGTGAGACCGCGGCCAAGGCGGTCCCGGCGTCCGCTCCCGGCGACGTCGCCGACGTCCCGGTGGACGAGCTCGCCGACGGCCCCGTCGACATCGTCGAGGACGTCGACCTGGCCCTCGAAGACATCGTCGAGGTCGAGGTCGAGCCCGAGGTGGAGGCCGTCGCCGTGGTCGAGGGCGCCGAGCCCGAGGCCGAGGCGGAGCCCAAGGAGGTCGAGGAGGACGCCTTCGTCCTCTCGGACGACGACGACGACGCCCCAGCGCAGCAGGTCGCCACCGCGGGCGCCACCGCCGACCCGGTGAAGGACTACCTCAAGCAGATCGGCAAGGTCGCCCTCCTCAACGCCGAGCAGGAGGTCGAGCTCGCCAAGCGCATCGAGGCCGGCCTGTTCGCCGAGGAGCAGCTCAACGCGGGCATCAAGCTCGAGATGAAGCTGCGCCGCGAGCTGCTGTGGATCGCCGAGGACGGGCGCCGCGCCAAGAACCACCTGCTCGAGGCCAACCTCCGCCTCGTGGTCTCACTGGCCAAGCGGTACACCGGTCGCGGCATGCTCTTCCTGGACCTCATCCAGGAGGGCAACCTCGGCCTGATCCGTGCGGTGGAGAAGTTCGACTACACCAAGGGCTACAAGTTCTCCACGTACGCCACCTGGTGGATCCGGCAGGCGATCACCCGGGCCATGGCCGACCAGGCCCGCACGATCCGCATCCCGGTGCACATGGTCGAGGTCATCAACAAGCTCGCCCGCGTGCAGCGCCAGATGCTCCAGGACCTCGGGCGCGAGCCCACCCCGGAGGAGCTGGCCAAGGAGCTCGACATGACCCCCGAGAAGGTCATCGAGGTCCAGAAGTACGGCCGGGAGCCGATCTCCCTGCACACCCCGCTCGGCGAGGACGGCGACAGCGAGTTCGGTGACCTCATCGAGGACTCCGAGGCGGTCGTCCCCGCGGACGCCGTCAGCTTCACGCTCCTGCAGGAGCAGCTCCACTCGGTGCTCGACACCCTGTCCGAGCGCGAGGCCGGCGTCGTCTCGATGCGGTTCGGCCTCACCGACGGCCAGCCGAAGACCCTCGACGAGATCGGCAAGGTCTACGGGGTCACCCGGGAGCGGATCCGGCAGATCGAGTCCAAGACGATGTCCAAGCTGCGGCATCCCAGCCGGTCGCAGGTGCTGCGCGACTACCTCGACTGACCCGGTCCGCGGTGCGGTGGACCCGCCGCGCCCGCGGTGACAGGTCACTGGCACCGCGGGCCGCGGTGCCGGTGGCGGCCCTGGTGTGCGCCACCGTCATGGCCGTGCTGCTGCACCTGCGGTACGGGTACCTGTCGGGCACCGACGATCACCTGGTCCTGTCGCTGCAGGGGTTGCAGTGGGCGCGGCCGGGCTTCCTCGTCGACGACTGGTTCGTGCGGTCGGCGCCCCAGCCCCACGTGCTCTTCGACGTCGTCACCTGGGCCGGTGCGGCGATCGGCCACCTGTCGGCCGTGTACCTGGCCTGGTGGCTCGTCGGGCTGCTCGTCGGCGGCGTGGCGACGGCGCTCCTCGCCCGGGCCTGGGCGCCGCGGCACGTCGTCCTGACGTCGGGTGCGGTCTGCGCCGTCCTGGCCCTCGGGCCGCAGGTGGCGCTCGGGAGCACCACCCCGGCGCTGCCCATCGCGCTGCCGCACCAGCTCGGCGGGTTCCTCGGGTACCTGACGGGTGTGCTGCTGCTCACCCGGCGACCGCGGGCGGCGGCGCTCGCGTGCGTCGCGACGGCCGTCGTCCACGTCCAGATCGGCGCGCTCGTGGCGGTCGTCTGCGTGCTGGCCGCGATCGCGGTGCGGCTGACGGAGCGCCGCTGGTGGTGGTGGCCGCTGGGGGGCGCCGCCGTGGCGGGCGGCGTGGTGGTCTCGGTGCTGCGGCTGCGACCGGTGGCCGCGCAACCGGACGACTTCGTCCAGATCTGCCGCGAGGTCATCCCCTTCCACTGCGACGTGCCGTCGTGGTCGGCGGGCCAGCTGTACTCCGGCTTCGCCGTGGTCGCCGCCGCGCTGCTGACCGTCGTCCTGGTGACGCGGCACGCCGGGACGGCGGTCACCCGGCGTCCCCCGGACGACGTCGTGCTGTGGGTCGCCGTGGTCGGCACGCCGGCGCTCGGCCTGACGCTCGGGGTGCTGGCGGACGGCGTCGGTGTCCCGGTGCTCGGGCGGCTGGCGCAGTCCACCAACATCTTCCGGCTCGCGGTGCTCCTGCTGCCGTGGGGGGCGTGGGGGCTGGTCGGCGTGCTGTCGGAGCCGGGCCGGCTGCGCCTGCCGCGCCGCGCCGCCGTCCGGGCCGGGCCCGTCGCGCTCCTGGTGGCCGTCGTCGCGGTGGCCGGGTTCGGCTGGCTGGAGCCGCGCGGCGGGGACACGCTGCTCGCCGGGCACCGGCTGTGGGCCCTCGCCGCGGTGCTCGCCGCGACGGTCGCCACCGCGACCGGCCTGCTCGCCGGCGCCGGGTCGAACGGCCTGGCAGGCCCGGCGGATCGCGCCTGGCGGCGGCCGAACCTTCCCGCGGCCGGGGCCGCGGCCGCCGCCCTGCTGGTCCTGGCGGGGGCCGTCCGCGGCGGTGCCCTGCAGTGGCGTCCGCTGCGGGTCACCTTCGTCGCCGATCCGCTCGCCCGGGCGATGGGGTCGGCCGTCGCCCGGCACGTGCCCCCCGGCGAGGTGGTCGAGGCGCCGCCGTCCTTCGGGACCCTGCGCCTGACGTCGGGGCGCTCGCTCCTCGTCGACTGCAAGGCCGTGCCGTACGGCGGCGCACCCTGGCAGGACTACCGCGCCCGGCTGGACGCCCTCGGCGGTCGCGGGGCGTGCTCCCACGGCGGCGTCCCCTACCTGCGCCTGCCCGCGACGGCGCTGACCGCGACGGCCCAGCGCTACGGCGCCCGGTACCTGGTGCTGCCCGCGCGCGACCCGCGCTCCGCCGCGATCACCGGCGACGGCTGGCAGGTGCTGGTCACCCCGAGCCGGCGCGACGGCAACGTCTGGCTCCTCGCCGCGCCCGGCGCCCGGGACGCCGCAGCCGGCTGAACCCGAACGGACCGCGGCTGAACCCCACCGGACCCCGGCTGGAGCCGACCGGCAGGCCGGCGGCTGGAGCCGACCGGCAGGCCGGCGCCGAAAATGGTTCAGGCGCTGCGGGTGTCGCCCGGCAGCACGATGACGTTGTGGTGCCGGCGTCGCGACCCCAGCCGGCGTCGCAGGTGGACCAGGTCGAGCATCATCCGGGTGGTGTCCGTCGCCCAGTTGATCCGGGACGGGCCGTGCGGGTGCGGCTGCAGGACGACGGGCAGCTCGACCGGGGCCGCGCCGTCCCGCTGGGCCAGCGCCACCAGTTCGGTGGTCATCCCGAAGCCGAGGATCGTCGTGCCGGCGACGAGCCGGCGGGCCAGGTCGCCCTCGATGACGAACGTGCCCTGGGTGTCACCGACGTCCAGCCCGAGGACGACGAGGCGGGCCGTCCGGAAGATCCGGGTCGCCAGACGCCGTGGCAGGGTGCGCCGGACCCGGGAGCGGGGGTGCGCCTTGCTGCCGATCGCGAACTGCGGCAGGGACCGGCAGGCCAGCACCGCCTCGACGTCCGACGTCCCGAAGGGCAGGTCGTCGGCCGTGAGCAGCACCCGGTCGCCCTGGGACGCCTCCACGCCGGCGCGGTAGGCGGCGCCGATGCCCTTGGCGCTGCGCAGGACGACGAGGCGGCTGCCCGCGGTCCAGTCCCGCTGGAGCTGTTCCATCAGCTCCCAGGTGCCGTCGTCCGAGCCGTTCTCGACGATGATGATCTCGTGCGGGGCCCCGCCCGGCAGCCGGGCGAGGTGCTCGAGCGTGTCGGGCAACGAGCGGGTCGCATTGCACGCGGGGATGACGACGCTGAGGGCCCACGGGCGCGTCAGCGCGGGGGTCTGACCTCGGGGAGGTACCGCCGCGTTCATCGTCGGCGATGTTACGCCACGTCACAGCGGGAGATGACACAACCGGCGAGCCGCCGCCCCCGATCCGGGGGACGGCGGCTCGCCGGTGAGAACTGGTCGCGGACCGTAGTCAGCTCTGAACGGTGGGCGGAGGGTGGGGTCGCTGGTCGGGGGCGGTCGCGGGGGTCGGTCGCGGGCCGGAAGGTCCGGTGTCTCAGCGCTCGTCGAGCGGGGCGATGGGCGGCGTCTCGGCCAGCTCCTGCGTCTCGTCGAGGATGTCGGCCGAGACGGCCCGCAGTGCACCTTCGTGCGCGCGGCCGTGGTGGGCGCAGAACATCAGCTCGCCGCCTCCCGGGAGGGTGACGCGGAAGTAGGCTCGGGCGCCGCAACGGTCGCACCGGTCGGCGACCGTGAGATGGGTCGGGGTTGCGGTCGCGGTCACGGTCAGTCCTCCTTGCAGCAGGGTCGTCGTCACCGCGTGTGGTGTCGACCGACCGTTCCAACAGTGAAGCAGCCTGACGCCTTCCCCGGAGGGTGAGGAAGGTCCGTTCGCTGTGCGCGTAGCGCCCACCGGACGCTGCGGTGAGCGACATCGGGCACCGGTTGACCCGTCCGGGTGACCCCCGGACGGGCCGGTGCGCCCCGGGGACAGCGTGTCGCGACCCGCCCGCGTCGTGCCCGCAGGGGCGGGGCGTACCCTCGATCACACGTACGAGTGTTGCCGTCCGAGTCGCCCGCCGCCGCCGTCCGTCCGTCGCCAGCCGTCCGCCGTCGCAAGGAGTGCCCCCACCGTGGCCGTACAGCCCGCCCACACCGACAACGGCCGAGCCGGCGCCCGCGGTGGTGCGCCGTCCGACTACACGGCCCGGCACCTGTCGGTGCTGGAAGGGCTGGACGCCGTCCGCAAGCGGCCCGGCATGTACATCGGCTCCACCGACTCCCGCGGGCTGATGCACTGCCTGTGGGAGATCATCGACAACTCGGTCGACGAGGCGCTCGGTGGCCACTGCGGTGAGATCAAGGTCATGCTCCACGCCGACGGCTCGGTGGAGGTCCACGACGACGGCCGCGGGATCCCGGTCGACATCGAGCCCAAGACGGGCCTGTCGGGCGTCGAGGTGGTGTTCACCAAGCTGCACGCCGGCGGCAAGTTCGGCGGCGGGTCCTACACCGCGTCGGGCGGCCTGCACGGCGTCGGCGCGAGCGTCGTCAACGCCCTGTCACGCAGGCTGGACGTCGAGGTGGACCGCGGCGGCAAGACCTACGCGATGAGCTTCCACCGGGGCGAGCCGGGCGACTTCGACGACCCCCGGACCGGTCCCGACCCGGCGGCGCCGTTCACACCCTTCATCGAGCGCTCCAGGCTGCGGGTGACGCGGGCCACCCGGCGCGGCCGCACGGGCACCCGGGTGCGCTACTGGGCGGACCACCAGATCTTCCTCAAGGACGCCGCGTTCAGCTACGACGAGCTGGTCACCCGGGCCCGGCAGACGAGCTACCTCGTGCCCGGCCTGTCGATCACGCTGCGCGACGAGCGCGGGCTCGCCGGGACGCCGGGGGAGCACGGCCCCCACGAGGAGGTCTTCCTCCACTCCAGCGGCATCGGCGAGTTCACCGAGTTCCTCGCCACCGACCCGCCGGTCACCGACGTCTGGCGCCTGCAGGGCGAGGGGACCTTCAAGGAGACCGTCCCCGTCCTCGACTCCCGCGGCCACATGACGCCCACCGAGGTCGAGCGGACCTGCGAGGTCGACGTCGCCCTGCGCTGGGGCACCGGGTACGACACCGAGGTCCGGTCGTTCGTCAACATCATCGCGACGCCGAAGGGCGGCACCCACCTCGCCGGGTTCGAGCAGGCGCTGCTCAAGAGCTTCCGGCAGGTCGTCCTCGACAACGCCCGCCGGCTGAAGTTCAACGCCAAGGACGACAAGCTCGAGAAGGACGACGTCCTGGAGGGTCTCACCGCGGTCGTCACCGTCCGGCTGGCGGAGCCGCAGTTCGAGGGCCAGACGAAGGAGGTCCTCGGCACGAACGCCGTCCGCGGCATCGTCACCCGGGTCGTCGACCGCGAGCTCACCGAGCTGCTGACCTCCACCAAGCGGGTCGAGAAGGCGCAGGCCGCGCTCGTGCTGGAGAAGGTCGTCGGGGCGATGCGTACCCGGGTGACCGCCCGCCTCCACAAGGAGACCCAGCGGCGCAAGACCGCGCTGGAGACGTCGTCCCTGCCGACCAAGCTCAAGGACTGCCGCAGCGAGGACGTCGACCGCACCGAGCTGTTCATCGTCGAGGGCGACTCGGCGCTGGGCACCGGGCAGAAGGCCCGCAACTCCGAGTTCCAGGCCCTGCTGCCGATCCGGGGCAAGATCCTCAACGTCCAGAAGGCCTCCGTCGGCGACATGCTGAAGAACGTCGAGTGCGCCTCGATCATCCAGGTGATCGGCGCCGGGTCGGGGCGCACCTTCGACCTCGAGGCCGCCCGCTACGGCAAGATCATCCTGATGACGGACGCCGACGTCGACGGCGCGCACATCCGCACGCTGCTGCTCACGCTGTTCTTCCGGTACATGCGCCCCCTGGTGGACGCCGGGCGCGTCTTCGCCGCCGTCCCGCCGCTGCACCGGATCGAAGTGGTCAACAGCGGGTCGAAGAAGAACGAGTACCTGTACACGTACACCGAGGCCGAGTTCCAGCGCACGCTCGCGCAGCTGGACAAGCGCGGCCGCCGCTACAAGGAGCCGCCCCAGCGCTACAAGGGCCTGGGGGAGATGGACGCCGACCAGCTCGCCGAGACCACGATGGACCCGCGCCACCGCACCCTACGCCGCGTCCGGATGACGGACGCCGTCGCCGCGGAGCGGGTGTTCGAGCTGCTCATGGGCAACGACGTCGCACCCCGCAAGGACTTCATCGTGGACGGCGCGGCGCGGCTCGACCGGGACCAGATCGACGCCTGAACCCACCCGGAGCGGGCGCGACGCCGGCCCGACGCGGCCCGGCGAGGGCGATTTCTGACGATCTTCTGGCCCGACGGGCTTAAGTCTGAGGCCCTTCAGGTCGATTCTTGCCGTGTGACGTCGACCACCGCCAGTGTGACGGACCACGCCGCCCCCACCTCCGTCCATCGCTGGTTCGGGGTGGGCCAGAGCATTGCCGAGGACGCCGCGACCGCCGGCGCCGAGGCCGCGGGGAAGGCGGTGGCGGGCCGGGAGGCCGCGCTGCTCATCGTGTACACCTCGCTCGAGAACGAGCTGAAGCCCCTCGTCGAGGCCGTCCGCGCGACGGCGGGCGCGCAGCCGGTGATCATGGGCTGCACCACCTGCGGCGAGATCACCCGGCCGGGCGCCGTCGACAGCAGCGTCGTCGTCGTCGCGCTGGGCGGTCCCGGGTTCGACGTCCGGACGGCGCGCGCCCCCCAGTCGGTCGGCGAGCAGCGCGCGGCCGGGGTGGCCGTCGCCGAGGCCGTCGGCACGACGGACCGCCCGAACCAGGTGTTCGTCGTCCTGGGCGACGGCATGGTCGGCGGGCAGCACGAGCTGGTCCGCGGGATCTACTCGGTGCTGGGCGCGCAGGTGCCGTTGGTCGGGGCCAACGCCGGCAACCTCACCTACAGCGACGCGCACCACTTCTACGACGCCGGGAACGGTGCCGAGATCCTGCACGGCGGCGTCGTCGCGGCGCTCATCGGCTCCGACGGGCCGATCGGCGTCGGCGTGGCGCACGGCTGGCGGCCGGTCGGCGAGCCGATGAACCTGACCGACGCCGACGACAGCCGGATCACGCAGATCGACCACGAGCCGGCCCTCGACGTGTACCTGCGCCGCCTGGGCGCCGACGACTCGGTCACCCAGGACCCGACCGGGTTCTTCATGTTCGCCCACGACCACCCGCTCGGGATCGCCCGCCGCGGCGGCGAGGACATCCGGGTGGTCCAGTCCGCCGACCTGGCGGACCGCTCGATGACGATCTTCTCCGACGTCCAGCAGGGCGCCGTGGCCTGGCTCATGGAGACCGACTCGGACGCGCTGGTCAACGGCGGGTCCCGCTCGTGCACCGAGGCCGTCGACGCCCTCGGCGGGGCGCAGCCGATCGGCGTGATGGAGTTCGACTGCGCCGTCCGGAAGCTCCAGCTCGGCCCGGACCGCGTCGTCCACGAGGTCGCCGGGATGACCGGCGCGATCGGCGCCGCCCCGCTGGCCGGCTTCTACTCGATGGGGGAGATCGCCCGGACGCACGGGATGCGCGGGATGCACCACATGACATCCATCTCGATCGCCCTCGGCTAGGGCATAGCGGGGAGCCCGTGGCACTCCACTGGTCGATCCAGCAGCTCACCGACTACCTCTCGGAGGTCAGCGGCAAGCAGGACGAGCGCCGGGCCACCGAGGTCGCCGTCGAGCGTGCGGCGGAGGCGCTGGACGCCGAGGTGGCCGCCGTGGCGACGCCGGACGATGTCCGGGTGAGCATCGGGTTCGGCCGGGACGCCGCGCCGCCCGGGTTCGTCGCCGACGCCCTCGCCGGGGCGGTGCACACGGTGCCGGGGATCGGGCCCCTGCACCTGGCCGCGTCCCGCCTGCACCGCGACGGCGCGGAACTGCTCGTCGTCGGCCGGGCCCAGGAGCCGTTGAGCGCGGCCGAGCTGCAGATGCTGCACGGCATGGCGCAGATGCTCGGGCTCGCGCTGCGTGGCATCCGGACGCTGGCGGCCGAGCGCACGCTCCGGACCGAGCACGAGGCGGTGGCCGCCGAGCGGCTCGACCTGCTCGACGCGCTGCAGGAACGGCAGCGACTGGTGGAGACCCTGCTGGACATCCAGCGGACCATCTCGAGCCGCAAGCCGCTGCAGGACATCCTCGACGGGATCACCCGGGGCGCCTCCGGCCTGTTCGACGGCTGGGGCGTCTACCTGGTCCTCGGCGAGGCGCACGCGGAGGACGACCTGCACGTCATCGCCTCCGCGCACGGGCGGCGCAGCTGCGACGACACGGCCGTCCGGCTGGTCGCTGCCCTCGCCTCCGCCGCCGGTGACGTGATCAGCCGCGCCGTCCCCGGTGTGCCGGGCGGCCCGTCGTCCCTGCTGCTCGCGACCCCGGTGCGGGTGGAGGGCGACGTGGCGGGCAGCCTGGTGGCCGACCTTCCTCTGGCGCTCGGTGCCGACCTCCACCGGCAGGAGCTGCTCAGTGCCTTCGCCCAGCAGGTGAGCCTCGCGCTCACCGACGCCCGGACCATGGCGGCGGTGCGCGAGGCGTTCCACGACCAGCTCACCGGGCTGGCCAACCGCGCGCTCTTCGTCGACCTGCTGGGGCGGGCGTTCGCCGCGGCCGTCGCGGGGGACGCCCGGCTGGCCGTCGTCTACATCGACCTGGACGGGTTCAAGGCCGTCAACGACACCTGCGGGCACCAGGCCGGGGACCAGTTGCTGGCGCTGGTGGCGCAGCGGATCCGGGCCTGCCTGCGCGAGGGCGACACGGCCGCCCGGCTGGGAGGCGACGAGTTCGCCGTCCTGCTGGGTGGTGCGGACGAGGCCGTCGGCGTCGAGGTCGCCGAACGGATCATCGCCGCGCTGCGCGAGCCCTTCGAGGTGGCCGACCGCGAGGTGTTCATCGGCGGCAGCGCGG